>Ga0307477_10003072_pt1 | contig 12563 bp, 9 predicted proteins | sample atmos_gasesECM2C_FD_203316 | JGI IMG/M metagenome (GOLD analysis project Ga0307477, IMG submission 203316) | Hardwood forest soil microbial communities from Morgan-Monroe State Forest, Indiana, United States - atmos_gasesECM2C_515 | ecosystem: Environmental > Terrestrial > Soil > Temperate...
GGAGCGGGAATTTCTGACACCCGCAATTCCCAATCCAAGTTTCTTCCTGCATTTGCAACGAGCACCGGACAGGTGAACCTTGCCGCCGCTTGGGAACTTGATTTCTGGGGAAAGTATCGTCGTGCCACGGAAGCCGCGCGAGCAAATCTTGTTGCGAGTGAATGGGCAAGACGTGAAGTGCTTTCTACGCTGGTCGCCAACGTCGCAAGTGCCTACTTCCAATTGCGGGCGCTCGACCTCGAATTGGAAATCTCAAAACGGACGCTAAGTTCGCGGCAGGAATCTCTGCGACTGACACGAATTCTAGCAGACGGGGGTTCGACGACGTTGCTCGACGTGCGCCAAGCCGAGCAGTTGGTTTTTACGGCGAGCGCAGAGATTCCAGTTCTCGAACAGCAGATAGAGCAACAGGAAAACTTTCTCAGTATTCTGCTTGGTCAGAATCCAGAGAATATACCGCGGGGACAAACACTCACCGAGCAACGCCAGCCTCCTGACGTGCCGGCCGGACTTCCATCGGCTTTGCTGGAACGGCGGCCCGACATTCAACAAGCTGAAGCGCAGTTGGTTGCGGCAAACGCGGAGATCGGCTTCGCGCGTGCCGCCTATTTTCCTCAAATCTCATTGAACGGCGCCGGCGGCTTCCAAAGTTCTGCATTGACCAGCTTGTTCACGGGACCGGCCGGGGCCTGGAGTTTCGGTGCTTCACTAACCCAACCAATCTTTACAGGTGGCCGGCTTCGCTCGCAGGTACGCCTCGCGGAAGCGCGCCAGCAAACAGCTGTGCTGTCTTACCAGCAATCGATTCAGGGTGCCTTTCGCAACGTTTCCGATGGCTTGGTGGCTTACCGTAAGACCCGAGAATTCCGCACACAACAAGAACTGCTATTCAGGTCCGCCGAGGACGCGGCGCGTCTTTCCCACATGCGGTACAACGGTGGCGTCACAGGATACTTGGAAGTCTTGACCAACGAAACCAACGCCTTCTCCACGGAGCTTGGCCTCGTGCAAGCACGGCTCAATGAATTGTTGGCTCTGGTTCAGCTGTACCAAGCACTAGGAGGAGGCTGGCAGCAATAGCGCGTGGTCGCATCTCTGACAGTGTCACTTGCTATTTCAAGGAGCCGTTTCACACAACGATGCCGGCACGTAAGGTCAGGGAAGCGGAAGGGCAGAATGACCAAAATGACCAAAATGAGAACGAGCAAGATTGCGATCATGAGGCAATCGACTCAACTGAACTAGTGACATGCCAAGACGGAGAAACCAATCCTTCTCGTCGAAACTTGGCGGGAGCGACGGGCTCGAACCCGCGACCCCCTGCGTGACAGGCAGTGTTCTAATCAACTGAACTACTCCCCCAAAACTGACTAAAGATGACTTCCCGCTCCTTCCACAAGCTTGCAGTGTCTTGCACTGACTTGCACGTCCTTCGACGTGAGAGGGCACATTCTCGACATAGCCGAATCGCTGCTAGCCGTTTGGCCTTCACCCGAACGGTCTTAACGCCCCTGAGTGTTAGTGCCATCCGGCCAATCCTAAAGTTGGCAAATAGCTGGCAAATTCGTTTTTTGAGAGGTATTCCCCGAAAGGGGAAAAGTGCGAATCACCTCGTATTTACTGGTGATGAATGGTGGGCCTGGGTGGACTTGAACCACCGACCTCGCCCTTATCAGGGGCGCGCTCTAGCCACCTGAGCTACAGGCCCAACGAGAAGCGATAAATTCTAACACGCGCGAAACGTTACTGCACTTCTGAGATGATGCCTATTGCACGAACCCTACATTGGGGGTCGGCCCGCCATCGGGCATTTCTTTGATGGTGCCGAATTGCGCTTCGTAGCGCGCGATATTCTCTCCTAGCGCCCGAAAGATTCGTTTGGCGTGGCCGGGGCTGACGATCATGCTCTTCAGCAACTTGCCCTGCGCGCCGTTGGGAAAAATATAGATAAAGTTCAGCGTAAATTCCTCGAGATTGTGGTGAATCATCACCAGATTGCTGTACTCGCCCTGTAGTTCCTTTTCGTCCGCCTTGATTTGCACCTGCCCTTGCACCGGCTGCTGTTGGTCCATCGCGTGAGCCTCTCTGTTTGGTCGCCACGTTGCGCGCATCTTCAAGGTACCACAGCGGCGGCTGGCGCGCCGTAGGGCGGCTTGGTCGGAATCGCCGGTCTGCTAGGTTTGTTGTCGTACAGGAAAATAATTGGCCGAGTCCCATTGACAGCCGACGATATTAAGTATAGTTTATGAGTCGTATTTAACACAGTTAACGTCAGACATGACCCCTATCGTACCGAGCGAAGTCGAAAAGGAAATCGCCTCCAGCTCGGAGGCTCCCACCACCTACCCCGCCGGAACTTTCCGTCCGCGCGTCGCCGGTTTGCCGTCTTTGCCAGAAGCCCACCGAACCGTGGCGTTCAGCTCCGGCGCTTCCTGGTTCCGCAAAATGCTGGCGTTCGCTGGTCCCGGCTATCTGGTCGCCGTCGGCTACATGGATCCCGGCAACTGGGCCACCGACATACAGGGCGGGTCGAAATTTGCGTACACGCTGCTCAGTGTCATCGTCATCAGCAGCCTGATGGCCATGTTTTTGCAAGCGCTCTCCGCGAAGCTCGGCATCGCCACCGGTCGCGACCTCGCGCAGGCCTGCCGCGATCACTACTCGCGGCGCACGTCGATGGTGTTGTGGGTCATGTGCGAAATTGCCATCGCCGCCTGCGATCTGGCGGAAGTCCTGGGCTCGGCGGTCGCGCTAAAACTGCTCTTCGGTTTGCCGCTGCTCGCCGGCGTGCTGATTACCGCACTGGATGTCCTGATTGTGCTGGCGATGCAAGGCCGAGGATTCCGGCTTGTCGAGGCTTTCGTGGTGACGCTGATCGCCACCATTGCCGCCTGCTTCGCCTACGAAATTTTCTTCGCCCAGCCGTTGTGGCGCGACGCGCTGCAGGGAATTATTCCGCGCACGGAAATTTTCCGGAATCGCGAGATGCTGTACATCGCCATCGGCATTCTGGGTGCCACGGTAATGCCGCACAATCTTTATCTGCACTCCAGCATTGTGCAGACGCGCGCCTTTGGCATCTCCGTCGCTCATCGCCGGGAAGCGCTGCGCTACGCGGTCTTTGATTCCACGGTGGCGCTGGCTTTCGCGCTTTTTGTCAACGCCGCTATTCTGGTGTTGGGTGCGGCGGCCTTTCACAACCGCGGCCTGCACAACGTCGCGGAAATCTCCGATGCCTACAAACTGTTGAGTCCCGTGCTTGGTGTAAGCCTGGCGAGCACCGTTTTCGCGTGCGCCCTGCTGGCTTCCGGGCAAAACTCCACGCTCACCGGGACGCTGGCCGGGCAGATCGTGATGGAAGGCTTCCTCAATATTCGCCTCAAGCCTTGGCTGCGCCGGCTAATCACCCGTACGCTGGCCATCACTCCCGCGGTGCTGGTGATTGGGTTTGCCGGCGAAGGCAAAGTCACGGCATTGATCGTTCTCAGCCAGGTGATTCTTAGCTTTCAGTTGCCGTTTGCCATCATTCCGCTGATTCAGTTCACCGGCGACCGCGCGAAGATGGGCACGTTGGTGAACTCGCAGGTAACGAAGGTCGTGGCCTGGGCCGTGGCCGGGCTCATCCTTTTCTTCAACGGCGAACTCCTCTGGTTCATCTTCAGCGGTTAGGCCGCACCACACATTTTTGTGCCGCGGGCGCGAATGTGCGAAACTTTTCTGCGCACGATGACCATCCCGGCAAAACGAAATCGCACGCTACCCAAGGCGATGTTCCTGCTCGTTCTCGCGATCGTGGCCGCCGCGATTGTCTATTCCGCGTTCAACAATGCTCCGTGGTCTTGGCCGGTCCCCGAAGAAGCGAAGCAACTGAAAAATCCTTTGCAGCCGACGGCGCCGGCTTTGAAAGCCGCGCGCGAAGTGTACGCGGACAAATGCGCGCACTGCCACGGAGACACCGGCAAAGGCGACGGCCGCGACGCCAGCCGTTACGATCCCGCGCCCATGGATTTTACGGACGCCAAGCGCATGAGTGAGGCCACGGACGGCGAGCTGTTTTACAAGATCAGCGAAGGCAAGAAACCCATGCCGGTGTTCAAGAATAAGCTCACCGAGGACCAGCGCTGGGAGTTGGTCTTGTTGATTCGCTCCTTCGCGACCAACAACACCGCCAAGTGAGCACGTAGGGGCGCAGCACTGCTGCGCCCCAGCCCGGCACGATGTAAACCGCAAGCAAGACAACGGGCGTTAGCTCGCGCTTTCAAAATCTTCAGTGATTGACGGCATCGTGCAAGGTTTCGCCGTGGACGGACGTGGGATCGGCCAAAAATTTCGCAACGGTCGGGCCGACGGAGATGCAAGCGAGACTGATGTGGCCGCAGGGTGAATCCAGAATGATGACCGGTGCGCCGGTGGCGGCTGCTAACTGCTGGGCGGGAGCTGGGTTCACATGGTGATCTTGCGGCGAGACGATGACCAGCATTCTCGCGCGCACCTTTTTCGCTGATTCTGCCAAGGTCAAGCCGACCTCGCCGGGAATGTCCAGTGAAATGATCGCCTCACGCTGGCGGATTTGATTGCTCGCTGCGCCACCGTCGCCGACCGCGCGCTTCTTGAGGTCCGCAAGAAATGCATCGAAATCCTTCGGAGTTGTGTGGGCGACTCGATAGGCGGGCGAGGTCAGGGTCATCTGGTCGATCTCCTCGGAAACCGCGAATCCGCGCGCAAGTGGCCCGGTAGGATTGCCGTTATTCCAGGCGGGATCGAGTTCGATGGCATCAATTTCCGCGGCCCAAAGCAGCTTGTCGGACGACGTGGACTGCGGCGACCCAACCATAGGAATGGCGAGGTCCATGAAATCGGCATAGGTGACCACCCATTCGAATGTTTGCATGCCGCCCATCGAAATGCCCATGACCGCGTGCAGATGGGGAATGTGCAGCACCTCAACGAGGAGGCGATGCTCTGCCTCTACCATGTCTCGAATCGTGAACACTGGAAATTTCATGAGCGGCTGCTTGCTACTGTTTGAAGGCGAGGACGATACGCCGTTTCCAATGGCGTCCACGAGGACGACGAAATAGTTCGTGGTATCGACGACCTTGCCCGGCCCCAGAAATTGCAGCAGATCCTCGGATTTGCCGCCCAGCCAGCTGGGCCACAGGATGGCGTTGGACTTCCCGGCATTGAGTGTGCCAAGCGTGCGATAGCCGAGCCGAAAATCCTGAATCACACCTCCACCTTGCAGTTTCAGATCGCCAAGCGCTGCGAATTGCTGCTCGCCCTGCTCCGGAGAAGTTTGCGCACTCGCGGTGGGAGTTCGCCATGTGAGTAAGACCAGCAAAATGTGAACGGCGAATCGATAGTTGTTTTTCATGCCGCGCATTCTACTCGATTGTCGCGCAAGAGCGACCTGCTTCAGTTTTCCAAAGGCTTGCGTCTAGATGTATGCTGCAAGACTTCGGGGCCGGAGCTATCCAAAACTGAGGGGGAGGATTTGATGCGCAGGATTCTGCCGATACTTTCATTCGTGCTCGCTATTACGGTGGCCGCGCCGTTAGTTTTTGCCGCTCCAGGCGCCGTGCGCTGCGGCAAGCTGCTGGATGTGCGCTCCGGACGGATGCTCACCGACCAGGTCATCGTGTTCGATGGGAATGGGACAATTACCGAGGTGGGTCCGGCGGCATCCACTTCGGCGCCGAGTGGAACTGTCCCGGTCGATTTGTCGAGCGCTACGTGCCTTCCCGGCTTGATCGATGTACACACGCACCTCACCGGAGATCCGAGCAGCAGCGGGTATCAAGGACTCGGCATTTCTGTTCCGCGCGAGGCGATTACCGGCGCCAAGAATGCGCGGCGTACGGTGCGCGCGGGCTTCACCACGGTGCGCAACGTCGGTGCGAGCGGCTACACGGATGTGGCTTTGCGAGACGGCATTGACGCCGGCGATATCGAAGGGCCGCGCATGCTCGTTTCTGGCCCGCCGTTGGGGATCACCGGGGGCCACTGCGACAACAATCTTCTGCCCGCCGAATATCACTACAAAGCGGAGGGTGTGGCGGATGGCCCGTGGGCCGCGCGCGCCAAAGTTCGCGAGACGGTCAAGTATGGCGCGGATCTGATCAAGATATGCGCTTCCGGCGGGGTGTTGAGCAAAGGCGACCAGCCAGGAACGCCGCAATACACGCTCGAGGAGATGCAGGCTATCGCCGAGGAAGCGCATAAGCTGGGGCGCAAAGTTGCCGCGCACGCGCACGGCACACAGTCCATCAAGGACGCGATTCGCGCCGGCATCGACTCCATCGAGCACAGCAGTTTGATCGACGATGAAGGTATCGCGCTGGCCAAGCAGCATGGCACGTACCTCGTGTTCGACATTTACAACGACGATTTCATCCTCCAGGAAGGCGCGAAGGCCGGGATGCTGCCGGAATCCATCGAGAAGGAAAAGAAAATCGGGCGCCTGCAACGGGAGAATTTTCGCCACGCTTTTCAGGCGGGCGCGAAGATGGCTTTCGGCACGGACTCCGGCGTGTACCCGCATGGCGACAACGCCAGGCAATTCGGCAAAATGGTGGAGTGGGGCATGAAGCCGCTCGATGCGATTCAAGCCGCCACGATTCGCGCGGCCGATCTGATTGGCTGGTCCGGCAAAGTAGGCGCGCTCGAGCCCGACCACTATGCGGATATCATCGCGGTGAGCGGCGATCCGCTCTCTGACGTACGCGTGCTGGAATCCGTGAAGTTCGTGATGAAGAATGGCGCTGTTGTGCGCAACGATTTCGGCGCAAAATAAAATGGGTCGCGCAAATCGCTCCGCCGCTCTCGGGAAATGTTCGCCATTGTTTTGATCGATCATCGCCTGGCGCTGCTGGCGCTTGCCGCGTTGCTAATCGCTGCGGCGGCGCCCTTGGCGTACGCATGGGCGAGTCTCTTGCCAGAAGAGCCGCCGCCGTTTGGGGTTCCTGCGGTAAGCCCTGCGGCTGAAGACCTTGCTCCGGATCCAAAGAGTCCGGCGAAAAAAGATTTCGCCGCGGTATTTCTGCTGGTCTGCGTGACGCTCAGCTATGTTCTGAGACTTCCAGGCTTACCGTTGGTGGCGGGACTGCAGTGGCTGTCCACATTGCTGCCCGCAGACTGTTTTAACTGGACGCTGCTTGCAGGGCGCTGGTTCTTCGTGGTCGTCCCGGGAGTGGCTGCGGCGTACTCCGCGCTACGGCCAAACCCGATGCGGATTGCCTTGATTATCGGCGGGCTGCTGGTTCTGGCGCTTTGGCTGGTCAGTCCCATGCTGCGGGCGGCGATTGCGACGGCGTAAGGGCGAGAGGCGCAGCGTGCTGCGCCACAGGGAGCTGCGCCGCTTAGGCCGTAGCGGCTTTCACTTGGCTCAGGGCGGAAGCCACTTCCTTAAGGTCCGGCACGACGGGAATGTCGTAGTTCTTGAACCACGCCACTTTGCCTTGCTTGTTCACGATGGCGATGGCGCGCCCCGTGATTCCTTTGTCGGCCAGGTACACTCCGTATTTTTCGCTCATCGCGCCCTTGGGATGAAAGTCCGCCAGCAGCGAATATTTGATGCCCATCTTGTCGGCGTAGGCCTTGTGCGACCATGTGCTGTCCACGCTGACGCCCAGCACTTCCGCATCGAGTTGATCGAACGAACGCATGTCGTTGACGAAGCAGGCGTGCTCGTTCGTGCAGGTCGGGCTCCAGTCCAATGGATACCACACCAGCACCACGTTTTTCTTCCCCGCGAAATCGGAAAGCTTCACTTCTTTTTTGTCCTGATTCTGCAACGCGAAATCCGGCGCTGTTTGTCCCACTCCTATCGCCATGTTCTTTCCTCCCATCAATTTGGATTCGATGCCACCATTTTATCGAATCCTACCCACCCTCGCCAGCCGCGCAGTGCCTTCGCGCCGCCGTACATCGGACTTTTTGGGTGTACACTTCTTTCAGAAAATCTGCCGGTCGATGATGCCATGTCATCCGAAGCAACTCGCCACGCACCGATGATGCCGCTGCGGAAATTAGTCGATCGCTACCTTACCGCCGCAGGCAGTTTCGGCATTCCCGCGGCTCTTGCTTCGTTTGCGCTTTCCAATGCGGAGACCGAACGGCTCTTCTCCAGCTACGACGAGGACTATCACATCTCCCGCTTCTTCCATTTTTCGCAGGACGCCGGACCTCAGTTTTCGATCAACGGTTTCCCGGCCACGCACGTCGCCATCGACGCGGAAATCCAATCCATTCTTTAGTCTTTAAATTTGCCTGCTCACAGAAAACTGAGCGGGAGCCCCCTTACTGGCTGGCTCCCGATCCGTGGGTTTGTGTCTATTTTTCTTCCAGCTAGACCACGAACCTCAATTTCAGGATACCTTCGCCGGCTAGGGTACGACAGCGTCGACGAAGGCCTTTCCATTAGGTGTCCCCACGCCTGTCGTATTGTCCCAGCCGGGGGCCGTAATCAGAGAAGTGTTTGTGCCGAAGGTGAGCACATCCCAGCGAGTTGAGCCGGAGCTTTGGAACAAGGCGCCGTAAAAAATCGTGGTGTTACCGAGTGGTCCGGCCAGTTGTTCGGCAGTCTCGGTAATGGTCCCGTTGGCGGTGGTGATTATGCCGTGTGCGTTGGTGGGTGCGCTTACAGGCACTACGTCCATGATCGCACCTCCAGGGAGGTTATAGACGAGCGCGGCCGCCTGTCCTAATCCATGATGTCCGGCTTTCTGAGCCGTAATAGCCATAACAGCGGAGAACAACGGCGTCGCCAGGCTGGTGCCTCCGATTACTCCAACACTCGGTACGCCGTTAATCGTCTGAATGAATTCCCCGCCGGTCTCAGGGTCAGCTAGCATGGAAATGTCCGGAACCAAGCGCGCATTACCGGGTAAGCTGGCCTGAAACGCGGGTTTGGGAAACTCGGCGCTCGTGCCCCCGCCGGCCCCGAACTGAAAGCCGAAGACGAGGGGTGGAATGACCGGTGACGAGTGTGTTGAAACCGGATTCGCCAGCCGCGTTAAGTTGGTGCCCCACCCGGTCTGGAACTGAATTGAATGGTCAGCATTGAGCGCCAAGCTGGTGCCCCCAATGCCGGTGGCAAAGGGTGAACTCGCCGGGAAGTCCACCGCGGTAATTCCGATTCTGGGAGTTTCATCACCGAAATCGCCCGTGGCAAAGTTGACGTCGATACCCTGAGCCGCGGCCATTTGGAGAATGCGATTCACGCGGTCGTGCGTTGCCGGGTTGCCGAGGATCTCGATGCTCGACCAGCTATTGGAAATCGTGTTGCCGAGATGATGAAGCACGGCGTAGTTGATGGCTTCATCGAGCGAGCTATGATCGGTGGCGAGCACGAGCGCGATATTGGCCTTTGGAGCTAGCGCGTGAACCCATTCGACGTCTAGCGTTGTTTCGCTTGCCCAGTTTCGCGCAACTCCGTGTGGATTGTTCACGAGCCCGCCAGCCTTGGGAATCTGGAAATTGCTTGGTGTGATGTCAGGCAGGTGATACACCTGTGAAAAAATCTCTGCGTCCTGCTCGATCGTCGCGGAGCCGTAAGCATCCACGATGACAACGGTCTCCCCGGAACCGTCCAGCCCCTGAGCGTAGAGCGGATTCATATTGTAGGCGGTCTGAAGGTCGCTGGGCTGGTAGCCACAGGATGGCAGATGGCCCAACTGAGTGTTCGTAATGGGTGCTCCGTAAACGCTTCCGGTATAAGTGGCTCGGGGAACCGTGGTGGAAGTTGCATTCGACGGAAAGGTCTTTGTCTGAACGCCGGTGAAACACTGCGATTCAAAAAAAAGGCCGTCCGGACTGGTGCCCAAAGGAATCATCGGGGCGGGAAGACCATCAGGCTCAACCGGCATGGCGAACGCAGGCTCGAAGCCCAGATCGTCCATACCTGTAACCGCTGCAATCAGTCCGAAACTCGCATCATTTCCCGCCGGATCACCGGTGTTTGACCGGTGGGTCACGCCGTTCAAGGTGAAGTTGTGAATCTGCGTGTGAAACGTTTGCTCCACTTGTCCCACGGTGCCTTGCGCCTTGACGTAGAAGTTGTTTTCCGCGGCTTCGGTCACCGCGAGACCATGTGCGTTGAGAAAATTCTGAACTGTATTTACTTCCTGCGCCGAGGGCGAAAAACTCGCGTTGAACTGATCTTGAGTCATCCACTTGTGGAATGTTGGGGACTTTTTGTCGTACAAACGTTGCACGAGTTGGTCAAGCTGGGGTTCGTTGTGGAGCTTCAGCCAGGCGGTTACGGTTATGAGAGTCGTCGGATCTGCAGGGCCATTGTCGACGGCCTTATTTACGAGCCCAGGCGTGTTGTTCTTCACAACGTAGCCGTAGGCGTTGCCGTTGGGGCCTGTGGAGTTGCTGGCGAATCCGGAAACGACAAAGTAGAGGAGCAAAGCGGCGGTGACGCTGGTTACGACGCCGAGACCTACGAACATAGAATGCTTTTTAATTCGAAAAGACATAACTGTATTCTCCATTCCTGATGCGCGCCCGACCTGAATGCGATCCCGAGATTTAGAAGGGCGAGGCGCCTGCTTGCAGCGTATTTTTCGAGAAACACACGGCGTCACCCGGGAAACTGGCACGCCCTCAACGGGGACGGCACTTTGTAACCTTCACTAACGCTGAAGTTAAGTATTTTGATGTATAGCAATTGTAAATTTTCGCTGCAATGAACACGAAGCTTCGCTTCTCGGGAGTAGTTAGTCGCGGGCGGTATGTTTCGAACCGGACGCGCGAAAAAGCGCTTGAGCTGCCGCTCAGCGCGCGATGGAGGCGGAGGCGCCTTTGGTGCTGAGGCGGCGGGAGAGTTTTTCGTGTTCCTCGCGGAGTTCCCGGGGAAGACGGCTGCCGAATTTATCGAAGAACTGTTTGCTGTCGGCGAGATCGTCTTCCCAGTCTTCGGGGTTCACGCTGAGAAGTTCTTCAATCGCTTCCGGCGAGATTTGCAGGCCGTCCAGCGTGAGTGCACTGCGCGCGGGTACAAAGCCCACGGCAGTTTCTTCTGCGGCGCCGCGGCCTTCCACGCGTTCCAAGATCCACTTCAGCACGCGGACATTTTCGCCGTAGCCGGGCCACAGGAATTTGTCGTCGGCGTCGCGGCGAAACCAATTCACGTGGAAAATCTTGGGCGGGTGCGGGATGCGCTTGCCCATTGCTAGCCAGTAGCGGAAATAATCGGCCATGTTGTAGCCGCAGAACGGCAGCATGGCCATGGGATCGCGGCGGACTATGCCTACGTTTCCAGTTGCCGCGGCGGTCGTTTCGCTGGCCATGTTGGCGCCGACGAAGACACCGTGCTGCCAGTCAAAGGCTTCGTAAACCAGAGGCGCGACGCGCGCGCGGCGGCCGCCAAAAATGAAAGCGGAAATGGGCACACCTTCCGGCGCTTCCCACTTGGGTGAAATGGAGGGAGATTGCCGCGCGGGGACGGTGTAGCGAGCATTGGGATGCGCCGCCGGCCCTTTTGAGGCGTCCCACTTTTCGTTTTTCCAGTTGATTAGCCCGGGAGGGGGCGGGCTGCCGATGCCTTCCCACCAGGGTTCGCGGTCCGGAGTCATTGCGACATTCGTGAAGATGGTGTTTTTGTGCAGCGCACCCATCACATTGGGATTCGTGAGCATGCCGGTGCCGGGCGCGACGCCGAAGAAGCCGGCTTCCGGATTGATGGCGTGCAGGTAGCCGTCGTCCGCGATTTTCATCCAGGCGATGTCGTCGCCGACGGTCCAGACGCGATAGCCCTGATCCTGGAGCGCGGAAACCATCATGGCCAGATTGGTTTTGCCGCATGCGCTGGGGAAAGCCGCGCCCATGTAGGTGACTTTGCCACCGGGCGATTCGAGGCCGAGGATGAGCATGTGCTCGGCCATCCAGCCTTGCTCGCGCGCCAGGTAGCTGGCGATGCGCAGAGCAAAACATTTCTTGCCCAGCAGGGCGTTGCCGCCGTAGCCGGAGCCCACGCTCCAGATCAGCTTTTCCTGTGGAAAATGCGCGATGTAGCGGCGCATGGTATCCAGATCGCCGAGGGAGTGCAAACCGGGAACGAAATCGGAAGAAGAGCCGATGCGGTCCAGAGCGACTTTGCCCATGCGCGACATGATGCGCATGTTGGCGACGACGTAGGGACTATCAGTGACTTCCGCACCGGCTTTGCTGATTGGGGAATTCGCCGGGCCCATGATGTAGGGCACGACGTACATGCTGCGGCCGCGCATGGCGCCATCGAAGAGCGCGCCGATTTTGTACTTGGCAGCGCCGGGATCCATCCAGTTGTTGGTGGGACCGGCATCCTCTTTTTCAGGGGTGCAGATGAAAGTCAAATGTTCGGTGCGGGCGACGTCATTGGGACTGCTGCGATGCAGGTAACAGTTTGGGTAGGATTTTTCGTTCAGCGTCTCGGAATCGCCTTCGCGGAGCATTTCGGCGATGACGCGCTCGTTTTCCGCGGAGGAGCCGTCGCAATACACGACGCGGTCGGGCTTGGTGAGCCGGGCGGCATCATCAACCCAGTTTTCGAGTGGAGTCCCCACGATGCTCCTTCTGCG
>Ga0307477_10003073_pt1 | contig 12562 bp, 5 predicted proteins | sample atmos_gasesECM2C_FD_203316 | JGI IMG/M metagenome (GOLD analysis project Ga0307477, IMG submission 203316) | Hardwood forest soil microbial communities from Morgan-Monroe State Forest, Indiana, United States - atmos_gasesECM2C_515 | ecosystem: Environmental > Terrestrial > Soil > Temperate...
GTTTTCCGGTAGTCGGGTCGGAATTGGTTACGCTGGGGAACGCATAGGCGCCATCGTAAGGTGCCGGCTGAACCTGGTTCCAGTTGTGCATGCCGTCATAGCACTTGTATTGCGAGTTGTACGGCAGCGTGTGCGCGGCAGGCCCGCCGTGTTGGGAGTTGTACACATCCAGATAGTCCGGCTGGTTGTACAAAGTGAAATAGAAAAGATCGGCGGTGGACTGGCCGGGGCAGTTCATGTAAGGGACGCCATCGGAGCGGAAGCCCTGCGCCCAATCGTCCCAACTGCTCGTCTTGGTGGTATCGACCAACTTGAGAGTCGGAGTGACTCCGTCGGCCGCGAAGCCTTCCTGATAGAGATTCATGGTGACGCGCGGAACCAGCGGCTCCCATTGCGTCTGTACCAGCATCATGGGGTCGTCAAATGGACGCGTCGAGGCATAAATGACGTGTCCGGTGACGCCGCCGTTCTCGCCTACCGCGTACGGCGTCTTTCCGAACTCGATGAAATTGAACTGGCCGATGAAGCCTTGCCAGCCCTCCGACCAAACCCATGGCGCATCAATGCGGCCAGTGGAATGGTTGGCCGTCGAACTGGGAACTGGCGTACCGGTCGAGAAGATCGACGCAGATCCAGTGCAGTCCGCATCGTTGCAGTACACCGCTCCCGGGACTGACAGGTTCGCCGGTAGGGGGAACGGATCGTAGGTGTTAGCCAAGTTCTTCGCAATGACCGAAGAACCGCAGTTTGGCCAGGGTGTGCCGCACGTTGTCCCGTCAGCCGGACCACCGGCGTCGTAGACGGTGTGGATGCCTGTGGTCTTGTAGCGGGTGGGATCGGTTTCCACGGTGTACCAGTTGAACAGCGGGAAGGTCTCGTTGAAATTGGCCACGCCAGCAAAGTCTGTCAATAAATTGTTGGCCAGCTCGCCGTCTCTGTAACGGACGCTGACAGACGCGAGGGGAATTCCGAGTTCGTTCGACTGGTACACGCCATCTTTGTTGTCGTCAATGAACGTGCGGGTATTGAGATCGGACTGCCACTGCTGTTGCGGAATATCTCCCATAGCGACGGTTTTGCCGCCTGCAAGTTGTACCGGCGTCGAAAGGCCGTCCACAATCTGGTCGTTCCACTGGTCGAAGACGGTCAGTCGCCAAATCCCGGGGGGGAGACCAGTGAGCGAGAACGTGCCATCGGCGGCGCATTTGGTGAAAGCAAAGTCCTCGCCGTCCGGATCGCCAATGCTCACGAAACACTGGGTCCACGAGTAGGCATCGCGCGAACCACTGCTATACAAGCGCTGATCCGGCGTCCGGCTCATGCGCTCACTCGTGATCTTGCCCGTCACGGAATTGGTGCAGGTGTTCCCCAATCCAGGAAGGTTGAGGTCACTGCCATTGCAGACACCCGGCAAACGGGCATTGATGATTCCTGGATTGGCGAAGCCCACGGAGACGTGGAATCCCGCAGGCCCATATTCCTGGAAATAGGCGGGCTCGCCGATCTTGACAAAAGCATCGTGGGCCTTCTGGCCGTCCAGGGTGTTGGTTTGGAGCCATTCCTCACCCCGCGCGATGCGGTCGGCCCCAGGCATGGCGATGACGCTGTAGAATCCCGGCATCAGGTTGGCAATGACAGCTTCGCCAGCCAGCGGGGACAAGGTTACTCCATCGGATTCGTATTTCGGGCAGGTGACGATCTGGCCGGTGATGCCTTGCTGCGTTCCATCACCCGACGTCGCATTGGCCGTCACTTGCACTGAGATGGGACATGCGTCCATTCTGGTGGCCGGATCGATGGTTCCCGCCAAGCTGTTCGATAGCGGCTGATTGAACATGTCGTAGGTCATCTGCCCAGTTACGTCACCGAAGGTCCCTTTTTGGTCGACAAGCTCGATGTTGAAGCCGCCCAGGCCTGGCTCATTGGTCGCCAGGATGTCGACTCCACCGCCGGCGTCTTGCTCGCCGTTGAGAGGAAAGTCGTCCTCGAACACTTGCACAGAAAGTTTCGCCGGCGGATATGGCGACGGCTGCGTCAGCGCCGTGACCGGCGGGAAGGTGGAGGTAGAAGTACATGATGCGGTTGGAAAGCAAGACGCCATGATCGGAGTGCCGCCCATGCCATGGCCGCATTTACCAGCAGCCCTACCGGCAGCAGAGCAGTCCGGCGTACCCGTATACCCGGCGGCAAACGGATTGGCCGCATCGCCCGGCAGGACGGAGATGTAGTAACGCTTGGTCGGATCCAGCGGGACTTGGCTGGGATCGACGACGGTCTCTTGGGTACCGGTAGTCCGGCAAACGCCGTTGCCAACATCGCACACCGCAGGCTGCCCGAGAAGTGTCTGGCCCGACTCGCATGACTGCGGCCCAGTACAGCCTTGCGCCACGTACTCCATATGGCTGGGGTGAAAATTCACACCAAACGTGGGCGTTGCGCCTCCAGAAAGCGCGGCGGGACAGCCCGGCGCTGGGCTCGTAGTGTTCGTCGTGCAGTTAGGGTTGACGTAGAAGCTCTTGTCTTCTTCGATGATCCAGCGGTAGTCGCTGATTACAGTTGTCTTGTCCCCGCCGTCCAGAACAGTGACCGAGAGGCCGCTCCCTACGGGAAAGGTCACGTTCACCGTCATTGGGGAGCTGAGGGTTCCCTGCGAGTTCTTGGCCTGGAAGGTGAAAGATCCAGGACAACCACCCACGGTAGTACATGGAGTGGCGAGCGAAGCGTTGAACCCGCCGTTTGCATCCCCCGCAACCGTTAACCCCGAGCCTGTAAAGGCGGTAGCTGTTAGGGGATAGCCCGCGGCGTCTTTGCAGCTTGACAGAACGCCAGGAGTCTTTATGGCCAGATAGGAAGCGGTGTTCGCAGTGTACGAAGTGGGACTTGTACAGGTGATACCGCTAGCCGACTCAATCGTCGCGGCCCCGAGTGTCACCGTGGCGGTTAGACCGGAGGAGCATGTCGTCGCCGTAACGGAACCGTTGGCGCAGTAAGTAAATGTATCGGAGGTAGCGCCCGCATTGGGAACATAAGTAAAGGTGCCGTTTGTATTGAGAGTCACCCTGCCGGCGGCCGGCGCCGTCAGTAGCTGGACACCATAAACATTGGTGTCGTTGGCAATCACGCCCTTGCCCGGATCCGACACGATAACGGGTGTGCAGGGCGCAGCCGTGCATGGCACCAGCGAGCTGTAGGTATCCGCCCGCGCTACAGCACCTGCTATTGAAGGCGATGTCGGGAGTCCGGCGCCGTTGATGCTGATGTAAGCCAGCATGCCGGCATCTCGCTCGGTGGCGTTGCCCGACAGGCTCAACTCGCGGTCGAACACGGCAAGCGCAGGCGCCGTGTTAGTGGTCGGCACATTAACCAGCACGTCGTTCGTCTTGCCAGCGGCCATAAAAAGGTCGCTCTGCACTTTAGGAACGCCCGGCAAAACGTTGCCGTCTTCGGCAATGATTGAAAAGCCGCTGAGCACCGAATTCGTCGTCGCTACTGTCTGCGTGGTGAGTGAACCGACGATCGAAGGCACGTGCATGCGGGAGCCAGCATTCACCAAGCGCACTAAGACGTTTCCGGTGACGCCGCTGACGGGGGTGACCGAGAACACCGAGGACGTAGCGTTAGTCCTGTTGAACGCGACTCCGTTGATGAGGTAATAGAGCGGAATGTAGTTCACCGCCGGCGGATAGCATTGATGGTAGGTCGCTGAACTAGGATTGCCGCAACCGCCGGGCTGGCCTGACCACACCATGGTCTCGCTGAAACCCACGGTGTTTACAGCGGCGTTGACCGAATTGTTCTGCACCGAATCGATTTCACTAAACTCCAACGGAACTTCCGCGCTGTAGGTCACCGCAGGGCTAGAACCAGTAGCGGGATAAGCCGTGCCTGCCATTGTGCCAACGGGTGCGGCGGTGACCACAAGGATGCCGTACAAGCCCATGGGAACTTGAATTGAAGGATGGGTTCCGGACTCAAGTAAGTACGTGCCCGGTTTAAGCATGGACCACGTTAGAGCGGTAGTTGCTCCCATCGCGACTTCGGTGGCGAACGACTGCACGCGTGGGCCCTGGACTGGCGGCGTGCCGGGCGTGGGGGCGGGGTTCGCTGCGATCGGCCAAGTGACGTTTGCCTGGGCCTGGGAGTGGTCCGGACTCGTCGTGGTGGTCCGTTGTCCCAGCATGCCGAGGCCGCCTCCCACCTGTCCCACGATCACCAGCGACGTGGGCACCGTATTCGGGGTCGTGCTGCCGGTCGGCGTGAACGAGAGACTGTTTGTCAGATTGATTGTTAAGCTTGTCCCCGTGGAAACGTATGGAACGGTGACGACCACGGGCGACCAGCCGGCCGGAGTGGAGGTTGTAGCGGCCGGAGCGTTCGGATTCAACGCGGCGCAAGTTGCGGTCGAGCCTGCCGCGGCCGTGCCACAACTATAGCCCCACATCGGCACCGTTGATCCATCCGGCAACGTGAGGGTGGTCGGCGCAGCAGTCAGATTGATCGTTTGCTGGGCCACTGCAAGCCCGACTCCAAGGAGGAGAACAGTTGCTGCCAGCACCGCAGTTTTCAGGGTTGCACTGAGATAGTTGAATCGCATTGCAGTCTCCTCTTGATTAGTTGGACTCGTCGATCGCAAATTCCCGGGAATCAACCAGCATCATCATCAACATTCCACCCGGGAAAACGTTGTTGGTTGTAATTTCGCGCTCGTTATGGGAGTGCCACATGAACGCCCAGCCGCGCTCGTTGGCTGGATTGGCCTGCATGTTGGAGGGTAGTAAGTTCGTACAGGTCAAAGTTGGCGTGGAGGTAGTCGCACAGGCCGGTGCCGTTGCGCGCAAGCTCGCATCCGGGCCTAAGTAAGGGTTACCGCCATACCAGGCGCCATTAGTGAAAATGTTCGGGTCGGGCAGAGTCATTGGTCCACCGCCCGCCACATCCCCGAACGGATTCAGTTCCATTGGCTTGTTGTGGTCCTGACACCACTCCCAGAAGTTGATCGCAGTGGGAACGCCCGTGTTATAGCCGTTAGCGTCCGGAGTACAGGGAAGCGAAGCCAGCGGGTCCTTTGTGTCACCAGGGTGGTGGCCGTACGGGTCCCAGTTCAAACCCCTTCCCGTGAAGTAGAAAATCCCATCGAACGCAGAACCCGGGGTCGTGTCGGTGTTGAACATCAAAATGCCAGCGAGGGCATTCCCAGTGGGAGTCAAAATCAAGTTGCCGTCCCGTGCCAGAATGCGCACGTGGTTGGCGTGCTCGTGGAACGGATGTTGCCACCGTCCCTGCCCGATGCTGCGGATCAAGGTCAGTTCCCCCGGATGCATGTGCGGATTGCCGTTATAGGGCTGGTGCGGATACTCGGTCGCGTAGTTGGGGTCCATGACGTCCGGCATGGAGCGTCCGTTGATCAGGAAATAGGCGGGCTTGTAAGGCTCCGTCGGAACATTGAGACTGCATCCCGTAGCGCCCACGATGCACCCGGTCCTTGCTTGGACTTGCGCCTGGGCCTGGTTGTGAATATTCGGATCCATCTCGGCCCACTGGAACAGATATTCCCGGTCATAGCAGGTGTCGGGATGGTTGTAAGCGGCCGCCGCCAGCCGGAAATCAGTTTCATGCCAGAACTGTTCAGCAGTGACGTTTGCAGCATGCAGTCCGCCAGTGCAGTTCGAGGGAATCGTGCTGGGGATAACAACGATGGCGCCATAAAGCCCCATCTCGATCTGGAGATCGCTTTGCGTCCCGCTGTAATAGGCGCGCGTGCCCGGTGAAGAAGCCACAAAGCTATAAGTCACCGCGCCCCCTGGCGCCGCCTCCTGTGCCAGCAGGCCGGTTACACCGCCGGTCGCGGTCACCTGGAAGCCGGGAAACAGAATCGACGTGTTACCGACCGCGGTGGGCAGATTGTTGGTCAGAGTTACGCTGACCGTCTGTCCCTGAGTGACAATTAGCGTTGGGCCGGGCACCTGCATGGAATTGCACGTCGCGTTAGATATGCCCGCGGGGGCAAATCCTGCCGGCGCACCATTGCAACCGTAGCCCCAGGAGTAAACCGCTGCCCCGTCCGGCTGATTGAGGTAAGCCGGTTGGGCGGTCAAGTTGAAGTTCGGGCCGGTAATGCCGGGGGTCGCAGCATAGGCCGTAGCCACGAAAAACAACGCCAACGCTGTCGCCGCCAGAAGCCATCCGCTCTTCGAGATCGCCTTCTTCATTGTCATCTCCCTCATTGCCGTGCTCCTAATTGCAGGTGTTACCGAATGTGCTGCCACCAGTAACGCTGTTGCAAATGTGGACCTCGGTCATCATTCCGCCGTAATTTTCGGCGTCGTTCGATAGGTGGTCGAGATTGGGGGTATAGAGATAGAAGACGCTTCCCGCTGGATAGAGCTTCACCGCGCAACCTGCAGATCCACAGCCAGCGTCGCTCGCATCCAGAATCACGTCGAGTGATTCGCCGCCGCCCAGAGTGATGGAGTTGGTGTAGAACTCCGTGTTGTTGCCCTCCTGGTCCCGCAACAGCTTGGCGTTGAAACCGACCTCTTTCATCGGAATCCCCAGTGTGGCCAGCGTGTGATACTGCTCGACGGACAGGTTGACGAGGCGCAGAGCCGCTTTCCCACCCGACGGAATGTTGATGATGGCTGGCAGCGGCTGCGAGTAGTGCATTCTGCCATCGCTCGACATCGTCGCCTGGGGACCGGGCGCGATCGTGTCCGGGTAGCTTCGCCCGTTGAGCAGGAAGTATTTGCCCTTCATGTCCACAAAAGCTTCGGGGTTGAAGGTCATACCCACAAAATGGAAGTTAGGGTCAAAGTCGTGCATCTGGATGGGGTACTCGACGTCGTAGGCAGTTGAGCCGTCGCCGTCGTTATAGACGTACTTCTGGGGGTTGTTGAGCTTATCCAGCCCTTGCGTGACACCGGTGTTGACGGCAGGCGTGAAGGCGCTGCAAAGAATATCGGCGGAAGGATTGCAGGCTGTGCGCAGATCCACGGTGCCCCCTGCTAGTCCGTTCTGTTTTTGAAGCGCGGTATAGAGACTGACGCCTTGGGGGACCCTATCTTGGCGCGGGCGCACATAAAGTTGCCCCACCATGCCCATCTGTAAGTGCTCGGGAGGGGTAATGTGGCAGTGCCAGAAGTAAGTGCCTGCATCCGGTGCCATATAGTAATAAGTGAAGCTACCGCCGATGTTGATGGCCACCGAAGCGTCCGGAACACCGTCGTAGAACGAGGAAGCATTCGGGTAACCGTGGAAGTGGATCGTGTGTTGCTCGAACAGATCGGGACGCATGATCATGCCCACGTTGGTGAGAGTTAGAAACATCTCGTCGTCCTCGTCAAATGCAACCAGAGGCGCCGGGATGTTGCCGTTCATGACTCCGACATCCATGATTTGGCGAGGATCAACGTGTCCGTCCAGACAGGGAGCGGTGCAAGTCCCGCTGGAGATCGCATCGAGGTCGGGCATCAACCCAACGGCACCGTTATAGGTAAACGCCGAAGGAGTGCCTGGCGAGGCGCCGCTCGTTGCTCCATCGCTCATGGCAGGATCACCCGGCACTAGCGTCCCCGGATATACGGTATTGAAGCTATTCGGAAATTCCGTGCCTGGCTTTCCGTTCGCGATATCCGAGAGCCCAGACAACGGTCCGAAAGAAAACATAAACGTCTGTGTTCCATCGGCCATCGTCGAATAGCCATCACCGCCCGAAACCTGCTGACACTTGATCGCGCCGTTCACGTTCGCGGTCGGAGCGTAGAATCCATTGCCGTTCATCGCCAGCGTCGTCGGCCCCGTGTAGGCGGGTTCTGCATTGACGTTGGTTAAGCTCGACGGGTGAGTGATGGTACTGGTCGGGCACTGAACGCGGAATGATTGGCTGCTCGCAATTCCGCTCGTAATCACAACTAGAAGAAGTGATAGAGAGAGTGCGTATCCATTCCTCATACGTGTGTAGCCTCCTTACTAACTTGCGGGCGCTACTACCGCGCCTTCGGTGCTAATGCGGCGACATTAGCAGCACTCAGTTAGGCTAATTTGCTCAACAGCAACCGCACGAACGAATTGACAGAGATTTGATCTTCTTAACATTGAGCAGTAGGGCTTAACAAGGTTTGCCCCAGCAGCGGCCGAGTCGGTAATTCAAGAGGGTATCGATGATTGGTTAGGCCTAGAACGAAGCCCTAGCATACGGGACGGGAGTCGGCTGGTTCGTTACGAGAGAAGCCTGTGTGTGTGTTGACGGGATACCTGGGTGGATTGTGTGCTGACCTTAGTAATGTCCAGACTTATGGTCTGGTTGCCGGTAGATAACAAGCGTCATGAGATAAGATCTCAATAAATTGCTACACCGCACGTATCTAATCACACCACTTACCGCATTATAGATCCGCCATGTTACAATATACTCGGGATCGATGTAACCACACTTTCAATGATAGTGACAGCAGCCTCACTCGTGGAGTAACTTGTATCCACGGCCGGGGATCGTCTTTATGAGAGCAGGTTGGGTCGGATCGGTCTCAAGCTTTTGACGCAGGGTAAATATGTGCACGTCAACCGTGCGACTATACGTTTTAGCGTCGTATCCCCACACAGCGCGAAGAAGTTCCTCTCTGGAAACCGCTTGCCCTGGGCGATCGACCAAATAGCACAACAGATGAAATTCTCGGTCGGTAAGGTAGACAGGCTTGCCCTCCCGCGTTACCTCTTGCCGTGGCACATCTATGCGTAGGGAGCCGATCTCATGAACGCTTCGTCCGCTGTGAGCGGGGGCCCGCCGTAACAACGCTTCCACACGAGCGACGAGTTCTTCCGCCTCGAATGGCTTAGTCAAGTAATCATCGCCCCCGAGCTTGAGGCCGACGATCTTGTCGAGCAATGACGTTTTGGCGGTGAGAAACATGATCGGAGTCACCAGTCCAGATTGGCGAAGGTCGCGACAAAAATCAAAGCCACTATGGTAAGGAAGCATTACATCGACGATGAGTAGGTCAAAGGAAGATGCACTAATCTTCTCTTCGCCCTCCTCCGCATCCCTGGCCGTGTCAACTATATAGTGTTCTCCACGAAGCCGATCGCCAAGTGTAGTTCTGAGAGCCTCGTCATCTTCGACTATCAAAATGCTAGCATTCATTTGGATATCAACGCCTCCTGAGTTTCAGTACTGTTTCGAAGAGTCGACTCCTCTGCCACCTGTAAATGTAAGGTGAAGACACTTCCCCTCCCCACTTCGCTGGTCACCGAGAGTCTCCCCCGCATCTGTTTGATAATGTGCTTGACCACCGAGAGTCCCAGCCCAGTGCCGTGAATCTGTGCCGCAATGGCGGCCGGGCCCCGATAGAAAGGGTCGAAAATGTGCTGCAGTTCGGAAGGGTCGATTCCGACCCCACGGTCGGCCACAGTTATCCAGATCTCTGCGTGATCTTTATTGGATTCATCAAGTTCAGCAGAAACACCTATCCACCGGCTTTCGCCACTATACTTCGCGGCGTTTTCAATCAAGTTTTGCAAGCATCGCCGCAGAGCGTGTTGATCGCCCAGAACACACGGCAGGTTCTTTTCCAGCCGACACTCAACGTCAAACCCAGCCTTTCCAAGTATTGCCAGAGTAGTCTTACGAAGACCCTCCAAAACGTCACTGAGCCGCACAGCAGTCAGATGATACTTTTTCTTGCCATCTTTCATTGAAGCAAATAACAAGATCTGATCCACAAGATCAATCAATTGCCGAGCCTGAGCCGTAATGAGAGAGCCGTAGTGGGATAGATCCGGCGCGAACCCGTCACTGAGGTTCTGGCCGGCGGCAAGCATTGCCGCAAGCGGCGTTCGAAGTTCGTGGGAAATGGACGTTACAAAATCCATCTGCATGGTCGCAAGGGCACGTACACGTTGGGTAGCAATTACGACCAGAAACATACTGGTGGCGAGGAGAAGGAGAACTACTGCGCCTGCGAAAAGATTGCCGCGCCATACTCTCGTGATTGACGCTTCCACTGAGCCTGTTCGATGTTTCAGAAACAGCATCCAGTGCTGAGCTCCTCCCTCCTTCTGAATCACCGGAAACCAGACGGGGCCTGAAAAACTGTGCCATTCGTCACCCCGGAGGGACTCTCTATTTTTCACAACCTGCCAAAAACTACCTTCCGTGCTTTCGGGCGGCGGGCCGAAGATGTTCATGACTGAATCCGAGCCGCTGAGCTCCCGAATCCCGAATCCCGGATCTGAAGAGTAAAGCAGGCGCGACGTTTTTCCGACCGCAACAACAGCTAGTTCGTATTCCAGCCCTTGACCGCTGGCGAAATAGCGCTCAGCTAGTTCGGGAAGGATTCTGCGAGTAATGGTGTCACGGTTGAGAACAATCACGAGCCAGTCGACTGGGGCCTCAAGGCGCACAATGTCGGCGGTGCGATGCAAGATGGGGTGGACGATGGCAGGAATGCTTTCGTCAAACTGCCATCCTGTGATCGGGTTCCTTCGCACGTTGTGGCCTGCAGATGATTCCTTATCGCTTTCCGGCCCTGCGGTTGGCGATGAGTCGCTAGACTCCCAAGCGCGCAATGCAGTGCGGAGGTTTCCTGATTTCCCGTCCAGGTGCGCGAGCAGAGCCTGCAGTTCCACGGGGACGACCAATCTTTCAATCTTGTCCGCATCCGGGTCAAGGCGCAGCAATCGCCCACCCGCCTCACGGCTCGTCTCGTAAATGAAAATATCGCTCACGACATCCGGGTTGGACGAAATGTTTTCGACAAAACTTGTGTTGCTTGCCGTGCTCCTCCACTCTTCGTAACGCCGCAAATAATCATTCCAGTGGTCGCCAGCCCCGGAATCGGGGCCAACCTGAAGGGCAATGCAGATAGTTGAAAGCTCGCGGTATAAATTCAGATGCCATTTCATCATCACCGATTCCAGATCAGCGCCCCATCGAACTTCTGTAGCTTGCCTGATCTGCATGTTCCAACGATACTGAAGTAGCGCCACGGCAATCAAAAGGACGGCAATTCCAATTAGAGCCGTTGTCCAGACGAAGCGGGACCATCCTTTCGAACCGAGGATCTGAGTCGTAGCAGAGCTTAATGCGCGATTCATATCGATTAGTAAATTAAGATACGCGTTCGTCCGCTGGATCGGCGTTCTTAAGTTAGCACCTGTGAACGCCCTACATAATGATTTAAGTCCGGGTGCTCAGATGAGGCGTTAACCAGTCGGCTTGCTGGGGGGGACTGATGCGCAGTTTGCCAGCGACAATCAACAATTGCAAGGGGAAAATCGAGGCGAAATGTTCGGTGTTAAGCTTCTTAACATCTGCTGTGGTTCTATTTACACTAGCTGCACTAGCTGATCAGTTCTGGGTCAGATCTATCAAAGTGAAATCGAGGCTTTTACTCAAAGGGTCGATCTTACGTCCGCCGCTCCCATTTCCCTGCAAACACGTCACTGTTGCCAGCTCGTCTCCTACTTCGGGTCGAGCGGCGCCGCTAAAGACTTGAAACCCCAGTTTGATCTTGAACTTCGAACAGCGCTAGCGTCGGCCTATGCTGACGATCCGTGCAATGACGAGCGGCGAAGATTATGCGCGGCGCCATCTTCCAACAGAGCGACTATTACGACCAGAATCGGACGGTCGAAGGGCGATGGCACGGACGCGGCGCTGAACTGCTTGGGCCAAAGGTGAGGTTACCTCCCGAGAGACTTCGAGGCCGTGCGTCAGAATCTCGACCCGCGAACCGGAGAGTTTCTCCGACAACGTCACGGGGCAGATCACAAATTTGCCCCTGCCGGGCCTCGTATCCCTCTCTCTCCGCCGATGGGCGGTGACAGCGTAGCCATGTGTGAATTGCTTGTAATTCCCCGGCAAAGTACGCCCATCCTGTAGATGAATGCGGCCCTGCTCATCGATGCAGGAAACCGTCACCAGCTCTCCATTGGTAGCGCGAAAGCCCGGCTCGCGCCGATTTGCCATCAGCAGTAATTTGTCATTGGGAGCAATTTCGATGGGGCGGCGCTCATAGACCTCAAACCATTTCGCGTGCTTCGCTGTGAACTCGCGTTCTTCATCGCGTGCGTTGCGGGCAATAGTCTTGCCATCTTCCGCTCGGACGACTTCCAGCCATTCGTTCCTCGCAACGCTCTTGACAGCCCGATGAAATTCCACCACCTGGCCTTCAGCATAGTTCCGCATGTCACTTTTCTCCGCGCTCGTCCAGTTCAATGGCATGCGATGGCCATCCCAGCAGTGTACTGGTTGTCGCCCCCACACACGCACAGCGGACAGGTGAACTGGGACTGGGGACCCACCACTCTGAAGACTCCTTACTCCTTTCCGTACGATGGCTCTGGTGTCGGTCTGCTTGGGATTGCGAGTCTCCGAGTTGCTGGCTTTGAAGTGGCGAGACGTGGACTGGTTTGCTGCCAAGCGGAACATCGAGCGCGGCATCGTAAAGCAGATCGTGGATGACGTAAAAACCGATTCATCCCGTAAATCTCTGGCAATCGACAAGGAATTGCTAGAGGTGCTGAGGGTTTGGAAGCAGACGACTCAGTTCTCCGGAGAAGAGGATTG
>Ga0307477_10003074_pt1 | contig 12559 bp, 16 predicted proteins | sample atmos_gasesECM2C_FD_203316 | JGI IMG/M metagenome (GOLD analysis project Ga0307477, IMG submission 203316) | Hardwood forest soil microbial communities from Morgan-Monroe State Forest, Indiana, United States - atmos_gasesECM2C_515 | ecosystem: Environmental > Terrestrial > Soil > Temperate...
CGCCCGCTGGCCAACCGCGCGTAGCCGCGGCGCTCCAGCCGGTGCAACGCGTCGCGCAGCACCGCCTCGTCGTAGTCCACCACAGGATCGCGATTGGTCGACTGGTTGCACGCCAGCCTCAAGCTGTTGAGCGTGAGCGGGTAGCCAGCGGGTGTCGTGAGCTGCTTTTCCAGCATGCACCCGAGCACGCGCGTCTCCGAGGCCGACAAGTTCATCGCGTTAAGCCTACGACGCGACGCGCCCGCTACGCCGCGCACCACCACCGCCGCGGGACCGCGGGCATCTTCTAAAGTCTTCTGGCGTGAGCGCCCAGCCCTTCGCTCAGGGACACGGCGGTGGCGCTGGCCGCCGATCCCAGCCGCCTGAGCTACGCCCGGAGGACATTCCCGCGACGCCCGTCTCGCCGCGGCGGATCGGCGCGCTGTTCAGGCCCTATCGGGCGCGCCTGAGCGGCCTGCTGACGCTCATCTTCCTCTCCGCCGGTCTTGGTGTGATCAGCCCATTCCTGCTGCGCGAAGTGCTCGATAAGGCGATCCCCGACCACAACACGACACTGCTGAGCCTGCTCGTCGGCGGGATGATCGCGCTGTCGGTCATCGGCGGCGTGATCGGGGTGGCGCAGACGTGGATCTCAAACCTCGTCGGCCAGCGCGTGATGCACGACCTGCGCGCCGCCGTGTATGCGCACCTGCAGCGCATGTCGCTGGCGTTCTTCACGCGCACCCGCACGGGCGAGGTGCAGTCGCGGATCGCCAACGACATCGGCGGCATCGACAGCGTCGTGACGAGCACCGCCACCTCGATCGTGCAGAACGTGACGACGGTCGTCGCCGTGGTCGTGGCGATGGTGCTGCTCGACTGGCGCCTGGCCGCGTTCTCGCTCTTCCTGCTGCCCTTCTTCGTGTGGCTGACCCGGCGCGTGGGCAACGAGCGCCGCCGCATCCAATCCGTGCGCCAGTCGCGCCTGGCGGACATGTCCACGCTCGTGGAGGAGTCGCTGTCGGTGTCGGGCATCCTGCTCGGCAAGACGATGGGCCGCTCGCCCGAGCTGGTGCGGCGCTTCGGCGATGAGTCCGGCGAGCTCGCCGACCTGGAGGTGCGCGCGCGTATGGCCGGGCGCTGGCGCATGGCCTCGGTGCAGATGAGCTTCGCGATCATGCCCGCCGCCGTGTACTGGTTCGCCGGGGAGTCGATCGCCTCTGGAAGCCAGGCGATCACGATCGGCACGCTCGTCGCCTTCACGACGCTGCAGACGCGGCTGCTGTTCCCGATCCAGTCGCTGCTCTCGGTCGGTCTCGAAGTGCAGACCTCGCTCGCCTTGTTCGGGCGCATCTTCGAGTACCTCGACCTGCCCGTCGACATCGTCGAGCGCCCCGACGCACAGCCGCTGAGCGGCGTGCGCGGCGACGTGCGGCTCCAGGACGTGTGGTTTCGCTACGCCCCCGACTCACCCTGGACGCTGGAGTCGATCGCCGCGGACGTGCCCGCGGGGACGCGCACCGCGCTCGTGGGCGAGACCGGCTCGGGCAAGACCACGCTCGCCTATCTCGTCGCGCGGCTGTACGAGCCCCAGCGCGGCTGCGTCTCGATCGACGGCGTCGACATCCGCGACATGACGCTCGCCTCGCTCGCCGCCACCGTCGGACTCGTCTCCCAGGAGACCTACCTGTTCCACGCCTCCATCCGCGAGAACCTGCGCTTCGCCTGCCCCGACGCCAGCGACGCGCAGATCGAGGACGCCGCCCGCGCCGCGCAGATCCACGAGCTGATCTCCTCGCTGCCCGACGGCTACGACACGCCCGTGGGCGAGCGCGGCTACCGCTTCTCCGGCGGGGAGAAGCAGCGCATGGCGATCGCCCGCACCGTCCTGCGCAACCCGCCCGTGCTGATCCTCGACGAGGCGACCTCGGCGCTCGACACCGAGACCGAGCGCGCGGTGCAGCAGGCGCTGGACGAGCTCTCGCGCGGGCGCACGACGATCGCGATCGCCCACCGCCTCTCCACGATCCGCGACGCCGACCAGATCCTGGTGCTCGACTCCGGGCGCATCGTCGAGCGCGGCACGCACGAGGAGCTGCTCGAGCGCGACGGCCGCTACGCGGCGCTGCTGGCTGGGACCGAGGTCGGCGAGGACCGGATCGCCGATTCGGGCGCGGCGCTCGCGTGAGCCGACGCGATCAGGCGATCGCGTCGATATTCAGTCGCACGTAGTCCACGACCACAGGCTCGCCCAGCTCGGCCATGACCGCGTCCATGAACGGCTCGCGCAGCGGCTCGGACAGGTGTTGCACGTGCGGGCCGAGCACGATCGTGGACAGGAACTCGCGCGGATGCCCGGGCTCGGTCGGGGCCGGTGCCAGCCAGCACTCGGCGCTCGCAAACCCGGCCGCGAGCAGCCGCGATTGCGTGTCCGCGGGATTGGCGTAATTCCACGGCGGCCGGAAATCGCGGAGGTGCTCGGCGTAGGGCGCGCGTTCCATGACGATGCCCGCCCGTCCGCGCAGACCCGTGATGTTGCCCTCGCCCCCGCACTGGGCGACCAGCCACCCACCGGGGCGCAACACCGCGTGCAGGGAGCGGAACAGCGCCGCGTGATCGGCGACCCAGTGAAACGTGGCGGTCGACAGGATCGCGTCGACCGGCTCCTCCAGCTCGTGCCCCAGCTCCAGCAGGTCGGCCCTGCGAATGTCTGCGTCGGGACCGAGTCGCTCGCGGGCGGCGGCGACCATCGACGCGGACACGTCCACCCCAATGACCCGCCCGCGCGGCAGTCGTCCGATCAACGCTTCGGTGATCCGCCCCGACCCGCAGCCGGCGTCGAGCACGGTCTCATCGCCACTCAACGGCAGGCGGTCGAGCACGACCTGCCCCAACGCCTGCATCGGACCGGATATCCGGTCATACGTCTTGCCGTCCCATTCGCGGACCTCTGGCATACGATCGTACGTTATCACGAACGAATGGCTCGTACCTAGACCATCTCTCCCGCAGCCGTCAGCGTCCGTCAAGCTCGAGCAGGGCGCGCGAAACCCGCCCTCCCTGCCACGCCAGCGGCGACTGGCCGGGCTCCTCCACGAGCAGGCTCGCGCCGGGGATCGTCTGCGCGTAACGTTCGCCCACTTCCAGCGGGTGCCCGGGGTCGGCCTCATCGCGGGAGGCGATCACGACCGTGGGCGCCTCGATCGCCGCCAGTTCCTCGAAGCGCTCGAACGGGCGCGAACGTGGCACTACTGCAAGCGCGTCCGCGACCGCCTCGGGGTGGTCGTGGGCGGACAGTCGCTGCTGGACGACCTTTTCCACCGTCGCTCGCCACGCATCGGGCACGGGCGTGAAGTCATACGCCGCCAGAAATCCCTCAACCCCATCCAGGCGCAGTCCTCGCGCGAGCGCATCCCATGCCGCGAACTCATCCTCTCCTCCGATCATATGAGTGCCCGGGTCATATGCGGGCGTGATCAGCCCCAGCGCCGCCACGCGCTCAGGGTGCTCCAACGCGAAGCGGATGATCGTTTGTGCGCCCATCGAGGCGCCGGCCAGCGTCGCTCGTTCGATGTCGAGCGAGTCCATCACCGCCAGCAGATCGCGCGCCAAGCGCTCGTATCCATAAGAGTCCGCATCGCCCGCCGGGGCGGAATGACCATGGCCGCGCGCGTCGTAGGCGATCACGCGCCGGCCCGAGCGCTCCAGCAGGCGCGAGCCCATCACCACATATCGGCGCGTGGCCGTCAGGCCGTGGAGCAGCACGACCGGCGATCCGCTCCCAGCCTGCTCACCGGCCAGCTCGACCCTGTCGTCGGTTTTGATGTGCAGCTCAGTGGCGCCCGGGCGCGAGCGCTCAGGCATGCACCGCGGCGTGGGCGCGCACCAGTTCGGCCGAGCGCTCGGGACGCTCCCAGAAGAACAGGTGGCCGACTCCCTCGAAGATCTCCAAATGAGAATCGGGGATCAGCCCGGCGATCATGCGGCCGTTCTGCACCGGGAGCATCTGATCGAGCGTGCCGTGGATAACGAGCGTCGGCAGCGCGATCTCGGGCAACCGCGCGGAGGTGTCGTGTTCGGTGATCGCGCGCATCTGCTGCATGATCACCTCGACCGGTACGGCTCGGCGCAGGCCGATCTCCAGAAAGCGCGCGTACGCCTGCTCGTCGGCCGCGAACTCGGGTGAGACGTTGACCTCCCAGCCTGTGCGGATCGCGCGCTCGCGCTCGCCCGAGGCCATTCCCTCGGCAAGCCTGCGCATGACCTCTTCGGAGGTCAGCGAGCTGCCCTCGCCGCCACAGTAGGTGCAGCCGAGGGCGAGCGCACGGATGCGCTCGGGGTGGTTCAGCGCGAGCTCCTGGGCGACCATCCCGCCCATCGAGATGCCCAGAACGTGCGCGGAGTCGAGCTCCAGCGCCGTGAGCAGACCCGCTGCATCCTCCGCCAGCTGGGCGATCGTGATCGCTCCCACTAGGCGACTGCTGTCGCCGACGCCACGATGGTCATAGACGATCGTCTCGAAGTCGGCGCGCAGCTCGGCGAGGAATGCGGCGCTCCAGTGGTCGAACGTGCCGCTCATCCCCATGATCATCAGCAACGGCGGCCCCAATCCGGCACGCTCGTAGCTGAGCTCGATCTCCCCGACGCGCGCGAGCGGCATAGTCGTCGATCTTATACCCGCAGCGACAGCTGGTCTAGCGTCTCGTGTGAGTCGCGTCCGCCGGCGGTGCGACTCACGACGGTGCCGGAGCTCGATGCGGCTCCAGCTCGCTCGTCGAGATCGCCGGATGCGGCCGCCGCGGCAGAGGCGCCCGTGGCCAGCCCGGCGACGCGCACGCCCAGCAGGCGCACCGGGCGCGCGGGCGCGTACTCCGCGAGTAGGCGCAGCGCGACGGCTGTCACCTGCTCGACGTCATTGGTGGGCGCGTCGATCGTGTGCGCACGGGTGGCGGTCGTGAAGTCGTCCAGCCGTATCTTGATGCCGATCGTGCGCCCGCTGCGCCCGTGCGCCACGAGGCTCGCGCACAGCTCGTCGGCCATCGTCTGCAACCACTCGCGCAGCTGCGCCGGGTCGGCGACGTCATAGTCGAACGTCCGCTCGCGCGACTCCGAGACGACCTTGCGCGCGGCGCCGATCACGCCGTCGTGTTCGAAGCGCGCGCGCCGGCCCAGCTCGACGCCGAGGTTCGGTCCGAATCGCTGCACGAGCACGTGCTCGGGCGCCGCGCCGAGCGCTCCAAGCGTCGTCAATCCCAGCTCGGCCAGCCGTGCCGCGGTCTTCGGCCCGATCCCGGGCACGAGCCCCGGCGGAGACTGCGCGAAGCGCGCGCACGCCTGCTCGCGCGTGAGCACGACGAACCCAGCCGGCTTCTCCGCGTCGGAGGCGACCTTCGCGACGAGCTTGTTCGGGCCGATCCCCACCGAGCAGGTCAATTCGGTCCGAGCGCCGATCTCCGCGATCAGGCGGCGCATCGCCGCGCGCGGGGAGTACAGCCCGGCCAAGTCGAGATAGGCCTCGTCGAGACCGACCACCTCGACCCGCTCTACGTGATCGCGCACGATTGCCATCACCTCGCGCGAAGACTCCCGGTAGGTCGTGAAGTCGGGCGCCAACACCACCGCCTCAGGGCACAGCCGCCGCGCCCGCGCGGCCGGCATCGCCGACCCCACGCCGTACTTGCGCGCCTCATAGCTCGCGGTCGTCACCACAGCCCGGGGGCCGCTCCCCGCCACGATCACGGGCAAGCCCCGCAACTCCGGCCGGCGGCGCAACTCGATCGAGACGTAGAACGCGTCGGCGTCCAGGTGGGCGACCTTCAGCTCGCTGGGCTCGTGGGACATGCTTCGAATCTAGCGCCGTAGGCGGCCGGATTGACCGAGCGCGACGTGCCCCGATTCGAGGTAGCGCAACCCAAATGACCACCTATTGCCACGATTCCAGGAGGGCCGGTACGGTATGCCCATGGCCGGAGTCGACCTGCCGACCGTTCGCAACATCGTCCTGTTCCGACCCATCGGTTCGCTCGCCCTTTTCAAGCAGATCATCGGCCGCGGCACGCGGCTCTTCCCCGACGAGGACAAGCTCTCGTTTGACATCATCGACTACGCGGGCGCGACCAGTCTCTTCGAGGATCCCCAGTTCGACGGCCCACCCGAGCGGATCGACCGCGAAGAGGTCGACGATGACGGGAATGTAGTCGAGGAGACGGTTGTCGAGGAGCCCGAGCCCCCGTTCGAGTCGGGCGACACCGATAGCCACTCGATCGATCCCGACGACCTCGATGTGGCGCCGCGGGCGAAGTTCTACGTAGACGACGTCGAAGTCTGGGTCACCGCCGAAGCTGTCTATCACCTCGATCCCCAGACCTCTCGACTGCGGCTCGTCGAGTACCGAGATTTCGTCGCCGACACTGTTCGTTCGCTCTTCCCAGACCCCCAAAACCTCCGCTCGAAGTGGCGCAGCCGTGTGGGACGTCACGATGTGCTCGATGCGCTCGGGCAGCACACGATCGACATCGGGGAACTGGCCGAGCGTACCGGCCTCGGTGACGCCGACCCGTTGGACGTGCTCGTCCACCTGGCCTGGAACCAGCCGCTGAGGACTCGCACCGACCGCGCCCGGCGGCTCCGCAAGGAACACGCTGACTTCTTCGCCGCCTACCAGCCCGCGGCTCGCGAGATTCTTGCCCAGCTGTTGGACAAGTACACCGAGCACGGTATCGGCCAGCTGGACGACCTCGGTGTACTCGAAGTCCCGCCGCTCGCCTCACTGGGCTCGCCTGCTGAGATCGCGGAGCGTTTTGGCTCCCCCGATGCTCTCCACGAGGCGGTACGGAACCTCGCAGATCTCCTATACGCCGCTTGATACTATATAAAAACTTTAGTTTAGACCGGGCCTTTGACGTCAAACTTCAATTTCTATATAGTATGTACAAGTGCCAGTGGATCGACGTGACCTACGACGAAAACTATTCAGCCTGACGGCCGACCAAGGCGGCTACTTCACCGCGGCCCAGGCCAAGAAGATCGGCTATTCCTACCCGGCGCAGGCACACCACGTCGGCGCCGGCAATTGGCTTCGCATCGACCGAGGTCTCTTCCGCCTCGCGGAATGGGTACCGAACGTACACGACGATCTGATCCGCTGGACGCTCTGGTCGCGCGACCGAGCTGCCGTCTCGCACGAGAGCGCGCTCTCGGTTCATGGCGTCGGCGAGTTCGAGTCCGCTCGCGTGCATCTCACCGTGCCCCCTGGAATCTCGATACGAGAGGATCCGTCGGTCGTGCTGCATCATGCAAATCTCCCCGAAGGCGACGTAATCCAGCGGACCGGCTTCAAGCTCACCACCGTGATCCGCTCGCTCGTGGATATCGCTGCTCTTTCCGCCGAAGAGGATCAACTCGCGCGGGCGATCCAGGAAGCGCGCGAGGGCGGGCTCCTGACGATCCGCCAGTTGCGAACGCGGGCCGAGGCTCTCGACACGAAGGCTGCGCTGTACATCGAGCGGGCGATCCAGCGGATCGCGACATCGTGACCTACGAGACCGCCCAGGCGCTCCGTATGGCACTCGAGCAGCGGCTGCTCTCTCGATCGGGGGACACCAAGGTAGGTCTCGATCGGCTACGCCGCCGGGTGCTCTTCGAGCGGATCGTCAGCAGGCTCCAAACCGCCGAGCCCGGCAACTGGGTGCTCAAGGGTGGGATGGCGCTTGAGGTCCGGCTGCGGGACGATGCTCGACTCACCAAGACATCGACCTCGGTCTCCGTGACGATGTAACGGGTCCCGAGGAGCTGAGGGAACGACTCATCGAGGCTCTCGAGGTGGACGTGGATGGTGACAAGTTCACGCTCCTCCCGGGGCCAGTCAAGCAGCTGATGGAGGACGATGGTGGTCGCCTCACATGGCGGGTGAAGGTCGCCGCAGAGCTTGCGGGCAGGCCCTTTGGGAGCGTCCAGGTAGACGTCTCCCCTCGCGCTCACGAGCTTGGCGCGACAGACCTCGTGCCATTGCCGAACTCGCTCGACTTCGCGGGGATTGCTGCCCCGCTCGTTGAGATAATCGACCTCAACCGGCACGCCGCGGAGAAGTTCCACGGGATGCTCAGGGATTTCGGCGACCACGAGAACACACGGGTCAGGGACCTTGTCGACCTGGTGATCCTCGCCGAGCATGAGCTCCTCGAACCCTTTGCGCTTGCTGCGGCCGTCCGGCTGGTATGGAGTGAGCGCGACGGCGTGAGTCCTCCAGCCACGCTCCCATCGCCTCCGCCCAGCTGGCGCGGTCGGTATGAACAGCTTGTAGCCGAACATAACGTGGCAGCCAGGTCGTTTCCCGCGGCCGTATCGACCGTAGTGGCGATGTGGGCCGAGATGTTCCCAACCGAGGAGACCTGAGCGCCATGGCCCGACCCAAGAAGACAACTTCGCTCGTCTCCCCCCAGGCAAAGCTTGCCGCCGTCATCAAGTCGGCCCGCGACGCAATGCGTAAGGACGCCGGTCTCAACGGCGACCTTGATCGGATTCCCCAACTCGCGTGGTTGCTATTTCTGAGGCGATGATATAGCTGTCGCACCCGTCCGTCCGGGCGACGTAGTACGTTCACCAGATGAGTGCGCAGGCCCCGCGCCCGACGAATCTGCTTGAGGCGATCCGGTACTTCTCGGACGTAGACGTTTGCACGGAGTTCGTCGCGGGCTTGCGGTGGCCGGACGGTCCGACGTGTCCGCGTTGCGGGAGCCACAAGTACAGCTACCTGACGACGCGACGCGTGTGGAAGTGCAAGGCGTGCAAGAAGCAGTACAGCGTGAAGGTCGGGACGATCTTCGAGGAGTCCAAGCTCGGTCTCGACAAGTGGCTACCCGCTGTGTGGCTCATCGCTAACAGCAAGAACGGGATCAGCAGTCACGAGCTGGCGCGGGCGCTCGGGATCACGCAGAAGTCGGCGTGGTTCATGCTGCACAGGATCAGGCTCGCGATGCAGACCAAGACCTTCCTGCGACTCTCCGGGGAGGTCGAGGTTGACGAGACGTACATCGGGGGGAAGGCCCGCAACATGCACAAGACGGTCCGGGTACGCAAGGGCATCACGGCGGGCAGGCCGAAGCACCAGACGCCCGTGCTCGGGATGATCGAACGCGGCGGCCGAGTCAAGGCCGAGGTCGTCCCGGACGCGAAGGCCAAGACGCTGCGGCCCCGCGTCAAGGACTCGGTCGCGGACGGCGCGACGGTCTACACCGACGCGCTGGCGTCCTACAACGGGCTCGGCATCAGGTTCTCCCACCGCACCATCGACCACGCCGAACGCTACGTCGACGGTCGCGTACACACGAACGGCATCGAGAACTTCTGGAGCCTCGTCAAGCGCGGCCTCCACGGCACCTACGTCAGCGTCGAGCCATACCACCTCTTCCGGTACCTCGACGAGCGCGTCTTCACGTTCAACCAGCGCGGCCTCGGAGACTACGGACGCTTCGAGGCCGTCATCCGCGCCATCGGCGGGCGCAGACTCACATACGCCGAAGTCACCGGCCAACGCTAAGCGCGACACCCATAAGCTGCAAGACCACCGGACTCACCCTCCGGTCACGATACGACGTCCAGTCGACGACAGAAATCCTTCTAGGGTCCAGCCGCCTGTTCGGCGATCCCCTCGTTGACTGGTCTGCGATCAGACGCCGTGCCCCTCGACGGCTATATGCTGCCGGCGTGCCCGAGGACCTGAATCTACTACCCGACGAGCTGAGCGACGACGACCTCAGCGCGTCTATCGCCCGCCGCGCCCGCAACGCTGCTTGCGAGTCCTGTGGGGCGGAAGACTGGGGGACTCAAGAAGGTCGCTATGCCCTTGTTGCAGTGTCGAAAGACGGGCTGGACATGACCAGTGGTGTGCCCGTCAACGCCGTGATCTGTCACGGGTGCGGCTTCGTGCGGCTGTACTCGGTCTTCATCCCTGCCGATTGATCCCGAAGCCATCGGCTAATCGTACCGCCGTCACGGGATGCCGTCGAATAGGCGTCCGGCGGGCACGTCGAGGGCTTCGGCGAGGATCACGACCGTGGGGAAGCGTGGTGCGCGGTCGGCGCGCTCAATCTTGGATATCGCGGTCGTGTGCAGCCCCGTGTGCCGCGACAGGTCCTCTTGTGACCAGCCGCGCTCCGCGCGCAGCGCCTTGAGGTTCGCGGCGAAGCGTTCTTGCGGGATCACCCGTGGAGCTTCGGGCGTCTAACCCATAAAGCCAAGAGACATACCGTCAAGTTTTTGGGTACGCTGCGGCCCGGTCATGAGCATCGAGAGCAAGCACGGCGTGGACGAGCCGGGATACGAGCCGCCCGTCGATCCGCCCGAACTCCCGCCGCCGGAGCCAGGGCCGGAGGTACCGAAGCGCTGGCACGAGCGGTGGAGCTGGCGCCTCCTGATCCTGCTCGTGCTGGTCTTCCTGTTCGCGGGGTGGCGCGCCGGGACGTTCGACCACGCCCTCTACAACGTCGGCCTGAACGCGAAGCCGTGCGCCCGCAACGGGTTCGGCGCGGTGTTCTGCGGCAAGGAACTCGAAGAACGCCAGGAACAGCAGCGACAGGCGACGCGCGAAGGCGAAGCCGCGACCGCCAAGGGCGAAGAAGAAGAGGCCAAGGTCAAGCGCGAAGGCGAAGAAACCGAGGCGAAGCTCAAACGCGAAAGCCAGGAATCCCAGGAGAGCTCCGAAGAAGCGATACGCCGATCCACCGAAGCGAGCGAAGGGGACTGACCCGTGTCGAAGATCGTCACCGTCATAGCGGTCATCGCGGGCTTGGCGTTCGCCGCGCCGGCGTCCGCGACGGTCTACCGTTGCGGTGACGCCGCCGACGTTGCCGGCCGGCACACGGTGCAGTACAGCGAACTGGACGTGACGATCCCGCCCGGGTCGCGCCTCGGGAAGCCTTCGCGTCCGTTGCCCGGTCCGAGCGTGCCGCATCCCCGGCGCGCCGTGGCCTGCGGCATGGGCCTCACGGTCGCGGAGTCCGTGAGCACCCCCAACGAAGTCAACCTCCACGTCGACTACCACGACGGCGTTTCCTACCGTTGCACGGAGCGCACCGAAGAACCGTCCCTGCTCCCGAACCCGTGGGAATACTTCGTCTGCGTCTCCCGCAAGCCCTACGCGAGCCGCGTCACGTTCGCAAGCCGCGTCGGGTACTGACGCCTTACGAAGGCTTCTCCGGCTTCGGGGTCTGGACGAGCTTCCGCGTCAAGTCCTCGAAGCGGTCGAACTCCTCGTTTGGTGCGTCGGAAGCATCGTCCACGGGGAGCATCTTCGCCCGCTCCGCCTCGACGATCGCTTCGACTGGCTCCCGGATCTTCGGGTCCGAGAGCAACGGGACGACCTTCGTGATCGGGGTCACGATGGCGATGCCCATGTTGACGTACTCGTCCGAGAGTCCGCCGCCGTCGCCCGGGGCAGCCTGCCGGGCTGAGCTCCAGTGTCCTTTCATGACGCCCAGCAGGTACCAGACCCTCCCGGTGCGCTGTCTCACGTCGACGCCGTCCTCGTCGTAGCGCAACGTGCCCATGTTGATGAACACGGGCGACCCGCTGAGACCTCCGACGGAGCGCGTCTCGACGAGGTACGCCTCAACGGGCCCGGTGGGGGTATCCACCGGCTCGCCCGGCATCGCAGCGATGTTGCCGACCCGTACGATCGGCAGGTTCCGTTCCTTCCCGTGATGGTTCACGAACAAGCCCGTCAGGAACAGGTCGTCGCCGACGCCGACGGACTCGACCCGCGCGACGTCGTCAGTGAGCCAGCTATCCGTGAACACGGTCCTGTAGTCGTAGAGATCGTCGCCGTATCGCCAGAAGCAGCAAGCCACGTCGGCGGTCAACGGTGTCTGCTCGGGCGTCGCCCAATCCTCATCCCTGATCTTGAGGATCTCGGAGCTACCGTCGGTCGTGTTGACGCGGACGTACAGCAGCCCGTCGCCGCCACGGTCCTTCAATTCGCGAGCCCCGCTGAGCAGATGCAGAGCTGTCACGAGAAGATGAGCGTCATCGTCCACTCGTACGAAGAACGCCGTACCGACCGGACGCATCTTCTCGTTGACGCGCACGTAGACGAAGCAGACACACCCGCGGACCTGGTTGGGGACTAGCATCGGACGAGCCCTATCCGTCAAGACCGAGGTCGGGCCGAGCACTTCGTCGTCTTCGTGCAAGACACGAAGCTTCCTGGCGAAAGAGGTCCTCGCAACACATCTCTGATCGTCCACCATACCCGACCCCTCGGTGAGACACGTATATCAACGCCATTTCTGAAGGCATTCGACGGCCTGGAAGTCAACCGCGAGGTGACCGAGGCCAACCACCGCCCCGCCATCGAGTCACCCTACCGCTGGCGTGATTGGGCGGCGGATGCCAACGGACCCACAGGGGAGGCCTTGCTCGAATTCGTCAACGGCAAGCTCCTGCCGTATCTCCGCGGCCTCAGTGGCACGGGCAGCCACGATCCTCGCGACGTGCTCGCCGAAGTCTTCAAGGAGACCAACAACCGGATGCTCTCCGGCTACCTCCTGCGCGACGTGATCAACAAGGTCAACGAGATCAACTT
>Ga0307477_10003075_pt1 | contig 12558 bp, 14 predicted proteins | sample atmos_gasesECM2C_FD_203316 | JGI IMG/M metagenome (GOLD analysis project Ga0307477, IMG submission 203316) | Hardwood forest soil microbial communities from Morgan-Monroe State Forest, Indiana, United States - atmos_gasesECM2C_515 | ecosystem: Environmental > Terrestrial > Soil > Temperate...
GCGGACTCGACGAGACGCTGGATTCGATCCGAGAAGAAATGCGCAAATTCACCGAGGATCGCGTCGCGCCGTTCGCGCAAGCTTGGCACCTGCGCAACGAATATATTCCGCTCGACGTCATCGCGCAGATGGCGGAGCTCGGCGTTTTCAGCCTGACCATTCCTGAGGATTACGAGGGCATGGGCCTGGGTAAGGAGTCGATGTGCGTCGTGTCCGAGGAATTGTCGCGCGGCTATATCGGGGTCGGCAGCCTAGGCACCCGTTCGGAGATTGCCGCCGAACTCATTCTCGGCTCCGGCACCGAGGAGCAGAAACGCAAGTGGCTGCCGAAGATCGCCTCCGGCGAAGTGTTGCCGACCGCGGTGTTCACCGAGCCGAATACCGGTTCGGATCTGGCGTCGCTGAAGACCCGCGCCGTGCGCCAAGGCGATGTCTACAAGATCTACGGCAACAAGACCTGGATCACGCATCCGGTCCGCGCCGATCTGATGACGCTTTTGGTTCGCACCAATCCGGCCGAGACCGGCTATCGCGGGCTGTCCATGCTGCTCGCGGAAAAACCGCGCGGCACCGACGCCGATCCTTTTCCGGTACCCGGCATGACCGGGACCGAGATCGAGGTACTCGGCTATCGCGGCATGAAGGAATATGAGATCGCGTTTGACGGTTTTGCGGTCAAAGCGGAAAATTTGCTGGGCGGCATCGAGGGGCTCGGCTTTAAGCAACTGATGGCGACCTTCGAGGCGGCGCGCATCCAGACCGCGGCGAGGGCGACCGGCGTAGCGCAGGCCGCGATGGAGCAAGCGCTCAGCTACGCGACGAACCGGGTGCAATTCGGCGAGCCGATTGCCGCCTTCCCGCGCATCGCCGACAAGATCGCGATGATGGCGGCTGAGATCATGATCGCGCGCCAGCTCACCTACTATGCCGCGCGGCAGAAGGATTCCGGACGGCGGTGCGATCTCGAGGCCGGCATGGCCAAGCTATTGGCGGCGCGCGTCGCCTGGGCGGCAGCCGACAATGCGGTCCAGGTGCACGGCGGCAACGGCTTCGCCGTGGAATTCCCAGTGTCGCGGATTTTATGCGATGCGCGCATTCTCAATATTTTCGAAGGCGCTGCCGAAATTCAGGCCCAAGTCATTGCCCGGCGGCTGCTCGACGGGTCGAATTAAATGCGTGGTCCATTTGGTGCAGCCGCAAAGGCCGCGGAACGAATGCCGTTCCGGCCGAATTGACTAAAAGGTCAAGACGAGGGCGCCCGCGCCCGGCCACTTTGCGGCAGCATTCCAGTACGCATCTCAACAGAGGATTTGGATCGCTCCGATGCTAAGAATTCCGCACAACGCGTTTGTCTTCGTCGGCGATGGAAGCAAGGCGCTGTTTTTGCGCAATGAAGGCGATGCGCAAATCCTCAATCTGAAGACCGAACGCGTGTTCACCGATGCAAATCCGCCGACCCATGAGCAGGGGACCGATCGTCCAGGCCGCGCATTTTCCTCGGTCGGCGCGGGGCGATCCAGCGTCGCCCAAACCGACTGGCATAAACTCGAGGAGCACCGCTTCGCCGGAGAGGTCGCGGCCATGCTGGATCGGATCGTGCGCGAACGCGGCGTCGAAGCTCTGGTCGTGGTGGCGCCGCCGCGAACGCTTGCCGATTTGCGCAAGGCGTTTCACCCCGACGTGAAAAAGAAAATCATCGCCGAGATCGACAAGGACCTTACCAAATTTCCGATCGATCAGATCGAGAAGCATCTGGCGAATGCCTAGACGGCGAAGTTTGGCTTGTAAGCCCACTTGAGCTCACTTGAGCCCACCTGGCGCAGTGCAGGTTTCGGGTGGCAGATCGATTGCTTTGACAATACGTGTCGTTCGCAGTCGGAATTGTTCGCAACGACAAGCTCAGCCCATGGCGGGAATGGCTCAAACGCAACGATCAATCGCGCAAGCCAAATCGCCGTCGATCGGCGAGCGGGTTAGTGCGCTCGATTGGCCCGCGATCATCGCCAATCTGGACGACCATGGTTGTGCGACCACGGAACCGTTGCTTACGCCAGAAGAATGCAGGGTTTCGGCAGAGAGTTACGACTCTGATCAACTGTTTCGCAGTCGGATAATCATGGCGCGGCACGGTTTTGGGCGTGGTGAATACAAATATTTCGCCTATCCCTTGCCGCAGATCGTCGCCGCGCTGCGCGATTCGCTTTATCCGGCCCTGGCCGAGGTTGCCAATCGCTGGAACAAGGCGCTTGGCATCGATTTAACCTATCCCTCAACACACGCCGCTTATCTCAGGCACTGCCATGCCGACGGACAAAGCAAGCCGACGCCGCTCGTTCTCCGCTATGGTCCCGGTGACTTCAATTGTCTGCATCAGGATATTTACGGCGAGAACATCTTTCCGCTTCAGGTGGCGTTTCTTCTGTCCGAGCCGGGGCGAGATTTTGCCGGCGGCGAGTTCGTGCTCACTGAGCAGCGGCCGCGCATGCAATCGCGCGCCGAAGTCGTGCCGCTGCGGCAAGGCGAGGGCGTGATCTTTCCGGTCCACCACCGTCCGGTTCGCGGCACTCGCGGAATCTATCGCGTCAATATGCGCCACGGCGTGAGCCGCCTGCGCTCCGGCCGCCGGCACACACTCGGCGTCATTTTCCACGATGCCGCGTGACGGCGGGATCGCCGCCGGTACTACAACATCCGCTCTTCTATTCTTGTCCGCTCCGGCGCCGGCGGCTCCTTAAGCAGAAGGCCGACATTGCCCGACAGGATGCGCTCGCCGTCGGTGCCGAGCGCGCGCAGTTCGCGCACGAAATCACGCACCGGCTCGCGCTTTCTGATTTCCTGCGGATAATCGGTAGCGAACACGATGCGTGAGGCGGGAATTTCGCACAAACCCGCTTTGATCGCGCCGATGCCGCCGGCAAATCCCGCCGTATCAAAGACGAGATTGTACCGGATGTAATGATCGAAGTCTTTTTTGGCTTTGCGGCCGTGGCGCGCATTGCCGGCGGTGCCCCAAAATTCCTTGTCCTGAAAACAGCGAATGCGCGCCAGCATCGAGGCGATGCCGCCGGCAAGATGCGCCATATGAACGGTGAGGGCGGGATGACGGTCGAACACGCCGGAATTGATCAGGCGGATCGTCGCCATGATCAATGAAAATTCACGTCCGACCGCGCGCGCGGTGTCGTAGGCATCGAACTGTTGGGCGTGGTTGAGTTTGAGCGCCGGATGCACGAAGACGAACATGTCGAGCTTGGCGACTTCGGTCCAGAACGGCTCCAGCGCCGGATCGTCGATGAATTTGCCATCGAACTCCGAGGTAATGACTACGCCCTGGAAGCCGAGCTCATGGCGGCAACGGGCGAGTTCCTTGAACGCCGCGGCGCCGCCGAGCGGATGTGCGTGCGCGGCGCCGATGAAACGCCCCGGATAATCGCGCTCCGCTTGCGCGGCTTTGTCGTTGACGAGCCGCGAGGTCTCAAGATCCGCGCACATGCCGGCGGCGCTGGTGAGCCAGGCCGCGTCGATACCGGCTACGTCCATCATGCGCACGTGCTCGTCGAGGTCGTAGAGCAGCGAATGCACCGTGTAGCTCGGCGCGCCCTGCGCGTCGTAATGGAGGATAAGCCGGTCGCCCGGATCGTTCTTGATCAGTTCGCGCGGGGTGAAATGATGCTGGAAATCGACGATCATCGCGGGCGTTTCCCTTCCCTTCTTACGTCATCCTAAGGCGGCCGCGAAGCGGCCCTCGAAGGATGGCCGACGTGACGGTCCTTCGAGGCTCGCTCCGCTCGCACCTCAGGACGACGTAAAGAACTTTCTCTCCCGCTCAAGCCAAGCTAGATATTATGCACCATGGCCAATTTCATGTCCCATATCGGGGTCCCGATCGCGATCGGCGCCGTCGCCGTCGTTCTGCTGCTCGGTCTCGTCAACATGATGCGCGGCGGCTCGCCTCATCGATCGCAGCAATTGATGCGGCTGCGCGTCTTGCTGCAATTCATCGCCATCGTCGTTATCATGTTCACAGTCTGGCTTATGGCGAAATAGCGCGAAGCACGATGGTCGTTCTGAACAAAATTTACACGCGTACCGGCGATGACGGCAGCACCGCACTCGGCAGCGGCGGGCGGCGCAAGAAATACGATCTGCGGATCGCCGCCTATGGCACGGTGGATGAAACCAATGCGGCGATCGGTGTCGCGCGGTTGCACACGGCCGGCGACGCCGGGCTCGATGGTGTGCTGGCGCGGATCCAAAACGATCTGTTCGATGTCGGCGCCGACCTTTGCACGCCGGGGCACGGCAAGGGACCTGGCGGGGCGCGGTTGACCGTCACCGATAAACAGGTGGCTTGGCTCGAGACCGAAATCGATCGGCTCAATAGCGAGCTTGCCCCATTGCGCTCATTCGTCCTGCCGGGCGGCAGCCCCGCCGCGGCCTATCTGCATCTGGCACGGACCATCTGCCGGCGCGCCGAGCGGCTGACCGACGAGCTCAAGGACAAGGCCGGGGAGAGCGTCACCCCCGAAGTGCTCAAATACCTCAATCGGCTGTCGGATTACCTTTTCGTTGCCAGCCGTTACGCCAATGGCAAAGGCTCGGGCGACGTGCTTTGGAAGCCTGGCGAGAATCGCTAAAACGTTGACCAGCAGGGTGAGGGCCGTTAGTTTGCCGCACCGCAGCAGCGCGCGAATTCCTCAATCGCGCCAGCGTATAAAACAACAACAGCAGCAGCCTTTCTCATGAAAATTCTGGTGCCCGTGAAGCGGGCGATCGACAAAGACGTGAAAATCCGAGTCAAGCCGGACGGCTCAGGCGTCGAGCTCGGCAACGTGAAAATGTCGATGAACCCGTTCGACGAGATTGCCGTCGAGGAGGCGATCCGGCTTAAAGAGGCCGGCAAGGCGACCGAGATTGTCTGCGCCTCGATCGGATCGGCCCAGGCCGGCGAAACCATCCGCACCGCGCTCGCCATGGGCGCGGACCGCGGCATCCTGGTGAAGGTCGAGGGCGCAGTCGAGCCGCTTGCGGTCGCCAAAATCCTCAAAGCGATCGCCGAAGCCGAAAAGCCCGGACTGATCATCATGGGCAAGCAGGCCATCGACGACGATTGCAATCAGACCGGACAGATGCTGGCGGCGCTGCTCGGCTGGCCGCAAGGCACCTTCGCGTCCAAGCTGACGCTCGACGGCGATGCGGTCACGGTCACGCGCGAGGTCGATGGCGGCCTACAAACGGTGAAGTTGAAAACCCCCGCGATCGTCACCACCGATTTGCGGCTCAATGAGCCGCGCTATGCGTCCCTGCCCAATATCATGAAGGCGAAAAAGAAGCCGATCGACGAAAAGACCGCGGCCGATTACGGCGTCGACATCAAGCCGCGCCTCCAAGTGGTCAAGACCGCCGAACCGCCGGTGCGCAAAGCCGGCGTGAAGGTCAAGAGCGTTACCGAATTGGTGGCGAAGCTCAAAGAGGCGGGAGCGATCTGATATGCCGACGCTTCTCCTCGCCGAGCACGACAACGCCTCGCTTAAGGACGCGACTAACAAAGCGCTAACCGCCGCGAAACAGGTCGGTGGCGAAGTGCACATTCTGGTCGCCGGCCAAAACTGCAAACCGGTCGCGGAGGCTGCAGCCAAGCTTGACGGCGTCGGCAAAGTGCTGCTCGCCGACGCGCCGGCTTATGCGCACATGCTGGCCGAGCCGACCGCGGCATTGATCGTGTCGCTCGCTGGCCCGTACGACACGCTCATGGCGCCCGCTACCACGACCGGCAAGAACATCATGCCGCGGGTCGCCGCCTTGCTCGATGTGATGCAGATTTCCGATGTTACCAAAGTGGTAGCGCCCGATACGTTCGAGCGGCCGATCTATGCCGGCAATGCGGTGCAGACGGTACGCTCGGGAGAACAAAAGCGGGTGATCACGGTGCGCACGGCGGCGTTCCAGGCGACTGGCGCCGACGGCTCGGCTCCGATCGAGCCGGTCACCGCGGCGGCCGATCCGGGCCTCTCCGGCTTTATCGGTCAAGAACTCTCAAAATCCGAGCGTCCAGAACTAACCTCGGCAAAGATCATCATTTCCGGCGGTCGAGCGATGCAAAACCGCGAAAACTTCACCAAATATATCGAACCGGTGGCGGACAAGCTTGGCGCGGCAATCGGCGCCTCGCGCGCCGCCGTCGATGCCGGCTACGCGCCGAACGACTGGCAGGTCGGGCAAACCGGCAAGGTCGTGGCGCCGAATCTTTACATCGCGGTCGGCATTTCCGGCGCTATTCAACATCTCGCCGGAATGAAGGATTCGAAGATCATCGTGGCGATCAACAAAGACGAGGAAGCGCCCATCTTTCAGGTCGCCGACTATGGCTTGGTTGCCGACCTTTATGCGGCCCTGCCGGAGCTTGCGGCGGAGCTGGACAAGGTTAAGCGCTGACGAAATCTGGCGCCTGCGTCGAGATCGTCGTAAAATTGCGTAAGGTGAATCGAAATGGTCGAGGTCAAAGAACGCCCCAAAGAACGAACCGGCCCGCGTGCGCAGCCCGCGCGCGCGGGCGAGGCGAACGACACGGCTCCTGCGGTTCGCAAGATCGGTGTGATCGGCGCGGGGCAGATGGGCAATGGCATCGCCCATGTCTGCGCGCTGTCCGGCTTTCACGTTTTGTTGAACGACGTCGTCGCCGATCGCATCACGGAGGGTCTCGCTACGATTAGCGGCAATCTGGCGCGGCAGGTCAGCCGTCAGCGTATCAGCGACGAACAGCGGCAGGCGGCGATCAAGCGCATTTCACCGGCCACCACGCTCGACGAGCTCGGCGATTGCGATCTCGTCATCGAGTCCGCGACCGAGCAGGAAGAGATCAAGCGGAAGATCTTTAGCGCTCTGTGTCCGGTGCTCAAGCCCGAAGCCATCGTCGGCAGCAACACGTCGTCGATCTCGATCACGCGTCTGGCCGCGGCGACCGACCGGCCGGAACGGTTCATCGGCATTCATTTTATGAATCCGGTGCCCCTGATGGAGCTGGTCGAGGTCATTCGTGGCATCGCCACCGATGACGCCACCTTCGAGGCCACCAAGCAATTCATCGCCAAGCTCGGCAAGCAGATCGCGGTGGCGGAGGATTTCCCCGCCTTCATCGTCAACCGCATCCTGCTGCCGATGATCAACGAGGCGATCTACACGCTCTATGAGGGCGTCGGTAACGTCGAGTCGATCGACACCGCAATGCGGCTTGGTGCCCACCACCCGATGGGCCCGCTCGAACTCGCCGACTTCATCGGTCTCGATACCTGCCTCTCGGTGATGCAGGTGCTGCACGAGGGCTTGGCTGATTCCAAATACCGGCCATGCCCGCTCTTGGTAAAATACGTCGAAGCCGGCTGGCTCGGCCGCAAGACCCAGCGCGGCTTCTACGATTATCGCGGCGACAAGCCGGTCCCCACCAGGTAATCAGGTATCAGATACCAGGAATCAGGTCAGGCATCAGCAAACGGTGCTGACGCCTGATTTCCTGATTTACTGATCCCGGTTCACGCTGCCGCCGCCATTTGCGGCGCGGTCTCACGCCAGCACGGCAGCGCCGAGACGCGTTCGAACCAGCCGCGGATATGCGAATAAGGCGCGAGCGGCAATTCGGCTTCTTTGGCGTAGAACAACGGAGAAGCAACGGCGAAGTCCGCGATCGTGAGCGCATCGCCGACCAGATATTTTTGCCTGGTCAGATGCGCGTCGAGCATCTTTGCCTCTTTTTCGTAAGCCGCGACGCCTTTGGCGATAACGGCCTGGTCGGGCGTCCCGAGATTGAGAAATTTCTTGACCAGCCGCTCGAACAGCACCGGAGACCAAACGTCGCGATTCCAATGCGCCAGGTTCCAGCTCTGCCAGCGCGTGATGTCGGCACGGGTGCGCGCGTCGTTCGGCCATGCCGCATTTGGCTTTTTGCCGGCGACGTATTGCATGATCGCCATCGTCTCCCACAGCTTGAAGTCGCCATCGACCAAAGCCGGCGTGCGGGCGGTCGGGTTGATGGCGATAAAAGCCGGCGTCTGCGCACCGCCTTTAGTGAGATCGACAAACTCGAATTCGAGCGGCACGCCGAGGTAACTAGCGAGCGCGCGAACCTGCCAGGTGTTTGGCGAGGGCGGGAAGCCGTAGAGTTTCATGACCAACTCCTTTTTGGATGACAGATGACTAGTCACAGCATGAGGCGGATTTTGGCTCCTGGTATGACGCTTTTGCATCGACTACCGCACCGTCATAACGATCATGGTGGCGAACCCAGGCCATCGACCAGGCCAGCGCGTCTTCGTCGCGGCCTTTCGGTGCGAGATCGAGGAAATGATAGGTGCCGATAAGGATGTCGAGGCCGCGGCCATAGGTCGAATAGGTGTGAAAGATTTCGCCGGCGGCGTTCTTGTAGAACACGCTGGCGCCCGGCCGCTCCTCGCTCGGGAAACTCTCAATGAATTCGTAGTTGTAGAAGACCTTGCCTCCGGTCTTCTCCTGCGCTGTGAACGACACCTGATAATCAGGATTAAAATCGCTGCCGAACGACGACACCCACTTGAAGCGCCAGCCCATGCGGCGCTTGAAAGCTTCAATCTCCGACAGTGGCGCCCGCGACACGACCACGAAGGAGACATCGCGTTGCGCCAGATGGACCACCGCTCCGTCGAAATGATCCGCCAGGTACGAACAGCTCGGGCAGCCGGCTTCCCAGCCTGGACCGAGCATGAAGTGATAGATGATCAGCTGGCTTTTGCCGCCGAACAGATCGGCGAGGGATTGTTTGCCGGCCGGGGTATCGAAGACATAGTTCTTCTCCACTTTTTCCCAAGGTAATTCGCGGCGTTTGCGGGCGAGCGCATCGCGCGCGCGGGTGAATGCCTTTTCCTCGGCGAGATGAGCCTTGCGAGCGGCGGTCCATTCGTCGTGGGAAACGACGTTATGCGGTTCCATCTGCGCCTCCTCTCGATTTGTGGCCGGTGACTTCAAGGCGGACTCAATCGGCCGGCGTCATCCAGCCGATCCCGGCGCCGCCGGGCTCTTGCAGGATGACGATTCGGCCGACATTCGGCACGTCAAAGGCGGGCTTCATGATCTTGGCGCCGCCGGCGACGGCCTTCTTGACGCGAGCGTCGACATCGTCCACGGCGATGTAAGGCATCCAGCCCTCGGGCACGCCGGCATAATCCGGACCGCTGATGTCGAAAATGCCGCCGACTGGTTCGTCACCCATTTTCGCGAGCCAATAGGTGCCGCCGCCCGGCATCGGCATGGCGTCAAAACTCCAACCCAGAGCGTCGGCATAGAATTTCTTCGCTTTCGCGACGTCGTGCGCCATCAGCTCGTTCCAGTAAAATTTTCCGTGCGAATCCGTCATCGTGAACTCCCTGCTGTTGTCCCGGTCGATGTGCCGGGACACATGGATCGGTCGCGCAACTTAATCGGGGCTCATGACAAGGCCGCAAATATGGCCGCGACCAATCACACCCGCAGCTATGTGACCAATTTCTCAAGCTTGTCGAGTGCGCGGGTCCAGCCGCCCTGGTGACGATCCCGTGCTTCTTCGTCGAAGAATTGCTCATGGGTGAGCGTAAGGAGCGAGCCATCGCCGTCCGGCTTGATCTCGACCGTGACCAGCGATTCGCGCTCCGGCGTGGATTTCCAAGCCCAGGTGAACACGAGCTTCTGGTTTGGCACGAATTCGCGATAGACGCCGCTGACGTCGTGCTGTTCGCCGTCCGGGCTTTGCATCAGCCAGCGATAACGCCCGCCGACGCGCGGATCGCACTCGACCTGGAGCACTTTGACTTCGCCGGGACCCATCCAGCCTTTCACTTTTTCCGGATCGGTCCACGCCGCGAAGACCTTGGCCGGCGGCGCTTTGAGCCGCCGCTTGAGCGTGAGGCTCGGTTTGGTGGCGGTTTGGGTTGCCATGACTCTTCCTCCAAAAATGCGGCGAGACTGGAAAGCCGCTCGGACCAGAATTTTTCGTATCGATTGAGCCACTCGAACGCGTCGCGCATCGGCTCGGCGTCGAGCCGGCAGGCGACGGTGCGTCCGGCCTTGGTGCGCTTTACGAGGCCGGCATCGGACAGCACATCGAGATGCTTCATCACCGCCGGTAACGACATCGCAAACGGCGCGGCGAGTTCGGACACCGACAGCCCGGGCTGTTGCGCGAGCCGCTTCACCAGCGCGCGGCGCGTTGCGTCCGACAGCGCGGCAAAGGTGCGATCGAGCGGCGCGGTTGAAAACTTTACCATGTGGTTAAGTATAGTGAAAGCGGCGGTCGAGTCAACTATGGCGGCAGGCGCCGTTTGCCGCCGTGTTACAATATCGAGGTCAAAACCTCCTTCCGCGTTTCACAATCCTTTTTGCTTATCGGGAGCCCACACATGAGCCGTATCGCCGCAATGGTGCTAGCTGTATTGCTTTCGAACGTCGCGCACGCGGCCGATTACATGGAGAAGACGCCGTTCCAGTTGTCGCGCGCGTTTTCGCCGGGCGTGGTGACGTCCGGCGGAATGATCGTTTGGATCGCCGGACAGACCGCCACCCAGGACGTCCAAGGCAACAACATCGCCAACAATTTCGAAGCGCAGGTAAAGCAAGTGTTTTCTCAAATCGACGGCGTTATGAAGCGCGTCGGCGGGAGCCTGGACAACATCGTGACCATGACGGTGTTCATCAAGGAATCCCGTTATGGCGATAGATTCGTGGAAATGCGCAAGGACTTCTTCAACCACGGAAACTATCCGGGCAGCGCTCTCATCACGGTGACGAATTTCGCTCGGCCGGGGATCGAGATTGAGATTCAAGCCGTCGGCGTCGTTGGCGACAGCTGCTCGAACGACAATCCCTGCTCGGCTGAAGCAAAGGCGAAGAAAGCTCAGAATAAATGATTCACACTTCGGCAAGTTGATCCAATGACGAAGCGATAGGGAGGCCCAATCGCTCGCGGGCGGGCGGTCCGCTCAAGCCGATAATGATTACCGCTGCGGTTGCCGCATGGCCGCACTGACGAGCCTCACGCCGTCGTCGCTCGCCCATTCGGCTGGGCCGGCCATCGTGCCGATCTCGCAGCCCGACGGATCGACGATCACCGTGGTCGGCATGCCGAAGGCCTTGCCTGCGGTTTTGAGCTCCTCGAACACCCGCGCGCTCGGATCGGAATAATAGGCAAGGTGCGCGATCGCGACGTCTTTGAGGAAAGTGAGCGGTTTTTGCGGGTCGCGGGTGTCGATATTGACCGCGACCACTTCGAAATCGGCCCCGCCGAGGAGCGCCTGCAAGGCGTCTAGCGCCGGCATTTCGCGGCGGCACGGCACGCACCAGGTCGCCCAAAGGTTGAGAAGAACGGTGCGGCCGCGCCAATCGGCGAGCCTCAGATCGCGGCCCTTCGCGTCCTTGAACGCAAGATCGGGCACGCGGAACGGGGTCTGCGCCGGCGCCAGCGCAGCGACCTCGCCACGTATCAGCGGCGCAATCCGCTCGGCGGTATTAACCGCGCCGCCACAGGCGGTCTCAGCCGGATTGCTTGGCCGACGGGCAATCCCGTATATCCCCGCCAAGACAATCAGAATGACGAGCGCCGCGGCGGCCGAAACCAGGCGCCAGCGGCCGATTTTCTGCAGTAACGGCACGGACGGCTCGGTTGCGGCCGTGGTATTAGGCTTTGGCGCGGGCTTCATGAGAATTTCATTATGAGCAACACAATGTGGGGCGGACGTTTTGGTTCGGGCCCAGATCCGATCATGGAGGACATCAACGCTTCCATCGATTTCGACCGCCAGCTTTATCGGCAAGACATCGCCGCCAGCAAGGCGCATGCGGCGATGCTTGCCAAAAAGGGCATCATCGCGGCGCAGGATGCAAAGCGGATCGCTCACGGTCTAGACACGATCCTGTCAGAAATCGAGGCGGGCAATTTCGTCTTCAAACGCGCGCTCGAGGACATTCACATGAATGTCGAGGGCCGGCTGGCCGAGCTGATCGGGCCGGCGGCGGGGCGGCTGCACACCGCGCGCTCGCGCAACGATCAGGTCGCGACCGATTTCCGACTGTGGCTGCGCGACGCGGTCGATGAGATCGACGGCGCGCTCGCCGCCTATCAGCGCGCGCTCGCACGCAAGGCGCTCGATCACGCCGCGACAGTGATGCCGGGCTTGACCCATTTGCAGCCGGCGCAGCCGGTGACGTTCGGGCATCACCTCCTCGCCTATGTGGAAATGGCGGCGCGCGATCGCGGCCGCTTTGCCGATGCGCGGGCGCGGCTTAATGAGTGTCCGCTTGGCTCCGGCGCGCTCGCCGGCACGTCGTTTCCGATCGATCGCGCCATGACCGCGAAGGCGCTCGGTTTCGCGCGGCCGACCGCGAACTCGCTCGATGCCGTTGCCGACCGCGATTTCGTGCTGGAGACGCTGTCGGCTTGCGCGATCACGGCGCTGCATCTGTCGCGGCTGGCCGAAGAGATCGTGATCTGGTCGTCGCCGCTGACGGGCCTCGTTCGCCTGTCCGATAAGTTCACCACCGGCTCGTCGATGATGCCGCAGA
>Ga0307477_10003076_pt1 | contig 12557 bp, 7 predicted proteins | sample atmos_gasesECM2C_FD_203316 | JGI IMG/M metagenome (GOLD analysis project Ga0307477, IMG submission 203316) | Hardwood forest soil microbial communities from Morgan-Monroe State Forest, Indiana, United States - atmos_gasesECM2C_515 | ecosystem: Environmental > Terrestrial > Soil > Temperate...
TGCCGCTACGCGTCAGGGGGCGCCTCCTGGTATCAGACTCTGGCACGCTGCTGGGCGCTTGCGAGGCCGGTGCCGGCATCGCGCAGATACTCGAGATCGGCTGCGAGCATCTATTGCGCAGCGGCCGGCTGATCGAACTTTTCCCGGGCTGGTCGGACGAGCGCTTTCCCCTTCACGCGATCCTTCCCTCGCGGCTGCATCGCGCAGCGAAGGTGCGAGCGTTCATCGACTTCGTAAGCGAGATTCTGAAGACCGACGCGGCGTAGCCTCGCGATTCGACCGGTGTTAGTGATGAAAGCGGTTGGGTGTCGGCGCAACCTCGTTTGAACGCAGGGACGCTGCCGAACGTGCATCCCATTGCTTCCGGCCCGCTGTCTTCGCATAGCGGACAGTCATCCGCCCTAAGAAGCGCCGACATCGGCTTGGGCGTCTTCGTGGCGGCCTCTGGATCCCCCCGCGCCCACTCAAATGGGGCCGAGCTACTCCAATCCTGTTGCTGCACTTCATGAGGCCGCGGCACCCGCCTCGCCCCCGACGGCGACGCTGACGATCTCAGGAATTGTTGCCAAGAACGCTCGATAGAATTAGAACCGCCACTTACCAGCCAGGCCAATGGTCCGTGGCCTGAACGTCGTCGCGTAGAGCAATGTGTCCGTGGAAACGTGATTACGGACCTGAAGTGTCGGCTGCGAATCAAGCACGTTGTTGACGAACAGCGAAAGCTCAAAGTCGGACCAAACTGCCGTTCCCCTGAGATTGAGCAGGTTAGTCGACGGGTTCGCCAGACGGGATGGCGCGTACGTGACGGCCATCGGGTTGTCGGACGTAAAGGGTCCCGGATTGGCGCTGTGGAACACATCCTGAGCAGAGAGCGTCACGCGTGCACCCGCGATTCCGATCTCGTAGGCTGCAGACGTGGTTACGTTCCACGGTGCCGTGACAAGCGGCAGCGCACCGATTGCGTCACCGCTACTGACCACCGCCAAATTGTTCAAGGTGACGGTCTGGGTGTAACGCGCATCGGTGTATGCCGCAGTCAGGGCGAGCTTGAGATGCTCCGACGTTGCCGCCTGCAAGCCGATATCGAAACCGTCGCTGGTTGCGGAGCCGGCATTGACCGTGTAACCGAGCCCGCAATTGGATAATGGGATCGGCGTCTGGATATCCCGCCAGGTCATGTGGAACGCACTGCTCGCAACCCGCAGGCGCGCGCCGAATAGGCTGTTCTTCGCCCCGATCTCAAAGCTCCACACCGAGTCCGGCCTGTAGGCGAGCGGCGTGCTCACCGGACAGGCCACTCCGACGGTGTCATTCGGGCCGCCCATCCGATAACCGTTCGCAGCGGTCGCGTAGTATAGACTGTCAAGGTCGGCTTGGTACGCCAGGGTGAATCGTGGTGTCACAGGGGTCGCGGCGCCTTTAATGGAGAACTGTTGCTCGCCTACAAGCGGCGGAATTGGTTCTACATTTTGAAACGAACGGTATGAATCTCGCTCGACGCGCAGGCCAACGCCGGCCCTCAGGCGCTCAAGCAATCGAACGTCGGCCTCTCCATACGCGGCGATCTGCGACCTGACACGGTCGACTACCTGCCTCCCGTTCAGCGCCCCGCCATCGGCAAGCGCGGACGTAGAAATGTCCTGATTTTCCTCGTAATGGGCGCGGACGTAGCTGGCCCCCACCAGCCACTCGAGACGCGACATCCGATCTGAACTCGCGAGCCGGAGCTGCGCTGAATACACAGACTGGTCTAACCACACCGCGTCGCCTTTCGCATGCGCGTACCCCGCCTGATTCAATCCGTCAATGCTGGCGTCGTCTTCCAGGGCGGTCGCGTTGCGGCGAGAGTACGCGGTCACGCTGCTGAAGTCCGAGGATCCGATTGCTGCTGCAGCTCTTAGAGACAGGAGCGAGAACCGGTCGAAGTAGTACTGGTCCAATCCAGACCCGTTTCGCAAGATTCCGCCGGCTGGCTTCGACAGATCTACGAAGAATGTCGACGTGTCGTGCACGTCGGCGGTTTGATACCGGACGGAGGGCGTGATCTGGAGCGATTCAGTCGGCGCGATGGTGACCGCAGCGTTGGCCGCCTTGCTGCGCACCCAATTCGCGTTCGCGTCGACTGTCATGTCGCTGTAAGGGTCGACACGATCGACAAAGCCACCCTCGCGCAGCAACCAGGCGCTCACGCGAAATCCCGCAACGCCCGCATGCAGCGGACCGCCCGCAGCGGCGCGGGCCTCGTAACTCGTCGCACCACGCTCTGTTGTTGCGATCTCGCTACTGACGAAGCCGCTGTTGGTCGTCAGGGTCGGTTGTGCACTGATGAATCGGACCGCTCCGCCCTCAGCGCCTTCGCCGAACAGTACGCCCTGAGGCCCCCGCAGCACCTCGATCCTCTCGAGGTCAAGAATCATCGGAAATTCGCGGCCGAAACTGCTGGCGGGATCCGTGGGAATGGGTGTGTCGTCGATGTAAATAGCGGTGGTCGAGCCATCCTTGGCGTTCACGCCACGGATCGCGATATTGGTCTCGATTCCGGCGCTGTAATCGGGGAACGCGTCAAATTCGACGCCCGGCGTGAGATGCGCGATTGTCCCGATGTCCTTTGCTCCGGATACCTCGATCGCCTGCGCCGTCCAGACGTCCATACTGATGGGTACGCGATTCTCAGGCTCATCGCGCTGTTCGGCCGTAACCACTACCTCCTCGATGCTGGTGAGTGACTCGCCGTCCCGATGCTCCTTGTGCGGCGGCGCGCGCGCTGGCGGTCCCTTGGGTTTCGCGGCAAGAATACGGACGCTGCGCTCATTCAGGAACTCGAACCGCAGGCCGGTTCCTTCCAGCAGCCGGGCCAGGGCGGCGGCCGGCGCGAGGCCGGCTGGTGCGCCTTCCGACCCTAGGCCGCCCACAAGCTCCGATTCGTAGACCAGCTGCATTCCCGTCTGGCGCGCGTAGGCGGCGAGCGCTTCGGCGAGCGGTTGGGGTGGAATGTCGGTCGTAAGTCCAATCGGCGATTGGGCGCAGCATGTCACCGTGCCGAACAGCGTGACGAGCGCCCAAGACCAGAGCACGCCAGTTGCCCCCGGCCCACATTGCCGTTGTCGGAACGCCGTCTGGCTCACGATCGAGAGCCCCCTGCACCCAATGCTCGTCGGGCGCACTGACTACGCCCTGGACTTCGAACTTACGTCCGGCGGTCGACCGGGCGCAATCAGCGCGTTCTTGGCGCTTCTTCGGGCGTCGTCGCGAGCCTGAATACGCGAATCCGGGTCGACGTGGTTTCAACCGTGACACCATCCAGAGTCCGCAGGAACGAGAGGAATGTCTCCGTGTCGTCGGCTGCAAACACGCCGCTGACCACAAACGATCTGAGCGAGGGACTCTCGATCTCGATCGGCACGGCGCCGTAGCGATTGAACTCGGCGGCGACAGTCGCGAGCGGCTCATGGTCGAATGCAATCTGGCGGTGTAGCCACGCTGTGCTGCGCTGCGCGTCGACTGGTGTGGCTAGGGCAGGCAAGATCCCGCCGATAATCCGGACCTGCTCGCCCGCGTTCACTTTAAGCGGCGGGTAGCTTGCTCCATCGGACTCGACCATCACCTGCCCCTCAACAACGGTTACGACCGTCGAATTGCGCTGCCGGTACATATCGAACTGCGTACCGAGCGCGATGACGTCGGTCGTCCCGGCGACAACGCGGAAGCGCCGGCGCGGGTCGTGGGTGACAACAAAAAAGACCTGGCCGCGATCGATTTCCACTAGACGTTCGGTGCGACCATAGCGAACGGTAACCGCTGTGTCAGTATTCAGGCGCAGCACCGAGTTGTCGCCGAGACGCCAGGTCTGCTGGTTGCCATGAGCAGTCGCGTAGTGCTGCGGCGCGGGGCGATCGGCGTTCCACCACACGAATCCACCCATCACTGCGGCGAGAATCGCGGCCGCTGCGAAATGCTGGCGATTCACGCGCGCGGGGCGAGCGGGGATGGCGAGTGGCCTGGAGGCGTCGTTCGGTAGTGCCGAGACCTTGCTTTCTAATGTGCCGGCGGCGCGCGCGACGACTACATCCAGCGGATACTCCGGATCGTCGGCTGCTGTCGGCAGCGCCCGCGCGATCAGCGCTACTCCGAGGTACTCTTCGACGTGCACTGGGGATGCCAGCAGCCATTCATGAAACGCCTCCCGCTCATTCGCACCGAGGCGTCCGTCTTGATTCGCCACGAACCAGTCGCCTGCCTGGTGCGCGATGAGTGCGCGGACTTTTTCGTCGCGAACATTCATCGTTTCATCCCCAGCGGGCCATTCGGCGCCGACAGTGGCCCAGCGCCTGTCCCACGTACTGCTTTACCATGCGTGGCGATACGTGCAGGCGCTCGGCGATCTGCTGGTGGCTCTGGCCGTGCACATACTGCAGCACCACCGCCGCGTGGCATTTCGGCGGAAGTCCGCGCAGCACCTCGCGCAACCGCTTCACTTGCTGCGCTGTGAGAATTTCACCCTCAAAACTCGGCGGCTGAGCGAGTTGTTCCTCAACCGTCGCGTCTTCGACGTCGACCGAGACCCCGCGGCGCCTACTGGAGGCAGCATGCTCTTTGGCGAGGTTGCTCGCCACCGCGTACAGGTACGCCTCCAAATCACGGATCGCAGCCGTGTCCTTCACCCGGAGCATCCGCAGGTAAACCTCCTGCGCGAGATCGCTCGCGTCGGAGCGGTGCCGGACGCGCCGGTAAAAGAACGCCTGCAGCGCCCCGCTGTGCGCCGCAAACAGTCGTTCCACCAGCCCGTTCTTTCCTTCAGAAATGCTGCGCACAACCTCGACGCCGGCCGTAACCCTCACTAATACTAGAGTGGCGCGGCCTGCCGTGGGACATCCCAATTGTGGACCTTGGATGCAGCGGCGACACCGATGGCTCAGACTGCGGCGGCTGCGGCAGCCACGACCGGGCCGGACAGGCACTCAAGACAGCGTGTCCGGGCCAACGTCGGGGAGGGCGGCGCGGAAGCCGGTTCAATTCGGAATGTCCCAAGTCGCCGGGAAGGACTCTTAATCTCTATAGAGACGGGTGCCAATCGAAAATGACGAGCCAGGGGGTAGTGGCAAGTGCTGTTGACCGAGCGTGGACGAACTACTCGCGAGCGGCTTGCTATGACGGCGGCTTTGTGGTGCCTGAACACACTCTGGCCGACCATTGATCACCCGCCCGGGGCGGCACCGTGCCGACCAGCACAGGCTGGGTGTCGACGACGAAGCCTGCTGTGCCTCGGCGCAATCACGCCTGGAAGCCTATCCGGCGGCGCCGAGAGGGGTGATCCATGAGCCGTAATGTTGTTGCCGGGCTCGGGCTCATCGGGCTCGGTCTGCTTGGTAGCTGCTCAGGGGGCGGGAACGTGGCCCTGACGACGATCCCGACGGCGCACCTCGCAATCACGCTGCCCGCCGCGACCGTTGGGGCCGGTACGCCATTCACCTTCACGGTGATCGCACTCGATTCCGTGGATGCCGTTGTCCCGACCTATATCGGCAGGGTCCAGATTTCGACGTCGGATCCGTCGGCCACGCTGCCGGCCAATGCGACACTGGTACGGGGTGTAGGCAAATTCACGGTGACCTTCAACGCCACCGGCAGCCATACGATCACCGCCAGCGACACGGTCGGGGACGCCACCTCCGGAACCTCGGCTGCCGTCTCCGTCACTCTGGGGGTGAGCATTAACCCGGCAACCGTTACCTTGCCTGCCGGAGGATTGCAGGCATTTACGGCGACGATCGAAGGCACGAGCAACCACGGGGTGATCTGGAGCGTTCATGAGGGCGTGGCTGGAGGCAGCATTACAAGCGCTGGCGTCTACACGGCGCCGCAAGCGGCGGGAACCTACCATGTCATGGTCGTCAGCCAGGCGGACATCAGCAAGAGTGCCGTGGCGACGGTCATTGTTCCCTCGGTTCTTGTTTCCGGTTCTTTCACGGCGGTTGGTAACTTGTCCACGGGGCGAGCCAACCACACCGCGACACTGCTCCCCAACGGCAAGATCTTGATCGCCGGCGGCGCGGCTGACGGCTTTCAACCACTTGCCAGCGCTGAACTCTACGACCCTTCCACCCGCACGTTCTCTCCCGCCGGCGACATGACCACTCCCCGGAGTGGACACACGGCAATTTTGCTGGCCACTGGCAAGGTCTTGATCGCGGGCGGCGCCCAAACCCAAAACGCTGTGATCTCGGGCGGCGGCCAAGGCCTTAGCGCTGAACTCTACGATCCTTCCACGGGCAGCTTTACCGCTACGGGCAGCATGGTCTCGGGCGGGGGAGCCGTTTCCGCCTCGCTCCCTGATGGCAGGGTCTTAATTGCCAAGGACGTCGGGTCCGAAATCTATGACCCGGCGAGCGGCACCTTCACCCTCACGGGTGCCTACGTCGACCCGAATCAGGGGGCAGAGACGGCCACCCCTCTCCTGGACGGCATGGTCCTAGTGACTGGGGGGTGCGCGACGGCGCAATGTAACGCCGCCGGGGCCGAACTCTATGACCCACACACCGGCCAGTTCAACCTTACGGGCCCGCGTCGTACGGTGCTCACTGGCGGCCCGATCCCGGCGACTTTGCTCATGAACGGCAAAGTCTTGTTCGTGATATCGAATGACAGTGCGTTCCCGGACGATGTGGAGGTCTACGACCCCGTGGCCGGAACATTTGATTACATCGGGCACACGGAGGAAGCCCACGAGTTTTCCGCCGCCGCGCGGCTCCCCGATGGAACCGTCTTAATCGTCGGTGGTCAGTTGCCCGGCGGCAGCGGTAGTCCCGGCACCGAACTCTACTCTGCTGCGACTGGCACGTTCGCGTTTGCGGGCAACATGACCACGGGCCGGCACCAACACACGGCGACCTTGCTCCCTGATGGCACGATTTTGATCGTCGGCGGCTATAGCATTTGGAATTCGCCCCAGGTCACCCCCACCGCCAGCGCCGAGATCTATGCGAAGCGATAAACCAATGACTGGGCGCGTGCTACCCACCGCTGGTTCACCAGACTGGTTCACCACGATCTCGCCGGGCCCGAACCCCACGAGCAATTCTCTCGATCCAAGCCGCGCTCCGCGGCTGGGGGAGTTAAGTGGGCGTGGGCAAACGCGCACCTGGCGCCCGCTGGACAATGTCCGGCGTCGCACCGCTTGTAGTCCAGCGCCAACGTCGTGGGCACTTACACAGCGGTCCGCTGTGACTACAACAGTGCGGCCGATCACGCCGGTCTCTCGACCGTGCCTTTCGATGGCGCGGCTAACTTCAGTGGTTCCGACAGTCTCAACAGCGTCGGGACGGTTGCGGCCCGTCGCTGTGGGCAGACGAGGAGGCTTCCATGACCACCAGGATTGGGGCTCTTGCTTTACTCGTTCTACTCGTGCTCACGGACTGCGGCGGAGGTAGCGGAAGGAGTGGGAACCCCGTCGTAGTTTCGATTACTCCTGCGACAGCAAGTCTTCTCACGGGCGGGGTCCAGCCCTTCGCCGCCATCATCACCGGCGCGAGTAACTCTGCCGTGAACTGGGCCGTGCAGGAAGGTGCAGCGGGAGGATCGATCACCAACATGGGGGTTTACACCGCCCCGAATGTCAGCGGCAGTTTTCACGTGATCGCCACGAGCCAGGCGGATCCTACAAAAAATGCAACGGCAACCGTCACCGTCGCGAAGCTCGCGGTCTCCCCTGCAAGCGACGTGTTAGGACCACTAGGAGTTCGCGCATTCGGCGCCACCGTGAATGTCACCTGGAGCGTGCAAGAGGGGGCGGTGGGTGGCGTCATTACCGCCAGCGGTCAATACACGGCTCCAAACATGACCGGAACGTTCCACGTGGTTGCAACTAGTGCTCAGGACTCAAGCAAGAATGCGATTGCTGATGTGACTATCGTGCCTTCTGGATTCCGGCCCACGGGGAATATGGGTGCCGCGCGCACGGCACACACGGCCACTCTCCTGCCAAGTGGGAAAGTGCTCATTGCCGGAGGGGACGCTTGCATGTTTGATCAGTATTACGGTGATTGTCCGCTGTCCAGCGCGGAGGTTTACGATCCCAGTCTAGGCACATTCGCAACTACCGGGAGCATGTCGGTAAGGCGTGTTTTCCACACCGCCACGCTGCTCGCTAATGCTAAGGTGCTGGTAACGGGTGGACACGATGCAAGCGCCGAGCTCTATGACCCGACTTCCGGGGCGTTTGCTGCCACGGGCAGCATGAGTGTTGGTCGAAATTCCCACACAGCGACGCTGCTCGCCAATGGAAAAGTACTTATCGTTGGCGGCCAGAACGTCAGTGGAGCGCTCGCTTCCGTCGAACTGTACGACCCAAACAGTGGGACCTTTGCGGCTACGGGTACAATGGCGACGCCGCGCAGTTCGCATACCGCGACTCTTCTGGCGAACGGCAAGGTACTTGTCGCAGGCGGCTCCAATTCCGCTGGCGCACTGGCCACAACTGAGCTGTACGACCCGACAACGGGGAGTTTCACTGCGGGTAACGGCATGGGGAGTCCACGCACGTTTCATACAACTACACGGCTAAGCAATGGCAACGTGCTTGTAACTGGGGGCTTGGTCAACATGGTCTCGTTCTCGACCGCAGAGGTTTACGACGCTGTCGCTAACAGCTTCACAGCCACCGGACCCATGATGACTGCGCGGGATTCTCATGTTGCCATCCTGTTGGCAAATGGAACTGTGCTTGTCGCTGGCGGCAGCGGCGCCTTCACGGCTGAACTCTACAACACCGGGAGCGGCACCTTTACTCAAACAGGAGGTATGCAAACAGCGCGCGCGCTTCCGGCTGCTGTGTTGCTTCAAGATGGTCGAGTGCTTGTGAGCGGTGGATCAGATACATACTCGGCGGACTTGTACAAATAGACCGTCGAGACACCGCGGGCCTGATGTGAACAGGAGGCGCTATGCTCCGCGATAAGAGATTCCTGATCGGCGTGCTTATTCTCCTCATGGGCGCCATTCCGGCTCGTGGCGGAGCCGAGCCGCGACCCCATGTGATTGTCGTCGGCGTGAACGGAATGGAGTGGGACATCATTCGTCCCTTGTTGTTACGAGGCGAGCTTCCCAACTTTGCTAAAGTCATCCAGCGTGGCGTCTACGGGAAAATGAGGACCCTCTCCGCTCCGAACTGTCCCAAGGTTTATAGCTCCATCGCTACCAGCACCCCGCCGGAGGAGAACGGTATCACAGGCTTCGTTGTGGCTGGTAAGACCGCCAGCAGCGATATGCTAAAGCGCGAACCACTGTGGTCAATTCTGTCAATGCACGGGGTGACGGTCGGTATGGCAAACGTTCCTGCGACCTTCCCGGTCATGCCGTTAAACGGCTATATGATCAGTGGCATGCTCACGCGTGGCAAAGGTTGCGAGGACGGACTCCTTTGTTCGCCGAAGCTGTCTGAGGTGAAGGGCCGAGAGGCGGTGTATCCGCCCAGCATGGTCGCTGAGTTGGAAGCAAATGTGGGCGACTTCTGGATTGATTGCTCGCGGATGCCGACCGCAGAGGAACTGAAAGGCAAAGAAGCCGAGGTTATCGACCACTGGCTCCAGCAGGTATCGCAAGTGCGTGCTATGCAGGCGAAGCTGTTTGACTACTTGTTGAGCCACCACCGGACTGACTTCACAATGTTCGTTCAATCCTGCGAGGACCGCGTTGGGCACTGGCTCTATCCCATTCAGCCCTACAACGCAGGCTACAACTCTACGCTGCACAGCGTTCGCGTGGATGCGTTCCCTGACCAGTACCGTGCGTTTGACCAAGTGCTCGGCCGGGTTCTGCAGTATGTTGAGAAAAATACCTACCTGTTCGTTATTTCCGACCACGGAATCAAGCCGCTGCGGGAATTTGAAGAGGGTCGGCGCCTGTACCACTCAGCTCACGAGCACGGCGGCAATACTCCCATCATCGCCAAGCATGACTTCGAGGATGGCGATGATGTGCCGGGAATTTTCATTGCGATAGGCCCAAGTATCAAGAGAGACGTGCGACTGATGGGCTTTAGCGTCAGCGTCTTCGACATAGCGCCGACCATCCTAAGCCTCTATGGGATCCCCGAGCCGACTCAGATGAAGGGCCGCGTCCTAAAGGAGATCTTCGAGGCCCCAGGTTCGCAGCCCACGGTGGCGAGCGCGAGATAGTATTCCGGGTCCACGGGCTTACGTAGATCGGCACACCGTGCATGCGGGCAGTTCGGCGCGCATGCTAGGCAGCCCTCCGCCGCACGGCACCGTCGATACCGCACCGTGGCGTGACCTCTCGGACAACGGCAGGAACCGGTTGCTCACTTATTCCTGCTTGCCCGCGCTCGCATACCCGGCATACAGGCTGTCGAGCACCGGGGCCATGGCCTTGAGCAGCGCGTCATCATCTTGCTGGAGTGAGCGCGCACCCGCCATGATGGTCGCAAAACCCGGGCCTTCCGCGATCGGGATGCCGCCGACATCCAAGTGATGGACCAGTGCTCCCAACCGGGTGAGTCCCGCATCTCGTTCGAGGGCGAAGCTACTCACGAGCACCTCGAAGGTCACCTTGGAACCCACATGCGTGAACTCTGCGCCGTCAAAGTCGAAGCCGACCGCGCTCTTCGGACAGGCCTTTACGCGCTTGAGCCAGATAAACTTCGCCTTCGGATCGATGAAGCGCCGGATCAGCCACGCTGAGGCGACCCGATCGATCCACAAGTGCTCCCGGGTTGCCCACGTTCGCCCGCGATAGTGCTTCGGGTCACGCGGCCGGATCTTGCGGTGCGCGACGTGGGGCTCATCGGGTGCGAACCGTCCGTTGACGGCCGCCTCGGCATCGGCCAGCGCCCCTTCCATCTGCTTGCGAGGCTCGCCAGGAAAGAAGTCTCGTGTGGCGATCGCGGCCACTTCCCGCCCGATGCCCGCGAGCCGCTGTCGCGCCGCTGGCTCGGCGAGCTTGGCGAGTTCGCCCTTGAGCGCATTCAGCCGCTGAATGGCCTCCCCGTACTCCTCGGTTCGATCAAACAGGGCGACGAGCTCGGCGTTCTGTTCATCCGATTGCGCATCGAATGACAAGACCTGCACCAGCCCGCCTGCCGCCTTAATCTCGCCCCCCTGCTCCTCGAGAACTTGCCGCGAGCGTTCCCGGTTGGGCAAGAGGTAGGCGCCATCGCGCAGTAATCCGGCGCCCGCTGCTTTCAGCGCGCGCCAAATGCGCATCCGCAGGGTGGGATTGCGACCCGGCAGATTGGTCACGAGGAGCAGCCAGGCTGGAGCTTGGGGTGGCATCGTAGAAAATACTACCTTATTGTTATACAAGTGACACAACTACTTTCCCGCCGCGACCGGAGCTCCCCATGAAATGGGTTACCCGTGAGCGTCCCAAACACCCGCAAAAGATCCTGAATGAGATGCGCCGGTGAGAACCGCCCCGCATTCCGCCGGCGAGTGCCAATTTACGCGCCGCGAGCTCGGCCAGGTGGCGTTGGCCGCCTGGCTCGGCGTCGGCCCTGAGCGGGCCGCTGCGAAGGCTTCCGCGGGTCCGGCCGAGGTTACCCCCTGGCGCTGGGACTTCCCGGCGCTGGATCAGACCGTGAACGGCCAAGCGCTCGCTTACCTCGACAGTGCCGCCACGACGCAGCGTCCTGCCGCCGTGCTCGCCGCACTGCAGGAGTATTACCGGCACGACAACGCCAATCCCGGTGGCACGCTCCACGCGCTCGCACGGCGAGCCCATGAGCGCTACGAGGGGGCACGCCGCAGCCTGGCCGACTTCATTCATGCCGCGGATCCGGACGAAGTGGTATGGGTTCGGGGAACCACCGAGGGCATCAACCTCGTCGCCAGCGCGTGGGCACGCCCACGGCTTCGGCCCGGGGACGAGCTGCTCCTGACCGTCGCCGAGCACGCCTCGAACCTCTTGCCGTGGCGGCTGGTGGCGGAGCAAACGGGCGCGACCGTGCGCTACGTCGACGTAGATGACGAAGGTCGCGTGCGGTTGGACGATCTCGAGCGTCAGCTCTCGGAGCGGACCCGCCTTGTCAGCTTCAGTCACGTCTCCAACGTCGCAGGCTACGTCAATCCCGCGGCGCAGATCTGCGCGCTGGCGCGCACTGCGGGCGCTCGGGTGCTGATCGATGCCGCGCAGTCCGCACCGCACGTTCCGCTTGACGTCCAGGAGCTGCACTGCGACTTCCTGGTGTTCTCCGGCCACAAGATGCTGGGTCCCATGGGTGCCGGCGTCGTGTGGGCACGGCGCGAGCTGCTGGAGGAAATGGCGCCTTATCAGGCCGGATCGAACATGGCACACGAGGTCGATCTCGCCTCCCATGAGTTAGAGCACGCGGCGCGTAAGTTCGGTGCCGGAACGCCGAATGTCTCGGGTGCGATCGGCCTCGCGGCCGCCGTTCAGTATCTGCGCAGTCAGGATCGCGGCGCGATCGAACGCCACGAAGCGCACCTGACGCAATACGCCCTCGATCAGCTGGCCCATATACGCGGCCTGCGATTGCTCGGACCCCGCTCGGCGGAGGCACGCGTGCCGGTCTTCTCGTTCGTGCT
>Ga0307477_10003077_pt1 | contig 12557 bp, 12 predicted proteins | sample atmos_gasesECM2C_FD_203316 | JGI IMG/M metagenome (GOLD analysis project Ga0307477, IMG submission 203316) | Hardwood forest soil microbial communities from Morgan-Monroe State Forest, Indiana, United States - atmos_gasesECM2C_515 | ecosystem: Environmental > Terrestrial > Soil > Temperate...
CCCTGGGAATGTGACATCACCGAGCATTTCACTATCGCCTTTTATTTCGATCGCCTGGCGGACGCGACGGCGACATTGACCGGGAGCCTGGGCTTGGACGGAGGGTCGCAAACGGTCGGCCGCCGCCTCGACATCCGGTTTGTGCGCGAGCTGCGCGCCGGCGCCAGCTTTCATATTCTAAGCGCGCCGATCGCGCTCGACGAAGCCTCTCTGCGCCTTGGTCATAAGTTCCTCGACTCGGGGAATGGCGAGGTTACCACCTGGGTCGAGGAGACCCTCGACATCGCCTCGGCGGGATTGCCGCGCGAGACCCGCGACCTAATCGACCGGCGCGTGCTGCCCTGGCCGGGTCCTGCCGTCGAACGGCGGCCCGAGCCTAGCACTTTCGACGGGTTCATTCCGACGGTGCGCGATCGCGTCAAGCCGGTGGATCTGGACGCCGACGGAAACTTCGCACTCGCGGCGTTTGTCCACCGCTTCACCGCCGGCTCCATGCAGGCGCTGGCGGCGATTGGCGCCACGGCTTCCTACCTCGAGGCCGAGCGCCGAGGTTATTCGACATTCGAGCTCGCCTTGCAGGTAACCGGGCTGCCGCGGCTGGGCGGCCCGGTTCTCGTTGAAACCGGCATCGCGCATCTCGGCAATTCGTCGATCCGTTTCGTGCATCGGATGCGCGATCCGGCCGACGGCAGCGAATTCGCCCGGCTCGGCCAGTTCGGGGTCCAGCTCGACCTCGATACCCGCAGACCGGCTGCACTGCCGGAAACACTCCGATCGGTCGCGGCGCGGAACTTGGTTCCGGTCGGGTAGCTTTCTGATCACTGCAAACAGCACTTCTTGAATTTCTTGCCGCTGCCGCAGGGACAGGGGTCGTTTCGGCCGATGCCCTTGAACGGGTTACGGTGCGGCTCGCTGAGGAGGCAATCAAGCTCGTCCAATTGCCGCCACTCCTCCCGGTCCTCGCTTTGCTGCTCCGTGAAGCAGTGCCATCCGGACAGCTCTTCGACAGTATCACCGAAAAGTGCGTATTCATCGTCGCCGGGTCGCCACGGTTCGCCGGGTCGCTCGACACCGTGTTTCAGATCCTGTTCGAAATCATCGAAATCGAGCAGGTGCCGGTCGATGAAACCTCGGTCGAAAGCCCGCTCGACCAAAACCTTCAACTGGCCAAGACCAAGCATCGCTATGGCGCTTTGCCAGCCGAACCAGACGAAGCAGCAGCGCTGCGGCTCCAGTTCGTTGAAGGCGTCGCGAAGCAAGCTTTCGGCGAGATCCCGATCGAGTTCCCCGCGCAAGGTGATCATGGCAAGGGCCTCGCACATGCGGGACCGGATGAACTCCTCGGCGTTGGGATCGAGAATAATCTCGTAAAGCGGCTGAGGGTCGCCGTCAAAGACCCCGGCCATGACCCGGTGGCAGGTCTCGGCTGTCGCATCGCCAAAGATCGTGTCAGCCTCATCGGCGGGACACCGGAGCAGACGCGCCAGCGGTGTGTAGGCGGTCTTCTCGCGCCATTCCCCGAGCAGATGAAAGACGAAAAAGAGCGGCGTCGGTCTTGCTCGCGCGGCCGGCTCCCGACCGAGGTAGTCTTCGATCAACCCGAGGAACTTCGGAACCAGCGCGAGGCGTTGCGCAGACGCAGCCTGCAACGCCTCTCTTGGAAGATCTGTGGCGTAGGTCAGCTCGTGAAGGATCGCCGCCGCATCCATCGATGTCCCCTGTGCTAACCGATCTCATCTCAGTCTATCCGACCCGATCGGTGATCGAATTCACGATCTCGGGCATGGCTCGGACCGGCCGTTTGCGCGTGACGGACAGCAGCAAATCGGGTTTCCGCGAGCATCGCGGGCAGGAGCTGGGGAGAATCGCTCGAAATCACAGGCGGGGTTCGATCGACGCCAGCACGCGGTTCAGAATGGCGATCGACAGCGAGCCCTAAAGGGGACGGTCGTAGCGGCCGGCGTGCACGATGACGACCAGTCCGAGGGTCGGCACAACGTAGAGCCCCTGCCGGCATCGCCGACTGTGCCGTCCAGGGTTTGGTTGGAATTGAAGGTGGCGTAAGCTTCGGGTGCTGAAGCGGACTCCAGACACCGGAGAGGTCATGATGCCGACGTGGAGACCTGATCCAAGCTTCTATCCATCGCCGCGCATGGCGATGAAGGCTCCGCCGGAAAAGCTTGCTTTTGTAGCCGCGTTCGATCCGGCGCGTCAGCGGCCGGATGCCATGGCCGTCGTCGACGTGGAACCCGGATCCTCCAATTATTCCCGGATCGTCGGCACCGTCGACATGCCGAATACGGGTGACGAGCTGCACCATTTCGGGTGGAACGCCTGCTCGTCCTGCCTTTGCCCAAACGCGCCGCATCCGCATGTCGAGCGCCGGTACCTGGTCGTCCCCGGCCTCAGATCCTCGCGGATCCACATCCTCGACACCAAGCCCGATCCGCGCCGCCCGAAAATCGTCAAGATCGTCGAGCCCGAAGAGCTCGCCGAGAAGACCGGTTACACGCGTCCGCACACGGTGCATTGCGGCCCGGGCGGGATCTACGTGACCGCCATGGGAAACGCCGAGGGCAAGGCGCCCGGCGGGATCTTTTTGATGGATCACGAGAGCTTCGACCCCCTGGGCCGGTGGGAGGTCGAGCGGGGCCCGCAGCTGCTCGGCTACGACGGCTGGTGGCATCTCGGCTACGACACAATGGTGACGAGCGAATGGGGAACGCCCGATACCTTTGAAAATGGCCTCGTTCCGGAAATTCTGCTCGCCGCGAAATACGGCCGGCGCTTGCACTTCTGGGACTTGACCAAACGCAAGCATCTACAAGAGATCGATTTTGGCGAAGAGTATCAGCTTGTGTTCGAGCTTCGCCCGGCGCACGACCCGACCAAGGCATATGGCTTTGTCAATTGCGTCGTCAGCCTCAAGGACCTGTCATCGTCGATCTGGGTATGGCATCGCGACGGCAGCGGCTGGGCGGTCAGAAAGATCATCGAGATACCGGCCGAACCGGCAGATCCCGATCGCCTGCCGCCGATGCTCAAGGGCTTTAAAGCGGTTCCTCCGCTCGTCACCGATATCGACTTGTCGATGGACGACCGTTTTCTCTATGTCGCCTGCTGGGGTACCGGTGATCTGCGGCAGTACGACGTATCCAACCCATTCGATGCCAAGCTCACCGGCACGGTGCGCATCGGCGGCATCGTATCGCGGGCACCCCACCCTGGCGCCGCAAACCGCGCGCTCAACGGCGGGCCGCAGATGGTCGAGATCAGCCGAGACGGCAAGCGGGTCTATTTCACCAACTCGCTCTACGGCGCGATCGATAGCCAGTTCTATCCGGATGAAATCAACGGTTGGATGGTGAAGCTCGATGCAAATCCCGCAGGAGGGATCGCCTTCGATCCCAACTTCTTCATCGATTGGCCAAGCGGTCACCGGCCGCACCAAATCAGGCTCGATGGTGGAGACTGCTCGTCTGACTCCTATTGCTACCCATAATGTGTGACGGTCTTGGGCGCGGCTTCGCTTCAGCTGTGGCCGTGGCTGGCGGTGGCTGGGCTCGGTTTCTTCCATGGCATCAACCCGGCCATGGGTTGGCTGTTTGCCGTCGCACTCGGGCTGCATCGGCAGAGCCGGAAAATCGTGCTACTGTCGTGGATCCCGATCGCTCTGGGCCACGCGGCGGCCATCGCCCTTGTGCTGTTTGCCGTGCTGATGCTCGGGCTCGTCGTCGAGCCGTCCACTATGAGCGGGGTCGCCGGAGTGCTGTTGCTCGGATGGGCCCTGTGGCATGGTCTTCGAGGCCATCGGCAGCGCCTGCGCATCGGTATGCAAACCGGCCTTATCGGACTTGCACTGTGGTCCTTTCTGACGTCCAGCACTCATGGCGCGGGGCTGATGCTGACCCCGGTAGTGCTGCCGCTTTGCTTGTCGGGATCGCCGAGCATCACGACGACAATGGGCGGCGCGATCCCTATTGCGATCGCTGCACTCGGCGTCCACACGACTGCGATGGTGGCGACGACCGCCGCAGTTTCCGTAATTGTCTATGAATGGGTCGGGGTCGCCATCCTGCGCTGGGGTTGGGTCAACTTCGATCTGATTTGGATTGCGGCCCTGGGAACGAGCGGCGCACTTCTCACGCTTCGCTGAGTTCAGCCCACGCGTCCGGTCTCAACCAAGGCAGAAGAGGCCGTGGCCTAGTGGAGGAGCGCCGACAGACGGGCAATCGGCATCGCGGCGCTATTCGATGACGCCTTTGTTGCTGAGGTGAATGTGAGCAAACTGGCCGTAGGTGCTCGTCAGGTCGAGCTTGATCGCGCCGGTGGCTCTGGTCGTCCCGCTGCCAATCTCGGCGATGCGGTACTCGAAGCCGTGCGGCAGGTCGATCCGTGCGCGGTGCTCGGCTCCGGTGACCGGATTGCGAATGGGCTCGCCGGTCGCCTCCAAGAGGCCGGAGATGTGGAGCCGTGCGCGCCGGCCTTCCACATCGACCTCGAAATCGATCGGCAGGAACAGCGGCTCGAGCTTGTTCGGCGACATGGCCGAGAACACCCACCACATGGTGGCCATTTCCTCGGTCTCCTCGCCCGACATGATCTTGACGAGCGCCTCGCGTTGGCGCGCATCCGCCCGCTCGTCGATCACCAGCTGCATCGTCCCGTTGCCCTCGTGGACGGCGCGGGGAAAATGCACGAAGAACGCGGTGTTCAGCCCAGCGAGAGGGACGTCGGCGAAATGCCCCTCATGGATTTTCCATCCGGCCGCGGCCTCGCAGAAACCGTGGGTCGGCAAGGCGTTGAACTGGCAAGGGCAACCGTAGGAGCAATTGCAATTGGCAAATTCATCCGCACGCACGCGCCATTCGACCGTTGCCATGCCTCGCCTCCCCTTGAAGCCGCCATAATAACCGTCCCTCGACGGGACGGCAACGTGCGCAAGGTTGCGACAGCCTGGCGGAATGTTATTTCGAGGGAGGTAGCCGCGCGACCAGCATCCTTCGACCAAAAGGGGAGCAAAGGCCGCTCGCGGCTGGCGTCCTTTCGGGAAGAGCGGAAAATGACGATCGCCTCTCTCGCCGTCGATTGCACCCGCATCCCGCTGCCGGTCGTACGGTCGGACAGCGCGGATAGCCACGTCCATGAGTTCTGGCTCGGACCGGACGTGGTGCAGGCGCTCTGATGGTCGACCCGCGCCCGACCATCGAAGCTCCCGATGACGACCCTTATCTCTGGCTCGAAGAGGTCGATGGTGAGCGCGCGCTCGTTTGGGTCGAAGCGCAGAATGCGACGACTCTGGCGCATTTCGGCGACGCGCGTTTGGCGGCTGATCGCGACACGCTGGCGGCGATCCTCGACCGGCCGGACAACATCCCGCTGATCGCTAGGCGCGGTACGAGGGTTTTCAACTTTTGGAAGGATGCGGAGCATCCCCGTGGTCTGTGGAGGGCGACAACGCTCGACAGCTACCTCAAAGAGGCGCCGGAGTGGGACATCCTGCTCGACCTCGACGCGCTGGCGGCAAAAGAGGGCGAGGATTGGACGTGGAGCGGCGCGTCAACGATCCCCGGAAGTCACGACCGTGCGATTCTGATGCAGTCGCGCGGCGGCGCCGATGCGGTGGTGCTGCGCGAATTCGACCTACCCTCACATGACTTCGTTTCCGGAGGTTTCACCCTGCCGGAGGCCAAGGGAGGAGCCGCCTGGCTCGACCGCGACACCTTGCTGCTTTCCTCCGCGTTTGGCGCGGAGATGGCGACCCACTCGGGCTACGCCCGCACCGTGCGGCTATGGCAGCGGGGAACCGACGCGCTGGCCGCGCCGGTCATATTCGAGACTGATGCCCGCCACATGGCGGTCTCCGCCGATTTCGACCGCGAGGCAACCGAGGAGCGGGTGGTCTTTGTCGAGAATATCGGCTTCTTCGACCAAGTCGTTTGGATCGGCGACCGCGGCGGCCCCAAGACGCGGATCGACGTGCCCACCGATGCGTCGGTCGAGTGGCATCGCGGCTGGCTCGCTGCCAAACGGCGGACCTCGTGGACACTCGGCGGCGAGACCCATCCCCCCGACACCGTTCTCGGCATTTCGTTTGCGGCTTTCCTCGCGGGTGATCGCCATTTCGCCAAGCTCTTCGAACCGGCCGAACGCCGCGCGCTGCAAGGGTTTTTCTGGAGCGGCGGCCGGCTCGTCCTGTCGATCCTCGACGATCTGAAGCCGGTTTTCGAAGTGCTGACCCCGTCCGATGCCGGCTGGTCGCGAGAGCGCATCAGCGGCTTGCCCGATATCGGCGTTGCCCATGTCTGGCCGCTCGATGTGCGGACCGAGGAATCCACCGGCGACCTGTTAGCCAGCGCGCAGGATCCGCTGACGCCGGCCTCGCTCTATCTCGTCCCGCTACTCGCGGCCCCGCAGCTTCTGAAACGCGCGCCGCAGGCCTTCGACCCGTCCGGCCTCGTCGTGACCCGCCACGAGGCGATCTCGGAAGACGGGACCCGCATCCCCTACGTCCAGGTCGGACCGCCAGGCGAGGCCGGCGAGGCGCCGGTTCATCTTTCGGGCTATGGCGGGTTCGGCATCGCGCAGCTGCCTTATTACAACTCCGCCCTAGGGAAGCTGTGGCTGGAACGCGGCGGCACCGGTATCGTCGCCAATATCAGGGGCGGCGGTGAGTTCGGCACCGCCTGGCACGAGGCCGGCCGCCGGGAAAGGAAGCGGCTCAGCCACGACGATTTCGCCGCCGTCGCCGCCGACCTGGCGCGCCGCGGGGTGACCCGGCCCGGCCGCATCGCCGCCGAGGGTGGGTCGAACGGCGGCATCCTGATCACCAACATGCTGACCCGCTATCCCGAACGGTTTGGCGCGCTGTTCTGCACGATCCCGCTGATCGACATGCGCCGCTATGCGAAGCTGCACGCCGGGGCGAGTTGGATCGCCGAGTACGGCGATCCCGACGATCCGGCAGATTGGGCGTTTCTCGCCGGGATCTCGGCCTACCACACCGCGGCCCCGGGGCGGCACTACCCGCCGATCCTGATCGCGACGAGCCGGCGCGACGACCGCGTGCATCCCGGCCATGCCCGCAAGATGGCGGCAAAGTTGCAGGCAATGGGGTACGAAGCCTACTTTTACGAGCCCGCCGCGGGCGGGCACGGCTACGGCAAGGACAACGCCGAGCGCGCCGCCTTTACGGCACTCGGCTACAACTTTCTGCGCCGCGCGATCGGCTGGAACCCGCCGTGAACAGGGGGACGTGATGTCGATAACGAGCTTGCGCCAACCATTCCACTTCGCGCGGTGGATCGACGCACACAGCCATTTGCTGAAGCCGCCGGTCGGCAACAAATTGGTATTCGAGGACGCCGGCATGGTCGTGCAGGTTGTGGGCGGCCCGAATCAGCGGGTCGACTTCCATGACGACCCCTGCGAGGAGTTTTTTTACCAGCTGCGCGGCGACATGGTCCTGAAGCTCGCCGAAGCGGGCCGGATGCACGACCTGCCGATCCGCGAAGGCGAGGTCTTTTTGCTGCCGCCACATCTGCGCCACTCGCCGCAGCGCCCGATCGCGGGCTCCGTCGGGCTCGTCGTCGAAGGTGCTCGCGGGCCGGGCGACAAGGACGGGTTCGAGTGGTTCTGCTTCGATTGCGGTGGGCTCGTCCACCGGGTCGAGATCGCTGTCGCCGACATCGTCAGGGATCTCCCGCCGTTATTTGCGGCTTTTTATGCCGATCCGAGCGCGCGCCGGTGCCAAGAGTGCGGTAGTGTGCATCCAGGAAAAGAGCCGCCGGCGGGATGGGCGATGATTCCGCCCTGACAACCTGACAAGTAGACCAAGAATGAATCTCGGAACGTCAGCAGTTCATTCGTCATTTCCGCGGAAGCGGAAATCCAGGGAGCCAAGAACTGAAACGATTGCCCCCCGTTCAAGCCAGGGGCAAGCTCTGGACCCCCGCTTGCGCGGGGGTGACGGTAATCTATTGCAAACAGGCGCGCCATTTTCGGGCCGGCACTGAGGAGGGAGCGATGAAGTTCGGCATATTCTACGAGCTGCAATTGCCGCGCCCCTGGGAGCCGCACGGCGAGTTCACGCTCTACCAGAACGCGCTCGATCAGGTCGAGCTCGCCGACCGGCTCGGCTACGACTTTGCCTGGGAGGTCGAGCACCACTTCCTCGAGGAGTACTCGCACTCGCCGGCCCCCGAGGTCTTTCTCGGCGCGGCGAGCCAGCGCACCCGGCAGATCCGGCTCGCGCACGGCATCATGCAGCTGACCACGGTCCATCCCGCCCGCGTCGCCGAGCGGATCGCCGCCCTCGACCTCGTCAGCCGCGGCCGCGTCGAATTCGGCATGGGCGAGAGTGCGAGCATCACCGAGCTCGAACCCTTCGACCGCTCCTTCGAGGAAAAGCGCGCGGTCTGGGAGGACGCGGTGCGCGCGGTGATCCCGATGTTCCGCGAGGGCGGCTGCGAGTACCACGGCACCCATTTCGATTTCCCGCTGCGCAACGTCGTGCCGAAGCCGTTGCAGAAGCCGCACCCGCCGTTATGGGTCGCCTGCTCGCAGCTCGACACGATCGAGATGGCCGGCCGGCGCGGCTTGGGTGCGCTCGCCTTCCAGTTCCTGAGCGCCGATGCCGCCCATGCCTGGGTGCACGCCTACTATAATTCCTTCACCAAGCGCCTCGACAAGCTGACCGACTATGTGACCAACCCGAACATCGCCTTGACCAGCTATTTCATGTGCGCCGAGACCGACGAGGAGGCGCGGCGCCGCGCCGACGGCATCCCGTTCTTCCAATTCGCGCTGCGCTTTTACGGGTTGAGCCCGAACCGCAAGCGGCCGGACCCCGGCACGGTCAATCTATGGGACGAGTACGAGAGGTGGAAGCGAGAGAACCCGGAGGGGCTCGCCCGGGCGCTCTCCGGCGGGCTGATCGGCTCGCCCGAAACCCTGCGGCGCAGGCTGCGGCGGTTCGAGACCTCGCACATCGACCAGGTCATCCTGTTGAACCAGGCCGGCAAGAACACGCACGAGCACATCTGCGAGAGCCTGGAGCTCTTCGCCCGCGAGGTGATGCCCGAGTTCCACGCCCACGAGACCGGGCAAGAGGCCTGGAAGCGCCAGGTGCTCGCCCGCGAGATTGAGCTCGAAGAGATCGACACCGCCCCCTTCCGCGAGCGCTACGGCCCCAATTCGGTGCAGGTCCGCGCCGCCGCGGAATAGCCTCCAACCGCCACGACCGGGCACGGTCCGAACGACCGATGCGGCGCGCAGACCCCGCGGCCGCACCGACGACTCTACTTCATCAGCCGCTGATCAGGTGTCTCTCGTGGCTAAAAGCGGCGCTATTGCGGAGCTTTCTCAACGTGCCGTCCCAAAGCCCGATCCGGGCTTTGATGCTGCTGCACGCGGCTTGCAGCGCCCGCTCGGCCCTATGCGGCGAGCTCGCAACCAGATCTTCAAGCAACTCACGCCCCATGGGGCCATGACTGCCGCTGTCGAGTTCGATGTGCCGATCGATATAGTAGATAAAATGACGCAGGCGATCGTTGTTGTGCTTGGCACCATAGAGCGTGTCGAGAAGTCGGCGGAACATCTCGGGGATGATGTCTTCGCGGCCGTAGAAGAAGGCCGCCAGAACCTCGTCGGTCGATCCCGAATTGGCCAGCGCCATTGTATGCGCAACAAAGGCTTTCACGTGGGAGGGTGCACCGATTTGGCTCAAGGCTACTTCGACCGATATCCCGACCAGTACGAGCGAACGGAACTTCTCGAACGGGCGTGTAATGGCGCCGATGTCCCGCATGGCGCGGAGGTAGAGAGCAAGATGGGCTAGATTGGAGCCGTCGGGACCGATAACGCGCGCCACGCGGAGCACGATGTCATTAATCAGGCCCGCGGCCCGTGCATTGTCCGCCGGGAAGCACGGCACTTTTATGCAGGTCATGTCCTGCTGGAGTCGCTTCAAGAGCGACACGAAATCCCAGACGGCAAAAACGTGATCTTGCATGAAGCGCCGGAGATCTGCGACGGACCCGACTTGTGCATAAACGGGATGGTCCAACAGCGCCGCACGAAGGGCGCCTAAGTGGCCATTGTCGTATTCCGACATGTTTTAAAGCTCCGGGTTCAGGGGTGCTCTCGGAATAGTCGGCGGCGTTATCGACCACACCCTTTCCGGCTCAAAAGAAGATGCTGACGTTTTTGGCCAGCAGCACATTCTGATCGAGGATCATTTTACGGCGGGCGATCTTCCACGCGCCGTCGACCAACCGCATGACGTCCCGTCTTGCACCGACGTAGAAATCCTGGTCGCTTTCGGATCGGCTCCGATAGACGATGAAGTTGGAGTAGACCTTGATCTCGGATCCTGCGTCGCCTGGCTCGATCTCGATATTGGCAAGCAAGTGGCGGGTGCGCGATGGAGGGTCCTCCGCCCAGGCCATGCCCGTATCCAGCCGAGCGACCCGCGCGCTGAGCGTCTGCTTGCTCTCGTCGAGGATGGCCAGCTCGAAGTCTTCGGTCAGATCGTCCTCGACGCACCGGTCGAGATCGAGGATCGCGATGGCTTTGCTCGACTCGGGATGGCGATTGCGTCTCCCCGCCATCCAATAGCGGACGTCATCGGTAAATAGTTCCAGCCATTCATGAAACCGCCGCTCGTCCAACAACCGAGCTTCGCGATCGAGCAACTGCTCCACCTCACGGATGGTCTCTTCACGCATGGCTCGCTCCTGCCGATGTAATCGCGGGCGACATTTCAGCCCAGCTCCTACCCGTCATCAGCCAACGTCCATAAAACTGGCGGTGGTTACTCTCGCTCATGCGAAAGTCACTGGCCCAACCCCGGAGGCTGTCGTCGAACCGCTCGTGCCCCAGTCCCATCTGCGTGTTCAACATGGACCGCCGCGAAACCACGCCGCGACAAGTGCGGGTGCACTCCTGCCAATTGTCCATGTCGTCCTGCTCAAAGGTGCCGGCCGGGCTGAAGCTGCGGACGCCGGCCAATCGGATCGCTTTCTTGACATGCGGCGGCGCCGCTTTTGTCGATGTAAATCCACGACCACACCTCGGTCTTTTCAGGCCCGCGCGGATGCCAGACGCGGAACGTGCGCGAGGTGGCGCGCAGCATCGAGAAATTGGGGAACATCGTGCCGACAAATGGATTGACCAAAGCTGAACGCGGCCCCAGGCGCCTCTCGACTTCAGGACGGATCTGTTGCTCGTAATCGAGTATCTCGGGCACCGGAGGATCGCTCGAGTCTTTCGGCCCAAAACAAATCACGACGTGGCCGTTGCCGGGGGACACCATGCTCCCGGTGGTATCAGGTTTGGTCGACACCCCCGCGGCGAACCCTGTCTCCAGCGCCGAAAGGTGGCTCCATCCCACATGATAAAGATCGCCGCCAAAGGTCTCGGCGGGGAACTTCATTACCCACTTATGGGCGCCGATGACCTCGATACCGCCCTCGCGACGGTCAAAAAACGCATCGAGATACCAGGTCATTTCCCCGAGGTATTCGCGCAGCGTCGGCGCCTCCGCGTCAAAGGTGGCAAACAGCAACCCGTTGTAGCTGTCCAATTGCGCCACCGGGGTGAGACCGAAGCGCTCCCGCTGCAATTCCCCGTGATAGGCTTCCTTGAGGTACGGTACGCCGACCAGCCGCCCATCGTTGCGATATGTCCAGCCGTGATAAGCGCAGGTGAATGTCGCGGCGTTGCCGGCCTCGGCGCGACACAACCGGTTGCCGCGATGGCCGCAAACGTTCAAGAAGGCGCGCACTCGGCCTTCGTTATCGCGCATCACCAGGACCGGGTCTTCGCCCATATAAGCTGTGAAGAAGTCGCCCGGCCGCGGGATCTGGCTCTCGTGGCACAAAAACAGCCAACAGCGGGCGAAATATCCGCGCCAACTCCTGCTCGTAGATCTCCGGCTCGATAAAGATCCGGCGGCCGATAAGTCCGCGCCTGGTATCGACCAGACCAGCGATGTCTATTCCCATAAGACACTCCCAGAGGTTCCGGTGCCGGGTATATGGATGGCGCGAGCTACGACATGATTTCAGTACCGGGAAACGCGTTACATTCGTAACCGACCTGGGCCTCCGGGTTCGGGCGCCGTGCAATGCGACCGACCATCATAGCTCCGGCAGATCAGTCGTCAGGCGGCGTACGTTATGATTGAGCTGTCACGGTTGCGGCCCGTGCGGAGCTTGCTCAATGTGCCGTTCCAAAGTCCGATCCGGGCTTTGATGCTGCTGCACGCAGCTTGCACGGCCCGCTCGCCCCTATCCGGCGAGTTCGCGATCAGGTCGTCCAGCAACTCGCGCCCCATGGGACCATGACTGTCGCCATCGAGTTCGATGTGCCGATCGATGTAGTAGATGAAATGGCGCAGGCGATCGTTGTCGTGCTTGGCGCCATAGAGCGTCTCGAGAAGCCTGCGGAACATCTCCGGAATGATGTCTTCGCGGCCGTAGAAGAACGCCGCCAGAACCTCTTCGGTCGAGCCCGAATTGGCCAGCGCCATCGTATGCGCGACAAAGGCTTGTACG
>Ga0307477_10003081_pt1 | contig 12549 bp, 9 predicted proteins | sample atmos_gasesECM2C_FD_203316 | JGI IMG/M metagenome (GOLD analysis project Ga0307477, IMG submission 203316) | Hardwood forest soil microbial communities from Morgan-Monroe State Forest, Indiana, United States - atmos_gasesECM2C_515 | ecosystem: Environmental > Terrestrial > Soil > Temperate...
TGCAGGTCATCGAGGTAGGCGACGATGCGGCGTTGTTCGGTCAACGGGACGACCGGGAAGGCAAGTCCGGAAAGAATTTTCAGGTTTATGTTCTTCTGGGCGCTTTGGGGAGCAACGTCCTCAAGATGACTTCTTACGTAGCCGAAGTAGTGAAAGATGAATTCGCTGTCGGTGCCCGGCTTAGGGGTTACGGCTACGATGCTGTCGGGGATGCAGCAATCGAAATCAAGTATGCCTACTGCCCCTATTGTCGCCGCGATACTGACGAGGATCGTTCCTCTTGGGAACTTGCGACTTATGGAGAGACCCTCGTCATTGAGTGTCTCAGTCCACCCACGAATGAACTTCTTAGCAGATTCGATTTCTCCGATTTGTATCCACGGATGGTCGCCGCCAAAAAACCGCTGGTCATTCCTTGGTCGGTGAGAAAACTTACCGCGCTCGAGAGTCGCCGCGACATCCAAACGTTTTGTGCTCTTGGCGATAAGTTCTTTGAAGATTTCGCCCCGTTTCGAGGAGAGCAGATCCTCCGCCTGCTTGATTGCGTCTTGGCGCAAGCTCTTCGCTTCCTCGACCTTGGTGGCCAATTCCTCGATGCGGGAAACGATCCGATGTTGTTCGTCCAGGGGTGGAAGGGCAATTTCAACCCCAGCAATGTCCTGCTCCTTGAGGGAAACATTCGCTGTTCCAAGCATCAACGGGACAAAATATTCGTCCTTTTTAGCCATTAACAGATGATAAAGATACTTGGGATTGCAAATCTCTTTGTCTTTAGGAATCAGTGCGACGAGCAGATTGGCAAGCGCAAATTTCCCCTCTTGGTAGTGGACTCGATGCAAGGCTGCGTCACCGTGCCCTGTTGAGGAAATCAAGGGAACGCACACTGCCGGACCTTCCACTTGAAACGTACTTGCGCTTCGGCGGAACGCGGCGGTAACAACGAGGGGATATTTTCCTGGCTCCGTTTTCATCGTCGGATAAGTGCCGCGTGCAATCGAGCAGATATCTCCAATTTTGTACGCATTTCTTGTCATTGGCTATCGGTTGGTCAGTACCTGTTTTATCTCCAACACAATTTGAATAATGCGTTGCTCCTTGGCATAAACGTCTTCGATCAGTTTCTCGGGTGACAGATGCTCGAAGTCCTCATTTGCGTGAGGGTTCTTAATGTCGAGGTTTGCTGAAATAAGCTTTGCGTCGCTGTCATATTTGAGAACATCTTCAACTCGCACTTTCCAGGCACGCTCGTTTTCTTTTCGGTCCTTCCACCATGCTAGGCAAGGTTCGAATTCTTCGAGGCGGATGGGATTCGTTTTCGTATAGGTCTTGCGACCTTCTGGAAGCGGGTGGTCGTAATACCAGATCTCCTCTGTTTGGCTGGAACGGTCGAAGAAAAACAGGTTTGTGGGAATATCCGCATACGGGGAAAAAACTCCCTTTGGCAGTCGGATGATTGTGTGGAGGTTGAACTCTTTCAGGAGATCCTCCTTGATGCGTGCGGAGACGCCATCACCGAAGAGGACACCATTGGGAACGACCATTCCGCAGCGTCCGGGTCTTGCGCCAGCTACGGCCCGGCGAAGCTTGCGCATAATGAGTTGAAGGAAAAGGAGAGCGGTTTCCGCCGTCTGTTTATCTTCGGGAAAGTTGGAGAGGATGCCGCGTTCTTCCTCGCCGCCGAAGGGCGGGTTGGTCATGATGAGGTCTACGCGGTCCTTGTCTCCGATTTCGCGCAATGGAAAGCGCAGAGCATTTTCGGGGTCAATTTCCGGGGATTCCAGGCCGTGGAGCAAAAGATTCATCTGGCACAGAAGGAAAGGCAACGGCTTGGGCTCGATGCCGAAGAGAGTGCCTCTTTGCAGGCGGTTGAAGTCTTCTGCCGTTTTGCACTGCTTTTGAAGATGAGTGAAAGCTTCAACAAGAAAACCGCCGGTGCCTGCTGCGGGGTCGAGAATCGTTTCTCCGAGGCGAGGATTCATGACGGAGACGATGAACTTGACGACTGGGCGAGGCGTGTAGAACTCACCGGAATCGCCCGCCGAATCTCGCATTTCGCGAAGCATGGACTCGTACAAGAGGCCGAGCGTGTGGATTTCGTCCTTCGAAGTGAAATGGATTTCGTTGATTTTGTTTATGACGTCACGGAGCAGATAACCGTTGGTCATGCGGTTGAATGTGCCCTGAAAGACTTTGGCGATCACATCGCGTCGGTCGCCATTGGCGCTGCGGAGCAAGCGGAGATGAGCGAAGAGACCATCGCCGCGCTTGCCATCGGGCCGAACGGCCTCGTCCTGGTTGATGAATGCGATCAGTTCCGGACCGGTGATGCCTTGCGGATTAGTGGCCCAATCGCGCCAGCGGTAGGGGGTTTCAATTGCAGGCCGGAAGCGCTTCCCTGACAACTTGGCTTCTTCGGCCCGGACGTTCTCCATGTCATCGAGAAACTTGAGGAACATGATCCAAGTGAGCATCGGCAGACGGTCGAGATCGCCGTTAAGACCTTTGTCCTTGCGCATGATGTCGCGGCAGGTTTTAACGATGGAGGCGAGCTGCTGGCCGGTGGATTGAGGCAAATTGTTCGTTGTTGTTTTTTGCTTGGCCATGTCTTGGGCTACTCAACCCTCATTGAGATTCCCTCTTCCGATTGGGCTGGACGACCTCGATTTCCAACTCCCTTACTCGAACCGAGGACCGCTCAAGCCGCCCCGCAACGTTATCGTAGTAATGCTCCGCTTCGCGAATCCGTAGGACTCTTCTGAATTCTTCTTCACTTTCAGGCATCATGTCATGAGGTAAGGTTGTCGCTTCTCGGTTCTCGCGCTCTAGCTTTTCGACCTCGGCCCTGAGCTTACGACGATTTAGACGTGCATTTGTCACTTTGTCGGCAATCTGTATGATGCCCCAGACACCGCCAATCCCTGTCACCACAGCGGTGACAACACCCACGATTACGATAGGTGAACCATGTGAAAGCGACTGGACGTAGAGTCTGTCACGTCCGTCAAGAGGTCGCCCTCCACGGTAGAAGACGAATCTTGAAAACTTGAAGTCACGATATCTGGGATCAGTGGCAAGGCGGGATATCTCATAGAGGAGATTAAAGTCGTAGAGAAAGCTTGAGACTTCCAACAGGGATGGGAAAGATTCCTCGCTCCCTGTTAAGCGGATGCGAAAGTAAGGCTCACTGGGACTGAAGCTGGGCGGCATTGCAACGGCCTCCGATTATTGTGAAGCATATAAGAGGGCCTGCAATTCATTGACGGCGGAGCGCAAGAGTTCCGCGCCCCCGAACATCTGTGAAATATCCATCACAGTGCCGCGGTCTGAAATGGGCGGCACCTTCAGAATCTCCGGGATGGTAAATTGCGCCGTGCCATAGTCTACATACTTATCGAGAATGTCGTGCAAGACTTCGCGAGCCTTTTCGGAGTATCGCTCGAAAAAAGCCTTCTGTTCTTTGCGAAGACGTTCGGCGCGCTCTCTCCGTGTGCGAATCGGTGCGCTATAGGCGACCTGACATAAGAGGTCGAAAGGATCGGCGTCGGGCTGGTTTGACGCGACGATGAGTTCTTCGAGGGTGATTCCGCGTTCTTCCAATGTCTGAATGATCTCGGCACGTTGTTCGGCGTCGGACCATTTGGAGCGGAGTTCCGCTGCTGACGGACACATGCTGCGCACCTTTTCCCCGGTGTAGTCCGTAAAACGCACGACGCGGAGTTGTTTGCCGTCGGCGTCTAATTCCGACACGAAGTGAGCGACGATTTCGATGGAGCCCTGGTCGACGTAGTATTTGCGAGGCTCTTCTCCTTTTTTGCCTCCGGGTTCGAGGATCTGCGGTGGCAGGGGGTCGGTGATGACTTCCTCTGGCTTTTCGATATCGGTTTTGAGTTTCTCTCCTGCCGCGTTCATTTCCTCGACGGTCACCAAGGCGGGTTCCCCGTCGAAATCTGGGTCAGAGAAAAGCCGAGTAGCACTTCCGGTGTAATCGAGGATGTTGAAGAAGAGTTTGCCATAGTCGTCTTTAACGCGGGTGCCGCGCCCGATGATCTGCTTGAACTCGGTCATCGAGTTGATGATACGAGCGATGACAATATTTTTGCAGGTCTGGACGTCTACCCCGGTGGTTAAGAGTTGCGAAGTCGTGACAATGGCCGGAGTAATGGTCTCCAGCTCCATGAAGTGGTCTAGATGGCCGCGTCCGGTCTTGCCTTCGTCCGCCGTGATGCGGACCACATAGTCCGGGTGCTGCTGCACCAAGTCCGCGTTGAGGTTGTTGAGGGCGTACCGCATATCTTCGGCGTGTTCCTGGTCGACACAGAAGACGATGGTTTTGTCGAATCGACCGTTCGCCTTCATAAAATCGGCGAGATTGCGAGCAATGGTTTCGGTGCGCGGTAGAAGAGAGACTTTTCGCTCGAAATCTTTTGTGGTGTATTCGGCATCTGGAATTTCGCGTCCCAGGCGGTCAAGCTGGCCCCCGTCAGGACGCCAGCCAACGGAATCCGCGCTTGTGACGATGCGATGGACGCGATAGGGCGCTAGGAAACCGTCTTCGATGCCCTGTCGCAAACTGTAGGTGTAGAGCGGGTTACCAAAGTAGAGATAAGTGTCGCGATTGTCTTCGCGCTTCGGAGTAGCGGTCAGGCCGAGCTGAAAAGCGGGCTCGAAATACTTCAGGATATCTTTCCAATTGGAATCATCAGCAGCGCTGCCGCGATGGCACTCGTCCACGACAATCAGATCAAAGAAATCTTTCGGATACTCACGGTAGAGACCGGGGCGGCGTTCGTCTTTGGCAATGGCCTGGTAGGTAGCGAAATACATCTCGCGGCTCTTGATGGCCTCGCCTTCGATCTTGTGTCGAGCGTCTCCAAAAGGCGTAAAGATTTTGTCCTTGGGGTCGTCAACGAGGATGTTGCGATCAGCGAGGTAGAGAATGCGAGGGCGACGGCTGAGATCGCCGGTGCGATTCCATTTCGTGTTCCAGAGTTTGTAGCAAATCTGGAAGGCGACGATAGTTTTCCCAGTGCCAGTGGCGAGCGTGAGAAGCATGCGCTTTTGGCCCTGAAGAATTGCTCGGATGGCGCTATTTATCGCAATCTCTTGGTAGTAGCGTGGGGACTTTCCAGAGAGATGGTAGTAAGGAGTAAGGAACCGTTCGACGATTTGGCTGGGGATGTTTTCGCCATGCTTCAGACGCTGCCAGAGTTCGTCGGGGGATGGGAAGGCGTCGAGTTCTTTGTTTAGGCCGGTGAGGAAGTCGTGCTCAACGATGCCTTTGCCATTGGTGGAATAGGCGAATTTGATGCCGAGGACTTGGGCGTATTCTTTCGCCTGCCCGAGGCCGTCGGCGGGTTTCTTGTAGATTGCTTTGGCTTCCACGACTGCGATTGCAAAGTCAGGCCGATAGCGCAGGAGATAATCGGCACGCTTTTGCTTGCGGCGGATAGTCCGATTTCCAGCAACGACGATCCGGCCATCCGTGAAGGTTCGCTGTTCGTTGATGTGATCGTCCGACCAGCCGGAGGAATAGAGCTTCGGCAGAACATACTTGCGACACGTGTCGGCTTCGGTCAGGAGAGGGTCGATGTTTCGCCGTGCGCGCGCTTCGGGGGTGTCGGGCATGTTATCGAAGGATTGATTATAGCCGGGGAGGGGGCGGCCGCGGGAGGCGTGCGGGGGCGGGCACGACATGTCGTGCCCCTACAGGACTTGCCGCGCGACCAAAACGTGTTTCGCCGCACGCCCGGGGAAGTGCCCCGGGTTTGGGCATGGCTAGGAAGTGATGATTATAGCCGGGGGGCGGCGTTTATGTCGGAGCTCCTTCGCGGCTCAGGATAAACTTAAGTCGTGCCCTGACGAATGCTGAAGCGGACTGGCTAGGGCTTGATGGCGAGATGAACGCGCCGCTACAAAGGCGCCCGCGACGGTCCGCGGCCGCTACACAGGCAAGATCGGCGGGCAGGGGAAGGGTAAGGCGTGGGGGAGCGGGCACGACATGTCGTGCCCCTACAAGACTTGCCGCGAGACCAAACCGTCTTTCGCCGCACGCCCGGGGAAGTGCCCCGGGTTTGGGCATGGCTAGGAGAGGAAGCCCACGTTCGCCCGTGCGGGACGAACATGGGGCACCCTGAGCAAAAGCGAATCCAAGACCGTCCCGATCGGATTCCCGAGAGGTCCGGGGCAGGCGGGACTCGCGCCCTTCATCGGGCGTTTGCTACAAGGCTGCTCAGATTCATTCACCCAAGCACTCACCACTCTGAAAGCGGACTGGCGAGTGCCTGGCCGAACGCATCTTCGCCCGTTCCGAGAAAATCACCGGCAAAAAGAGCCCGCGACGGTCCGCGGCCTCTACACAGGCAAGAGCAGCGGGCCTTGTGACCGGTGCGTTCGTAATTCCAAAACCAGTGCTCTTTTCCGTTGGAGAGAATTACGAACGGAGCGCGCAGGTTTTCCGCGTATCCGCGGGCTTGTTCTTTGGGGTCGTAGGGGTCAAGGTCCGGCCTTTTTGCTTCCAACACACAGAGAGGACCGCGTTCTCCGGAAAGAACGTAATCGGCTCGTCCGCTGTGACTGTCGAGTTCAAAGCGCACCCGACGTTCGTCGAGGAGATCCCAGCCGCTCTCTCTGAGCTCTTGGTCGATCAGGACGCGAGAAAATGCCTCGGGTTTGGGCATGGCTAGGAAGCGATGATTATAGCTGGGGAGGGGGCGGGCGCGGGAGACGTGGGGGGGCGGGCACGACATGTCGTGCCCCTACAAGACTTGCCGCGCGACCAAAACGTGTTTCGCCGCACGCCGGAGAAGTGCTTTCGCTTTTCCGGCAAGCCGGCCAACGGGGGTAGAATGGCGGCACGAGGTGTCTCGTGTCCATGGAAGAATTGACAGACGAGAGCGCGGACCTGGAGCGGTTGTGTCAGGGCGTCGCACTTGGCTCGACGGCCTGCACCTACCCGGCAACCGTACGCTGCACGACGTGCAGGAGGTGGTTCTGCGATGCGCACGCCGAGGATGAGAAGTGGCATCCGTGCATGATGCCGCCTGGCGATAAGGGCGGGGAGGCCTAGGAGCGACGCATATCCGGGCGGAATATTATTTAGACGCTGAAGGAGGGGAAGATGAACCGGCTTTTTCATGTAGCGGGGGCGATCGGAATGCTCTTTGCCGCGCGGGGGCAAGGGCCCGCGCGGCCGGAAGTGCCGGAAAACTTGAGAGCGCCAGCGGGTGAGGAAGTGATTCTGACGGCGCAGGCGACGGGAGTGCAAATCTATGTGTGCCAAGCGGGAGCGGAGGAGAAGTTTTCCTGGGTGCTGAAGGCGCCAGAAGCGGAGCTCACCAACGCGACGGGGAAAAAGATTGCGCATCATTCCGCCGGGCCAACCTGGAAGCATGTTGATGGAAGCGAAGTGACGGGTAAAGTAATCGCCAAGCAAGACGCGCCGAAGCCGGACGCGATCCCGTGGCTGCTGCTGGCGGCGGCGAGTCACACGGGAGAAGGGATTTTCAGCCGGGTCACGAGCATCCAGCGAATCCACACACAGGGCGGCCTGGCGCCAAAAGCGAATACTTGCGATGCCTCCGCGGGCGGCAAGGAATCGCGGAGCGCTTATTCGGCGGACTACTACTTCTACGCGCCCGGCGGCCAGCGTTAGAGTGGCGCTTGACCGAGTATCAGAGATTTGCGTACCGTGGGGCGCGGAATTTCCCGGGCGCGCAGGAATGTTGCAACGCGCCAAGAGAGCTGAGCCATGATCCACCGGCGCTCCTGGATTTTGTTTTTCTTGCTGACGTGTTTTTGCGTTCTGCCGTTGGGTGCACAGAGCAAACGCAAAGTCATCATTGATCAGGACTGCGCGGGACCGGGCGGGACGGACATGCAATCTGTCCTCGCGCTGGTCAATTCGCCTGAGACCGAAGTGCTGGGCATTACGGTCCTGACCGGCGATGCCTGGCGCGATGAGGAAGTGCAGCACACCCTCCGGCTGCTAGAAATCATCGGCCGCAGCGATATTCCGGTTGTTCCGGGCGCCGTCTTTCCCCTAGTGAACAGCAAAGAATACATCGCGCGCTGGGAAACTCTTTACGGCAAGGTGGTCTATCAGGGAGCGTGGAATTTTGCGAGAAAGCATCCTGTCCACGGCCCGTGGGAAGTCCCGCCAATGCCCGAGGGAACGCCAACTACGAAAGCCTCGAACGAAGATGCGGCTCATTTTATGGTGCGAATGGTTCACCAATTTCCGCACGACGTTACGATCTACGCCGCGGGACCCATGACCGACCTGGCGCTGGCGGTGGCACTCGATGCGAAGTTCGCGGAGCTGACGAAAGAACTGATCGTGATGGGAGGCAGCATCAATCCCCGTACGGACGATCCGGAATTCCGGCTCACGCCGCGGCGCGAATTCAACTTCTGGATGGATCCGGAAGCTTCGCACGCGGTGCTCCACGCGCGCTGGCCCCGGCTGGTTCTGACGACGGTGGATATTTCGGTGAAGACCCGCATGGAAAAAAGCTTGATCGCGCAAGTTGCGAAGAGCGCGACACCTGCGGCTCAATACGTGGCCAAATATGCGGAAGCGAATTATCTTTGGGACGAATTGGCGGCGGTAGCGTGGCTCGACCCAAGCGTGATCACGAAATGGGAGAAACTTTACATCGATGTGGACGTTGACCACGGCGCTTCTTACGGGGATACGCTGTCGTGGGCGCCGGGCCGGCAGCCGGGAATGGGCGAAGCACTTGTCGAGGTGCAGAATGATCTCGACAAAGAAAAGTTTTACAGGCTGTATGTCGAATTGCTGACGCGGCCCACGCCGACGGCGCACGGGGTTGCCGCAGCGGTGAATTAAGGCGAAGGCGCAAGAGAAATCTGGAGGAGCAGCCGGTTGAGGGACGAAGCGAGAAGAAACATGGCGCAAAGCACGCAAGTCGTCGGAATCGGAAGCTGCACCATCGATTATTTCGCGATCGTGCCGCGCTTGCTGGGAGCCGATGAAAAGATCAATGCGGATCGCATGGAAATACACGCGGGCGGCGTGACGGGCAACAATCTGACGCAGGTGGCGAGGCTCGGAGCAAGCGCCGGCTGGCTGGGGCTGATCGGCGACGACGAAAGCGGCCGATTGATCGTGAAAGCATTCGAAGAAGACGGGCTCGACGTTTCCGGCGTCGAGGCCGTTAAAGGCGAGCAATCGTCGCTTACGTGGATTCCGGTGGACGCGCAGGGCGAGCGCTGCATTTATATGTTTCCGAACGTCAACGGAAAACTATCCGTGGAGCAGGTGCGCAATCGTTTTTCGCCGCATATCAGGAAAGCGAAACATTTTCATACGGAGGCATCGCAACTCCCGCTGCCGCCGGTCAGGGAGGGGATGCAGATTGCGCGCGAAGCAGGAGCACAGGTGATTTTCGATCTCGATGTTGCGCCGAGCTACTTTGCACAAGCGCGACTTGGTGCGGAAAAGGAACTCATTGCCGCTTTACGGCTCGTTGATGTGCTGAAACCTTGCAAAGCAGCGGCCCGCGAAATTACGGGGGAGGCGGACTATGAAAAAATCGCGGTGAAATTACTGGCGCTGGGACCGAAAGTCGTGGCGGTCACCATGGGCGCGGAAGGTTCTTTGATCGCGAGCGCGGGCGGCGTGGCTCACGTGCCGGCCTTCAAGGTGAAGGTCGTGGACAGCACGGGCGCGGGTGACGCATTCATGGGCGGGCTATCCTACGGCCTGCTGCAAGACTGGGACCACAAGCGAGTGGGATTGTTCGCCAACGCGTGCGCCGCACTGTGCTGCACGAAAGTCGGCGCACGGGCCATGGGCAAACGTGACGAAGTTGTGGCCCTCATCAAGGCGCAGCGTCCCGCGGAAGCGTCGGGGTTCTAGAGATTGGTTTGGGAGGCAGGCCGGGCCAAGAATACTTTGCGGACCGGTCGCCACAGTATCTGGCCAGGAGGCACAGAGATGTTTGTTCCTCACAGTATCGCTGTGGCTCTGCTGATGATGATTGCCAGCGCGGTCTGCTGGGGCTCCTGGGCCAACACGTATAAAGGCGTCAAGAATTACCGGTTCGAGCTTTTTTATTGGGATTATGCCGCCGGGATTTTTCTCATATCGCTGGTTTTGGCGTTGACGCTGGGCAGCACCGGGCACGATTCGGCGAGCTTCTTGAATAACGCGAACGCGGCGGACCGCTCCAATATCATCTCCACTTTGATCGGAGGCGCGGTCTTCAATCTGGCGAATCTTCTCCTGGTAGCCGGCATCGACATGGCGGGCCTGGCGATCGCTTTCCCCGTTTCGATCGGCATCGCGCTCGTTGTCGGAGTCGTTGCAAGTTATATCCTGCAGCCCAAAGGGGATGCGGGCCTGCTGACCGCCGGAGTGATTTGCGCTCTAATCGCCGTGGTTCTGGACGGCAAAGCGTACGGCAGCTTGTCCAGCGTGGGCCGCGCTGTCACGAAGAAGAGCATCGTCATCTGCGTCGTATCCGGTTTCCTGATGGGGAACTGGGCGCCTTTCGTGACGCGCGCCATGACGCAAGGGAAAACGCTCGGCCCCTACAGCGTCAGCGTGTTCTTCACGATCGGCGCGCTGCTTTCCTGTTTCGTATGGAATGTTTATTTCATGAGAAAGCCGTTCGTTGGCGAGCCGGTACAATTTGGAGACTTCTTTCGAGGTCCCGGGGCGGGTCATCTGCTAGGCCTTCTGGGCGGGTGCATCTGGGGAATTGGGACGGTTTTCAATCTGGTGGCGGCGAATTTCACCGGCGTAGCGATCTCCTACGCGATCGGCCAGTCCGCGCCGATGGTCGCGGCCCTTTGGGGCGTCTTCGTTTGGAAGGAATTCCAGGGCGCCAACCGCAGGGCCAAGACGTATCTCGCCTTGATGTTTGTCTTCTATCTTTTTGCCATTCTCCTTGTCGCTCGTGCCAATACCGCGAGTTGACCCGCGCACTAGAAATAATTTCGACGGATGAAATGCCAAAAATCTTGCGTTGATTGCTTGACGACCCTGCGCGCGTGCGGTTACTGTAATTGGAATCAATGGTGCCAATTTGGCATCTATCGGCGTTTTTTTTCGTTGGGGAAGCGCCGGGAGAGCCTGACCGGGGGATCGAATGAAATCAGACGATAGGAAGAGTGGCCGCGAAGCGGTCGGCACGGTGAAGCCTGCTTCAACCAGCATGAAGACGCGCGGGCTGCGCGCTTTCCTATTCGGAGGCGCGATGGCGCTGCTGCTTTTGTGCGGCAGCGCAACGACGGCGCAAACATTTCGAGGAACGATACTTGGCACAGTGACGGACTCGTCCGGAGCGGCGGTGAGCGGCGCCAAAGTGACGGTAAAGAACACCGACACTGGGCTGACCCGCGAAGTGACGACCGCTGACGACGGCAGCTATGCTGTGCCGGAGCTGCCCATCGGCACTTATGACGTCACGGTGGAAAAGTTGGGATTTCAGACGTCGGTCGCAAAGGGGGTAGCCGTCGAGGTCGCCCATGACCGGCGCGTGGACGCCGAGCTGAAAGCCGGCCAGGTGACGGAGCACATCGAGGTGTTAGCCGAGACGCTTACCCAGGTGGAAACGACCAACAACGACCTAGGTGGGTCGTTCGTGGCTGAGGAATTGGTGAATCTACCCATCAACGGGCGCGACTACACCAAGCTGCTCATCATGGCGCCCGGCACCACGGGCGACCCCAGCGGCGAGCTGGATTCACCCGGGTCGTTCGGGCAGTTCAGCACCAACGGCAACCGCGGCCGTTCGAACAATTTCCTGCTCGACGGCACGGACATGAACGATAGTTACCGGAACATTCCGGCGATCAATGAGGGCGGCGTCTTCGCCATCCCCTCGACGATCCTGCCGGTCGAATCCATCGCTGAACTGCGGGTTCTGTCAAACTCCGAGGCGGAATACGGCCGCAGCTCAGGGTCCGTCGTTAACATCGTGACCAAAAGCGGCACCAACACGCTTCACGGCAGCGCCTTCGAATACTTCCGGAACGACCATCTGAACGCGCGCAACTTCTTTAACACTGTCGGGCCCAAGGACGCTTTCCGGAATAATCAGTTCGGCGGTTCGCTTGGCGGACCCATCGTGAAAGACAAGACCTTTTGGTACGCGGCCTACGAAGGCCAGCGCGAAGGGTTCGGCCTGACCTCTCTAAATACGGTGCCCGCTCTGTCCGACTATCAGGCGGCCGTTGCGGCGATTCCGGGCAGCAACTCGGCCGCCTGCGCCACGGACGTCTTCGCCTGCGTGACGACCCAGCCGGCCGGTGTCATCAATCCCGTGATCGTGAATTTATATAACCTCTGCCATACGAACGGGAATTGCTCGGGTGGGAATCTGCCCTGGCCCGTGGCGAACCTTGCCGGGGCTGCTCCGGGCGCGCCGAACAACGTAGGCAGCGATAAAGCGCGCAACGACCTGAACAGTGTAATCGCCAAGGTGGACCACAGCTTTAGCCCCAAGGAGACGCTGACGGGGAGGTACTTTTACGGCCAAAGCGAACAGAGCGTCCCGCTGGGCGCCGCGGGCGGTAACAACC
>Ga0307477_10003082_pt1 | contig 12549 bp, 7 predicted proteins | sample atmos_gasesECM2C_FD_203316 | JGI IMG/M metagenome (GOLD analysis project Ga0307477, IMG submission 203316) | Hardwood forest soil microbial communities from Morgan-Monroe State Forest, Indiana, United States - atmos_gasesECM2C_515 | ecosystem: Environmental > Terrestrial > Soil > Temperate...
CCTTGATCCGCTGCACATCTTTGCCCGTGGCCACGTCCCATAGACGCGGAGTTTGATCCAGGCTTCCGGAGGCGAGAGTCTTGCCGTCCGGGGAACACGCCACTGTGAAGATGCCCTGCTGATGCCCGCGCAAACACCGTATCTCTCGGCCGGTGGACACGTCTAAAATCCGGATGGTCTTGTCCCAGCCAGCGCAGAATAGGGTCTTGCCGTCGGGGGAGAACACGACTCGTTTCGCACCGTCCGCATGACCACGCCCGAATTGCCGGAGCTGGCGTCCCGTGGCCGGGTCCCACAGCCGGACAGTGCCGTCCACGCCGCCCGTCGCCACGAATCGACCGTCGGGCGAAAAGGCCGCCCGAACCAGGCCGGTATGTCCCTGGAGCGGCCGCAACTCCTTGCCCGTGGCCACGTCCCACGTCCGGACCTCGCCGCCCCCCGAGACCAGCGTCTTACCGTCGACCGCGAAGGCCAGCGACGAAGCACCGTACAGGTGTCCCTCCAGCCGTCGGACCTCCCTGCCGCTAGCCATATCCCAGAGATAAATCGGGCCGCGCTTCGCGATGGCGCCGCCCGCCAGGAGCTTGCCGTCGGGGGAAAAGGCGAGGCAGCAGCAAGTGTGGTCGGCCTTGAGCCGCCGGATCTCCTCGCCGGTTGCCGGGTCCACAAGGCGGACCGTGTGCTCCTGGTCGTCGGTCAAGGCCAGGGTCTTGCCGTCCGGGGAAAAGCGAAGGCCGAAGCGCGCGCCCGGAGATGCAGTCAGCCGGCACAGCTGTCTTCCCGTGGCGGTGTCCCAAAGACGCAGACTCTTGTCGAAACTACCCGAGGCCAGCGTCTTGCCGTCCGGCGAAAACGCCACGCCCTGCACCGCGTTCCGGTGTCCCTTGAACTGGCGGACCTCTGCCCCGGTCGCAATGTTGCACAGGCGGATGACGTAGTCGTCCGAGCCGGCCGAGGCCAGCATCCTGCCGTCCGGCGAAAAGGCAAACTGCAAGTTGCCTGCCATGTGCGCCAGCCGCCGGCTCTCTGTGCCCGTGGACACGTCCCAGTGAACGATCTCGTCGTCACGCCGCGCGCAGGCCAGGGTCTTGGAGTCCGGGGAAAGCGCAAAGGGCCCGGCGAAACCTTGACCTCCTCCGAACCGGCGGAGCGGCTTGCCCGTAGCCCGGTCCCACAGCCTGATCGGGACGCGCTCGCCGTCTGTCGCCGCCGAGAGAATGCTCCTGCCATCCGGCATGAAATGAACCAGGTCCACGGTGCCGCCCGACCGCCAGCGCACCGTCCCGAGCCGGGCCAAGGCGCCCGGCGGCAGCGGATCGCCGTAGCGGTCGGTACGTGCTCGTTGCTCTTGTCCTCGGTTGTGCGGCGCTTGGTCGGGCGAAGGCGCGGCCCATCCCGGACTTCCCGTGACGAAGGCCAGGCAGGCGGCCAAGAGCAGGGGTGCACGCAGGACAGCCACAGGATACCTCGTGCCGGGCGCGGTCGGAGAGGGCTGGCGGGTGTACCTTCTACACTAACGGAGGCCACCGGGCCGGTCCAGGGAAAAGGGAGGGAGGCCCGGAAGCTCATGGCCCCAGCTGCCTGGAACTGACCCCTGGTTCGTATGTCCCGCCCACAAGGCTGCGGCCCGCCCAGCGGTCAAACCGGCGCCGGACGATCCACAGCAACACCAGCCAGAGTGCCCCGTACAGCAGCCCGCCCCCGGCGCAGGTGGCCAGCAGCTGGCCCGCGCCGGGCGGGTTGTCCACGCCTAACAGCATCGACCCGACCAGCAGGAACGTCACGCACGGGCACAGCAGCCAGGGCGGCGGACCGCTTCCGGCAGGCAGGAGCAGCGGTAAAGCCAGCAGCAAGTAGCCGCCGCTCAGGAAGAGGCTGATCGCCAAGGCCACGGCCAGGGCCTGCACGGACGTCCGCAGCCTCAGCGACAGCAGCAGGCCCAGCGTGGCGGCACACAGCGCGAGCACGACCGTCAGCACCAGCATGCCCGCCACGGAGCCGAGCCCGATCTGGCCCGACGTGCCCCCCAGGAGCCAGAGCAGCGCCACCAGCAGCCACACCCGGCGCACCGTGAACAGGCATCCCAGTAGCTTCGCCCAGACGATCTCCCCCGCGCCCAGGGGCGTCAGGAGCAGGGCGTCCCAGGTCTTGTGCTCCCGCTCTGAGCTGATGCAGGTGGCGGCCCGCACGACCACGCCGAGGAGTGCGATACAAACGAGCGACGGCCCCACGAGCAGCGCAAAGACCCGGAAGGGGGTGCGCGGGTTGCCTGCCGGGGTCGTCACCGTAACCGCAAAGGCCCAGACCATCCACAGCAACGCCCCCCAGCCGATCGCGGATACCACAGCCCGGACGACGCGCTCCAGTCCCGTGGCCGGCGGGTCGGTAAAGAACTCCTTCCAGGCCATGGGCCGGCGCCCCGGCCGTGGGCGCATCAGCCGGAACGCCGGCAGGTGCCGCCACCTGGAAATGCGTGGAGTTTGCGGCAGCGCGGCACGCCGGAGCTGCCAGGCCGCGAGTACGAACAGCACGAGACCGAGCACGCCGTTGGCCGCGACCACGACGGCCCAGTCGCGCCAGTCTGGTGAGCCGGTTTGCCACGAGCCGAGCAGCCACACGAGCGGGTTCACACGGATCAGCCCTTGATCCACCAGCCGCAGAGTGGCACCCACGACTCCGCCGGGCCACGGGATGGGAGAGCGGGCGAACACGGGCGGAAACAGGACGACGATCAGCCCGACCGCATAGACCACTTGCACGGCCTCACGCCCGCGCCGGGCATGGATGCTGACCCACAGGCTCAGGGCGCCGGTCGCCAGAAGCATGACGGCGGTCAGGCCCAGGACGGCCAGCAGGGTCTCGATCGGCACGCCGCCGAGCCACACGGCAAGCCCCAGCACCGGCAGCCCCGCCGAGAGCAGGACGGCCATCGAGACGAAGCGGGCGCCGAGCTTTCCCAGGAGGATCTCGGCAGCGCCCAGGTCGGTGGTCAGCAGGTGCTCCAGTGTGCCGCGTTCCTTCTCCTGGGCGATGGTCCCGGCCGTGACGGCCGGGGTAAGCACCAGGACGGTCAGCAGCTGGACCAGCGAGCCCGCCCAGAAGAACGGCTCTGCGACCCTGGCCGCGCTGGTCGCGGGGAGCCGGCCGCCGGCGCGGCCCAGCTCGGGTGCGAGGACGTTGCAGAGTGCCACGAGCAACAGGCCGGCGTACAAGGTGCGCAGCCAGAAGGAGCGCGGCCGGCGTGCGTTCGCCCGCAATTCCAGCCAGAACATGGGGCCGAGGAGTCGCATGGGACCCAGGGGCAATCGGTTGCTGAATGTGAAGACAAGGCCGGAGATACTTTGTCGTACAAAGTGAGCGGCGTCAAGGGATTTCTGCCGGCCAGCGCATCGGGCTAAGTAAGAGGTGCCATGATTCCGCGCAATGGGCTCGGCTCATGGCCTGTCAGACGGGCCTCATCCACCAGGCAGCGACGAAGGCGAACAGGCCGGCGAAGAGCAGCACACACGGCCACGACGGAGGAGGCACCACAAAGTCCCCGCTTCGCGCCACGAACTTGTCCTCCCTGCCGGGCAGCGTGGCGATCGGCCCGTGCTCCTTGTCAAAGGTATCGTAGAAGTGCGGGTCGTCGATCGACATCCCCTCCCGGATGCGCTTTGCCTCGTACTGCTGGTACGCTTGCTGGTAGCGCCGCCCGTGGTCCGACTCGGCCTCGAAGCGCGGGCGCAGGTCGGCAAGCTCGTGGGCCGGCAGCTCGTACTCGATGGCTGCCTGCCGCGCCCGGCAATGAGCGACGAACTTCCGGCGCACGTCCGGGTCAGGCCAGAAGCGGTCCTGCATTTGCACCGCCCGCTCGTAGGCGCTCCAGGCGATGTAGCGCTGGCCGACCCGCATCATGATCTCACCCAGGGCCAGGGCGAAGTGCGGGTTGGCCCCACCACCCAGCCGCCACATGCCGATAATGCCCAGGGTCGGCTCGTCAAAGGGGACCGGCTCCCGGTGCGCGCTCTTGACCGAATCCTGCCAGCCGCCTTCAGCGCCGATGAGCGTGATGTGAGAGCGGAAGCGGTCGGCGTCGAACCTGCGGTTGTCGCCTGCGAGATACGCAACGGCGTCGCGGTTAGCACCGAAGCGTCCCCAGCCCTCGGCGTCATGCATGGAATCCGTTTCGCCGGGGTCCACCCGCTCGGCCAGCCCGTCGCCGACGAAGTCATACTTCTGGAGCAATGCCGGATGTTCCATGGCCGTCAAGAAGAACTCGACGGCCACCGCCTGCCATACCTCGCGGCCGAAGTGGGCCTGGGGGTTGACCTCGATGGACTGGCGGATGAAGCCGAGCCCCTCGCGCAGGCGCTCGCGGGCGGCCGGGTCCGTGCGGGCTGCCTGGAAATTGCCGTGGATCAGGAACGTGCCGAGGTTGGCATAGGTGGTGTAGAGCCGCCGGCCGGTCTGGCCCCGGGCCTGCTGCTGGCGGAGCTTGTCGCGCAGCAGCCGCACCGCCTCCTCGTGCCGGCCCAGCCGCTCCAGCCCGACGCCGAGGTCATCCAGCAGGGCGAAGCGGCGGTCCCACGACGCCTCCGAGGGCTGCTGGCTCGGGGCCGTCTTGGTCTTATCCGCATCGAGCGCCCTGCGGACCCGGCGGTTCCGCTCGGTGTAGTAGGCCCGGCCGTGGAAAGGGAAGCGCTCGTGGAGGACGTCGTGCACCATCGCGAACCGCAGGGAGACGCCGCCCGGGTACTTGGGGATGTGGTGCGGCAGCGGGAATTCGCCGACCTGAGCAACATATCCCGCCCGCGGCCCAGCCAGGCCGGTGCAGCCGACAAAGGCGCCGACGATGCCGCCCAGCACGGCCAAGATGGCCACCTTGAGCACCAGGCGCGCCTTACGCACGCGGTCGGTCATGGCGCGAACTCTAGATGCCGTTTCCGTTCCCGGGGTGTCGCGACCGTTCCGGTCGCCCGTCCTGGGCCTACCCCGAAGGGGTTTCATCTCGCAGCCCGTCCTGGGCCTACCCCGAAGGGGTTGCATCTCGCAGCCCAGGGTCGCGCAGCGCACCCTGGGAAAAAGAACGCACGGGGCCGGTCTACCCCGAAGGGGTTGCATCGCAGAGGGCACGCCCCCGATCCAACCCCTTCGGGGTAGACCCGGGATGGCTGGCTCTCTCTCCCAGGGTGCGCTGCGCGACCCTGGGCTGCGAGATGAAACCCCTTCGGGGTATCGGGCGCGCGTGCTGGACGGGACGCGCGGACCCGGGGCCGGATGACGGGCCTGTCGCGGCCGGTTCGGTTAGCGCTGCGTGATTTTCCTCGTGGTCACCACCGCCGCCGCCAGCAGCAGCGTGGCACCGACGCCGCCGAACGTCAGTTCCCGCCCGCGTCCCTCGCCGGGAGAAGGCGATTCGATCGCCGGCTGCTCCTTGTCCGCTTTGAAGTCGTAGCTCGATTTGAACTCGCGCTCGGCCTTGTTCACCTCGCTGTCATTGAGGCAGGCCCGCGCTGGCGAGACCAGGCCCAGCAGCAGAAGGGACGCCAGGATCAAGAGAAGCCGTCGCATCGCCGACCCCTTTTCTTGCGAACTCGCCCCTCCACCGGACAGCTTCGCACGAGGGGACAGGGCTGTCAAGCTGTTGCCGACGATCGGCAATAAACAATGAGGAAGCCAGGAAGCCAGGAAGAGGAGCATCGTGCTTCCTGCCTATGGACGTGATGACTATAAGCCCGAGCATCTTCGAGCCGCCATGCTCTATGCCGCCGACGTGGTGGCCATGGACAAGTCGATTTACCAGTAATTCGGGATGGTCATGAACATTCTCGCCGACGAGAACGTGGCCAGGGACCTTGTCGGATGGCTGCGCGGCAACGGGGACTGACGCGGGACCAGAAAGCTGCCTACCCCCGGGTAGGGGCTTCGCCGCGGCTCGCCGTGACAACCGCTTTCTGCGTCCCGCGCCATGACTTAACAGCGCACCTTCGCCAGCTGGCTCATCATCTCGCCGCACGACGGCCAGCGGTCGAGCGGGACGACGGACAACGCCCGGGCGATGATCGGCCGCTCTGCGTCCGCGAGCATCGACAGGTCGGGGGCCGGCCGGGTTTCGCTGGCCTGCAGCCCCTGGGACATGTTGAAGGGCAGGCGGCCGCCGCGCAGCTCGCAGTAGGTGACCGCCAGGGCATACTGGTCGGTCCAGGCGCTGAGCCGGCCTTGCATGACCTCAGGCGCCACGTAATCCGGCGTGCCTACCGGGCGGCGCTGCTTCAGCGGCGACGAGATCGCCGACGACAGGCCGAAATCGCTCAGCTTGATCGTCTTGCCAAAGACCAGCATGTTGCTCGGCTTGATGTCGCCGTGCTGGAAGGCCACGCGCTGGCCGTTTACCAGGTGCTGGCGGCTGTTGAGGAAGTCGATGGCCGACGCCGCCTGGTTCAAGACTGGGCAGACGTGCCCCCAGCTCATCGGCTTGCCGAACTCCAGCTGGTAGGCGTCGAGGAGGTCGCGGAGGTTGGAGTCGGCCATCTCCATGGTGATCACGATGTAGCCGCGGTGGCACCACAGCTCGTGGATGCGGACCAGGTTCGGGTGCCGCAGCTGCCGGACCGCCTGAATGGAGCGGATCTCCTGGGACGAGCCGGTGTCGTCGCCGACAGGCAGGAACTTGAGGGCCACGGGTCTGCCCTCGACCTTGGCCTCCCAAACGTGGCCATAGGCCCCACGGCCCAGCAGCCGGCCCAGGCGGTAACCGGGACAGATCTCCTTGCCGCTCAACAGCTCGGTGCCGCGGATCATGACACACCACCTTGTAAGAGAATGCCCCCAGGACGGGGGGCCGAACTGCCGGGATATGCGCAACCGGCTACTCACGGACATGGATCAGGACGCTTGGTCCTACTCTAATTGTGGAACACGATCAGGCGGTGTGCCAAAAAAACCATTGCAAATTGCAAGTTGTCAATTGAAAGCCGGGGCCGCTCGTCAGTCGGAGGCCCGGGCTTGGCCGGGCAGCCAGTAGAATACGCCGGCAGCCAGCACGTCCGCGGTGAGCCAGAGCAGGCGGGACAAGAGGGCGACGACGACGGCGATGGCCGCGGCCTGGGGCGGCCCGAGCTGCGTGGCGAGCTCGGCGGCCAGGAACTGCTGGAGCAGGAACTCGCGCACGCCGAGGCCGCCGGGGACGGCCACGACCAGGAAGCCGGCCACGTAGGCCAGGGCGATGAAGGCCGTGGCGTGCGCCCAGGCCTCCCAGGACCATGGCCAGGCCGCGGGCTGGACGGCGTCGACCAGCGCCCACAGGCCCGCGCCCTGCACGACCCAGCCGCAGCCGGCCAGCGCCAGTCCGATGGACAGCGAGAGGCTGCGCACGCGCGGCAAGGGGGCGGCGTCAGCGGGTAGGAAGGGTCGCGAGATCCACTCCACGAGCCGGTTGAATACGCCAGGCAGAAGCGGGATTGCCACCACGGCCAGCAGGCCCAAGGCCTTCCAGCCCATCGCGCCGTGGTCCCAGGCCTGTGAGATGAACAAGAGCACCGCGAGGAAGGCGCCGGAAGTCAGGGTGGCCAGGGACTCGTAGACGACCGTCAGCACGGCCACGCTCATGCGGACGCCTGGGCCCGACATCAGGCGGGCGCGGAAGAGGACGCCCACAACCTTGCCGGGGACATAGCGACCGAGTTGGCCGACGTAATAGGCGCGGACCGTGGCCCGGATGCGCGGCTGCTGGCCCAGGGCGCGCAGCAGCCAGTACCAGAAGACCGCGGAGAAGCCCAATCCCACGAGGTACAGGCCGACAGCCGCCGCCAGCCAGGGCGGCGCCGGCCGGAGCGGGCGCTGCCACAGGTCCGGGTTGCGCAGGATAGTCGTGAACTGCCAGGCGACGGCGCCCACGACGGCCAGGGTCAGAAGCACCTTGATCAAAGGCCAAAATTTCCGCCAGCCGCTGCGCACGCCAACGCCTCCCGTGCCTTGTGGGACTGGTTTGGAAACCTGTCCCACGCAACCCGTCAGATGTGGACGGCCACGCCCGTCCACTGGTGGAAGTAGTCAGCCAGGGCGGCCAGGTGGGTCGGGCTCAGGTGGCCGAGTAGGGAAGGTTTCGAGCCGGTGACCTCCGGTCCGGCGTGCAGCCAGCGACCGTAGCGGGCCAGCCGGCGCAGCGCGGCGTAGGCACGATAGTAGGCCAGCTTGTCCGGGTCCAGGGGCGCGCGCCGGCGGTAGGCGCGCAGGTATTGCCACCACAGCATCGGCCGACCGCAGACGATCGCCAGCCGCTCCCAGAGCCCCTTGCCGTGCACCGGCACGCACTGCATGAGCATGAGCGTTGTCGCGACGTCGGCATGGGGGTCCCCCACGTCGGAATACGTCCAGTCGAGCACGACCAACGAGCCGTCGGGGCGGCGGATCAGGTTGAGCGGGTGATAGTCCAGGTGCAGGATGGAGGGCGCGGCCGGCGGGTTCGGCCGGTGGGCGCGGAGCCAGTCCAGGCCGGGCGCCAGGCCCGCGAGGCCGTGCGCGCGGATGACCACGCCGACCTGGCCGAGCTGGCGGCCGAGGAATTCGCCGCGCGGGGCGGGGAAATCGGCGACCGGAAGGCGGTGGAGCTGCGCGTGGATTTCAGCCATGTGTGCCGGGAAGGTGACGATCTGCCACGGTCGCCACAACAGCACGTCCAGCGCCATCCGACCCGGCGCTCTCTCCATCAGGAAAAAAGGCCCGCCGAAGAGGTCCGATGTCTTCTCCAGCAGGAGCGGCTGCGGCACCGGGTAGCCCCGCGGCCCGAGGCACCGCTGGGCGGCGAACTCGTGCTCGGCGCGGCGCGCGCCGTTGGGGCTGGCGTAGATCCGCAGGATCAGCGGCCGGTCAAACCCGGCGGGCAGGGCGGGGCCCTGGAGCTGGAAGTGATACGTGTACGTCTCCCAGCCATCGGAAAAAGCCGTGGGGGAGTCGACATAACCCAGGTCGCGAATGCCCAGCCGCTCCCGGAGGTACGCAAGCAGCGCGGCCGCAACGTCAGGCGCTGACGCAGCGTCAGCACCGTGATGTAGGTTTTCAACCTGCCTGCGAGGAGAAGGCAGGTCGGAAACCTGCACCACGGCGGGGGCGGGCGCACGCTGCGTGTCTTCCGCATCCCGGTCCGTGGTCAGTTGGCCGGCAGCCGGCACATCGAAGCTATGAGGATCGTCCAGCATATCGTTAACATATCTGCACGTTATGGACCGTTGGCAAGCAATCCAGCGGTCACGAGGCGGCCAGTACGGGCCGGTCCAGCGGGGCCGGGCTGGGCAATTCCGCCAGGCAGCCGTCGATGAACAGGTGGTGCCATAGCTGGGTGGCGACGACGCCAGCCAGTCCCATGCGGAGAAACGTCCGCTGCCCCAGCGGCACGGCCATGCCGTCGGCCGACTGCCGCCAGTGGCGCACGGCCTCGATGTCGAAGTAGCCGGTCCGCCGCAGCGACGGCTCGCTGAGCAGCTGGTCCACGAAGGCGGGGGCCCGCAAGGAGCACACGCTCTCGAAGGGGGCACGGAAAATGCCCTTCTTCCGCCAGGCGATCTCCCGCGGCAACCAGCGCTCGGCCACCAGGCGGAGCAGGTACTTGTCCCGAAGCCCGCGCAGCTTCCAGCGCGGGTGCAGACGGGCCAGGAAGGCGAAGACGTCCTCGTCGAGGAAGGGGTAGCGGTTCTCGACGGCGGAGTGCATGGCCACGCGGTCGCCCTTGGAGCTGAGCAGCAGGCCCGGCAGCATTACCCGCGCCCCAACGTAGAGTCCGCGGTTGAGCGGGTGCCACCGGCGCATGCTGTCCAGATTTAGCTCCAGGTCTTCGTAGGGTTGATAGCCGGCCAACAGGCCGGTCATGTGCCGGCTGAACAGGCGGTACTTGGACATGCTCATCAGGCCGTACACGTCCAGCCAGGCGTGGCTGCCGCCGAAGCCCTGCTCGAAGCGCTTGAACTGCGGCCACTGAAACCCCGTCGGCCCCGCCAGCCACAGGAAGGCCCGGCGGCCGAGCCGGCCCAGCGGCAGACCCGGGACCGCGTTGAGCCAACCCAGCATGCGGTTCACCTTGTACCACGGGTAGCCGGCCAGCCACTCGTCGGCGCCCTCGCCGGTCAGGGCCACCTTGTAGCCGCCGGCATGGACCGCGCGGGCCTGTAGTAGCAAGGCGGCACATGACGTGTCGATGACGGGGGCCTCGGCGGCCTCGATCAATTCGCGGTAAGCGCCGACGATCTCCGCCGCCCCGCAGCTGGTCACGACCGGCTCGGCCCCCACATGGCGGGCGACCACGCCGGCGGGCGCAGTCTCGTCGAGGCGGGGGCTGTCGATCTTGATGGTGAACGCGGGGATCGGCCTGCCGCGGAGTCGGCGGGCCAGGGCGACCACGATGCTCGAATCGACGCCGCCGCTGAGGTACGAGACCACCGGCACGTCGGCCCGCAGGCGCCGCTCGACGGCCCGCGTCAGGACGGCCTCGAACCCGTCCACCAGGCTGTTGACGTCCCGGCCGGGGTCCTCGTCCCCGCGGTCGGGGAAGCTGACCTCCCAGTACTTGACGTCGCGCACCACGGCCGGCTTGCCCTGGCCGCCAGCGGGCAGGTGAACGTCGAGGTAGCGGCCGGGCAGGAGGGCCGAGACGCCCGCGAAGCAGGTCACCGGGCCGGGCAGGGCAAAGAAGGTGAACGCCTGGTCGAGGCCGCGCGGGTCGGGGCGGGCCTTGACCACGCCGGAGGCGAACAGGGCCTTGATCTCGGAGGCGAAGACCAGCCAGCCGTCCTGCCGGGCCCAGTACAGCGGGCAGATGCCGAAGCGGTCGCGACCAAGGACCAACCGCTGCTGCCGCTGGTCCCACAGGGCCAGGGCGAACTGGCCGCGCAGCTGCTCGAACATCGACTCGTGCTCATCTTCCCACAGGTGCGGGAGGACTTCCGTGTCGCAGTGAGTGACGAAGCGGTGCCCACGGCTTTCCAGTGCCGCCCGCATCTTCGGGTAGTCGAACAATTCGCCGTTGAAGACGACGAAGACGCTGCGGTCTTCATTGGTCAGGGGCTGCCGGCCGTCGGCCAGCCCGACGATGCTCAGCCGGCGCGAGGCCAGAGCCATGCCGGGCCGCTCCAGGAACCCGTCCTCGTCGGGACCGCGGTGGGTCAAGACGGCGGCCATAGCCCGGACAGCCTCGGGCGGGACCGGCCGTTGGTCCACCAGGTCGATGATGCCGGCGATGGCGCACATGGCTAGCCCCTCTCACGGCGCGGGACCCCGCTTCCGGTCACGGGGCAACCGATCGGTTGAGATCTTGGGGGCTCCATCCGGCGCGCGGAGTCCGGAATAGGTTGCCGCTGTCCGCTCCTGTAGAGGACCCAAGGCATCCCAACCGATCACTGCGACACTCGGCGATGTGGCCGCTGCCAGCCAATCCTACCGGCCGTCAAGCGACCGGGTAAAGGGCGGGATCGGCTGATTCCGTTGAAGTGGCCTGCCACTAGACGGAGCAATTCGCGTGCCAAGCACAGCTTGCCAGGCCCGCCCAGTTTGCCAAGCTCTGGTGGACAGGAAAGTGTGACAAGCCGTTGTCAGCGGGATGAGGCGGGCCGCTTACTTGCGGTCGTTGGCGAATAGCGGCGCCAGCTCGAGCAGCTTGAGCTTCTGCGCCGACGCCGGGCAGGGGCCGAGCGACACGTGGAGCTTGCGCTCGGCGGGCTCGAAGATCATCGTCTGCATCGTCAGCGGCCCTTGATTGACCTCGTCCAGCTTCCGGGCCACGTCGGACAGCGTGATCTTGTTCAGCGTGCGGCACTGCTGCAGGATCGGGTAGCGCTTGCAGCGGGTGGAGGTCGCCAACTCCTTGCTGCGGAAGTGATTGGTGCAGGTGCAGATGCCGCCCACCGACGGCCGGACGACGACGCTCCGGGGCGTCACCTCGAAGACGGCCCCGCCCTTCGTGTCGCAGACGGTGAGGCTGATCATGGTGGCCCGCTTCATGGTCCGCAACAGCTTCTCGGCCTGGGCGACGGTGGCGCACTCCTCCAGGATACGGCGGCAGCAGAGAATGATGGGCGTGCCCTTGGGGTCGAAGCGCGGCGAGCCGTCCCTCGACGACAGGATCTCGTTGGCTGCCAGGGCCAGCCCGGCGTCGTTGATGCCCGAGGCGCAGCCGACCATGCCGGGGAAGCCGACCGAGGCGAAGGCGTGCTTGCCCCTGGGCCGGTAGACGATGACCAGGCTGTACTGCTGGAGGATGCCGAGCGTTGGGAAGTCGAGGTTGCGGCCGAAGAGCGGGCCGTGCGTCGCGCTGCGACCGGGCTCAACGACGAGGGTCGAGCAACCGGCGATCTTCATAATGTCAAAGATGGTGTTGCCGACCACCAGCAGGTCGCGGTCGACGCCGGAGGCCTTGGCCGCTGCTTCCAGCTCCTTGAGGTGGTCCGGCGGGAACTGCGGCACCATCGAGTTGCTGAGCCGCACGAGCAAGGGCCACGCCAGGTCGAGGTGCTGTTTCTTGAGGAGGTCCTTGACGTAGCCGGTCAGCCGCGCCGCCGGCTTGGCGGTGAGGGCTGCCTG
>Ga0307477_10003083_pt1 | contig 12545 bp, 11 predicted proteins | sample atmos_gasesECM2C_FD_203316 | JGI IMG/M metagenome (GOLD analysis project Ga0307477, IMG submission 203316) | Hardwood forest soil microbial communities from Morgan-Monroe State Forest, Indiana, United States - atmos_gasesECM2C_515 | ecosystem: Environmental > Terrestrial > Soil > Temperate...
GTTCGGCGTCGCCGGGGGCCTGACGGTCGGGTTCGGCATGTTCGGCCTGCATGCCGCGATGGATTACGAGAAGATCCCCGGCGGCGGGCACACGACGACGCTCGGCGTCGGGGCCCACTTGGATATTCGGCCGACACTCGGGCTCTGACGGGTTCACAATCGCAACGCGAGCGACTACCTTTGGGGCGCGCCGAGTCCGGCGCGCCTCTCTGTCTTCCAGGAGCCGTGTGAAGCTTCATCTGCCACGCGCGAGGGTGATCGCGCTGGTGCTCGCGCTAGCCGGCAGCGGCTGCGCCATCACCTTCGACAGTTCTCATCTGGGCGTGACCGCCACGATGGCGGAGCCTGCGCCCGCGCCCGCGACAGGCACACCGTTCCGCGTAACGAAACACCCGGTCTATCTCCTCCTCGGGCTCATCTCCGTCTCGGAGCCGAGCCTTGAAGATGTGCTCGCTGGGCAGCTCGGGGCGGGAGCGTCGATCGCGAGCCTCAAGATCAGGATGCGGAGTCGCTGGAGCGATCTGCTCGTCACCGCCCTTACGGTCGGGCTCGTCGCGCCACGCTCGGTCACCTTCGAAGGGATCGTCGTCGGGCACTAACGCGCGGCATCGCGCACCAGCTGGCGCACGAGCGCGGTCGTGCGGTCGGCTGCGCCGCGGCCCGCCTGCACCATCTTCTTGCCGATTGCGCCCGCCTTCCGGCGGGCTCCGGGATCGTGAAACCACACGAGCCACTGCGCGTGTAGCGGCTGCCGCCCCTCGGCGGGAAGCGCGACCGCGCCACCCTGCTCGATCAGAAGCTGCGCGTCGCGGCTCATCCGCCAGTGTGGTCCCACGGTCATCGGGACGCCGAACACGGCGGGCTCGAGCACCGAATGCAGGCCGGCCCGATGGTAGCCCCCACCCACAAACGCGACGTCCGACAAGGCATAGAGATCCGCCAAGATGCCCACGCGGTCCACCACGATCACCGGCCCCCGCGCCGCGTGTTCGAGCTGCGACAACCGCACGGGGCGCGGCAGCTCGAGCGCCGCCGTGCGGTCGGCGATACTCGCGAGGTGATCGGGGTTTGGTTCGTGGGGCGCGAGCAGCAAGCGCGCGGTCGGCACCTGGGCGAGCAGGTCGGCGAACGCGGCGAGGACAACCGCCTCATCGGCCGGCCACGTCGACCCGGCGACGATCGTGAACATCCCGGGCGTGCCGGCGAGGCGTGCGAACGGCTCGCGCGAGCGGTCAAACCGCTCGGCGCGCTCCGCCACGCTGTCATAGCGCGTGTCGCCGGTCACTTCGATCGCGGCGCGGCGCGCGCCAAGGTGCTCGAGGCGCTGGGCATCGTCGACGCTAATCGCCCCGATGCGATCGAGCGCCCGGTAGGCGGGAAGCGCCCACCCACGGTTCGGCCAGCGAAGACGGGAGCTCGTGGGTGCTACCGTGGCCGAGATCAGGCCGAGCTTCACGCCCGCCTGCGCCGCGGCGAGCGTCAGCTCCGGCCAGACGTCGAGCTTCGAGAACACGAGCGCCGTGGGCCGCAGACCCTCGAGCACCACGCGGACGTCGTGAGGCCGGTCGAAGGGCAGGTAGTCGGTGACGTCGACGGGGAGGGTGCGCGCCAGTCGCTCGGCTGACGGGGAGAAGAAGGTGTAGGCAAGCTGCCACTCCGGCTGTCCCGCCCGCAGCGCCTCCAGCACCGGCTTGGCCTGCAGTCCTTCTCCGACCGACGGCGCGTGGACCCACACGAGCGGTCGCTTGGGGTCTCGGCCGCTCTCCGCCCACGCCTGCAACCGGTCGGTCAGCCCGCGGCGCGCCGCGAGGCTGCGGGCGAGCTTCTTGTCGAAGCGCGCGGCGAGTGGGGCCGCCTTCCCGGCGAGGCTCACGGTGAGACGGTACATAAAGGAAGGACGAGCCATCAATGTGGGCGCGCGGCCGGGTGCCCGCTCCGCGCCCGATAGATCGAATCCAACACCTCGCGAAACACTGGGGCCGGGGCCGCCCCCTCGATGAGCCCCCCCTCGATGTAGAAGCTCGGCGTACTGCGAGCGCCGGCGCGCATCGCCGCGTCCAGATCAGCCTGGACCGCCGCGTCGGTCGCCTTGCTCGCTACGCACTGGGCGACCGTGGCGCGATCGGCGCCGGCCGTGTCGGCCAAAGCGACGAGATAGGGGATCGGGTCCGATGCCGCCGCCCACTGCGGCTGCCGGCGGAACAAGAGATCGTGCACGGCCCAAAATTTGCCCAAGCGGGCCGCACACAGGGCGACCCGGGCGGCGGCGCGCGCAGATCGATGCCGATCCTCGAGCGGGAAGTTGATATAGACGAGGCGGACCTTGCCCGTCGCCACGTACTCCCGCTCCAGCACGGGCAGCGTCTCGAGGGCGAACTCGCGACAGTACGGGCACTGGAAGTCCGACATCTCATAGATCGTCACGGGAGCGTCGGCTCGACCCTGTGACCGTGCCGCAAGCCCCTGCCCGAGCCCTCCGCCCTGCCCCACCGCGATGCCGGTGTGGCACGAGAGCCACAGCCCCAGGAGAGCGCCGAGCGCCGACCGCCCCGGCGTCCGGGTGCGCCCCCGCTGACCAGGGGTCCTCGGAAGGGCAAAGGGGGTGGGAGGGGGGGCAGAGGGGGACGATGCCGGCATTACGGGGGGATTCGAGGTCCAGCCCACTCGGATCTCCTTAGAGGGCTTGCGGGAGGCCGACAGCGACGGGTCGCCTTACCATAGCCCCGGCCAGGGAGGGGCGCTACTGGCGGGCCCCGGCTGGCCCCCCTGGCGCAGTTCCCCGTCGCGTTGTATATGGGAAGTAACCGACGAGGTGACGGGCTAAACGCTCGCAAACCACGCGGTTTGCCCGTTACTCCTGCCATGCTGATTGGCCCGGCGCGCTGGTTCGTCTGTCGGACGCGTCGCGGTGCAAGAACGGTGTTCCGCAATGTGATTCACTTCCGCAGGGAGGAGGGTACATGAGATCGCGCCTTCTTTGTTTGTTGACGGTGCTGGGCGCCCTCGCTGTGTTGCCGCGTCTCGCGGCGAGCCAGCAGCCCGTCACCGTGACCGGCCGCGTCACGAGCGACGCGGGAGTCCCGCTCGCCTTCGCTGACGTCCGGATTCCGGAGCTCGCGCTCGGGGGCACCACTCGAGACAACGGGGTCTACACCATCCTCGTGCCCGGGGCTCGCGTAACGGGCCAGCAGGTCACCGTGGTGGCTCGCGTCTTAGGGTACAAATCCCAGTCGGTGAAGGTGACGTTGAGCGGGGGGACCGTTACCCAGGACTTCAGCCTCGCGTCGAACCCACTCCAGCTCGGCGAGGTGGTCGTCACGGGTGCCGGGACGATCTCGGAGGCCGAGAAGCTCGGCACTGTGCGCAACCAGGTGGACTCGTCCCTGGTCCAGCGCAGCGACGAGAGCAACGTCATCGAAGCGCTCGCCGGCAAAGCGCCGAACGTAGAGGTGGTGTCGCAAGCGGGCGACGCAGGAGCGTCGTCGTTCATCCGGATTCGCGGCGCCAACACGATCAACGGCAGCGGCCAGCCCTTGATCGTGGTGGACGGCATGCCGGTCGACAACTCGACGACCACGACGGCCGGCGGACCCGGTGGTGTGACGGGGTTGGGGAACAACGTCGGTGGGACCGTGGCGACGAACCGGGGTGGGGACATAAACCCGAACGACGTCGCGAGCATCGAGATCCTGAAGGGCGCCTCGGCGGCCGCGATTTACGGGGCTCGCGCGGGGCAAGGCGTGATCCTGATTACGACGAAGAGCGGCCAGCCTGGTCCGACGCGGACGACGTTCCGCAGCGAGCTGCTCGCAAACGACGTCACTCAGGGTCCCGCGCTGCAGACGACGTTTGGGCAGGGGTCGGAAGGGCTTGCGCCTTCGGGCACCACCGGGTCGCCGCCCGTTTGCACTAGTCGGGGTTGCAATTTGACGCCGTTCAGCTGGGGACCCCGGCTGGGCAGTTCCGTCCCCGTGTACGATCACTTCGGCGAGTTGTTCCACACCGGCTACGTCAGCGACAACAACCTGACGATCTCAGGTGGCGACGATCGCACGCTGTTCTTCATCTCCGGCGAGTACTTGCATAACAGCGGCGACATGATCGGTCCGAACAACCACTACCAGCGCTCGGCCATCCGTATGAAGGCCTCGGAACGGCTGCTCGATAACCTCACGGTTGCGGGCAATATCGCTTACGCCGACACGCGCGGCGCCTACATCGAGCGGGGCTCGAACATTAGCGGCCTGCTCCTGGGCTCTTTCCGCACGCCGCCCGAGTTCAACAACCAGAACTATCTCGACCCCCTGACGGGGCTGCAGGTGTCGTACCGCCACCCGTTGCCAACGTTCTCATCCGCTACGTCGAGCCGCGGCTACGACAACCCGTTCTTCGTCTTGAACAACGACGCAGCGAACGGTCGCGTGGGTCGAGTCTACGGCGACGTCAATGTGAGCTATCTGCCCATTAGCTGGCTAAAGATCGCGGAGCAACTCGGCCTCGACTATTCGGCGGACGAGCGGCTTGAGGCGCTGGCGCAGAGCAGCTCGGCGTTTCCGGCCGGCCAAGTCACCGAAGCGGATTTGAAGCACCTCCAGATCGACCAGAACCTCACGGCCACAGGAAGCTTCACCGTAAGCCCGAACTTCAGCGGGACCGTGACTCTGGGGCAGGGTTTGAACAGCCGCAGTGAGCGGCAGATCACCGCGGTGGGAAACAACCTCATCGCGCCGGCGCCGTTTACGATGCTGAACACGGCGCAGCCGACCTTTCCGATTGATAGTTCCGCGTTCATCCATACGGAGTCGTTCTTCGGTCAGGCGACCGCTGACCTGATCGACCAGCTGTATCTCGCCGTCGGCGTCCGGAACGACGGCTCGACCACGTTTGGCGTGTCGGAGGCGCGGCACTGGTTCCCGAAAGCGAGTGCGGCGTGGGAGTTCACGAAGGCGCTGAATTCGGGTCAAGGCGTGAGCATACTGAGCTATGGGAAGGCGCGGTTCGCGTGGGGGGAGACCGGGACCGAACCAGCCCCCTACCAGACCGTCAACAGCTTCAGCGTTGCGCCCATCGTCGACGGCGGATTTGGGCCGTTCGTGACGACGAGCCAGGGAGGGAAGGGCGGAATCCTATCTGGCCTGACGCTTGCCCAAGATTCGCTCAAACCTGAAATCACGCGGGAGTGGGAGACGGGCGCCGACCTCGCGTTGTTCCACGGCCAACGCATCGACCTGCATTACACGTACTACAACGAGAAATCGTCGGACGTGATCTTCCTCGCGCCGATCGCACCGTCGAGCGGGTATCTGCAGCAGGCGCAGAACGCGGCGACTATCACGAACGTCGGCCATGAGCTCTCGCTGAACATCCGAGCGATTCAAACGGCGGAAATTGACTGGAGCGTCGGGCTCCAGTGGGCGAAGAACACCAACCAGGTCACCTCGCTCGTCGGGGCGACCTTCGTCTCGATCCCGAACGCGGGGTTCACCGACCCCCAGGGTGCAGCGTTCGCACCCACGACGAGTTCGAGCGGGCAGGTGATGTACTATCCGCTGGGTGAACTGCGCGGCAGCGACTTCGTGCGCTGCGGTCGGGGCCTCGATCTGGGGACGCCGGGTTACGGGAAGATCGACGCAACGGCAGGCGAGTGCCTCGGGGCGCCGTACGGCGCCGTCTTCCTTGGCTCTGACGGCTACCCGATTCTCGACAACAACTTTGAGCCGATTGCCGACCCGACCCCGAAATGGACGGGCAGCGTGCAAACCGCTCTGCGGTTCAGGAAGTGGACGCTGTCGGGGCTGCTCGACATCAAGCATGGCGGGCAGATGTGGAACGGGACCAAGGGTGCCACGACGTACTTCGGGACGGCGGCGAGCACGCTCGTCCGGGGCGAGACGGCGGTCTTTGGGCAGAGCTACTACCAGCAGTTCACGTTCGCGGGTCCGGGCGTCGGGAAGTCTGTGCTCATCGATCAGGATAATTGGTTCGTGGGCAACATCGGCTCCGGCTTCACTGGCCCCTCGTCGCAGTTTGTGGAGGACGCGGGGTACGTGAAGCTGCGCGAAATCGCGATCGCCTACACCCTGGATCAGCCGTGGGTGCGGCGGACGCTCGGATTCGACGCGATCGACGTGCGTATTTCTGGACGCAACCTGAAGACATGGACCAACTACACCGGGATCGATCCCGAATCGACCCTGTTCGGAGCGGACGTGGCGCAGCAGGGGTTCGACTATTTCGGCACGCCGCAGACGCGGTCGTTTAACGTGTCGATCACCTTGCACCACTAACCTTGGAGACCAAAATGCGCACGCTTGCAAGAGTTGTAGCGATCAGCGCGCTCCTGGCCTTCGGGTCAGCGGCGTGTAACAACTGGCTGACCGGGCCGGGGCTCACCACCCCGCTGAACGACCCCGTGTCGGCCTCCCGGGATCAACGGCTCGTGTCGGTCGAGGCGACGATGGGTGTGCAGCTGACCGGCACGCTTGCCCGCGCAGTGTGCATGTGGGTGCAGCAGTGCGCGGGGGTTCAGCGGCAATACTCGGCCACCGAGATCTACAACACCACGTCGTCCGATTTCGACACCGAGTTCGAGACCGTGTACGGGGGTGGCGGGCTGTTGGACATTCGCTTCATCGAGACCGACGCCGCAGCCGCGGGCGACTCCGTGTACGAGGGAGTCGGCAAGGTGCTCGAAGCCTTAGACATGAGCTCCACCGCCGATCTCTGGGGAGACGTCCCCTACTCGCAAGCAGTCCAGGCAGCGCAAAACTTGGCGCCGAAGTTCGACTCGCAGCTCAGTGTCTATACCGCGCTCCTCACTGTGCTGAGCCAGGCGATCGTTGAACTGGGCGGTCCGGGCGCGGGGCCCGCGGCAACGGGCGTGGATCTGTGGTACAACGGCAGCAAGACTAAGTGGACCCAGCTCGCTCACACACTCAAGGCGCGGATCTACCTGCACCTCGTGCAACGGCAAGGGCAAGCCGGCGTGCCCTGTTCGGCATGCTATGCGAACGCGCTTGCTGAGGCGAATCAGGGGATTTCCACCTCCGCGAACGATCTGCAGACGTACCAGAGTGCCACGTCGACTGAATGGAACCTGTGGTATCAGTTCATGGTCATCCAGCGATCGGGGTACCTGGCCATGGGGGCGCAGCTCGTGGACTCGATCATGGTCAAGCGCAATGATCCGCGGTTGCCGCTGTACTTCGCGCTCGACGGCAATGGCCGGTACCAAGGAGCCGCGCCGGGCGACGCGTCGGACCCCACGGTGCAGTCCAGTCTCGCAGCCGCCCGAGGCGGTGACGTCTCGGGTGAGGGGTTCCAGCAGCCGCTCGTTACGCACGCGGAAGTGCAGCTTATTATCGCGGAGGCTGCATACCAAACAGGCGACACGGTCGCGGGCGGGACGGCGCTTGCCAGCCTCAACGCCGAGCGCACGGCGGCCGGGGTGGATACCGTACCGCCCACTGTCACTGGCCCCGCACTGCTCGACTCCATCATGATCGAGAAGTACGTGGTGATGTTCCAGAACATGGAAACCTGGAACGACCTCAAACGCGAGTGCATTCCAGCGCTCGTGGTCCCGGCGGCCGCCGTGGCGGCCGGCGCCACGTCGATCATCGCGCGCCCCTTCTATGGGGCGACCGAAGAGTCCGCGAACGCCAACGCCGAGCCGGACCCGACATCGGGACGCAACTGGAACGACACGAACACCAATACGTGTCCGTGAGCGAGGGCGCGGCTGGGTGCCGATTACCAGACAGCGAGCCGCGCTGTAATAGCAGGTTCTGCGTCATTTGACGACACGTCGGCCCGGTGCCGGGGAGGACTCCGGTGCCGGGCCGACTTGCCCGAATGAGGGACTATGCAGTCTGTCGCGCGCCCAACAGTCGCTGCCGCTACTTTACTTGGCTTGCTGAGCGGGTGCTACAACTACGACCCCATTCCGACCCCCGATCCGCGACCGGGAATGCGTGTGTCGGCCCAGCTGACGGACTCGGGAACGGAAGCGCTGGCGACCTACCTCGGTCCCAACATCCGTGCAGTGGACGGGCGCCTTGTCACCGCCACGGACCAGCATCTGGTCATTGCCGTGGTTGCGGTGAAGAACCGCGACGGGATCGATCACTATTGGAAGGGCGAGTCGGTGACGCTGGCGCGTTCCGAGATCGCAACGTTGCAACAGAAGAAGCTCGCCGTGGCCCGGACAACGTTCTTCGTGGCGGTGAGCCTGACCGGGGCGATCCTGGGCCTACGCGCGTTCGGCGCGTTCGGGCCGGGAATTCTCGGAGGCAACGGGCACCCAAATACGCAGTAGCCAACCGGGCACTCGTGCGGCTAGTGAATCGATAGGCTCGCATGCGCAAGCGTTCGCTCGAGCGTCCACTCAACCGTTTCGCCCCCGCTCACCGTCACCCATTCCGAGGCAATATCTCCGCCCCCCCCAACCGGGTGTGCCAGGAGTCGGATCGCTCCGTTGGCCAGGAGGCCGGTCGGCATGGCGAAGCGCTGCTCCATCGTCGCCGTCACGAGCCCCACCTGCATTGTCTGACCACCGTGCACCAGATAGACCTCGACATCCAGCCAGTGATGGTTTTGGATCGTGAGCCACCAGGTGACCGGCCTGATCGTTTCGGAGGCCCCGCCATGCCGCGCGCAAGACGGGGCCGAGAGGACGCAGGCGAGGACGAGCACGGTAGGGAGTCGGGGCATTAGGTTTCTCCACCCTATGCTTGCACCCGAGCGCGGCGCCGTCAAGCAGGCCCTCATGGGCGTTATCGTCGTCGCCCAGGTGGCGATCCCGAGCCCGGTCGGGTACGTGAACGACTTCGCCCATATACTAGACACCGCCTCCGTGGCGCATATGGGGGCCGTCTGCGCGGAAGTGCGCGAGAAGACACAGGGCGAGATCGCGGTGGTCACGCTACCCGACCTGGCTGGTCGCGAGGCGAGCGATATGGCGGTCGAGATCGGCCGCCGCTGGGGCGTGGGCGCCAAGGGGGATGCCGGCGATCCCGCGAAGAACCTGGGCGTTGTGATCCTGCTTGTTCCCCGGCACAACCATCAGCCCGGCACGGGGGCGATCTTCATCGCGACCGGCCGCGGGGCGGAGGGGTTTCTTCCCGACTCGCGGGTGGGGCGCATTCGCGACGCGATCGCGCCAGCCCTCGCTCGTGAAGAGTACGGCGCCGGCCTGGCGCAGAGCGTCGACCTCGTGGCGCAAGCGTTCGCCGCGCAGTTTGGCGTCACGCTGAGCGGCGTGCCGGTAGCCTCCCCATCTGCGCAGGACGAGGGGCCCGTGGGTCCTACCCTTCTCAAACTGCTCTTCTTCCTCCTTGTACTGCTGGTCTTGACGCGCGGGCGGCTGTTGCTCCTGCCGTTCTTGTTCGGCGGCCTGGGCGGCGGGCGGGGGAGTTGGGGCGGGGGTGGGGGGTGGGGTGGGGGAGGATTCGGCGGCGGGTTCGGCGGGTTTGGGGGTGGCGGCGGGTTCTCGGGCGGCGGCGCGGGAGGGAGGTTCTGACGATGGCGGGGATCACGGTCGATGGGTTCACGAGCGAGCTGACCAGGGCCCTCGGAGGACGGCTGCAGACGTTGCTGCTGTACGGCTCGATGGCGCGCGGCACGCACGTCCCAGACCGGTCCGACGTGAACACGCTGCTCGTGTGCGACGTCGTGGACGAAACCCTCTTCACGGCGCTCGACCCTCCATTGCGCGCCTGGACCCGCGCGGGCCACCCGGCCCCCCTCATCTTTGGGGAGCGCGAGTGGCGGGAGTCCCCGCGGACGTTTCCGATCGAGTATGAAGAGATCCGCGAGGCCCACCGCGTGCTCGCCGGTCGGGATCCGTGGCTGGGGGACACGCAACCGAGTGTGGCACGCCGGGAAGACCTGCGGCGCCAACTCGCTTTCGAGCTCATGGGCAAAGTGCTCCGCCTACGGCAGGCCTACGTGGCGACTCGGGGCGATGGGAAGCGGTTGACAGCCGTCGTCGCCGGGAGCGCGTCGGGGATCTTCACGATGCTCCGGGGCGCGCTACGGCTCGGCGGTCGCCCCGTGCCCAACGCACCGGCGGACGTCGCGCGAGCGGCTGCGGCGCTCATCGGCTTTCCCGGGAGCGCGCTCGACGACGTCGCCGAGTATAAACACGGGCGAGCGCGCCTCGCCCTATCGCCCCGCGATCCTCGGGCCGCCGAGTACCTCGACGTCGTGACGCGCACGGCGGAGTTTGTGAACCGCTTGACCGTAAAGGAGTGACACCGTCGTGAAGACCTGGACACGTTCGCTCGTGGCCGGCCTCGCCCTAATGGCGGGCTGCGGCTACAACACCATTCAGACCTACGATGAGCAAGTCAACGCCGCGCAGGCGCAGATCCGCGTGCAGCTGCAGCGGCGCGCGGACCTGATTCCCAACCTCGTCGAGACCGTCAAGGGCTACGCGAAGCAGGAGCAGACGATTTTCACCGAAGTGGCGGAGGCCCGGGCCAAGCTCGCGGGCGCCGTGCAGTCGGGCGACTTGCAGCAGATGGCCGCGGCGAACACGGCCCTCACGGCGCCGCTCGGGCGCCTCCTCGCGATCGCCGAGAACTACCCCCAACTCAAGTCGAACGAGAATTTTCGGGCCCTGCAGGACCAGCTGGAAGGGACTGAGAACCGTATCGCCGTCGCCCGCCAAGACTACAACGATGCCGTCAACCGCTACAACGCCTACATCCGGCGCTTTCCCCAGGTCCTCACGGCAAAGGCCATCGGCAAAGGCCCGCGACCCTACTTCGCGCTCGAGACCCCGGGCGCCGCGGAGGCGCCGAAGGTGGACTTCTCGAAATGAAAGCGGTGGAGCCTAGTCGACGATCGCGTCCGGCATCACGAACTTCTTCGGATCTACCGGCTTGCCGTTCACCCACACCTCGTAATGGAGATGGGGGCCCGTGGCTAGCCCCGTCGAGCCGACGAGGGCGACCTTCTGTCCACGCTTCACGCGCTGACCTCGCACGACGAGGATTTTGGAGCAGTGGGCGTAGCGCGTGATGAGGCCGTAGCCGTGGTCGATGGTGAGGAGATTCCCGTAGCCGTCCTCCCACTTGACGTCGGTGACGACGCCGGCGGCCGGTGCCTCGATCTCGGCGCCCATGGGGGCGCTGACGTCGATGCCCTCGTGCGGACGGGCGATGTGCAGAATCGGATGCATGCGCTCGGCGGCGAACGCGCTCGAGATCCAGCCCCGGGTGGGCATGATCGACGGCGTAGACGCAAACCGCGCTCGGTGGCTCGACAGGGAGTCGTAGGCCTGACTCACGGACTGCACGAGGATATCGGCGCGACGCAGGAGGGCGTCGACGTCCAGCCGCGCCGCGAGAGCTTGCTGGCCGGTCGGCCCCAGGGCGACGAGACTGTCGCGCTCCGACCATCGCCCCACGGGACCGCCGATCCCACCTTGCTGCACACCAGGGTCGATGGGGTTCAGGCCGGCCAGGAGGCGGAACTCCTGTTCGCGCTGATTGATGGTGTCAAGCGTGTCGCGCAGCCCCGCCATGCGCTCACGCATCCGCTCGACCTCATCGGCCAGGATGCGGTTCTCGCGCTCAAGCGACCGGTTGCTCGTGATGTTGACGCCCCGCATGATCGCCGCGACGCCCAAGACGACGATCGCCACGACCAAGACGCCGCCAATTCCCATGAGGGTCTTGACGACCGTGTGCGACAACTCCACGGCCCGGGACGATCCGGAGCCATGGGGCACGAACAGCACAGTCCAGCGGCGCTCCGCACGCTTGCGCATTCGCTGCTCTCGAACACCTCACGACCGACGTGGATTGGGCCGTCGCCGTAGCTGGCTTGCTACGCGACGAGCTGTGGTAACTCAAATCCGGACAGGGCGTTGGATCCGGTCCCGAAGGGACTGCTATAATACGGGCCGGTCATGGGGTCGTCAACACGACGCGTCGTGACCTAGGTCACGACGTCTTGGGCAGGGAGGGGCTCGGCGCCGAGCTTCGGGAAGAGGATAGGCGGCGCGCCGATTTGCCGTCCCTCGACTTGGGGCTCGGTGAAGACGTCCCACGCAACGGGGCCCGCCGCGACGCCCGGGGCGAGCACGCCCCACAGGGCGGCGGCGCTGGTCGGCAGAAAGGGCTGCGCCATGCCAGCGAGACGGGCCACCGCGCGCGCCAGGTTCGCCAGCACCGAATCGAGCGCGGCGCCGTTACCCGCTTTCGCGAGCTTCCAGGGCGCGGTCTCCTCGACGTAGCGGTTCGCCCGCGCTGCCAGGCCGATAAGCTGGGCCGCGCCCTCCTGGAGCGCGTAGGCGTCCATCGCATCGCCGTACGCGCGGAGCGCGTCGCGCCCCGCCTGCTCGAGCGGGGTGGCAAAGCTACGCGGGTCGCGCGGTACCGTCCCGCCCCGATAGCGGTGGATCATCGCAAGCGACCGCGACACGAGGTTGCCCAAGGTGTCGGCGAGGTCCGCGGCGTACCGCCCCTCGAGACGCTCCCACGTGAAATCTCCATCATTCTCGAATCCGACCTCGCGCAACAAGAAATAGCGCAGGG
>Ga0307477_10003084_pt1 | contig 12545 bp, 13 predicted proteins | sample atmos_gasesECM2C_FD_203316 | JGI IMG/M metagenome (GOLD analysis project Ga0307477, IMG submission 203316) | Hardwood forest soil microbial communities from Morgan-Monroe State Forest, Indiana, United States - atmos_gasesECM2C_515 | ecosystem: Environmental > Terrestrial > Soil > Temperate...
GAACGCGCCGGTCTCCACGTCGTAGTAGTCGTGGCCGTGGATGCTGTCCGTGGAGGACTTGCGCAAGGGTTGTCAGCTACCGCTACGTGCCAGGACCAACCGCATTCATAAGCTTGCCGAGCGGTTAAGTCTGATAGGAATAATCCTGAGATACGCTAGTACATCTGGATGGTCGGGTCGACTTCGTTCCCCCAGGCCTTGATCCCGCCCTTCAGGTTCTTGGCCTTCTTGAAGCCCAGGCCGTTGAGGAAACGCACGGCCTGCGCAGACCTCTGTCCCGTGTGGCAGTAGACGACTATCGGCCTCGCCGTGTCGAGCTCGTTGACGCGAGAGGAGAGCTCCCCCAGGGGGATCAGCTTCGCGTTGCCCAGGTGGGCGATCTCGTATTCGAAGGGCTCCCTCACGTCGAGGACCACCACCTCCCTGCCTTCGTCGACCAGCTGCTTCAGCGCCCTCGGGGAGACCTCGAGCTCCGCGCCGAGCTGCTCCTCCACCCCGCAGAAGGCCTCGTAGTCTATCAGCTCGGTCACTGTCGGGTTGGGCCCGCAGACGGAGCAGTTGGGGTTCTTGCGGAGCTTGAGCTCCTTGAAGGTCATGTCGAGCGCGTCGAAGAGGACGAGCCTCCCGATCAGCGGCCTCCCCTTCCCGAGTATCAGGTCTATCGCCTCGGCCGCCTGGATGCTTCCCATTATCCCGGGGAGGACGCCGAGCACGCCGCCCTCGGCGCATGAGGGGACCAGCCCCGGAGGCGGAGGCTCAGGGTAGAGGCACCTGTAGCAGGGGCCTTCCCTCGCGTAGAAGACCGAGGCCTGCCCGTCGAACCTGAATATGCTCGCGTAGACGTTGGGCTTCCCCAGCAAGACGCACGCGTCGTTCACCAGGTATCGAGTCGGGAAGTTGTCCGTCCCGTCGAGGATGATGTCGTAGGCACCGAGTATCTCCAGGGCGTTGGAAGAGTCGAGCTTCACCTTGTGCACCTCCACGCTGACGTTGGGGTTGATCTCCAGGAGCCTCCTCCTCGCAACGTCCGCCTTGCTCTTCCCCACGTCCGCCTCGGAGTATAGGACCTGACGGTGGAGGTTGCTCTTCTCGATGACGTCGAAGTCGACTATCCCAATCCTCCCCACCCCGGCCGCTGCGAGGTAGGTTGCCGACGGCGTCCCGAGGCCGCCTGCGCCGATTATCAGGACGCTCGCCGACTTTAGCTTGCCCTGGCCCTCCAGCCCGACCTCGGGCATGATCAGGTGACGGCTGTAGCGCGCGAACTCGCCGCTTGAGAAGGAGACCCTCTGGTCGCGCCCCCCATCATCAGGCGAGGAGCGCGCCCCTCCGGCGACGGCGGGGACTATCATCAGCGTGTCCCCGTCCTTCAGCACGGTGCTCTCGCCCTCCTTGTACCTGATGTCCTCCTCGTTGAGGTAGACGTTGATGAAGCTCCGCAGGCGCCCGGTATCGGAGTAGAGGTGCCTACGCAGACTCGGGAAGGCCGTCACGAGCTCCTTCAGCGCGTCGCTGACGGTCCTCGCGTTGAGCTTGAGCTCGACCTCGTCTCCGGTGTGCTGCTGCAGCGCCGTCGGGATGATTATGGTGACGGTCATGCCCTCTGGCTCACCCCCTTGTCTTCGGCCATCCCGTCGCGTATCTCTATCGCCTCCTCGGCGACGGAGTCTCGGTCCTCACTGGGAAGCCAAGACCTCGTCTCCCCGGCCTCGCCCTTGGGGACGGAGACGACGACGTAGGAATACCAGGGAAAGGAGTGCTCGATGTCGAACTTGGAGAGGGTCGCGGGGTAGTCTGGGTGGGAGTGGTATATCCCGGCGATAGTCAGGCCCCTCCTGGCCGCCTCCCTGTCGGCCTTGAAGAGCTCGAGGGGGTCGATGTGATACCTGTCGTGCTTCGGCCCTGAGAAGGCGTTCCTCATCTTGACCGAGTCCACGACGTCCTTGCTGCCGGAGCTCGCGATGAGCAGGCCGCAGCACTCCTCGGGGTAGGTGGACTTCGCGTGCGCGTGTATCTCTTCGAGGGTCCGCCTGTCCAACCTTATCACCACGCCCTCTTGGTCACCCCCCACGGACTCCACCGGACCGTCGCCCTGGGGCGAGAAAAACACTCTGGCGCGGCCATCAGCATCATCGCTCTGACGCGGTCGGCGCGCGAAACCGGTTCATAAGTGTGACGGTCGTATATTCCTATCAGAATTAAGCCTTGAGATATTTTGAGGGAGGAGTGGGAGCCAGAGACTATAGAATGCAAATCTATATCGCGATTGGAGAAGAATCGGCTTAATCCTTATTATTTCCTCCCGCAAGTTCTGCACAATTGGTGGGGCATGTGCGATCGGTGGCGGACAACGTCGGCGCGGTAGCGCTTGATGATTTCTACAAGCTCGATTTCAAGACTGGCGCCGTGTTCAACGAAATGACCGGGGAGAGGGTCCAGGTCCTCCCCGCGATCCTGTGGAAGGAGTTGAGAGCACGCCTCGAGAAAGGATTCCGGGGGAAGGCGCAGGCCATCAACTCGGAGATTGGGTCGATCTTGGGCTCCGCGTTCGCCGACCAGTTCATGAAACGCGTGAGCGACCCCGAGGTGCTCGTCGAGCGCATGGCGGAAGTGGCTGCCGCGGCTGGATGGGGGATATTTTCAACTTCGGGCGACACGAGATACGGAAGCAGTTTCACGGTGACCGTTGCAAATTGTGCTTTCTGCGACGGGGAAGGTCTTGCCGATTCGCCCCAGTGCGATTTCCTCGTGGGCGTCGTCTCCGGTATCGCCGAGAGGGTGTACGGCACGCCTCACAGAGTCCTGGAGACGGGCTGCACTGCCTTGGGAGAGTGCGTCTGCCGGGTGGAAGTGGAAGAGACGGGCGGAGCCCTCGAAACCGCTGGACGCTCCGCGTTCCGAAAGTGACGTCGGGTCAAAATCGACGGGAGCTTGCCTCTCGATGGCAGCGTTGTTAGGGCCTGAGACGTGGATTTATGGGCAGGGCGTCACATTCCGGGCATGCCGCCCATGCCGCCCATCCCACCCATTCCGCCTCCGCCCGCGCCTGGCGGTGGGGCCGACATCTTGCTGGATGCGATGACGTCGTCGATCCTCAGGAGCATCGAAGCGGCCTCGGTCGCGGCCTTTAGTATCTGCAGCTTGACCGCGAGGGGCTCTACCACGCCCTTCGACATCATGTTGGAGACCTTGCCGGAGAGAGCATCTACTCCCGCCCACTTCTCGCCCTTTCCGTGCCTCGCCCTCAGCTCCACCTGGGTGTCGATGGGGTCCATCCCTGCGTTCTCGGCTAGGATGGTGGCGATCACCTCGATCGCCTCCGCGAACTTTAGCGCGGCGAGCTGCTCCCTTCCCGTCAGCTTCTGCGCCCACTCTCTGACCTGGTAGGAGACCTCGACCTCTGGCGCTCCGCCTCCCGCCACGACGGCCGGCTTCTCGATGACGTCCTTGGTCACCATTATCGCGTCGTGCATCGACCTCTCGGCCTCGTCGACGACGCGCTGCGAGCCTCCTCTGACCAGGAGGGTGACCGCCTTCGGGTTCTTCGCCCCCTCGATGAAGACCCACTTGTCCTCCTCGACCTTCCTCTCTTCTGCGATCTTGGCGTGCCCGAGGTCCTTCGAGGAGAGGTCGTCAAGGTTGGTGACTATCCTGGCCCCCGTGGCCTTTGATATCTTGGTCATGTCGCTCTCCTTCACGCGCCTCACCGCCATGATCCCCGCCCTGGCGAGGTATTGCTGGGCGCTGTCGTCGATGCCCTTCTGGCAGACGAGCACGTTCGCCCCGGAATCGGCGACCTTCTGGACCATCCCCTTCAGGATGTTGCTCTCCTCGTCGAGGAACTCCTGCATCTGGCTGGGGTCGTTGATCCTTATCTCCGCGCTGAACTCGGTCTTTTCTATCTCGAGTGGCGAGTTGATGAGCGCGATCTTGGCGCCTTCAATCTTCTTCGGCATCGCGGAATGGACGACTTCCTTGTCGAGCGCCACTCCCGAGATGAGCTTGGTGTCCATCATCGAGCCGCCGGGCTTCTTCTCCACCTTCACGTTGTCGATGTCGACCTTGTAGTCGTCGCCGACCTTCTCCGCCACTTGCGAGACCGCGTCGACGACCAGGCCCGCGAGGAAGGGAGCGTCGTCGGAGACGAGCTTGGTCTGCATGCTGGTAGTCGCGACCTTGATGAGGTCTGCCCGCGATGTGGGGTCGACCTTCTCGGCAATCTTGTTGAGGACCTGCTCGGCCTTCTCGAGGGCCTTCATGTAGCCGTCCACGACCACGGTCGGGTGGACGTCCTGGTTGATCAGGTCCTCGGCCTTCTCGAGGAGCGAGCCTGCCAGGATGACGCCGGAGGTGGTGCCGTCGCCCACCTCGTTGTCGGTGGCCTTGCTTATCTCCACCATCATCTTGGCCGCCGGGTGCTGCACATCGATCTCCTTCAGCATGGTGGCGCCGTCGTTGGTTATCGTCACGTCGCCCAGCGAATCGACCAGCATCTTGTCCATCCCCCTCGGGCCGAGAGAGGTCTTCACGAGCTCGGCGATGAGCTTCGCCGCCTGCATGTTGTTGCGCTGGGCGTCCCTGCCCTTCGACTCGGAGCTGCCTTCTTTTAGTATGATATACTGAGGACCGTTGGACATCTAATAGTTCACTTCTCACTATACAACTTGGCGTTGTATATAACGATTACGCGAACCTTTGGAGGGCAAGGAATAAGTGATTAGCGATGCTCACCGAGTCTCTAACAGATTCTTCAAGACTGTGACCCAACCGAATACAGCGAGAACGAAGGCAGGAATGAGTATGAACAAGGCAGGCGCCGCCTGGACAATCCAAGGCGTAAATGGGCACGGAGTAAGACACCCCCCTCCACCTCTTTGGCCCACGGCTAATGCCCTAAACATCAAAATGACAAGAAGACTTGAGAAGGTTGCCGCTACGAACCAAACCGCCTTGAAAGGCATCGAGACGCTTAATGGACAGACCAATAGAAAAACTACCCGACACCCGCCGTGAAGCGCCCGTTCAAACCACCCGACTATGAAGCAGAACCCTTTGGAGGTTGTGGTTATGGACCGTTGGCGGTTGTGGCGCAGCTCAGGACGGGACCGCTAACCTCAATCGAAACGTCCGAAGCGTTCACCATGACGCTGCCTGTTGGTTGGGCAAAGGCCCCGGAAGGGGAGAGGCGGTATTGGTAGAGCCCGTTCGGCACGGAGAAGGCTATCGTCGATAGGTTCTGGAACTGTGGTCCCCCGGCGTAGGGCCCTCCGGGGATGGGGAGAGTCGCGTTCGAGGGTTCGGCTATTGTTTGGTTGGCAAGAGTCACCGACCACGGAGCCACGTAGGCCAGCGGGGAGCAGGCGCCAGATTGGTGGAAGGTCACATCGTAGAGCCGCGTCCCTCCCGGGCCTGAGGCCGTCAGCGTGAAGTTCGAGGCCACCGCAGCCTCGCCGAGCATGGTGGCCGTGACCGTCGCCGAGCCCTTGGGGAGCGACGTGCTGTTCTTCTCCGTCATGAAGCTGGACGCGCCGAAGGTGATGCTGATGCTCAGGTTCCCGCTGCCGGAGTCGGCCTTCTCTGCGACCACCTGCAGCGTCGCCTTCCCGCCCTGGTTCCAGTCAGAGAGATAGATGAGCCCGACTCCGTTGCCCGTGTAGCAGTCGACGAAGGCCGGCGTCTCGACGACGGGCGAGCCGTTGGCCCCTCCGGTGAGGCTGTATGCCGACGCCGTGGCGCGCCACGGGCCGGTGTAGTTGACTGCGACGTTGAAGGCGAAGTGGCGCGGGGCGGCCAAGTCCCCCGTCGGAGAGCAGGAGGTGGTCGCCGCGGGAGCGGTGGCTGCGCTCTGGGGTGTCGTCGTGGCGGTCCCGAAGAGGGTGGAGGCGAAGATGCCCGCGCCGATCACCGCCGCCGCGATGACCACCAACGCCCCGAGCCGGAGGAAGCTACGCGGAGCCGCGGGGGTCATAGTGTGCGGTCGGGGGAGAGTTTGCTTATCAACCGTTGCGTTTCTCTGGGCTGGAGATGGGTCTCGCCATTCGAGGGCTGGTCGAGGTCGGGCCTTGCCCTCACGGAAGAGGCCTCTTCGCGAGCAGGGACATCGCGAGGGGCCGCGTGATACGGGAGTTCAGGGACCTGGTCCTTGCCTCGAACCCGCGAGGGACGTACTCCCTGCGGATAGGCGAAGGCGAGTACTGGGACGGGTTTCCAAGAGGCAGCCCGGACTACTGGTCGAACTTCATCGACCACAACGACGTCCCCAACGCGGCCTTCGTCTTCGACGAGGGGAGGACCAGGGCGTGGCTGAAGGCCGTGAGCAAGATAAGGAAAGGGCAGGAGATATTCCTCAGGTATGACTCTTACCATCCGACGAATCCCCGGTCCTGGGAGGCAAGCCTGCTCAGGGCTCGCGCGACTTTGACGTCAGGGCGACGAACGTGAGGAGATAGTTGACGATATACAGCGAGACGCAGACAGGGCAGTATACTCCCCCCAGGATCCTGATCTCGATGTCCCAGGGATAGAGGGTGAATATGTTGCCTATCATCAGGAAGGGCACCAGAATGGAGCGGATTGGCGACCCGTACTTGCGGATTGTCCAGAGGCCCACCGCGAGGCAGAGGGGGAACCAGACCACTCCGTAAACCCAGAACTCTATCCCGAAGACGGTCGTGTAGCCGCTGGCGAAGACCGCCCCGCAACTGATGTTGGGGTTTATGAAGCATGAACCGAAGGTGTATGTCAGCTCGTCGTAGCCGTGATTGACCGCGACTGCGATGCCCATCACGGACAGGGCGATGAATGCCTTGGAACGCCAGTCGTAGGCCAAGCCTGTGGTCGCCTAGACTCGCTGGAAGTAGCGGCCTGGGGCGAACCTGGCCGCCTCGGCGAAGGACCGCGTCCCTCCGAGGACGCCGTCAGAGACCAGGAGCTGCGAGCCGCCGGACTGGGGCGTCCTGGTGTAGCTCAGGGTCTGCGCGAACGCCTGGGAGCAGACGCTCGACGGCGCGCCGCCGTCGATCTTGCAGACGGCAGAGATTATCCGGTTGGCGGCCCCGTCGATGTTCTGGGCGAAGATGCTGCTCGCGTTGTTGAGCTGGGAAGAGATCTGCGTCCAGTTGTATGGGGCGCCCGTCTCTACGTCGCCGACCCTGAGGGCGCTAGGCACGTATTGCGAGCTCGTTATCACGTAGGAGTTCGCAAAGTCCACGAAAGGGATGGTCCCTCCCGTGTCATAGGTGGAAAGGAGAGAGCTCTCCTGCGGGGTAGCGGTCTGCAGGGGCTGCGAGTTCCGGTTCTGCTGCTCGACTGTCACGAAGGAGATGTAGTTGCTCGTGTAGGTGGCGCTCACGAAGGTGAAGGTGGGAGTGTTCGGATAAACGTCGGCCGAGGTCGATTGCGTGTACTCGATCCCGCTGAAGGTGCCGAACTTGTCGAGCGCCACTATCATCGCCCAGCGCTCCGCGGCGCAGAAGGGGCAATACTCGGCGCCCATGTAGAGGACCTCGGGCTTGCCGCTCAGCGTGAGTGGGGAGGAGGCGGACGTCGCGGTGGGCGAGTTGACGCCTGCGGCCCCCTTGCCTACCTGGGTCAGCGTGTCCGTGCTCACTCCCGAGAGGTCGCTCAGCACGGTGGCGGAGACCGGCGTGTTGTCGAGCGGGCTGGCGCCGCCGCCGCCCAGCGTGGGCGACTGGGTGAAGATGTAGTAGCCGACCACTCCGGTGACGACGACGAGGAGAGGGATGATGTAGACCGCGTTGGACCGCTTGCGCTGTCCGGTTCTTACTCTGCGACTCATCTTTCTCTTGCACCGACCCCACGGCGTAATATAACTTGTGGAGAGGTTGGCTATTCGTCCCCTAGCTCTGGCGGGGCGCGCCCTTCGCCACGAGGACGTCAGTGGACTTTACGATGGCCTCGACCCCGTCGCCTTCCTTCAGGGAGAGGTCCTCGACGGCCTCGTTCGTGATTATCGAGGTCAGCGTGCTGGCCGAGAGGAGGCGCATCTTCACCTGGGACGTCACGGCGCCTCGCTTCACCTCCACGACCCTCGCCCTGAGCCTGTTCCTGGCGCTGAGCCTGTAGCCGACGTCCTCCCAGGCCTCCTTGTCGTCGAGGACGTTGAAGAGGAGCTTGCGCGTCTTCCTGAACTCCTTGAGCAGCTGTTTCCCGTCGGCCGTGAGGGTGGCGCCGCCTCCGGTCTTGCCCCCCACTCTCGTCTCGACGAGACGCCGGTGGAGCTTCTCCTCCATCGCCTTGACGCGGTCCCACGCGTTCCTGTAGGAGATCCCTACCTCCTTCGCCGCCTCGGTGAGGGAGCGCGTGTCGCCGACCCTCCGGAGAAGGAAGGCGTCGGTCTGGTCGAAGATCACCTCGCTCTTCGCGTCCTCCATCCAGAGGCGGAACGCGGGCTTCAGGGGCGGCACGAGGTTCTTAGGCGTGGGCTCGACACCTTCTCGTGAGAGGGAGGGCAACTCGGTATAAACCGTTGCGCAGAAGGGAGTCTACCTCCTGATGAAGTGCCCCGCCAGCGCGATGGGGAGAGAGATGAGGACCATCACCGCGGACGCCGTGACTGCGGCGTCAAGCCCACCCGGGACGGCGCCGCTGAAGAGCGCGAAGATTGTGACGGAAGCAGGGCTCACCCCGTAAAACGGGTATTGCAAGACGTAGTAGGCGATTATTGAGATGGAGCCGAACTCGCTGAGCGCCCTGCTCATGGCGATGAAGGATGCGCTCTCGATCCCCGGGACAGAGTTGGGGAGGACCACTGATAGCATCGTCCGGAAGCGAGAGGCGCCCATGCCCATGGCAAAGTCCTCGGGTGCGCTGTCCCTTGATTCGAAGTATGGCTGCACCGCCTTTACGTAGATGGAGGCGGACATGACTACCAGCGCGACCACGAGTCCGAGGACGGTGTTGTAGAAGTCGATTCCCAAAGAGTTCAGCAACATCCCGGTGGGCGAGCGAGGGCTGTCCAGGATTACGAGCGCGACCCCGACGATCGGGTGAGGGATGCTGACCGGCACGTCGACCAAAGTCTCGGCTAGCCTGTCTTGCCCCCTTGCCAGATAGTAGGCGAGCGGGGTGAAGAGCACGACGTCCACGGCCGCGGCGACGGCTGCCGAGACCAGGGAGAGCTCTATCGACTGAAGGACTCCGACGCTGTATCCCGCAGGGCTTCGCAGCGGACCAAGGCCGTAGTAGAGAAGGACGGCCACGGGGATCAGCAGCAGGAAGAGCGAAGCAAGCGAGATGACCCGCAGCCAGTTCATGCCGAGAACCTCTACAGGAGGGCCCCGTTGTTGACCACCAGTCCCTGAGTCATCAGCTGCTGGATGGCGGCCGGAGGAGGCATGTTCGCGTAGAGAAGCGCGGGGGTGAGCGGGACGAGCCCGAAGGTCGAGAGCGACTTTGCGTTCTGGACCACGTACTGGACGAATTCCATGGCTTCCACGGAATTGACGACGCTGAGTGGGATGGTGATGCACAGAGCGATCGGCCCCCCCTTGGTCACTCCCGCAGAGTCGGTGTAGGAGAACTGCGAGTAGAAGGGGCCGAGGCTGGGCGTTCCCAGGTTTACGTGAGAGTCCAGGGCGAGGTAGTTGAGGTGGTTCGAGATGGCGGCGGACCTGTAGGTGAAGAGGAATTGGACCTCCCCGGCCTGCAACGGGGCCACCAGGTCGGCCGCGCTGGCCGCGGTGACGTTGCCCTTATGGCTCAAGAGCGCGCTTACGTAGGCCTGCTGGTTGCCTCCGGAATACAGGTATCCCGCGGCTTCCAGGACAAGCCACGCTCGGAGCCCCGCAGGATCCTGGGCGGGGGCGGAGATGCCCACCCTCACCGTCCCTCCGACGAGGGCGGTGAAGAAGCCGTCCCAGTCGCTGGTGGCGTTCGATTTGATGGCAGTGTTCGCCAGCCCGATGACGTTGGTCGCGGCCGCCGTCTGCGTGGTAGAGTTCGAATACGCCAAGACCAGCTGGTCCGTGGCGAACTCTATCGCCCAGTTGGCGGTGAGGTTGCCGAGATATCGGGGCGAGGTCGCGCCGAGCGATGAGGACACGAAGACGTCGTCGGGAGCCCCGGCCTCGATCGCGGAGGCGTCTGCGGTCGAGCCTCCGGACTTTACGGGGGCGACCTTTACCCCCGTGCTCGAGGAGAAGCTGCCGAGCAACGATGTCACCTCGGTGGCGTAGGCATCCGCGGAATAGGTGACGAGCGGCGCTCCAACCTGGGAACTCGCTGTGCTCTCGACCGCGGAGGTGGACGTCGAGCTCTTCTTTGCCGATGAGGAGGAGAGGACGAGCGCCGCTATCAAGATCACGACGACCGTCACCGCGGCTGCCGCCCTCACCGTCGAGACGCCTCTCTGCATCTTCATCGAGGAAACGATATGCATATCGTTGCATAACGTTATTTATCCTTTGGGAGGGGAAGAGTGGACGTGATCGAGGCCGTCGTGCAGAAGCGCTACGGGCAGTTCCTGCTCGACGCCGAGGTGGGCGACGGAGGCTTCATCTGCGTCGCGGGGAGGAACGGCTCGGGCAAGACGACCCTCTTCAGGATAATCGCTGGCCTGACCGATCCGGACGGCGGGCGGGTGAGGATCGACGGGAGGGACGTCACCGGGATGCCGCTGGAGAAGAGGGACGTGGTGATGGTGACGCCCGGGTCGTCCATCCCTCACTTGAAGGAGGACGACCACCTTAGGTGGGGCGCGAAGTTGAAGGGGGTAGAGATAAGCGACGAGAATCTTTCGGCGGTGAAAGAGGCTCTGGGAATAGACTTTCGAGGGAAGGTTGGGAAGCTGAGCCTGGGCATGCGTGAGCGGGTGTCTCTGGCTACCGCGCTACTCTCCGCGCCTGCGGTCGTCTTGGTCGACGAGGCGTTCTCCAACCTGCACGAAAGGGAGGGGTGCATATCGGCTTACCGCAAGCTCGCCGCTGGGGCGGGGATAGACGTGCTCTTCTCGACGCAGGACGACTCCGACGGGAGGCTGGCCGAACACCTCTACGTGTTGGAGGAGGGCAGGGCTGCGAGGAGGTTCTGAGCGCTCAGACTTTCTGGGTCTGCGGCCTGAACTCGTAGCCGCACCTTATGCAGACACGCCTCCCTGGGGCGTCGGAGATTATCTGTTTGGTGCCGCACTTTGGGCACTCGACAGGCGTCTGGGCCGGTCCCACGGATATGCTGTGCTGCTCTCGCACCTTGTCTATCGCCTTTGCGTAAGCGTCACGATGTGATCTTGCCACTTTATGTACCTGAAGAAGGGCCTTTTTTCGCTCTCCTATAAGGCATGTGCAACAATACCAGGGACTGGTTGGGCCGCGGCTAGCCTAGATTTTGGATAGCTCGGCGGGGGAGATGTAGTCGAGCTCTTTCTCCCTCTGCCGGTAGTCGGGGCACAGCCTCGCCAGCTCCTTCTTGAATGCAGGGGAGTGGTTGAACTCCTCCAGGTGAGCCAGCTCGTGGAATATGACGTAGTCGCGGAGCCGCTCGGGAAGGGCGATGAGCTGCCAGCTGAAGGACAGCCTGCCGGTCCTCGTGCAGTAGCCCCAGTTCCTGATCTCCCTCACGTCGGCGCGCTTGTAGGCCGCCGGTAGTGTCGGGGCGAGGTCGGCTAGCTTCTTCATCACGTATCTCGAGGTCTCCCTCAGGAACCACCTGCGCACCAGCTCCCTCACCCGGGACCTCTCGCTGGCCCGGACCATGACCCTCCCGTCCTCGAGGTGGGGGAGGATCTCCTCCTTGTCGAGCGCCTCCTCGAAGACTATCTCCAGGAGCCTTCCGTCGAACATCACTCTGTCGTCGTCGAGGATCCTCTTGGTCTTCTGCATTTCCTCGTACTTTTTCAGGATCCACTCGCGCCTTTGGTTTATGGCCGAGCTTGCGTCCTCCTGCCGCCCCCTCGGGAGGACGACCTCGAGCGTCAGGTCGGGCCTGAACCTGAAGTAAGTGTAACGCCTGCTCGCGCCTCGGAGGACCAGGTATTCGATCCGCTTCCCCCCTATCTCCAATGCCGGCACGAAACCCTGGCAGTCGACGAGGGAGTTCGATTTAAGGCTGCGGCTCTTTGGAGGCTTTCAGAATCCGTAAATCTCGGCTCACACTCCAAAATGCTGGCTCCGGATGAGTCCCAGGATAATCCTGTTCGGCATCGGCGTCGCCTGTTTGTTCGTGGGAGCCCTTGCGGGCTTCCTATTCGACGTCGAGTCGACGCCGACAAGGACCTCGACATCGATCTTGACTACGACCGTGCAGACGGTCCATGACGCTTACGAACAAGTCGCTGGCAGCTACGCAAACCATCTTCTTCTGCTTGACTCTGGGAACACGTCGGCGCTCATAGGCGGCTATGAGAGGAACGCGACTGTCGATTGGAAGGGTAACTCTGGAGGTTGCGACGGGAACTATACCGGGACAAGGATGCTCACCGCATTGATGATGGCTTTGCTCTCCAATGATTCCCGATTTGCTGTCCAAAACGAAACTCAGACGATTAGCGCGGAGAAAAGTCACTGGGTCGTCACTTCTTCGTTTGGTTT
>Ga0307477_10003085_pt1 | contig 12540 bp, 18 predicted proteins | sample atmos_gasesECM2C_FD_203316 | JGI IMG/M metagenome (GOLD analysis project Ga0307477, IMG submission 203316) | Hardwood forest soil microbial communities from Morgan-Monroe State Forest, Indiana, United States - atmos_gasesECM2C_515 | ecosystem: Environmental > Terrestrial > Soil > Temperate...
GGACGATCAAACGCAACCCGGCAGACACCTGCCACAAGGAGATATTGTGAAGATAAAACTGCTATTAGCCGCCGCAATCACACTGAGCTTACCCGCAGTCGCTCAAACCCAAACAACCCTTGCCGTTGAGCCCATGGCTCATACGCCAACGTTCCGGGTAATCGTAACCAGCCGCACTACGCAGGCGGTCAACTATAAGCATCGCAGCGGGGCTACGAAAGTGGATTTCGCGGGCACGGATTTGATGCGCTCTGCGAATGGTGAAGCTCAGGTGAACAGCAAGCGGGGAGCGATCGAGATCGAAGCGGAATTCGGCAACCTGCAGAAACCGACGACTTTCGGTAATGAGTATTTGACTTACATCTTGTGGGCGATTTCACCAGAAGGCCGCGCGGTAAATCTGGGCGAAGTGTTGGTAGGGGGCAACCATCGCAGCAAACTGCACGTGACTACGGACCTTCAGGCTTTCGCTCTGATCGTCACCGCCGAACCTTACTACGCCGTGCGCCAGCCCAGCAATGTCGTAGTACTTGAAAATGTGGTTCGTGATGACACCAAGGGAACTACCGAGGCGGTAAACGCAAAGTATGAACTGACGGAGCGGGGCGGCTACATTCCCACCGGCTACAAGTTCGACCCCGTAGTTCTGAATGCCAGGCTGCCATTGGAATTCTTCGAGGCGCGGAATGCCCTCCGCATCGCTCAATCCGAAGGAGCCGAGCAGTACGCCGGCGACAGCTATCAGCATGCTGTCCAGTTGATGAACAATGCGGATGAATATGCGACAAGAAAACACGTCGACAGAAAGCCCCTGATCGCAGTCGCGCGAGAGGAAGTACAAACTGCCGAAGACGCGCGCCAGATCGCAGTCAAGAAAGTCGACGACGTGCGCCTAGCCAACGAACGCCAGGCTTCCAACGACGCACAGGCACAATCGCAAGCGCAAGCTGACGACGCTACCCGGCAAAAGGAACGGGCCCAGTCTGACCAAGCCCGAGCCGAGCTCGCCAAGGTTCAAGCAGAGTCTGATGCAGCAAGGGCCCGGGCCGACGCTGCTGATGCACAATCTGCGACCGCAAAGGCTAAATCCGATATGGCGGACAGTCAGGCTTCATCAGCAAATGCGCTCTCCGCTGCCCAGGCTAATGCCGAACAATCCCGCTTGGCTGCACAGCAGGCCCAGTTTAGCGCGCAACAGGCGGAAACTGACAAAGCGGCCATGCGTGCACAATTGTCCGAGCAGTTGAACAAGGTCCTTCAAACTCGAGACAGCGCGCGGGGGCTCATCGTCAGCATGTCCGATGTTTTGTTTGACACCGGCAAGTATTCATTGAAGCCAGGTGCACGGGAGAAGCTGGCGAAAGTTGCCGGTATCCTGCTCGCCTATCCTGGACTCAACATTGAAGTCGGCGGCTACACGGACAATGTCGGCGGCAATGAAATGAATCAAACATTGTCTGAGAATCGTGCCAGCTCGGTGCGCGACTACCTCGTAAATCAAGGAGTGGCGCTGAATTCGGTTTCCGCCCGGGGCTTCGGCAACACTTTCCCGGTAGCCTCAAACGCTAACTCCGCCGGCCGGCAGCAGAACCGGAGAGTTGAACTTCTCGTATCCGGCGAAGCAATCGGCAGCCCAGTAAATGCCACGACAGGGAGCTTGCGCTAGAGCAAGCGTACGTAATCAGTAGAAATGGAGGTAGTACCCATGAAAGTTATTGGAATCACCAGCGCAGCCATTCTTTCTCTGCTTCTCGGAATCGGTGCTCCTGCGTACGCCCAGCAGGAGCAGCACGACGAAAAGCAAGACCGTCCCGAACAACAACAGAGCAAGCATGAGCAAGGCAAGTCCGAGCAAGCTAAGCCCGAACAGCAGCGTGCCGAGCAGCAACGCCAGCCAGACCAAAAGCGACAGCAGGAGACTCAACGACTGCCGCAGGAAAACCAGGCCAAGCAGCCCGAGCGCGCTCAGCAACAGCCACAAAATCAGAACAGGCAACAACCGCAGCGTGCCGAGCAGCAACAACAGAAGGACCAGAACAAGCAGCAGCATGCTCAGCAGCAGCAGGACCAAAATAACCAGCAACAGCGCGCCCAGCAACAGAAGGGCGACGAACGACCGCAACGCACACAGGAACAACAGCGTGTCGAGCAGAGCGCATGGCAGGAGCATCGCTCACGACGCTGGGACTCCGACCACCGCACCTGGCAACAACGCGGAGGCTACAAAGGCTACCGCATTCCTGATGACCGTTTCCGCGGATACTTTGGTCAGGATCATGGTTTCCGCATCTCCGGCCTCCCTTTCCTCGTTGTGGGCGGATATCCGCGCTTCCAATACAGCGGCTATTGGGTCAGCCTGGTTGACCCATGGCCAGAATACTGGGCGAATGATTGGTACGACAGCGACGACGTCTATGTCACCTACGTCGACAACGGCTATTACCTGTTCAACCGCAGGTATCCAGACGTCGGAATTGCGATCAGCATCTCGATGTAGCGGGTTTATCCGGTGCAGCTTCGGGAGAGGCTGCAACAGCTAGTGAATCTTCCTGTGTGAATACAGGCCAAGGAGCGAAACATGCTGGGAACTATATTGATCGTGATTCTGGTATTAGCACTTTTTGGTGCGTTGCCACGATGGTCGCACAGCCGCGAGTGGGGTTATGCCCCCACTGGTGGCGTGGGACTGGTCCTTTTGATCGTCGTCATTCTCCTGGCTCTCGGACGCATTTGAGCCATGCGCTACCCGGCCATCTACGGAGGCGCCATAGCCGAGGGTTGGCGGTTGCTTGCTATTGCGGCGCCAATTCTTCTCGTCGTCTTGATGTGCAGTGCTGGCTCGTCCGCATACTCCGTTCTGACGCACGAGGAAATCGTGGATCTGCTCTGGACCGATGAGATCCAGCCCCTCCTGCTCAATCGATTTCCGGGACTGTCGGAAAACCAGATAAGGGAAGCCCACGCCTACGCCTACGGAGGCGCCGTCATCCAGGATCTCGGCTACTACCCGTTCGGCAGCAGAGAATTCAGCAACTTAGTGCATTACGTGCGCAGCGGAGACTTTGTTCGTGAGCTGCTGCTTGAAAGCCAGGATGTCAACGAATACGCCTTCGCGCTGGGCGCACTGTCGCACTATGCATCTGATATCGCCGGCCATCCAGCGGTCAACCAGGCGGTCGCGATCGAGTATCCCAAGCTACGGGTGAAGTTTGGCAGGTCGGTTCGGTATGCCCAGGACAAGACCGCACACTTGAAAATAGAGTTCGGGTTCGACACGCTGCAAGTCGCGAAGAATCGCTATGCGTCGCAGCAGTACCACGATTTCATCGGATTCCAAGTGTCCAAGTCGCTGTTGGAACGAGTTTTTCCTGTGGTGTACGGAGTGGAGTTGAAAGACGTGCTTACCCATGAGGATCTGGCGGTGGGTTCGTATCGCTTCGCAATCAGCAGGTTGATTCCGCAAATGACCCAGGTCGCGCTCCAAACTCATAAGAAGGACCTGATGCGCGAGACGCCGAATTTCGCGAAACGGAAGTTCCTGTACCGCCTTTCGCGGTCAGACTACGAGAAGCAGTGGGGAAAGGACTACGTGAAGCCGGGCTTGGGCACGCGGGTTTTGTCAACGCTCTTGCGATACATGCCGAAAATTGGTCCCTTCAAGGGGCTCGCGTTCAATAACCCCACTCCGCAAACCGAAGACCTGTATATCAAGAGCATCAATACCACCGTCGATCAATACCGGGCCTTCCTCGAAGAAGTGCGCACCGAGACCCTCGTGCTTCCCAATCGTGATCTCGATAGCGGCCGAGAGACCAAGGCCGCGGAATACTCGCTTACGGACGATACCTACGCAAAGTTGCTGGCTCAGTTGTCAGCCCAGAAGTTCGCTGTGACGTCACCCGAGCTGCGCGACAACATCCTAAACTTTTATTTAGACCTCTCCGCCACGATCGAGACGAAAAGGGACCAGGTTCGATGGCAAGGCGTATTGGCGGCGCTCGACCAGTTGAAGTCCGCTGTGCCGGTGCCGATGGTAGCTAGCAGCCCTGCGCAGTGATCCTCGGCGATTACTCGATTCAAGAGCGCAGCGGGTCAATGTGCTTGGCCCAGGGGCAGGATCACACCAGGGCACACGCCGTGGGCGGGCCCGGAGCCTGACTTAACGGCGTAATTGGGAGGAAGAATGGCAAAAAAAGAGTGGACCGTCAGAGAACTGACGGAAGCCCTGAAACAGTTCCCGTTAGACGCGAAGGTGTATTGCGAGAAGGGGCCCAACGGCCCCGCAACCATCGGGAAAGCGCAATACGTCAAGGCCTGGGGCGAGGACGACGAACTGGGAGTGTTACTGGACCGATAGCGCCCAAGTAGAATGGGGGTGCGTATGGCTTAGGAGGGTCAGGATGTGCTCACCGATGGCGAGCCTGCTTCATAACTTTCTTGGCTGGGAGTTTATTCTCCCGTCTCCACGTTCACCAGCGAGCTTTCTGGGAGGAGCGCTGCTTAGGGACCTCTCATAAAACATGGGTTACTCTTTAGCCTAGGCTGCTGACCAAGAGGGTGTGGTGGGTTCGGCGTAACTGAGCTGGCCTGCTTCAATTGCGAATCCACTTCGTCTGCGATGGTCATGACATCCAGCAAAACCTTGCTGAAATCAACCCTGACAAGATTATCTTGGAGAGTGTTAAAGATCCTGACCTGAAGGATTCGGGATTCTTCCACGACCAGCAACTCAGACCGATTCTGGTCGAACTTCGGGACGCATTGCACCAGCACATCGAACCCTTCGAACGCGTTTTACCGATTACCCATTCGTCGTCGAACGGTAGACGGGGTCATGATGTGGTAACAGCTCCCCTCATGAGGCAAACGCATGCTACAACGCGAGGGCTTCGCATAGATGGTCACTTGTGACCATCTTTCCCAAGCCATGGGCTGTAGCATTAGGGTTGTCTCCCACTGGAGTGTACCTTGTCCGCTGTGAATAGGTGGTTCAACGCGTGCCATGCACTGGCGTCGTCATTGGCTGTGAGACAGATACGGGGCCCCATGGCGCGTACACTGACGATCATCCTGCTTGGATTACCCGCACGTCCTCAGTCCATTCCCAGCTGCCAAGTGTCGGCCCACGACCTGGCGCAGCATGTAGTCACTAACGAACTAAACTTCCAAGAGCACCACACCAACTGGATGTACCGACTAGAAAAAGAACAGTACGGGAAGAAGCAGGTCGAGGAAATTGTTGAGACCAACGAAGGTTCTCTCAGTCGACTCCTATCTATTGACGATCGCCCTCTTACCGCGAAACAACAGGTGGAAGAGGATGAACGTGTGCGGCTGCTAATGAAGAGTCGAAATGCGCAACAAAAATTGCGGCGAGCTCTGGACGCTGAGATCCTACAAGGGACACGGTTGTTCAAGGTGCTGCCTGATGCCTTTGTGTTCAGCTACGGGGGTGGTGAGGGAAACTTGGTGAAGCTGAGCTTTAGACCAAACCCGAGTTTTCACCCGCCATCCCTGGAGGCCCGGGTTTTCCACGATATGGAAGGCGAGATGTGGGTCGACTGCAGACAGGAGCGACTGGCTGCGTTTGATGGTCATCTCACACAGACCGTGAAATTCGGATTCGGCCTGCTGGGACACTTGGACAAGGGGGGCCACTTTGAGGTTCGGCAGGCAGAAGTTGTCCCAGGCCATTGGGACGTGACTACCCTGAATCTGGATATGACAGGGAAGGCTCTCTTGTTTGCGACCGTCGGTGTGCGGAAGAGAGAAAACCATCGGGACTTCCAGCAGGTATCCGATGATCTGACGCTTGCTCAGGCCGCGGAGATACTCAACCGAACGGTGGCCGTAGCGGACAATCGCTAGTCGTTCTTGTTCGGCTTCTCGGAATTTCGATTCCGAGCCACCACGCGATAACTCCCGGTTTGTCGGGCAATCCCGGAACCTTTCCCACCGAAATTGCGTTTTTCGATAAGGACATCCCTTCGCTCTCTATGGTTCCAGGTTCGAGGAAGATTTGTGGAGCTAGGCGGCGGAGCGCGAGTCTCTCCCATCTTCTCTCACCGATGTTTTTGTACAGCGTCTACATCCTTATCGCCCTTACCCTTGTAAAATACGGGGCCATCGATCGTGCCGCCGATCCGAAAGGGAAACTGCAACTTACCGTCTTTTAATGTGGCTCCGGACAGCCGGGCAATGGTGTTGGTGAAGAAGGTCTCCTTGGTTGTAATCTCCGCCAACCCACGATAGTTCAATTCGTCGGAGCCTGACACGCTGACGCTTCCCGAGGCATCCACATCGACCCCGTAGCCGTCAATGTCTATAACCTTGCTCGAAATCCGCTGATCGGCTAGCTCCAGATCGGTGGTTATCAACTTAAATGAGGAGGGATCGTTTTTGGCCGGGCCAAGATCGTTGAAGTGTGCCAGCTTCATCAAATTCGCGTTGAGCTTGAGACTCGGTACTTGTCCGTTGCGCACCGTCAGTTGTCCTGCTCCGTGGATTCCCGCCAGCGGCCGGAGCGAGTGTGCGATTTCTCCCGTTAACCTTACGTCTCCTTCCATCTTGCCGGTCATCTTTCCGCCGCCGTTTGCGAAGGCCGCCAAAAGCTGGGCCAGATTAATTCCGCGCAATTGCGCATTGGTCTTAAAGCTTGCGTTTTTCGCCGACAAGTCGAAGGAGAGGCCACCTACGGCACTGCCGCCATAGACTTCCGCTTTGACGTCCGTGAAAAAAACCTGCCTCGACTCCAACCGCAGTTTGGAATCCAGATTTCTTACCTCGACGGCGCCGAAGCGAAGAAGACCCGCCTTCAGGCTGCCCTCGCCGTCCCTCGAGGAAGAAGAAGGGTTGATAATTCCGACCAGGTTTACCTGCTCCAGTTCGCAGGAAATCTCGTGGGCCTCGAAAAAAATGGGACCCGCCGCGTCCGACGGCAAAAGATTCGATGCTATCACCATCCCCCGCTTAATTTTCACGCTCGAAATGGGGCCGATAGGAAAGGCTTTCGCCGAAACCGCTGATTGAGGATTCTCGAAGTTCCACGGGCCGTCGGGGTCCGAAGTCAGATTCAAGACCGGCTCCTCAAGTACGAGGGACTTGATGACCACCTGCCGGTGCAGGAGCGCTCCGAGGCTAAGTTCGGCGTCGATCCGCGCCACCTGGACAACATAACCGGACGGAAATATCGGAGGGTTCCTCACGCCGAAATGATCAATGTGAATCGTTACCGGGAAAAGCGTCAGTGCCAGCTTCCCGATTTCGACCTGCTTTCCAGTTTTTTCTTGGAGATAGGAGATCACCTGGGGCCGGTAGTGATCCACGTTAATGAGACCAGGTACAACGAAAATAAGCGTGAGCAAAAGTATGGCGGCGATTCCCTCAACGATTGGAACTGTTACATGACGGATGGACATAGCGAGCCTTTAGAATGCAATTGCTTTGGTGCTAACGACACAAACAACCGTTGGAGCGACTTGCATCTACGAGCGTGCTATAAAACCAATCATTAAACAGTTCAAATTGTGAACACGTTTTGCGCCCACCCCTGCGAGTCGCGACGCAGGTATCAGAACTATTTGGTGATTGTGCCCAGTGACGCCGCACTCGCAAGTTATCTAATATAGTGGGCTTACTGGAGGAGACGATTGATTGTCGTCGTAAAAAAGGCGTTTCCGACAATGTCAACCGTCTTAAGCACTTTCGAGCACACTAGCGTCTGCACCCCAAGATTAGTTAACTCTGCGTTTGGCTGTTGATTTGCCTAGCAGGATGCTTTTGGTGCTGCGCTCATCGTGCCGCCAGTTCACTTCGGAGAATATACGCTCGATGGGAGTTTCTCGGCGAGGCCTCCGGAGCAAATGTCGCCCCAACGAATCGGTGTAGCTATTACGATTCAGTGTCCGGTGCGCTGGTAGCGGTTGGCTCGCCAATGCACTGATGTTCGGTAAATTGTTTCCTGAGACTCTCCTGCGCATCGGCAACCCTATTCATGGCGGTCATAGGAACCTTGAACTCCCGATCGCACAAGGTGCAGACTCCGACGCCGGGAACCGTGCCAAGCCATTCGAGGACTCTGAGATTGCGTTTGGACAGGGCGCTTGCTTTCTTCTCAATGCGATCCACTAGCGTCTGAACCTCGTGCTCTTGGTGGGTCTGGGGTTGTTTCTGTTTCTTCGGAATGCCAACCGGGTCGAACAAGTCTGTTTGGTTCATGAGGCTACACCCCTGCTTCTTTCCTCAGTTCTTGCAACTTGCGCTCGAACCAATCCCTGTGACCGGAAACATCTATCGCGGATTCCCGCGAGGTAGCCCCGACAGGCGCTGTTTTCTCTTTCAGGTTTTCCATCACATGGAGACCGATCTGCCGTTCGTTCGTAGTCATAGTTACACCGCCTGGTCAATTTGTCTGGCACAGTATACCGACAGCCTGATTTGGGAATCTGTGCAATTTTGCACAGACATATCGGCATTGGAAGATGCATCCTTGCTGTTTCATGGCCGTCAGTTTATTGATGGCTCTCTTGGGGCGGGCATGGGTTAGTGTTGGTTCCCACCGACGTTCGGACCCTCACGTCCGCCCCAGTTTTCGCGATTCGCGTCAAGGGTAATATTTGATTCGTGAATTGGATCGCAGCCATCGTACTTCTTGTGGTGTGTGGTGTAATTCTGATTGTGGCACGTGAGATCACTTATCGTGGGAAAATAAAATGAAACGACAACTCACCTCATGAAATGCCTGCCCAGTCTTCTTCGGGGGGTGTAGGGCGTGGTAATCGCAGCACTTCTATGCAGCTTTGGGTTTCGCTACGACGCCGAGAACTTCGGCTTTCGCTTCCAGCCAGTCGTTTAACTGCGTGCCCCTCTTGACGGCGGCGCTCCTCATAAATCTCATACGCACGAACGCGAATCGGTGTTCGAGTTCCGTTACGGTGAGTTTGCCATATTCTGGGGCAGGGCTTAAGCGGGTTTGCATGATCTACCTCCTTGCAGAGCCAACATTAACCGTACCGCACTTTAGTTGATATATCTGCTCAACATTGCTCGCTTGCAGGACCAGAAGAAGTAACCCGCGCGGCCCAAATGTCAGATGTGAGCGTTCATGATCAGACTGGTCGGATCCGGGTTGATACCATCAATTGATATGTCCGTTACCCGGCACATGCCAGACAATTCACCAGGCCCAACTGGGAACGCCTATCTAGGATGCCCGCGCGGTGTGTGGCCATCCTTGCTTTCTTCCTTTTGCGTCGATCCGTTGCCCACCAACCTGCGACATCCCGATTGCAGCGTGCCGGGTTGCGTTTGCCCATGTCATATCCGTCGAGACTCACATGCGACCTGGAAGTTGGAGTCTCTCGGAGTGCTGCCCATCAATAACTCGCAGGAGTTCAACCCGTCGGGAGAAAGCGTAGGTCTCGTGGAAAAGCTGGAGCGATTGGGAAGTAGTCGCGACAGTACCAGAGTCTTTCCCCGGAAAGGATGACCGATTCATGCCTTCGGCAAAGAAGGCGTGCCGGAGACTCTCGTCCAAGATCAGTCAGCTGACGGAAGTGTCATTTGGGATGCATCATCGCTCCACAATACAACCCGTTAGACATTGGCAGGGGTTGAAGGAAGTTTTAACCACGCACGGACATCGCAATTCACCAGTGCACAGTCCTGAATTTCCCAGTTTCCATGAAGCCGACACCCAATCGCTCTTCTAAGGTCAGTGGAATTCGAGTTACGGCAGATAAGAGCACATTCATGACCATCAAATGGAAGTCTGTCTCTTACGGAAACCCACGACAAGCCGGCTGTTCTCTCTGTGGCTAGCATCTGACATCTCCTTCATCTTTCATGCTTCTGATTTCTAACGATCAAGGCCTCGCTGACTGTGGCGACAACCTGGGGTTTATTTGTCGAGAATCGGGGTCACATTCACCATAGCTAAGAGACTTGCCACACTCCAGGCAACATGCTTTCAGCGGAGATGTGATCAATTCGCAAGACGGGCACATCCTCTGTGATCCGTACCCGGAGACCCGTGGTCTCAGCTTGTACATGCCGTGGAGCAGCAGGGTCGCGAACAGCGCAATAAGCTGCCGAGAGCTTCCTCTCAGCAATTTCCACATCGAGTACTTTCGTCCAGGTGGTGTTGGGGCGTTCGGTTTCGCTGCCTTGTATTCATCGCCATTCAACCACCGAAGGTGTTCTCCTTAAGACCCGGTTTCGAGGCCATTACGGTAGTAACTTAATTTCGAGAGCTCACGCCTGCCGTACTTGGCGACTTGGTTTCTGGTTCAAGTCGGCTGCGGTAGTAGAGTGGCCATCTAGAAGCTCGGCTTCCGCCGCTAGCCAATCATGGACTGCGTTTCCTTCAGCCATTCCGCGCCGGGCGTAAAGCTCGTAAGCACGAAGCCGGATTGCGTCTTCTAGTATTGGTTCCGCAGGCGTGGTCTTTGACGGCGTCGGTACGGTCATGGTTTTCATCGGGCACCTCAGTTCGAGTGACGGGGTTGTAAGCCGAAGGCCTCAGATACGCTGAGTTTAGACCCAGGAGATCTGAAGCAATGAGAGAGCCAGGGAAGGCAGAGTTAAACTGCCCTCCCGTGCGAAAAGCTCACAGTTCTATGCTGTTACGGGAACGGCGATCTTATGGAAAGTGGAGGTGACAACGTCAGAGGTCTGAACCCTAGGCGTTCCCTCGATAAATCTTGCCATCGTCTTCAACACTTGGGGATAGGTATTGGTGTTGTAAGCTTCGGCATCGGTCTTGTTTTCCCACAGACTGATCGCGGTCACATCAACTCCGCCGGGACCGGCGAATGTGATTTCGTCCTTGAAACCGTTCTGTTTACGAAGCAAAGGAAGGACGTCCTTCTCGAATGTTCGTGTGTAGTCGGAAAGCATATTGGATTTCAGATGAATCGAGACATTGCGTGCAAACATGAGCAACCTCCTAGGTTGGGGGTGACTAAGAAAGAAAACTTCAGATGGGCTGACTTAGCTCAGGGAACCTGAAAGAGGAGAAGGTGGTAACCACCTCAACTACGACCCTAGTCCTCTGGACCACTAATGTCAACCTGGCGCGGTCGTCAATGCGAAGGCGCGGCCGACCGATGTGAGCTGTATGGCTCAGAAGCCGAACTCCCAACTGAGTAAAGTATGTTTAGCACCCCAGATCATACGCCGAAGGGGGCAATTCGATGTCTTAGAGCGTCTGGCCTGGATCGGCCCTATGCAGCTTGTGGATACGGAGGCAGAATGCCGGCAGCTCGCTCAATCTCCTCTTCATAGAAATGGATATAGACGAGCGAGAGGCACATGGACAGCACAAGGTATGGCGTTGTGAAAAAAATATGGTGAAAACTTCCACCGAACACGGCGATAGAGATCGGGCCGCTCGACGGAGATTTATTGGAATAAAGGATTATCAACTGGAATAACGACAAGTGCTTGTAGGATGATGCCTGTCGCGACGCTCAATCCTGCCGAGAGCGGGATTTGATACTGCACGATCATTCTCGAAGAGAGCTTCAAACTTCGGACTAGGCCGGCAAACATATCTCTCTTACTAACGACTACTAGAACGGGATTCGGGGATGGCCGTTTCAGGCTTGGCCGTCGTTGCAGGTCGTGGCCGCAACGATGCTGCCTTTGCCTAGGCTCTTCCTCCGTTCGACGCAGCCGCGGACTCTTTGTAAGGCTGAAACTCGCCGTCCTGCGACAATGCGAAACCCAAGAGCTCGTTCACGACGTAGTTCCGATCGTTATTCGACCACTCGCACATGAGCGCCAGCTCAGCCGCTACCCGGCTCCTCGATAGACGCCTGCAGCTTGACGCGATTGATTCGACTGACGCCTTTTTCGATCTTGAAGTTTGCTCATGACTCTCACCTTCGACTCTGACTCTGTGACCCAGTTCGGATCAGCTCAGATCAGTTCGAGATATCAAACCGATCCGCAGTTGATCAGGTTTGGCGCCGTGCTCTCCAGGCAAAGGGCGGGAACGACCAGTGCGTCAGCAGCGCGCGGCAGCCGGAGGCGGCGTCGCTCCCGCCCGGAAGCCGACACCTCCTCAGACCGCTCCATTTCGCATCCCGCTGAAAATACTGCTCGATCGCCATTGTTTTCATACACCTTTTCAGACTACCCCACAGACCACTCCCGACTTTAGACCCGAGGAATGATTCGAGGCCTTCATGATTTACGAGTTGCCCAGTCGGGAGACTCGAAAATGGTTCCATCCTTCAGCCGGCGTTGAAAACACCCGACCGCGGTTGCCTTTGAGTTGCGCGATGCTTCTTCAGAATCGGACGGATAACGCGACCCGAAGTCACAGGAGTTGGTGTTGTATTCGTAACGATGGAAGGTGGCACGGCGTGCGGAAGTCATGAATTGCGTCGGCGGTTGTTTGCGCCGGTGGGTCGAAGCGCTACAGAGAAACTCATTCGAACCATAGCGGAGAAGGGCGTACGCCAGGGCCTGCGGATCAAGGTCGCGCACTGTGCGCCGCGTAAGCGGGCGAAGCACCTTGATCTGCAGGAACGCGTA
>Ga0307477_10003086_pt1 | contig 12536 bp, 10 predicted proteins | sample atmos_gasesECM2C_FD_203316 | JGI IMG/M metagenome (GOLD analysis project Ga0307477, IMG submission 203316) | Hardwood forest soil microbial communities from Morgan-Monroe State Forest, Indiana, United States - atmos_gasesECM2C_515 | ecosystem: Environmental > Terrestrial > Soil > Temperate...
TAAATAGTTTTGCGCAATTTTCTCCGAACGCAGTCTTGTACCAAAACTTAATGGAACGAAATCTCTGAAAGGAAATCGCTCCATTGTCCCTCAAAAATGAACCATAATTTTTTTGAGGATCATGAATAACGCCTGGAGCAACTTTTTGCGGCTCCCAATTACTTCCTCTACTAAATTCGTTATACTTTTGACCGACGTTAATTCGCCACTCCGAAATCCCGTGATCTAGTGACTCGTAAAACAAATCCGACACCAAAATTTCGAACGCCATCCACGATTCCACGATGACTGCAAACAAAAGTGCCTTAATGCTGTCACTCGATCCCGTTTCATGGGATGTCATAATGTTGATTTGCCTTACACCCGCTTCGATTTTTCTTTTTATTCCGGTGTCTTTTCCGGCCATGAATCTTCGGTGATGAGCTTTGTATAACCTCGCTAGTTCATTTCTAACGGCCTTGCTCTTATCTTTGCTAAGCCGCCGAGAAAGGGTCGAGATTTTGCCTGTTACCTTGAAAACGGCATAGTCGAGCCACAACTGATCTTGTAAGGATTCGGCAGCTAAGACGGCAGGGAAAAGCGTGAAACTATCTGTTCGCGCTACATTCTCGAAGAACGCACTTGCGACAGGCTTGAGGCACTCAGATTGAAGATTCAAGAGGCGATCCCTCCGAATCTGTCGACCGTAAATAAGGCTAAAATATTTGTAATCTGGAAGCACGGGTTCGGCGGACATACTGATTCCCATATCAGTTCCCCAAAACGCTTCCAATGCGCGACTTTGGCGGCGCTCTCGCCAAATGCCGCCCTGTCACGATCTTGAAATTTGCTTGAATTATGCGCGCAATCTCGCGCCGACGCTTTATGCGTCAAGTATGTAGTTACCTTTCGAACTGTAGGTCGTCATCCTACGAAGCGCAGACGGCGGTTATAACGAAAGGAGCCTCATATGTTTGGCCGAGTTCTCGCATTTCTCTACGGACTGGTTTGCTACCTCATCTTCCTGATCTCATTCTTGTACGCGATCGCGTTTGTCGGAAACATCGGTCTTGTTCCGAAGACGATTGATTCGGGACCGGCGACGCCATTGCCAAGAGCGCTGATCATCAATGCGCTGTTGCTCAGTTTATTCGCGATTCAGCACAGCGTGATGGCGCGGCAATGGTTCAAGCGCACCTGGAAACAAATTGTGCCCGAACCGGTTGAACGCAGCACATATGTGCTGCTCGCAAGCGTCATTTTGTTGCTGCTCTATTGGAAATGGCAGCCGATGCAAGGAATCGTCTGGGATGTTGGCAATCCAAACGGACGTGCCGTGCTACTCGGCTTGTTCTGGATCGGTTGGGGTCTCGTGCTTTTGTCGACCTTTCTCATCGACCACTTCGGCCTCTTTGGGATGAAACAGGTTTACCACTATCTGATTGGCAAACATGAAGAACGACCGCCCTTCAAGACGCCTGCGCTATACAAAGTCACGCGCCACCCGCTTTATCTCGGATTCATTATCGCGTTTTGGTCCACACCGCGGATGACCGGCGGTCATTTGTTCTTCGCGATCATGACCACCGCTTACATTCTGGTCGCGATTCAATTCGAAGAACGCGACCTGATTAAGTTCTACGGCGACAACTACCGCCGCTACCGCGAACAAGTCTCGATGCTGCTTCCGCTCAAGTTGCGACGGCGATAGCTAATCTAATCGCCGCGGCGATCGGAGTTGCCGTGGACGATGTGCAGACCGACCAGGCGTCCGATTAGCGCGACTAAATAAAATTGGCCGAGCATCGCTTCGAGCAACGCCATCGTGCGCGCTGCCGGAGTATGAGGAACGATATCGCCATACCCAACAGTCGAAAGCGTGACGAAACTGAAATAGCGCATTTGCATCACGCGGCCGACAATGTCGTTCGCCGGCATCGAAGTGACAGACGTGAACGAGCCGGGCTGCACTTCTTCGAGCAGAGAATAGACAAACGCCCACGCGTACCCGAAGAGAAGATAGGCACAGACCGCCCCATAGATTTTGTCGGCCGTAACTTTTCCGCTACGGAGAACATAACCAAGGATGGCGATCGCAAAAAAGCTGATCAATATCACAAGCGTCCCATGCGAAGTAACGACCAGCCAATGGCTTGGCGCGGCAGCGAGCCAAAAGGTTAGAACAGTTGAAACTCCCGAGAGCGAAAGGGCGAAAATCAGAAAACTTTTTCGCGCGCTTACGGCGTATGTCGCTGACAGAAGTACAGCCGCGGCGATCACGTTCAGAATCGTCGGGCCATAGTAGTAAGGCACGATGAACGGCGACAAAATGAAGATCATCAGGAGCAAAATCAGCAGCAGCAGATGCCGCGATGGTTTTTCGCCAGGCCAGTTCATGGAATCCAAAATGAATTTAGGCTTTGAAGACGTCGAGATATTTGATGCCTGAGCCGGTGTTGAAAATCACGACGCGCTCGCCGATGTCGATCTTTCCAGACACCCGCAGTCTTTTCAGGGCGACAAAACAAGCCGCGGCTTCCGGTGCAACGAAGAGACCTTCCTTCGATCCGATTTCGCGAACCGCACGAATCATTTCTTCGTCGTCGATTGCAATCGCGCCGCCGTTCGACTTTCGCAAAATATCGAGCATTAGAAAATCGCCGATCGCCTTGGGAACACGCAGACCGGAAGCGACCGTGTACGCGTTTTGAATCTCAGCGGCGAACTTTTCGCCAGCCTCGAACGCGTGAACGATTGGCGCGCAACCGCTCGCCTGGATTGAAAACATCCGCGGCCGCTTGCCGTCGATCCAACCGACCGTTTGCATTTCATCGAACGCTTTCCACATCCCAATCAACCCGGTGCCGCCGCCAGTCGGATATAGAATCACGTCGGGCAACTTCCAATTCAGTTGCTCGGCGATTTCGTAGCCGAGCGTTTTCTTTCCCTCGATTCGATATGGTTCTTTCAATGTTGAGAGATCAAACCAGCCTTCTTTTTCTTTGCGCCGCGCGATCTCCGCTCCGCAGTCAGTGATTAGTCCGTCTATCAACGTGACGTGCGCTCCGACTTCGCGGCATTCGATGATATTCGCGCGTGGAGTGTCACGCGGCATGAAGATGTGGGCTTCGAGTCCAGCGCGCGCGGCATATGCGGCCAGCGCGCCGCCGGCGTTTCCCGCGCTAGGCGCCGCCAGTTTCTTCGCGCCAAGATATTTCGCCATCGAAACGGCGACGCTCATTCCGCGCGCTTTGAAACTTTGAGTCGGATTCAACGATTCGTCTTTGATCCAAAGATCGACATCAACTTCAGCGCCGAACTTTTTGGATGTAAGCAGCGGTGTGCCTCCCTCGCCCAACGAGACCGACTCGACATCTTTCGGCAGCGGTAACAACTCGCGATAACGCCAGAGCGATCTCTCACGCGTTGACAATTTCTCGCGGGTGAGCTCTCGTCCGGCTGCAGCAAGATCGACAATCGCAAACAGCGGTTTGCCACACGCCGCACAAAGATTCTGAAGGCGGCGCCGATCGTGTTTCTTTCCACAGGCGGAGCAGTCGAGATGAGTCACAAACATACAGTTGCCAAAATTGTTACCGACAGCTTACACAGAAGCGTACATGAGCGCAGCTTCCACAACCGGCCGCCCATGGTATCGGCCATCGCTGACGACGCAGATCATGATCGGTCTGATCGTCGGTGCGCTGATTGGGTGGCAGCGACCCGATTGGGGAAACAAGGTTTATTTTCTCCGCGACATTTTCATTAATCTGATCAAGTCGATCATCGCGCCGTTGGTTTTTTCGACCATCGTCGTTGGAATCGCGGGCGCGGGCGCGCTGAAAAAGGTCGGACGAATCGGCATCAAAGCGCTCATCTTCTTTGAAATCGCCACCACGGCGGCGCTTTTTATCGGCCTGGCGATCGTCAATCTGACCAAACCGGGAGCCGGAGTCACGCTGGCGGCGGGCAACATCGACATCGCCAAGACGATCGGACAAACCCACGCCCAAAGCCTGGTTGAAACGATCGTGCACATTTTTCCATCGAGCGTGATCGACGCGATGGTGCGCGGGGACGTTCTGCAAATCGTCGCGTTCAGCGTTCTGTTTGCGCTCGCCGTCTCTGCCGTCGGTGAGAAAGGTCAACCGATCTTGCGCGCGATGGACAGCCTCGCCCAGATCATGTTCAAGTTTACGAACTACGTAATGATGTTCGCGCCATTGGGTGTCGGCGCGGCGATGGCGCACACGATCGGGACGCAAGGTCCCGGCGTACTATTGAATCTCGGCAAACTGATTCTTTCGCTGTACCTGGCGCTGTTCATTTTCATCGGGCTCGTATTTGGAATCGCGATCTGGCTTGCGCGCGTGCCGCTTCGGCAATTTTTCCGCGCCGTCCGCGAACCGGCCGCGCTGGCGTTTGCGACCACAAGCAGCGAATCGGCGTTGCCCAAGGCAATGCAGGCTATGGAACGATTCGGCATTCCGCCCTCAATCGTCGGTTTCGTAATGCCAACCGGATATTCGTTTAATCTCACCGGATCGACACTCTATCTGGCGATGGCGTCGGTGTTCGTCGCGCAAGCGGCTGAAACAACGATGGGCTGGCACATGAGTTTCGGTCAACAGATCACGATGATGCTGACACTGATGCTCGCTTCGAAGGGCGTAGCCGGTGTGCCGCGCTCTTCACTGGTCATCTTGCTCGCGACATTGAACAACTTCGTGCCCGCCGGACTTGGACCAATCGGTGTCGCCGTGATTTTCGGTGTCGACGAACTGATGGATATGGGCCGCACCGCGGTGAACGTGATTGGCAATTGTCTGGCGGCGGTCGTGGTCGGGCGCTGGGAAAAGGAATTCGACGAGAATCGGGCACGGGTGTTTGGAACGGCGGAGGAAGCGGAGCTGGATTTGAAGTCGGGCGACGTCGCTTTCGCGGATGCGGCGAGTCACGGCGATTATGATCGATAATCAGAACTCGGCGTTGCCGGGCGTGCGCGCGAACGGGATCACGTCGCGAATGTTGGACACGCCGGTTACGAACATGAGCATTCGCTCGAACCCGAGACCAAAGCCGGCATGCGGGACGGTGCCGTAACGGCGAAGATCGAGATACCACTTGTAATCAGCGGGTTCCATTCTGTGCCGGCGCATGTTTTCTTCGAGAACGTTGAGCCGCTCTTCGCGCTGACTGCCGCCGACGATCTCGCCGATTCCCGGCACCAGCAGGTCCATCGCCGTCACCGTTTTGTTGTCGTCGTTCAACCGCATATAGAACGGTTTGATCTCTTTCGGATAATTGAAAACTGTCACCGGACATTTGAAATGCTTCTCAGTCAGCCAACGCTCGTGCTCCGATTGCAGATTGAGTCCGTACTCAATCGGGAACTCGAATTTCCCCCCGCTTTTCTTCAGAAGATCGACAGCGTCGGTGTAAGTAACGCGCTGAAATTTCCTCTCCAAAACGAAATCGAGATGCGCGAGCAGTTCCTTGTCCACAAACTTTGCGAACAATTCCATTTCGTCGGGACAATTTTCGCGAATGTCGCGAACGAGATACTTCACGATCTCCTCGGCGAGGTCCATGTCGCCGTTTAGATCGCAAAAAGCCATTTCCGGCTCGATCATCCAGAACTCACTGGCGTGTCGGGAGGTGTTTGAGTTTTCGGCCCGAAATGTCGGGCCGAACGTGTAGACTTTCGAAAGCGCGCAGGCGAACGCTTCGGCTTCGAGCTGGCCGCTAACTGTGAGATACGTTTGGCGCGCGAAAAAATCCTTCGCGTAATCGATGCCGTTATTCTTCTGCGGCGGATTCTTCGGATCGATGGTCGAGACACGAAAGAGTTCGCCGGCGCCTTCGCAATCGCTCCCGGTAATGATCGGCGTGTGGACATAAACGAAACCGCGTTCCTGAAAGAACTTATGAATGGCAAACGCCAGCCGGCTACGCACGCGAAAAACTGAACCGAACAGATTCGAGCGCGGTCGAAGATGAGCGATCTCCCGGAGGAATTCCGGCGTGTGTCCTTTTTTCTGGAGCGGATACGAATCGTCCGCCGCTCCGACGATGTCGATTTTGTCCGCGACAAGCTCCCACTTTTGTCCTTTGCCCTGCGATGCAATCAACGCGCCACTCACACGAACAGAAGCGCCAGTCGTCAGCTTTTGAATGTCTAAGTAATTGGGCAACGAGTCGCGAGCGATAATCTGGAGATTGCGCAGTGACGAGCCGTCATTGAGTTCGATGAAGGAAAAATCCTTGGAATCCCGGCGCGTTCGGATCCAGCCTTGCACGACAATTTCCGGAACCGGCATCGCGCTTCGGAGCGAATCTTTAACGCTCGTTGGAGAAGGCGTGGTCATTTCCTGAACACTGGAAGCCGAAACGCCCCTGCGCAAGATCGACATCTACATTTTGAGCGCGGCGCGTAGATGTGGCACGAGACGTTTGCTGAATTCGACCGAGTCGCCCGCACTCAAGTGCGACCACTCGGGACAATTGAAGCCGGAAAGCTCTGGAAAATCGGAATAATAAATGCCGGGCGCGTGCGCCATTTGCAGTAACGGCTCCCAGGTTTGCTGGCGCGGTGTGATTTTATCCTCGATTTCCTTCAGTGCGCCGCTGTGCGGAAACCGAACGAATACAATCTTGCCACCGCGGGCACGGATTTTTTCGACCGCATCCACTGTATCGGCAAAACGTTTTTCAGTTCCCTCCTTCATCTTCGCCATGAAGACATCTTTCGGAATGTAACTCGGAGGCGGAGGCAGCGAAAAAAGCGGAATCCAGACTTGCTGAATTTTTTTCGCTAATTCACTTCCGGGTTCGGCGCATTTCTCCCACATCCGCGCGCGTCGCTCGGGATCTTCGGTTTGAAAATAAGGCGGAAAAGTTGGCGGGACAAGCGCGCCGGAGCGATTCGGAATCGGCAACTGGTTCAAAAGTCCTTGAAGGCTCAAGTCGTCTGGTTTCAAAAACGCGACACGTTCTTCCAACCACATGCCCAGATACTCGCTGGCGTTTTGAGCAGGCGTTTGGTTGTGAAACCGTTTCATGTTTTTCTCGGCGCGCTCCATCGGTGGCGTATCCGGTGGCGCGAAAAATAAGTGCGGGACGACGCTGCAAATAATCGTGCCGTGGAAATTCTTGTCATTCGCGAGGTCAGCTAAAACTGGATAAGTCGCGGAGCCTGGCGCCGCTAATTGAATCGGCCGCTTGCCCAATCCTTTCTGGAATTCATCAAGGTCGACATCGAACCAGGCGCGCGAATCCCCGATTATCACGATCGATTCCGGCTGAACTTTCCGACGCGTTATTGCCCAAAGATCATCGTTGTCATTAAGCGTGGGAGCATAACCCATTGAACGCGCATACAGCTCCCAGAGCGCAGTCGCGACGAAGAGAACGATCGTGATGACGACTGCAATCCCGCGCCAGGGCGCCGGTGGAATCGGCCGCTCAAATTCCAGGGGCGGCCCGCCATGAATTTGCTCTTCACGCGAAGGCCTGCGGAAAAACATCCGCGGAAGGCGAAGTCGCTGCTTAAAATTGGAAATAAATGAACGCATTGCTGGTTCCCTGAGTGAAGATGATCGCGAAGGCCATGAAGGCACCGATGGCTGTGATCGCCCAAGCCGGTAAACGCATAACCGTCGTTTCAAAAGAATCGTCGCGCATTGACCAATGCAGCCCGATTATGCCGACGGTAACGATTCCTATTTGCAATAACTCGCGCGTCGTAAGAATCATGTCGCCGTTTGGATGACCGCCAAACATGCCGGCCAACATACGGCTGGCGATCGTGAAATCGGAGGCGCGGAAGAACACCCACGCGATACAAACCGCGCTGTAAGTCACGAAGCCTGCGATGACGCGTGTGATTGGATGGCCCGCCCATGTCTTGTCTTCGAAGAAAATTCGAAAGACGCGCTCGATCACCAAATACGAGCCGTGCAACAAACCCCAAACGACAAACGTCCAGGCTGCGCCGTGCCAAAGACCGCCGAGAAACATAACGATCACCAGATTGAGCGCCATCCGAAACGGCCGGACCTGATTGCCGCCGAGCGGAATGTAAAGGTAATCGCGCAGGAACGTGGAAAGCGAGATGTGCCAGCGCCGCCAAAAATCCGAGAACCCAATCGCTGCATACGGAAAACGGAAGTTGTCCTTGAGATGAAAACCAAGCGTTAACGCAGCGCCAATGGCGGTGATGGAATAGCCGGCGAAATCGAAAAAGATTTGACCCGCAAACGCGATCACACCGGCCCAGGAATCGAGAGCCACGAGCGGACCGGCATAATCAAAGACGCGATCGGCTGAGCCGGAAAGCAAAGTGTCCGCGAGAACAATTTTTTCGAACAAGCCGAGGGTCATCAGCGCCAGTCCCCAAAGGAACTGATTGGACTTGAGACGCGGCGGATGCTCCAACTGTGGCAGAAAATCGCCGGCGCGAACGATTGGGCCGGCCACCAGCTGCGGGAAAAACGAAACCGCGAGAATGAAATCGCGGAGCGATCGCGTTGGTTTCAGCACGCCGCGATAAATGTCGAGGGTGTAGGAAAGCGAGTGGAAAGTGTAAAAGGAAATCCCGACCGGAAGGAGAATGTCGAGGTGCGGCGGTTGATAAATGATGCCGACGCGCGCGAGCAGCCATTGGAAATTTTGAAGCAGAAAATTTCCGTATTTGAAAAAACCGAGCATGCTCAGGTTCATGCAAATGCTGGCGACCAGCCAACGCTTCTTGACTCGGCCTTCCTGAGCTTTGCCGATCTGGCGACCGAGCCAGAAATCCATCGCTGTCGTGGAGAAAAGCAACGCGGCAAAGGGCGGATTCCACGCGCCGTAGAAAATGTAGCTGGCGACGACCAGCAGGTTTTTTCGCAGCTCCCAGCCGCGGAGACTCCAGTAGAGTGCAACGACGACTACATAAAAGACTACGAAGGTGAGCGAATTGAAGAGCATGGCGAAGGTTTCGAATTACGCTGCCGATGGCAGCCGCGCATTTACGCCAGCCATATTGCGAAAATTTCTAGATGTTCTCGCGTGATTCGGCAAGATCGCTTTACCCTCACCTCAATCCTCTCCCTTAGGGAGAGGCAGTCGCGAAGCGGTAGGTGAGGGTTGACCGAAAAAATTGGATGAAGCCGTTTTTTCTTTTCGCGCCGGGCGCCGGCGCACCATCGTCCCATCCGTGGATGCAGCCTTGGAAACAAAAGCTCAGCCAGATCGGCGAAATTAGAACGTTTGATTACGATTACATGCGCGAAGGACGAAAACGTCCTGACAAATTGCCGCAATTAATCGCCGCGCATCGAAAAGCGCTGACCGAGGCGCGTGCGAAAATATCCGGCCCTACTTTTTTGATCGGCAAAAGCATGGGCGGCCGAATTGGCTGTCACGTTTCGCTCGAAGAAAAAGTAAGCGGCGTCATTTGTCTCGGTTATCCGCTCTGCGCAATGGGCGATCGAACGAAACTCCGCGATCGAGTTCTTCTCGACTTGAAAACGGCAGTTCTATTCGTCCAGGGAACACGCGATCTGCTTTGCCCGCTCGACCTCCTGGAACACGTTCGCGCGAAAATGACCGCTTCGAATTTCTTGCACGTCGTCGAAGGCGGCGATCATTCGCTGAATGTTCGCAAAAAGGATCTTGGCATCGAAACGCAGGACGACGTCGATCTTACAATCGCCGGAGCGATTCGCGATTTCGTGGCGAGCCGATCAGCTTAAGGGTAACCAGCTGCCGGGTTGCGGCGCTGGTTTGGTCCCGTTGAGTGACAGGTAAGTGTATTCTTGAAGCAGACGTTCGTAGTCGGAAAGCAGCTTCATCGCGTCGTTTGGCTTCAGGAAATCAGTTTTGATCGCGTCGTCGACCTGGGTCTTGAGAAGTCGCATTAATTCAACCTTGTCCCACTGCGTCATCGCGAGCACTTCACCGATGGTGCTGCCTTCGATCACTTCCTCGATGTACCACCCGGATTCTTCGTCGGGATCGAGGAAGATGTGCACTTCGGTGACGCGGCCGAACAAATTGTGGAGGTCACCCATGATGTCCTGGTAAGCGCCGACCATGAAGACGCCGAGATAATAAATTTCGCCCGGAATGATGCGATGCAGCGGAAGCGTGTCGCGCACATCCTGTAAATCGGTGAACTTGGAAACCTTTCCGTCTGAGTCGCAAGTGATGTCGACGATGGTGCCATGTCGATCCGGCGGCGTGGTCAGGCGATGAATCGGCATGATTGGAAACAACTGGCCGAGCGCCCAATGATCGAGAAGCGATTGGAAGACGGAAAAATTGCAGATGTATTGATCAGCCAGAGAAGTCTCGAGCTCCTTGACTTCGTCAGGCACGTAACGCAGACCGCGATGCATGTTGACGATTTGCTGGGCCAACTGCCAATAGACGGTGTCGATCTTGGCTTTCGATTCGAGATCGAGCAGGCCGAGGTTGAATGTTTCCTGCGATTCCTCCTTGATCTGCTGGATGTCGTGCAAGCTCTCGATGCGGTTGCCGCGCTTGAGTCGTTGCTTCACATCGAGAATGTCGCCGACGAGTTTGTGATCTTTCTCGCCCGCTTCGACGCGCACCTTGGGAGCGGTTTTCTCAATAGAACTGAAGGCTTCCATTACGAGCACTGAATGATGCGCGACGACGGCGCGCCCACCTTCGTTCACGATGGCCGGATGCGGAACGCCTTCCGAATCGCACACGTCCATGATGTTCCAGATCACGTCATTAGCGTATTCCTGAAGCGAATAATTGGCCGAGCTGTCGAAATCGCTGCGTGAGCCGTCGTAATCGACCCCGAGACCGCCGCCAACATCAAGATAACCGAGTTGGTGGCCGAGCTTGAACATCTTGGCGTAATAGCGGGCGGCCTCGCGAACAGCGCGCTTGATCGTGGAAATGTCCGGCACCTGCGAGCCGACGTGGAAGTGAATGAGCTTGAGCGCGTGGGAGAGTCCAGCGGCTTTCAACATCTCGCTGGCGGCGACGAGCCCGGTCGTATCGAGACCGAACTTCGCGTTCTCGCCGGCGCTCGGAGACCACTTGCCGGAACCTTTGCTGTGAAGACGAACGCGAATGCCGATGACCGGTTCGACGCCAACCTCTTTCGAAGCGCGAATGGTTGCTTCTAGTTCTTCGAGTTTTTCGACCACGATGACGACCAGCTTGCCGAGCTTGCGACCGAGCAACGCAATTCGAATGAATGCCTGATCCTTATAGCCGTTGCAGATGATCAGACTCTCCGGGTCCTTGTGCATCGCCAGCGCGGCGACGAGCTCCGGTTTACTGCCCGCTTCCAGACCGAAATGAAATTGCTGGCCGGCATCCACGATTTCCTCGATGACCTCGCGCAGTTGATTGACCTTGATCGGAAACACGCCGCGAAAGGCGCCGCCATAAGCAAATTCGGTGATCGAGTTTTGAAAAGCGACGTTCACCGACTCGACGCGGTGGCGGAGCAAATCCTGAAACCGGATGACGAGCGGAAAACTCAGACCGCGGGAACGCGCTTCGTTGACGACCTCGAGGATATTAATGGTGCCGCCATTTTCCTGAAGAGGCTTGGCTACAACGTTGCCTTCGGCATTGACGGTGAAATATCCCCCGCCCCAACCATCGACATTGTACGTCCCAATCGCGGCATCAACGTCCCAATCGTTCTTCATTTTTCTAGCGCGCCGAAATCAGAGGCAATTCGCATAATCATTCAGCGCGCCAAACAATCAAGAACAGCGTTGAGAAATTTTCGAGACACTTATTCACAGATTCTTAGGCCGCTTGTTTTTCCTCTCCGTGCGGATAACGTTCGCCGGGATGAACAAGACGGTGATTGAGGTCCAGGTGCGCGCCGTGTTGCCGACCAGCGGCGGTTGCGCGGTCTTTATTGGGAACAACGACAAGGTTTTCATCATCTATGTCGATCAAACCGTCGGTAGCGCCATCACAATGTTCATGCGCGACATCACCAAGGAGCGGCCGCTCACGCACGATTTGATGGCGCACTTGATGACGGCGCTCGGCGCCAAGGTCGAACGCGTGATCATTAATGATCTCAAGAACGCGACCTACTATGCGCGGGCGATCATTCGCGCGGAAAACGAATTGCAGCAGAAGAAAATTGTCGAGCTTGACGCGCGCCCAAGCGACTGCATCGCGTTGGCTACACAACAGAAGGCACCTATCTACGTCAGCCAGGAAGTTTGGGACGAAGTGGACGATATGAGCGACGTCCTCCGGAAAATGGAGGAAGAAGGGCTCAAGCCCGACCCGGAAACGGAAGAAGAATAACTGTAGCAGCGCTCTGCGAGCGCCGATCGGTGGTCATAGACCGCAGCTACAAATCAGAAGTTCAGCTTTACGGTGCCTTCATGCACTTCGTTCGGGCATGGCGCATTCAATGGAACGTCAGTCTTCGCGTCGCTCTGTTGCACGAGCTTGTTGTCGATCAAATGTTTCTCGACTTCTTCGCCGCTGACATCCGCCAGCATCTGACCGTTGATTTCGACGCACGGTGAAAGTGGCTGGCGGCTCTTGGTCTC
>Ga0307477_10003088_pt1 | contig 12535 bp, 5 predicted proteins | sample atmos_gasesECM2C_FD_203316 | JGI IMG/M metagenome (GOLD analysis project Ga0307477, IMG submission 203316) | Hardwood forest soil microbial communities from Morgan-Monroe State Forest, Indiana, United States - atmos_gasesECM2C_515 | ecosystem: Environmental > Terrestrial > Soil > Temperate...
ATTCGATACGCATTTCGCACACTAGGAAAGAGTTCTGGTTTCACAGTAATTGTACTACTGACGCTGGCTCTCGGTATTGGAGCGAATACCGCAATTTTTTCCGTTGTCAATGCTGTGCTCCTCGCGCCCCTTCCCTACGATCAGCCCAGCCAGCTTGTGAGGGTCTGGATTTCCAACCTACCCAGAGGCGACAAAATAGCTCCGGCCTCGGGCGGTGATTTCGCTGAGTGGAAATCCGGAAACACTGTCTTCTCAAGCATGGCAGCCTCCAGCGACGAGATTTTTACACTCACCGGCGCGGGCGAACCTGAAAACGTGATCGGCTATCAGTTTTCAGCGGATTATTTTCGTCTTCTGGGCACGCGGCCCGAGTTGGGCCGCACTTTTCTCGACGAAGAAGACCGTCCCGGCGGCGCAGATGTTGTCGTTCTAAGCGATGCGATATGGAGACGCGCATTCTCAGCCGATCCTCATATCGTGGGCCAATCAATCACGCTGACCGGAAAACCATTCACCGTGGTTGGCGTGATGCCGCCCAATTTCAAATATCCGTCAACGGTCGAACTCTGGACGCCATTGGCCCTTCCCACATCTTATCTCGCCAACTACGACGACACGCCCCTTCGTATCATGGCACGTCTGAAACCCGGTGTGACCTTGAAGCAGGCGCAAGCACAGATGGATTCCATCGAGCAGCGAATCGCGCGGGAGCACCCGCAAACCGACACCGGCAACAGCGTGACCCTCGTCCCCCTTCGCGAGGAAATTGGAGGCGACTTAAAAATGCCGCTTCTGGTTTTGCTCGGCGCAGTCGGTTTCGTTCTGCTGATAGCATGTGCCAATATTGCCAGTTTGATGCTTGCGCGCGCCGCAGGACGGCGCAAGGAAATTGCCATCCGCGTTGCGCTCGGCGCAAGCCGCGGGCGTCTGATTCGACAATTTTTGACCGAGGGCTTGGCATTATCGTTGATGGGAGGAACGCTTGGGCTTTTGATCGCATCCGGTGTCACCAGCTTTTTGCTCTCCATTTTTCCAAATAACATCGCAAATCTGAACATCCCTCAGGTGACCAGCATTCCAATGGACGGTCGCGTGTTCGCTTTCACCCTGCTCGCGGCTGTTCTCACCGGATTGCTATTTGGACTGACACCCGTGCTGGGGTTGAAAGTGGCCGCTTTCGCGGAAGGACTGAAGGGATCCAGCCGGAGTATGACCGCCAGCTCAGGCGAAATTCGTTTGCGCAGCGTGCTTGTCGTCAGTGAATTCGCGCTGGCGCTCGTGCTGCTGGCTGGCGCCGGTTTGCTGATCGGAAGTTTTCGCAATCTACTGCAAGGAAATCTGGGGTTCGATGCCGACCACATTATTTCGGCGCAGCTGATTCTTTCCCAAAACAAGTATCCGGCCGCCCAGCCGCAGAAGCCGTTTGCATTCGCGAGCGCAGTGCTCGGACAAGTCAGACGGCAACCGGGCGTCGAATACGCGGCCGCCGCAGACTTTATGCCCCTAAGCGGGTTCTGGAACGCTGCCGATTTCACCGTCCAAGGTCAGCCCGAGCCCGCACCAGGCCAGCGGCCAAGCGCAAAATCGGAAAGAGTCACGCCTGAATATTTTCGAACCATGGGGATTTCACTTCGCAAGGGCCGTGATTTCACCGAACAGGATCGCAAGGATGCGCCACAGGTTGTCATCATCAATGAAACACTCGCCCGTCAAGTATTCGGAAGCCGTGATGCTATCGGCGAGCGCTTGAATTTGGGAGATTCCAAGAAGCCTAACTTGTGGGAAATAGTCGGAGTCGTGGGCGATATTCATGCCTTTGGTTTGGAGGAGAAAGTTCGCGGCACGCTCTTCCGGCCATTCGCGCAGGACCCTATCACGGTAGTCGCTTTTGTAGCACGCACCTCCGGCCCTCCGTCCAAACTCACTTCGTCGCTGAAACAGGCGATCTGGTCGGTGGACAAAGATCAGCCCATTTACAAAATCGTCGGTTTAGACCGACTGGCGAACGAATCGCTCGCGCTCCGGCGCGTGAGCTCCATTTTGCTCGGGGCATTTTCCGCGCTGGCTTTGTTACTCGCTGGTCTGGGCATTTACGGCGTGATGGCTTTTTCAGTGGCGCAACGCACGCATGAAATCGGCCTGCGCATGGCGCTCGGGGCGCAGCCGGGCAGCGTGCTGAAAATGATCGCGAGCTACGGGATGCGGATCGTCATGGCAGGCATTGCCATGGGGCTCGCTGGATCGTTGGCGCTATCCCGTGTGATAGCAAGTCTTTTGTATGAAGTGAAGCCGACCGATGGCCTGACCTTGGTCCTTACATCGGTGCTGCTCTGCTTCATTGCGCTTCTGGCATGTTATTTCCCCGCGCGCCGGGCGATGCAGGTAGATCCGATGGTTGCGCTCAGGTACGAATGATATCTGCGTTCAGGAAAAAGTTATGAACTCACTGCTTCAGGACATTCGTTACGCCATTCGGACGCTGGCGAAGAATCCCGGGTTCACGGTCGTCGCGGTGCTCACTCTCGCGCTCGGAATTGGCGCGAACACCGCAATTTTTTCTGTGGTGAACTCCGTTCTCTTGCAGCGCCTTCCTTATCAAAATCCCGGCAGCTTGGTGGAGGTATCGAATACATATTTGCCCGCATGGCCGCAGCTCGGATTGTCACCCGGGGATTTCCAGGATTGGAGGCAACAAAGCCGGGATTTTTCCGACATGGCTGCCTATGTGGATTTAGCTCAGGGCTTCAATCTGACCGGCGAAGGCGAGCCGATGCGCGTCAAGGTCGCCTTTGCTACTTCCAATTTATTTCCGATGCTCGGAATTCATCCGCTCGTCGGGCGCACGTTCACCGCCGAAGAAGATAAACCCGCCGGCGCTCCGGTTGTACTTCTGACCCATCGTTTGTGGTCGGGCCGATTCGGGTCCGATCCTGCTGTGGTTGGACACACGGTCGCGCTGGACGGCAAAGGCTACCTGCTTGCGGGAGTTCTGCCCCCGGGATTTCGCTTGGCTACCCAAGCCGATCTATGGATGCCGGTCGGCCAATACCAGGATGATTTAACAGGCCGCGTTCATCATCCCTTTAGCGTGATCGCTCGGCTGAAGTCAGGAGTCACGGTCGCGCAATCCCAGACTGAACTCGCTACGCTGAATCGCCAGGAAGAACTTACCTACGCGGACACTCACCGGGGCTGGGGAGTCGCGGCGAAGCGCATGGAAGATCCGTCCGCTGCAAAGTTACGTGTTGCGCTGCTGATTCTTTTTGGCGCCGTCACGCTGGTTCTGCTGATTGCTTGCGCCAACATCGTAAATTTGCTGCTCGCGCGCAACGCAGCCCGCCAAAAAGAGATCGCTCTTCGAATCGCGCTGGGCGCGAGCAGAACCAGGCTTATACGCCAATTGCTTACCGAAAGCATTTTGCTTTCGTCACTCGGCGGAGCTTTCGGCGTTCTGCTGGCGAACGTTGGCTTGCGTGTGTTGCAAACTTTTGCTCCCGCGGACTTGCTAAGCGTCAAAGCGTCGGGTTTGAGCGGCGGCGTACTGGTGTTCACCATTGCCGTGTGCGCGCTCGCCGGAATTGCGTGTGGCTTGATTCCCGCTTTTCAATCACTGAACACCGATTTGAACGGCGCACTGAAGAAAGGCGGCAGAGGTCTGGAATCATCTGGCGGAGAAAAGCTGCGCAGCTTTCTCGTTATTTCTGAAATTGCCCTCGCGCTAATTCCCTTGATTGGCGCAGGCTTGCTGATCCGAAGTTTCCGTCACACGCTCGAAGTCGATCCCGGCTTCCGCCCTGATCATGTTTTGACCATGCAAATCACGCAGCCCGCAATCTCTGCAGCCGAGTTCAACAAGCTAACACCCGACCAGCAAGCGCAGCTGGGCGTTCAACAATCTCTTGAATTTGAGCAGATGGCCCAACAAATCGAAAGCATCCCAGGCGTCACGCACGTTGGCGGAATCGACGTGCTGCCGCTGGGCCTTTCCACTGTTGCCGCCACTAGATTTCTGATCGAAGGACAGTCCATTCCGGCCGCGGGCGCCCGGCCTGTCACTGAAATCCGTACAACCAGCCTCGGCTATTTCGCCACACTGGGAATTCCGCTTGTTCGTGGACGTTTGTTCACCGAGAAAGACTGGACCGAATCCAACATCGTCATCAACTCGACCATGGCGCAAAGGTTTTGGCCCGGCGCCGATGCGATAGGCAAACGCGTCAACCTCTGCACGCTCGCTCCCCAACCTTGTTGGAATCCGGTCATCGGAGTAGTCGGAGATGTACATGAATATGGACTCGATACCCCGCAGACGTTCGATGTTTATACCGCCGGCGGATGGACTCCTTACTTTCTGATTCGCACCTCGGGCGACCCGTCCGCCGTGGCCCACGCTGCGGTTGAAGCGGTACACAAAATTAGTCCGGCGTTACCGGTCGGGAATGTAATCACCATGGACGACATTGTTTCCGTTACCGTCTCGCCGCGCCGATTTTCTACCTTGCTACTGGGCGTTTTCGCCGCTCTGGCGCTTTTGCTGGCCGCCGTAGGAATTTACGGGGTTATGAGTTACCTGGTAAGTCTCCGCACAAATGAGATCGGAATCCGCATGGCTCTTGGCGCGCACCCCGTAGACGTTCTAGGTTTGGTGCTCGGGCGCGGAACGAAGCTTGCCGTCGCCGGGGTCGCAATCGGGCTCGTGGGGGCCTTGGCGCTTTCGAGATTCCTTTCGAGCTTGCTGTTCGGAGTGAAATCCACGGACCCGTCAACGTTCTTGGCCGTAGCGCTCCTGCTGCTCGCCGTTGCGCTTGCGGCGTGCTATTTCCCGGCTCGACGCGCGATGCGAGTGGATCCGCTGGTGGCTTTGCGGCACGAATGATTTCAGCATGCTGAACTGCGGGGCGGTTCAACTCGGAATGGACACACAATATATGCAAGAGACCAGCCAGTCGGGTGTTTCAGCGCTGGCACAGGAAATTGACGAGCGGCTTTCGGTCATGCCGCGCGCCGCAACCGCGGACCTGCGCCATTTGCGCCGCGAATTTTCGAAGCGTTTGAAGGATGCCCCCCCCTATGTGGTGGTCGAGCTAGCCTCGCTTCTTCTGGAAGTGCCCGGTATGGAGTATCGCTTCGTCGCTTACGAGCTGATTTACCATCATCGGCAGGCCCTCGCGCATTTGAATGCGTGGCAATTGGAGCAACTCGGTCGCGGAATGGCCAGCTGGGGAGCAGTGGATTGCTTTGCCGTATTTCTTGCAGGGCCGGTGTGGCGGGAGCGGCGCGTTCCCGATAGCCTGATTCATGGCTGGGCGAAATCCACGGACCGTTGGTGGCGCCGCGCGGCGCTGGTCTCTACCGTCCCGCTTAACAGCAAATCTCGAGGCGGCACAGGTGACGCTCATCGCACACTCCAAGTTTGCCGGCTCCTGGAAACCGATCGCGATCCGATGGTCGCGAAAGCCCTTTCCTGGGCGCTACGCGAACTCGCCAAGCGCGACCCGCGTGCTGTTCGCCAGTACATGGCAAGCTCCCGGAACGCACTGCCCCCCTTGGTGCTGCGTGAGGTTCGCAACAAGCTTGCCAGCGGAGTTAAGAATCCCGGAGCGAAGAAGTGAAGGACTTTTCGGGTTCGATGGCAAGCAAGTGAGGAACAGAATCTTCGTGGAGTTTAGCGGCAAAGACCCCGCCGAGATAGACAGACGGTTCATACACAGTAGAATAATCCGTCCAGCCTAAATCTGCCGGGAGCAAAAAAACATGGAAACGCTTTGGAACGATTTGCGCTATGGCTGGCGGGTAATGCGGCGGAGCCCGGGCTTTGCGGCTGTCGCCATACTCACTCTTGCCATCGGAATCGGTGCTAACGCCGCCATTTTCAGTATCGTGAATGGCGTCTTGCTGCGGCCGCTGCCGTTTCCCGATTCCAGCCGGATCGTCACAATTTGGGAGACAGACGCCAATCGCAACGTGGTGCGCGGAACCGCTTCGCCCGCCGAGTTCCTGGATTGGCGCGATATGAACCATTCGTTTGCCGAGCTTTCCGGATGGCGCTCGCTGCTGTTTACCATCACCGGGAGCGGCAATGCCGAACAAGTCCATGGTTCGCAGGTTACCGGAAATTTTTTCAGGATGTTAGGCGTAGGCCCCGTTATCGGCCGTGATTTTTCAAGCGAAGACGAAAAACCGGGCCGCGAGCAAGTAGCCATCCTCACCTACGCGCTGTGGCGACGGCATTACGGCGGGGATTCCAGCGTAATCGGCAAATCGATTCTGCTGGATGAAAAATCTTACACGATTATTGGCATTCTCCCGCGTTCTTTTTCTCTCTACGGTGTGGCCCCTGAACTCGATATCTGGGTTCCGTTCGCTTTCAATCGCGCTCAACTCAACCGTGAAAATCATGAGCTCGTAATATTCGGGCGATTGCGGCCGGGTGTTTCACTGCTCCAAGCGCAAGCCGAGATGGAAACGATCGTGTCCCAGTTAAAAAAGCAATATCCGGGAATCGATCAGGAAAATGGCGTGCGCGTTTCCGGGTTCCACGATGAGCTTGTAAAGAGCCTTCGACCTTCCATGGTGATCTTGTTGGCAGCGGTCGGGTTTGTGTTGTTGATTGCCTGTGCCAACGTTGCGAACTTGATGCTTGCTCGGGCCGCCACGCGGGAGCGCGAAATCGCTGTTCGAGCCGCCCTGGGCGCGGGACGCCGGCGCATTTTACGGCAACTCCTTACGGAAAGCGCGCTCATGGCGCTTATAGGAGGCGCACTTGGAATCGCCGTGGCATACGGAGGAATCCATCTGCTTCGCGGAGGCCTTCCACCCATTGGCGGACGCGGCCAGATTCCTCACGTGGAATGGATTGGCATTGATGGCACAGTTCTTGCCTTTACTCTTTTCGTTTCGTTGTTAACCGGGATTATCTTTGGTCTGGCGCCCGCCATTCAGATAACGCGTTCCGAATTATTCGAATCGTTGAAGGAAGGAAGCCGCGGTTCTACCGCTGGCCGGCGCAGTCATTTTATCCAGTCGTCACTGGTGGTTTCTGAAGTTGCGCTATCACTGATGCTGCTGGTGGGCGCCGGAGTGTTGATCCGCAGTTTTTTCCTGATTATGTCGGATAGTCTTGGGTTTGATCCCTCGAATGTTTTTAGCATGCAGATTTTTCTGTCCGCACCGCACTATCCCAAAGCGGCGCAGGTGAACAATTTCTACCAAAGGGTTATCGAAGGCGTAGGGGCGCTTCCGGGCGTAAAATCGGCAAGCGCCGCAAATTTCCTGCCGCTCACGGGATGGAGCGGTTTTTGTGATTTCGACATTTCTGGTCGCGCGACCCCGCCTTCCGGCGAGCATTTTACCGGGCAATACCGCGTCGCCGATTGGCGATATCTCCAAACCATGGGTATATCCGTTAAGCAAGGACGCGACCTCGTTGCGTCCGATGGAGCAGACACGCAAAGCGTCGCTTTGATCAATGAAGCGCTGGCGCGCCGCTATTGGCCTAATCAAGATCCTGTCGGGCAACAAATCCGGCTGAAATTTCCTGACACACGTCAGCCTTGGGATCCCGAGCCTCGGGAAGGCTGGCTGAATATTGTCGGAATCGTGAGCGACGTCCGCGACTGGGAATGGGGCGAGCAAAAGATCGGTCAAATTTATCTGCCCTATACCCAGAACGCATCTCGCATCATGCATTTGGTTGTGCGCTCGGAAGGGGATCCTACGCAGCTGGTCTCCGGAGTGAGAAGCGTGGTGGCCAGTGTGGATCCCAATCAGCCGGTCACCGATGCGCGCTCCATGGATGATTATCTTGCCGCCTCCGTTTCGCGCCGTCGGCTAAGCATGCTGTTGCTTGTCCTGTTTGCCGCAGTCGCTACCGTTCTTGCCGCTGTCGGTATCTACGGTGTGATGGCTTACACCGTGACCCAGCGCTCGCATGAGATCGGGATTCGCATGGCTCTTGGCGCGGAACCCAATGATGTGCTGCGCATGGTCGTCAGTGACGGTATGAGACTCGCTGGAATCGGCTTGCTAATTGGCATCGCCGCTTCCTATGCCGCCGTGCATTACCTGGCCAGCCAGCTTTATGGAGTGAAAGCGAAGGATCCCATTACTGTCATCTGCGTTTCTGTGGGATTGGCGCTCGTCGCAATATCAGCATGTTATTTCCCGGCGCGCCGCGCGACTAAGGTGGACCCTTTGGAGGCTCTGCGTTATGAGTGAAACACAAAAGTGAACTATCCGTTGCACGCTGAAAAGACCGAAGACAGTGCCAAAAATCAGGGAGAGAGCTTTCGCAAAATGATGCCACCACATACAGCCCGAACACGAATACTGGTTGCGGATGACCAGCCCGACATTCGCGAAGCACTGCGCCTGCTATTGAAGGGCGAAGGATTTGAGACCGAGACGGTCGCTTCGCCCGCGGCCGTCCTGGCTGCGCTCGAAGCTCGCGAATTCGACGCGCTTCTGATGGATCTGAATTACGCGCGCGACACCACTTCGGGCCACGAAGGGCTCGATCTGCTTTCGAATATTCGCGCAAAAGACAGCACCCTGCCGATCATCGTAATGACCGCCTGGGGAAGTCTGGAGCTCGCCGTGGAAGCCATGCGTCGCGGCGCAAAGGACTTCATGCAGAAGCCCTGGGAGAATGCTCGCCTTCTCGCAATCCTGAGGACGCAGATAGAACTCTCACAAGCGCTGCGCAAAAGCCAGCGACTGGAAGCGGAGAACCGGCTGTTACGTGCCGACGGCCGTCCGGTGATGATTGCCGAATCCTCCGCCATGCGCCCGGTGATGGACCTCATCGCGCGCGTCGGCCCATCCGACGCGAACGTCCTGATCACGGGTGATCACGGAACTGGCAAGGAGGTTGTGGCGCGGACTCTCTACGCTCTTTCTCCGCGATCGGGGCGTCCGCTCGTCACCGTGAATGCCGGAGGACTGCCCGAAGGTGTTTTCGAGAGTGAGTTGTTCGGGCACGTGAAGGGCGCGTTTACCGACGCGAAATCGGACCGCGTCGGGCGCTTCGAGCTAGCCGACGGCGGCACACTTTTCCTCGACGAAATTGCCAACGTTCCAATGAATCTTCAAGCCAAGCTTCTGCGCGCGCTGGAGACTGGCGAGCTGGAACGCGTAGGCTCTTCCACCACACGCCGGGTGGACGTGCGAATCATTTCGGCCACCAATGCCGACGTGCAGACCGAGGTATCGGCCGGGCGGTTCCGCGAAGATTTGCTTTTCCGCTTGAACACCATAGAGATTCATCTGCCTCCTCTGCACGAGCGCAAAGAGGACATTTCGATACTCGCGCATCATTTTCTGCGGCAGTCCGCGCAGCGCTACCGCAAGCATTTGGAGGGCTTCGAGCCGGTTGCCCTGCAAGTGCTGCTCGATCATCCCTGGCCTGGAAATATTCGCGAGTTGGATCATTCCGTCGAGCGCGCCGTTTTGTTGGCCGAGGGCCCGCAAGTGCGAGCCAGTGACCTGGGGCTTCGACCCGCGCGCGAGGCCTCTTTGCGACTGGACGAAATGAGCATCGAAGACGTCGAACGCGTGCTGATCCAAAAAGCTCTCGCCAGGTTTGGAGGCAATGTAAGCCATGCTAGCAAGGCGTTGGGACTGAGCCGCAGCGCGCTTTACCGGCGCTTGCAAAAATACAGCCTTTGAAACCCCTTCTGTATGAGCGCCGCATTTTACTTCTAGCTCTGGCTGCAGGGCTGGGTAGCACCGTCGTCGCGCTAGTTCTGCTTTGGACGGGAGCTTACTCCTCGAAACTTCAGTGGACCCTCACCGTAGTGTTGGTGATCGCCTGGCTCAGTTTTGCCTTTTCTGCGCAGAGCCGCGTGATTTTTCCGTTGCGCACGCTCTCAAATCTCCTGGCCGCCTTGCGCGAAGGTGATTTTTCGATTCGAGCGCGTGGCGCCAACAGGGAGGATGCGCTCGGCGAGGTCCTACGCGAGGTAAACGCCCTGGGCGAGACCCTGCGGCAGCAGCGGCTGGGCGCCTTGGAAGCTACCGCTCTGCTTCGCAAAGTGATGGAAGAAATTGACGTGGCGGTTTTTGCATTCGATGGAGCTGGTCGTCTTCGCCTGGTCAATCGGGCCGGCGAGCGAATACTGAATCAAGCGGAAGAGCGTCTTCTCGGGCTCACTGCGGATGAACTCGGCCTTGCGGAATTTCTGGAGGGAGAATCTCCAAAAATAGCGCAGATCACTTTTCCCGGGAAGTCAGGCCGCTGGGAAATTCATCGCGGAAATTTTCGCGAAGCCGGCCTGGCGCATCAATTGCTTGTAATTACGGATTTAAGCCGCGCTTTGCGGGAAGAAGAGCGTCAAGCCTGGCAACGATTAATCCGCGTGCTGGGTCATGAGCTGAACAATTCGCTCGCTCCCATCAAATCGGTGGCCGAAAACCTGGGCAGCATGCTTCATCGCAAAGACCGCGCTCCGGACTGGCAAGAAGACATGCGCAGCGGCTTGAACATCATCGCAGCTCGCACCGACGGTCTTGCACGATTCATGAGCGCCTATGCGCGCTTGGCCAAACTTCCTCCCCCGGTATTTCAGCCCGTGGATGTAGGCGTGTGGATTCGGCGAGTTGTAGGATTAGAACCGCGACTCAGCGTGAAGATCGACGCCGGGCCCGAAACAAAAATCCAAGCGGATCCCGACCAATTGGAACAGCTGCTCATCAATCTGTTGCGCAACGCCGTGGATGCCGCCTTGGAGACTGGCGGCGGTGTGCAGGTCGGGTGGGAACGTGAGAACGGCTCCGTACGCGTTTGGGTGCAAGACGAAGGGCCGGGGATTCCGAACGCCGCCAATCTCTTTGTTCCATTCTTTACCACCAAACAGGGAGGCTCGGGAATCGGCTTGGTCTTAAGCCGCCAAATCGCGGAAGCCCATGGCGGATCGCTTACGCTTGAAAATCGAGAATCGCGGCGGGGTTGCGAAGCGCGTTTGCGATTGCCCCTCAATAATTAACTGCGGAAGTTCCCTCCCTACAAAAATAGCTGTTCGTCATGTCGCAAATAAAAAACGGCGGCTGGAGATCATCCCTGCCGCCGTTTTCGATTCAGAAATTAATTCTTATTGCTGTTGTTGTGGCTGTTGCTGCAAGTCTTTCTTGGCTAGATCGGCCTTGGCTGGGTCCGCCGTTATTCCTGAGCCGGGTTTTTGATAGCGCGTGAGGTACGGCATAAACGGCGTGATCTCAAACGGCATTTTTTCGCGCGCTGAAAGAAGCGGCAAGGGCTTCGCCTTTAGTATGTAAACGTGATCGCTCCAGGGGTCAAGCTTCAGGCGCGCACCGATCGGCAACGCAGCGATCTGGTCGAGCTTCGTGGGGTCCAGGCCGGGCGCCGAACTTATCAACTGGTCGGCCAGGTAAATGCGGTTGCCCAGATGTGGATTAATCAAGACCGGAAGCATTTTTGAATCGGCGTCAAGCTGTTTCAGAAACAGCCCGGCGCTTCCCAGCTTGTCTTTGTAGGGCGAGTTCTTCAACAGTTCCACCGCTTTTACGCTGTCCTGATGGATCTGTTCAGGCGTGTCTTTGAAGCTAAAGTGACTCAAAGCTTCCGTTGCCGTAACCGTCGTGGTGTCGTTGAACCCCCACTGGTCGGTGGAAGGCTTGGTTAGGATGATGTCCGCCAATTCCTGTGCCAGCATGGTGGCCAGGCTCGCTTCGTCCGGCAACACATCGATTAATCCGCGGCTCAGAACGATCGTGTGCCCGATGGAAAACATCTCCAGCGTGCCGGTCAGCATCACCCGGCAGTGAACGTCAGGCTCCACGTCTAAATTATTTGTTACCTCCAGATTGTTCACCACAGTTTCCAATACTTTGTCCACTTCGCCGGGAGGCGCGACTAGACCGGTTCGTTGCAGCCGGTCGACCACGTTGATTTCGGCTTGATGTTGCCATTCGCGTTGCGCTTCAATCGGCGAACGATCCTGCGGCGCGGCTTGGTCCTGAATGGCGTTGGGCGACTCAATGGTCAGCTCGCTGAATTCTTCCTGGCGGCCCACGTTTTTCAAATTGTAGCCCCAAAGTCTGGTCTGCGATTTGAACCGAACGTGATTGCCCAGAAAGTCCTTCAGGTCCGATTCCTGGCTGAAAACGTAGGCGGGTAGCCACAGGCCGGGCTGGACATTCAAGCGCCAGCTGTCAAAGTGCAGGTTAAAGCCATTGATTCCGGAGACCGGTGTATACACGCCGTTAAATCGCACGATGGCGAAATTCTGGTCCTCCGCCCACAGGCGCCCCTTAAAGCGGCCCTTGCCGGATTTCGGCAGCGGCGTGACATCGAAAACCACGCAGCGAACTTCGCCCAAAAACTCGCGGCGAACGTAATCGAACTGGTAGTGTTGCCGGTCGAATCCGTTCGTATCGATATAAATCATCTGCAAAAAGCCATCGGGAATATAGGACGAACTGAACATCCCGGTCAGATGCGAAATCGGATTCAGAGAGTCCAGCTTGCCTTTCTTTCCATTCAGCATCGAGTGATCCACTACGCCCTTGGAAAGGTCGG
>Ga0307477_10003089_pt1 | contig 12529 bp, 10 predicted proteins | sample atmos_gasesECM2C_FD_203316 | JGI IMG/M metagenome (GOLD analysis project Ga0307477, IMG submission 203316) | Hardwood forest soil microbial communities from Morgan-Monroe State Forest, Indiana, United States - atmos_gasesECM2C_515 | ecosystem: Environmental > Terrestrial > Soil > Temperate...
CGCTCCCGCTCGACCCGCACCCCGAGAGGACCGAGAGGACCAGGGCGGTGGCCGCGAGCAGCGCCATCGAGGTCCCCACGCGCGGCCGGGAGGCGAGCGACAGCCGCCGGAAGGGGGTGGGGCCGGTGGTCGGCACGGTGGAACTGTATGAGGTGGCCCCGGGCCATCGATCCAGTCGGCGGGGAGCCGGCCCGCCGGCAGGGACCGACCGGTGACCGCGGGGGGCCGCCGACCGGTGCCCGCGGGTGGGCACAGCCGTGGTTTGATTCGGCCCGCCTACCCATCGCACACCGACCGGAAGGAGACGCAGTGGCAGATCGGGCAGCGATCGTTACCGGGGCGTCGAGCGGGATCGGGCTCGCCATCGCCCGCGTTCTGGGCCAGGAGGGCTTCCGGCTCACGGTGGCCGCCCGGCGCCCGGAGAAGCTATCCGCGGCGGTGGAGGGCCTGCGCGCCGACGGCTGCGAGGTGGTCGAGGTGGCGGCCAACCTGACTTCGGAGGAGGACATCCAGAGGGTGGTGGCCGCCCACCGCGACCGCTACGGCCGGCTCGACGTGCTGGTCAACAACGCCGGCATCGGCATCGGCGCTCCCGTCGGGGAGACGCAGACCAAGCGCCTGGACATGCAGCTCGACCTCAACCTTCGGGCCATCGTCCTCTTCTACCGCGAGTGCCTGGACCTGCTCAAGGCCGCCGGGGCCGAGCACCACAACGCCCTGGTGGTCAACACCGCCTCGATCGCCGGCAAGCGGGGCCAGGCCTGGCTGTCGATCTACTCGGCCACGAAGTTCGCGGTGATCGGGTTCACCCAATCCATGAACCAGGAGCTGTCGGGCGACGGGATCAAGTCCACCGCGCTGGCTCCGGCCTTCGTCGACACCCCCATGACCGACTTCGTCAAGGGCGAGGTCGACGCGGAGGACATGATCCGCCCCGAGGACATAGCGGCATCGGTGCGGTTCCTGCTCTCGCTCTCCCCCGCCTGCATCGTGCCCGAGATCATGTTCGTCAGACCGGGCGATCCGGCCTGACGTCGACCCGCTCGAAACGCGCGGGAGAACGCCGCTCGGGCTCAGGCGATCGATGCGGCTTCCCGTTCCGGCTCGCTGCGGCCCTCGGCGGCCGCCGGCCGGCTGGAACCGGGCCCGCGCGCGGCGGCGGACTCGCGCTCCAGGCGTTCGAGGGCCCGCTCGTAGTCGTCGAGCCGGCGCAGGGGCCGCAACCAGGCCCACCCCGGCGACCGGCGCAGCTCCCGGGATCGGTCGGGATCGCCGGGTCGAGGCCGCCCCTCGGCAGGCGTTCCGGCGGGCGGCCCTGCGGTGCCAGCCGGGACCGGACGCCGCGCCTGGTGCTCGGCGATCGCGGCCCGGAGATCGACGCGTTCCTCGGCCAGCAGGCTCACCTCGAGCTCGAAGCGCAGGATGCTCAGCTCGCGGGGGGTGGCCCGCCGGGCCCGCCGTCCGGCCTCGGTGAAGCGGTCCCAGGCCCGGGCGAAGCTGAGCAGACTGGTGCGCCCGCCGGACCGATGGGCCGCGAGCATGGGACACACGCCGCCGTCCCGGCTGGTGTAGGCGCCGACGATGATCTCGTGGCGGTCGAGCCCGTCGAGCATGGCCGCGCGAGTCCTCACCGGCAGGCAGTCGATGGTCAGCCGCAGCCGTTCGATGGCAGTCGTCCCGGTTCGCATAGGCTCTGCGCCGTCCACCGGCGCGGTCGCGAGACTAGGTCAGTGCCTCGCCACCGACAACCCATTTCCTGCCCGGGAAAGGAATCTTGCACATGAGGCTCGGCGTGCACATCGGCTACTGGGGCCTGGGGCTCACCTCGGAGGACCAGCTGGCCATCGTCCAGGAGGCCGAGCGGCTGGGGTACGACTCGGTGTGGGCGGCCGAGGCCTACGGCTCCGACACGGCCACCATCCTGGGCTGGCTGGCCGCGGGGACGTCGAAGATCAGGCTGGGGTCGGGAATCTTCCAGATGCCGGCCCGCAGCCCGGCCATGACGGCGATGACCGCGGCCACCATCGACCAGCTCTCGGACGGGCGCATGATCCTCGGCATCGGTTCCTCGGGGCCGCAGGTGGCCGAGGGGTGGCACGGGCAGCGCTTCGCCCACCAGATCCAGCGCACGCGCGAGTACATCGCGGTCGTGCGCATGGCCCTGGCCCGCGAACGGGTCGAGTTCCACGGCGAGACCCTCGACCTACCCCTGCCCGACGGACCCGGAAAGGCGCTCAAGCTGACCATCTCGCCCGTCCAGGAACGGATCCCGATCTACCTGGCCGCCATCGGCCCGAAGAACACGGCGCTGGCCGGCGAGGTGGCCGACGGGTGGATCCCGACCCTGTTCTCACCCGAGCACGTGGCCGAGTTCCGGCCCCTGCTCGAGGAGGGAGCGCAGCGGGCGGGACGATCCCTGAACGGGTTCGACATCGCCCCCACCGTGAACGTCTTCGTCAGCGACGACGAGCAGAGGGCGCGCGATGCCCAGCGTCCCTACCTGGCCCTGTACGTGGGGGGTATGGGCTCCCGGGAGCGCAACTTCTATAACCAGCTGGTCCAGCGCTACGGGTTCGAGGAGGCGGCTCGCGAGGTCCAGGACCTCTACCTCAGCGGCAAGCGGGAGGAGGCGGCGGCCGCGCTCCCCGACGAGCTGATCGACACGGTGACGCTGACCGGTCCCAAGGACCGCGTGCGCGAGCGGCTGGCCGTCTATCGCGACGCCGGCGTGGGGACCCTGGGGGTCACGCCCATGGCCTTCTCCAAGGAAGAGCGACTCGAGCAGCTCCGCCTGATCGCCGAGCTGGCCACCTGAGCGCGGTGCCGGGACCGGCGGCGGCCGCGGGCGGGGGACGCCCGCGGGCGCTCCGGATCCTGCTCGGCGCGTTCGGCGATCCGGGCCACGCCTTTCCCATGATCGCGCTGGGGAGCGCGCTGGCCGGCCGCGGACATCAGGTCACGCTGCAGACCTGGCGGCGGTGGCGCGAGGACGTCGAGGCGGCCGGGATGCGCTTCGAAGCGGCGCCCGAGTACGAGGTGTTCCCTCGCCGGGATCGCCCGCTCAAGCCCTACGCAGCCGCGGTCCGGGCCGCGCGCGAGATGGCGCCGCTGATCGCCGAGGTCGCCCCGGAGGTGCTGGTAGCCGACATCCTCACCGCGGCGCCGGCGCTGGCCGGAGAGCGGGCGGGGGTCCCGGTGGTCACGCTCATCCCCCACGTCCATCCTGGGGGGGCACCGGGGTTCCCGCTGTACTCGCTCGGAGCCCGCCTGCCGCGCACGGCGGCGGGGCGCGGGCTCTGGCGGACCCTGGAGCCCCGGATGCGGGCGGGGCTGCACCGGGGACGGGACGAGCTCAACGAGGCGCGCGCGCGCATGGGGCTGCCGGCGCTGGAGCGTTTCCATGGGGGGATCAGCGACCAGTTGTGCCTGGTTGCCACCTTTCCCCAGTTCGAGTATCCGCGCCGGTGGCCGAGCCACACCCACGTGGTCGGGCCGCTGATGTGGGAGCAGCCGGCCGAGGACGTGGAGCCCCCGCCGGGCGGCGAGCCGCTGGTCCTCGTGGCTCCGTCGACTTCCCAGGACCGCGAGCACCGGCTGCTGCGGGCCGCCCTCGCGGGGCTGGAGGATCTACCGGTTCGGGTGCTGGCTACCTGGAACCGGCGACCCCCGACTGGCCGCCCTCTGCCGGCCCCGGCGAACGCGAAGGTGGTGGAGTGGGTGCGCTACTCGACGGCCATGCCCCAGGCCGACGTGGTCATCTGCCACGGGGGGCACGGCACGGTGGTGCGTGCGCTCGCGTCGGGGTGCGCGGTGGTGGCGTGCCCGGCCGAGGGGGACATGAACGAGAACGCGGCGCGCCTCGACTGGGCGGGCGTCGGCGTCCGCATCCCCCGGCGGTGGGCCACTCCGCGCGCGGTCCGGCTGGCGGTGGAGCGAGTGCTGGCCGAGCCGGAGATCAGTTCACGTGCGCGGGGGCTCGCGGATTGGCTGAGGGTCAACGACCCGGGCCGGCACGCCTCGGAGCTGGTGGAGGAGTTCGTCGCCGAGCGGCGGCTGCCGGCGGCTGTCTGATCGAGCTCCGGGGGTGGGATTCGAACCCACATGGGACGCCTTAACAGGGCGCTGCATTGCCTATCTGCCACCCCGGATCGTGGCAATCCGCACTAAGGGGAAGTCGGTTCAAGCGAGCGTCCGGCCTCCGCCTCCGCGTGACAATTAGAGCACAACAATAGGCAGGTCAATGCTTCGGCTCGCGCGATTGCATAGGCGCGAGCAACGCCACTCGCCCCGATGGCGAACCGCTTGTTGTCCGGGTCGAGGTGGTGGAACTCCAACGCCCCCTGGAAGCGGTCGTAGCCGCATCGGCAGCATCGGCCGCCGGCTTCCGCAACCAGACGCCGCTTCAGGCGGCGACGCCACCGGACCACCGCTTCCGCGCGGCAGCGCTTGCACCTCGGCCTCCCGGCTTCGAGATAGGCGGCCCCCACTCCGTGACGCTGACATCGGACCGTCGGACCCCGTCGCTCGCCCTCGGGCTCGGCCTGGGCCCTCCCCTCGACGGAGAGCGTCTCGCTGCTGGCGGACGGGGCCGCGGATCTGGGAACTCCGGACTCGTCCACCCCCCGAAGCTCGGCCTCAACCTCGGCATGACAGTTCGAGCACAGGAGCACGCACTTTGCCGCCTCGTCCGCCAGCCTGGCCGACCCTTTGCGTCCCGATCCGCGGCTGATGTCGAAGGACTTCCTCCGCGGGTCGAGATGGTGAAACTCGAGCGCCGCCACACACCGGTCGTATCCGCAACGCGCGCAACGATCGCCGTGGACGCGAACCAGCCGGCGCTTGTCCCGGCGCCTCTGCTCCGAGGATCGAGCTATGCGGCAGCGCCTGCAGCGGTAATAGCCACGGCCCTCGAGCACGAATTCGGTCTGCCCGTGGGTCCGGCACCGTCTCGACACCATCGGGGGACCGGCTCCAGCGACACGCTGTGCCGATCGAAGGGTCCGCAGCTGGTAGCGGGCGAGCCAATGCCGGACCGCCGACCGGCTGCGGCCCACGGCCGTTGCGATCTCGCTGATCGTCGCGCCCGCCTCCACCAGGGTCGTGAGGGTTTCGCGGCCGATTTCTCCGCGCGCGCGGTGACGTTCGCGGTTGGCCGCGCACAGCCCGTGCTTTTGCACCCAGTATCCGACGGTCGACGGGTGCTTGCCGACCTGCTTTCCGATCTGCTCCAGAGACAGTCCCCGCTCTAGAAACACCTGCAAATTGGCCCTTTCCATGCCAGGAATCATCCCACCCGGCCCGGACGGAAAAGGCGAACATATGTTTGCTCGCGGCTGCGCCCCCCCGCTCGCCTCGACCGACCAGGACACCCGCTGCCGGCGAGCGCTACTCCTCCCCCACTCCCGCCGCGGCCATGGCCCGGTCGACGGCCTTGTCCACCTCGACCTTGACGCGGGCCCGCCGCGAGGCGAGCTCGGCCACGTCGCCCCGGCCGGAGGACCGCGCCACGACGATCTCCCGATCCACCGCCGCCAGTTCGAGCTGAAGCGCAGCCACCGCAAGGGTCGCACCCTGGGCGGGCTCGTTCGCCGCCCGCACGGAAAGCTCGGCAACCAGACGAGCCAGGTCCTCATCCTCCTCGCCAATACCTTCCCCGGGATTGCGCAACCGACCGCGCAGATATGCGGCGCCCCGCCGGGTCAATTCGCTGGTGAAGTGCACGTCCGGCTCCAGCCGGCGAAGCGCCTCCTCCCCCTCGGTCGGTAAGGCCACGCACAACGCGAGAAACATTCGCTCCGTCTGTTCCCCCCGCCCCAGCGGCGCAGCCGTCCGATGATCGGACACCGAGATGACGTCCGCGCCCCCGGTCGCCTCCCCCGGTCGCCCCTCGAACCCACCGCCCCCGCCACCTCGCGGCCCACCCGCGGCACCGCCACTCCCCACCGCCGCCCCGGCCCCCGCGCTCCGCACCAGCGACTCCACCAGCGCGGGGGACAGGTCCAGCCGGTCCGCCGCCATCCGCAACAGCTCGTCGCGCATGGCGCTCGGGCCCAACCCCCCGAAGATCGGCGCCAGCTCGGTCAACACCCGATCCCGCTCCTCGGCACTCCCCAGACCAGCGCTCCCCGGGCCCCCACCCCCGGCCGGACCACCGCCCCCGGCCAACGCCCCGCCCCCCGCCTCGAGCGCCTGCTCGACTCGGAAGCGCACGAACGGGACGGAGCGCGTCATCCGCGCACGGATTCCCGACGCTCCCTCCTGCGCAACCAACTCCGCCGGATCCGCCCCCGCCGGCAGCGGAATGACCCGCAGCTCCAGATTTCGTCCCCGGGCCACCTCCGCGGCCCGCAGCATGGCCTGTTGACCCGCGCTGTCGGCGTCCAGGGCCAGCTCGATCCTTCCCGCCATCCGCCCGAGCTCCGCCACCTGCTCGGGGGTCATGGCCGTCCCCATCAGGCCCACCGCATTGCGCAACCCAACCCCGTGCAGGGCCAACACGTCCGTATACCCCTCGCACACCACGACGCTCCCGGCCCGGCTCGCGTGCGCCCGCGCCAGCCGCACCCCGTAGAGCTGGCGACCCTTGTGGTAGAGCTCCCCCTCCGGGCTGTTGAGGTACTTCGGGCCCTGGTTGTCGCGCATGCCCCGGGCCCCGAACCCCAGGACCCGCCCGCGCGCGTCGTCGAGGGGGAACATGATCCGCTCCCGGAACCGGTCATACGCCCGCCCCGTCCCGCGCGAGCGCTGAGCCAGCCCCGCCTCCAGCAGCTCCCGCTCGTCGAACCCGCCCCGGCGCGAGGCGAGCAGGACCCGGTCCCAGGCGCTGGGCGCGTAGCCGATGCGAAACTCGCGCAGCACCTCATCGGACAGCCCCCGCCCAGCCAGGTACTCGCGCGCCTTGGCCGCCTCCTCGGACTCCCACAGGTAGCGCTCGTAGAACGCGGCCGTCCGCTCCAGCAGGGCCACCAGCCGCTCCCGCCGCGCGCGCCGCTCCGCCTCGCGCGGATCCTCGGCCTCCGGCTCCAGCTCGACCCCGTAGCGGTCGGCCAGCAGCTCGAGCGCCCCCTTGAAGTCCACGCCCTCGGTCTCCATCACGAACGTGAAGGCGTCGCCCGAGGCCTGGCACCCGAAGCAGTGGTAGAGCTTCTCGATCGGGTCGATCCCGAACGACGGGGTGCGCTCGTCGTGAAACGGGCACAGCCCGGTCATCCGGTTGGCCCCGGCCCGCCGCAGCTCCGTCCGGCTGGAGACCAGGTCGACCATGTCGACCGCGTCGCGGACGCGCTGCTTTGAGTCCTGGGTGTAGCGGGCCACGCTGCGGGACTCGGGGCTACTCGGAGGGGACTCGCCGCTACTCGGACCGGCGCCTTCGGCCTCCCCGCGACCGCGGAGGCCATTGCCGGTTGCCGCTCAGCACGGCCTTGAGCGGAGGAAGCAGCCCGACGGCCGCGAGGCCCATCGGCGACTGACCCGTGAGCGCGTTCACGATCCCGTGTCCGTGCAGGACGGGCGGGCGGTAGCGCTCCCGCGCTCCCCGAGCTGGGCCCGGTCGCGCCTGGTTGCTCTGGTCGGGGGACTCGATCTGGCGGGACACATTGACCTCCTCTGAGCTGGCGGGATCCCTGGAGCGGCGATCGTACCGCCCACCCCGACGGGGTCCCCGCTCGCTTCCTAGCGCCCCCTCAGCCGGCGAACGCGCTCGGCACGGTCAGCTCGGTGAACGCCCGCAGGCAGTAGCGGTCGGTCATGCCGGCCAGGTAGTCGGTGATGCGCTGGGCCAGGTCGGCGTCGGGCGCGCCGCCCCCGTCGGGAATCTCCGCCGGCGCGGACGCGTAGTGATCGAACAGGGCCCGGATCACGGTGGCGATCTTGGCGTGCTCGCGCTGCACCACCTGGCCCAGGTACACCCGCTCGAACATGAACTCCCGCAGCTCGGCCATGGCCGGACCCACCGCGGGCCCCTGGACGATGTCGCCCGCGGCCTGCGAGTGCTCGACCAGGTCGTGCACGAGGGTGTCGATCCGCGCCGAGCCCGTGCCGCCCAGGATGCTCAAGGGCTCCGCGGGCAGCGCCCGCTCCGCCAGGATGCCGGCGCGCACGGCGTCGTCGATGTCGTGGTTGATATAGGCCACCCGATCCATCAGGCGCACGATCCGCCCCTCGAGCGTGGCCGGCGGCTCCGCCCGCCCCGAATGGCCCCGGATGCCGTCGCGCACCTGCTCGGTCAGGTTGAGGCCGGCCCCGTCTCGCTCGAGGCGCTCAACCACACGCAGCGAGTGCTCGTTGTGCCGGAACCCACCTCCGAACCGCTCACGCAGGCACTCGTCCAGCACCGCCTCGCCGATGTGCCCGAACGGGGGATGGCCGAGGTCGTGGCCCATGCCGATCGCCTCGGCCAGGTCCTCGTTCAGGCGCAGGGCGCGGGCCACCGTGCGCGAGATCTGGGTGACCTCGAGCGTGTGCGTGAGCCGGGTCCGGTAGTGGTCGCCCTCGGGGGCCACGAACACCTGGGTCTTGTGCTTCAACCGCCGGAACGCCTTGCAGTGCACGATCCGGTCGCGGTCGCGCTGAAACGGTGTGCGCACCCCGCAGTCCTCCTCGGGCACCGCCCGACGGGCGGGATACGACGGACAGGCCAGCGGCGACAGCCGCTCGCGCTCCTCGGCCCGGATGCGCTGCGCGAAGCCCGGCGGGGCGACGGTGTCGGCGGTGGTGGCCTCCATCCCTCGATTGTGGCAGCGGGCCCGGTTGACGCCCTCGCCCCAGGGCCGGGCCACTCCTCCGCCGGCCGCCCGGTCAGTCCGCCGGCCGCCCCGTAGTCCACCGGCCGCCCCGTCAGTCCTGCGCTGCCCCCACCGCGGCCGCCGCCATCCGCACCGCGGCCTGGGCCGCGGCCACGCGGGCCACGGGGACGCGGTAGGGCGAGCACGAGACGTAGTCGATGCCCGAGCGCTCGAAGAAGTCGATCGAGTCGGGGTCGCCGCCGTGCTCGCCGCACACCCCGAGCTCCAGCTCGGGCTTGGCCGTGCGGCCCAGCCAGGCGCCCATGCGCAGCATCTCCCCCACCCCGGGCCGGTCGATGGTCTCGAACGGCGAACGGTCGACGATGCCGGTGTCGATGTAGCGGGCCAGGACCCGCTTCTCGATGTCGTCCCGCGAGAGGCCCATCGCCGTCTGGGTCAGGTCGTTGGTCCCGAACGAGAAGAAGTCGGCGTGCCGGGCGATCCGGTCGGCGATCAGGCACGCCCGCGGGAGCTCGATCATCGTGCCCACCGTGTAGTCCTCGCCCTCGGCCATTCCCTCCTCGCCCGCCACCCGCACAACCAGTCCCCGCAGCAGCTCGAGCTCGCGCTCGTAATCGACCAGGGGGATCATGACCTCGACCGCCGGGCGCCGGCCGGTGCGCGAGCGCACCTCGCGGGCCGCGCGCATGATGGCCACCACCTGCATCTCGTAGATCTCCGGATAGAGGATGCCCAGGCGGCAGCCCCGCGTCCCCAGCATGGGGTTGGTCTCCTCCAGGTTTCGCACCCGGGCCAGGGTGCGCTCCAGCTCGTCCAGATCGTCGGAGCGCTCCACCCGGGCCCGGTCGACCTCGGCCTGGACCTCCGCCCGGTCGGGCAGGAACTCGTGCAGGGGCGGGTCGAGCAGGCGGATGGTCACCGGAAGCCCCTCCATGGCCTCGAACAGACCCTCGAAGTCGCGCTGCTGGAGGGGCAGGAGCTCGGCCAGGGCCGCGCGGCGGTCCTCGCGCCCGGTGGCCAGGATCATGGCGCGCATCTTGGGCACCCGGTCGGCGGCCATGAACATGTGCTCGGTCCGGCACAGGCCGATGCCCTGGGCCCCGAAGCGCCGCGCCCGCTGGGCGTCCTCCGGGGTGTCGGCGTTCGTGCGCACGTCCAGGCGGCGCAGCTCGTCGGCCCAGGCCAGGGTGCGCTCGAAGTTGGCGTCCACCTGGGGCTCGACCAGCGGGACGTCGTCGGTGGTGACCGCGCCGGTGGTCCCGTCGATGGCGATCCGCTCGCCCTCCTTGATGACCGTGTCCCCCACCCGTATCTCGCGGGCGGCCACGTCCACCTCCAGGGCCGACGCGCCCGCCACGCACGGCCGGCCCATCCCCCGGGCCACCAGAGCCGCGTGGGAGGCCTTGCCCCCCTCGCTGGTCAGCACCCCTCGCGCGGCGTGAAAGCCGGCCACGTCGTCCGCCTCGGTGAAGCGCCGCACGAGCACCACGTCGCGTCCCCCGGCCGCCGCGGCCACCGCCTCGTCGGCGGTGAACACCGCCTCTCCCTTGGCCGCCCCGGGGGAGGCCGCCACTCCCCGGGCCAGCACCGAGTACTCGACCGACGGATCGAAGGTGGGATGCAGGAGGGCGTCCAGGCTCTCGGCGTCGATGGTGAGCAGCGCCTCGCCCGGGGTCAGCAACCCCTCCCCCACCGCGTCCACCGCGAAGCGCACCGCGGCCTGGGCCGGCCGCTTGGCGCCCCGGGTCTGGAGCATGTACAAACGCCCCTCCTCGATCGTGAACTCCGTGTCCTGCATGTCGCGGTAGTGCCGCTCGAGCGTGCGCAGGATCTCCATCAGCTCGGCGTGGGCCTCGGGCATGAGCTCGGCCAGCTCGGAGATGTCGCGCGGGGTGCGCACCCCGGAGACCACGTCCTCGCCCTGGGCGTCGACCAGGAAGTCGCCCGAGGGCTCGGGCGCTCCGGTGACCTCGTCGCGGCTAAAGGCCACGCCCGACCCGGACCGAGGGCCGCGGTTGCCGAACACCATCTGCTGGACGTTGACCGCGGTGCCCCACTCGTCGGGGATGCGGTTGAGGCGCCGGTAGGACACGGCCCGCTCGCCTCGCCAGGACTCGAACACGGCCCGGATGGCCTGGCGCAGCTGCTCCTCGGGATCCTGGGGGAACTCCTGGCCCACCTGATCGCGGTAGATGGCCTGGAAGGACTCGGTCAGCCCGCGCAGGTCCTCGGCGGTGAGGTCGGTGTCCTCGCGCACTCCGCGCCTGCGCTTGACCGCCTCGATCTCGGCCTCCAGGCGCTCGCCCGGCACCCCGTGCACCACGTGGGCGAACATCTGCACGAAGCGCCGGTAGGAGTCCCAGGCGAAGCGCTCATCGGAGGAGCGGGCGGCGAGGCCCTCCACCGATTGGCGGGTGAGGCCGAGGTTGAGCACGGTGTCGAGCATCCCGGGCATCGACTCCCGCGCCCCCGAGCGGACCGACACCAGCAGGGGGTCATCCGGATCGCCCAGCCGCCGCCCTGCGGTGCGCTCGAGCCGGCCCAGGGCCTCGGCCACCTGCTCGAGCATTCCCTCGGGCTCGGCCGGGCCCTCGGGCTCCGCCGCCGACGCGAGGTAGGCCACGCACGCCTCGGTGGTGATGGTGAATCCCGCCGGGACCCGGTCGGGCCCCAGGACGCGCGTCATCTCGGCCACGTTGGCGCCCTTGCCTCCCAGCAGCTCGCGCATTTCCCGCGAGCCCTCCTGGAAGTCGAAGACGTATTTGGTCGCTACGGCCGTGCCGATGAGAGCCTCCTGCCCGGGCGATTCTAGTCCGGGCCTACCGGCTCCAGGCGGCGCGCAGGCGCAGGTGGGCGTGGTGCTCGATGGTCTCGGCGATGGCCCGCTCGACCTGGCGCAGCGCGCGCTCGGAGGCGTCGGGCACACCGGACAGGGGCTGGCCCAGCGCCCCGGTCATCCAGTCGTGCGCCTCCTGGCCGAAGGGGAAGGCCGACGCCTCGCACGCTCCGCACACCACCCCTCCGGCCGGGCCCGAGAACCCATTCAGGTGCTCGGGGTCGCCGCACGAGGCGCACGCGCCCAGGCTGGGAGCCAGGCCCGCCGCCACCAGGAGCTTGAGCCGGAAGGCGAGCGCGTTGGCATAGGTGGCCCGGGCCGGGTCGGCGTCGAGCAGGGCCAGCTCGTTGGCCAGCAGCCAGAACACGTGCGGGTGGGCCTCGGAGGTCTCGAACAGGCGCCCCACCGCGTCGCACGCCCGGGCCGCCGCCCCCAGGGCGCTCGCGTCCTCGCGCAGCGACGCGTGCGCGGCCACCGTCTCGGCCCCGGTCACGGTGAGGAGCTCTCCCCGCCCCTCGTATAGCACGAGTCCCAGCCGGAAGAAGGGCTCCAGGCGCCCCCCGAACCGGCTCCGGGGCCGGCGCGCGCCCTTGGCGATAGCGCCCACGCGCCCCCGGTGCGGGGTATAGAGGTGGACGATGCGATCGGCCTCGCCGAAGCGAAGGGAGCGCAGCACGATCGCCTCGGTCTTCAGCGAGCCTGGCATGGGAGGGGTGGCGGCCGATGCGGGCGCCGGGCTTGGCTGCCGGCCGCCGGCGCCCGGCGCCGGGCGGCCCTAACTATCCTTTTTGTAGTGATGAAGCGAATCACCGTGTACACCACCGATCCCTGCTCATTCTGCGTGCGGGTCAAGCAGCTGCTGGAGGCGCGCGGGGTCGGGTTCGATGAGGTCAATCTCTCAAAGGACCCGGAGGGACGGATGGAGCTGGTCCGGCGCACCGGGATGATG
>Ga0307477_10003092_pt1 | contig 12521 bp, 10 predicted proteins | sample atmos_gasesECM2C_FD_203316 | JGI IMG/M metagenome (GOLD analysis project Ga0307477, IMG submission 203316) | Hardwood forest soil microbial communities from Morgan-Monroe State Forest, Indiana, United States - atmos_gasesECM2C_515 | ecosystem: Environmental > Terrestrial > Soil > Temperate...
CTTTGGCCCCTCGCCCAAAGGGACGCCGCGGGAAACTGACCCACTACCGTCGCCACCGTCGCCGGGCACGTCGCCGGGTTGAGTCGCTGGTGTGATAGCCTTGTGGGTCTTTGAGTGGGCTGGCCTGGACACAGGGAACCGATGGGAGCCGGTGATGAGTCAACGTCTTACTCGCAAGGACATCAAGAAGGACATCAAGCGCGACGAGTTCGCCTCGGCAGTGGGGCGCGGCGTCGACTTCGCGGAGAGCCACACGCGGGAGCTGCTGACGACGGTCGGGGCCGTGCTGCTGGCGGTGCTGATCGGGATCGTGACCTACTTCTACATCGCCCACCGTTCCGAGGTCGCCAACCAGGCGCTGGCGGCGGCGGTGAAGGCGTACAGCGCGCCGATCGATCCCACCGGCGCCAAGCCGAACGATGCCGCCGAGCCGAGCTTCGCCAGCGAGGCGGCCCGCCAGGCACGCGCCCGCCAGCTGTTCGAGCGGGTGCACTCCGATTACCGCTGGACCGATGCCGCGGACGTGGCCTCGCTGTACCTGGCGGATCTCGACGCCGCCGCCGGCAAGGTGGCGGCAGCCCGGCAGCTGTGGAGCGACTTCGCCAAGAAGCACGGCGACCACGTGCTGGCAGTCCAGGCGCGCCTCGATCTGCTGGATCTCGAACGCAGCCAGGGCAAGGGGCAGCAGGTGGCGCAGCAGCTGCGGGAGATGCTCGACCAGTCGGATGCGCCGCTGCCCCAGGACGTGACCCTCTACCAGCTGGCGATGACGCTCGAGCAGCTCAACCACGATCAGGAAGCGGTCCAGACCTATCAGCGGCTGATCGACGAGTACCCGCAATCGCCTTATCACCAGACCGCGCAGCAGAAGCTTGTCGCCCTCGACCCCTCGCGTGCCGCCGCCGGCGGCCAGGTCGCCGGCCTCGGCGGCTTCCCGCCTTCCTGAACCGGCGGCCGCCCGCGGTGGCTGCGGGCGGTGCCGCGACCTAGAAGGACCGCTTCCCGAAGTTGAACGCCAGGATGGCCAGATCCCGGCCGTCGACGATGCCGTCGCCGTTGAGATCGCAGGCGAGCTGGAAGTTCGGGTCGTAGCGATGGGCGCCGAAGCAGGGGGCGAAGAGGAGCAGGTCCTGGCCGTCGACGATGCCGTCGTGATTGAGGTCGCCCGGCAGGAAGAACGTGCCGACCACCTCGAACGTGGAGACCGTGCCGGTGAAGGTGTTGGGCGGCGTGGCGAGGTCCTGGGCCTGTAGGCCGATGGAGACCACGCCGGCAAGCGGCGCCGGCGGCTGGTAGAGGAACTGGAGCCGGCGCTGGTCGCCCGTCGGCGTCACGGCGACCGCCTGGCCTTTGATCAACATGTGGGTGTTGGCGACGTCGATGCCGGCGCCGAAGTCGAGCACGTCGAGCTGGATCCCGACGTTCGCCGGCACGTTCTGCTGGCCGTCGCCGGGGCTCACCGTGCCGATGACGGGCGGCACGTGGTCGGCGCTGGTCAGCGCGTCGGCGAAGGTCTGGGCGAGCAGGTCGTAGCCGGCGCCGTTCGGGTGCAGCTTGTCGCCGCCCCCCAGGTAATCCAAGGACATCGCGTCGGGCGTGAGGTAGAAGAAGACCTCGAACGGATCCGCCAGCGTGCGGCTGCGTTCCCAGGCGAGCTCGCGGACCGCTCCGGCGAGGGACGCGGTGATCACGTTGGTCGGATCGGTGTCGGCGGTCTTCAGGCGCGGGATGATCGTGGCATGGACCGCCGCGATGCCGGCCGTCTCGGCCTGCCCGGCCATCAGGTCGAGGTTCTGGACGATGGTGTCGATCGAGACCTTGGCGTTGATGTCGTTGGTGCCTTCCATCAAGAGCACCGCGGTGACGCCGGGCTGCAGTGCGCTGCCGATGCGCGTCAGGCCCTCGCCGGTGGTCTCGCCGAACATGCCGTCGTTGATCACCGTCACCTGCACGCTCAGGTCCGTGGTCAGCAACGCCTCCAGCCGGCCGGGATAGCCGATGCCCTTGGGGTCGCCAAAGCCGGAGGTGATGCTGTCGCCGAAGGCGACATAGGTCTGGGGCGAGGCGTCCAGGGGGACCGCCGGCGCGCGCTGCTGCCCTGCGGCCCCGCGCCGCGGCCGGCGCTCGCGTCGATCGACGGGTCGATCGCCTGGTTGATTGCCGAGGACCGCGGCGGCAGGCGCGGTGGCCGGCGGTTGCCAGGGTTGCCACGAGGAGGTGCGTTCCGGGCCGCCGCCGGGCCAGGAGAAAATCGCCCGGTTGCCGTCGCCGGCGAGCGACGGCCGGTCCAGCGCGCCGGCGACGGCTCCGGCGTGGGCGCCGCCTCGGGCACCGCCTCCGCCGGCCTCGGCGCTCTGGGGCGGCGGGTCCGGCGCGGTGGCCACCCGCCGCGGCCGGCCGCCGGCATCCAGCTCGAGCGCCGCCCAGCCGCGCGGCTCCGCGGTGCGGTAGAGAAGCCGGAGGCGGCGCGTGCCGGGTGAGGTCTCGAAGCTGGGGTACAGCGAGCCGCCCGGTGCCGCCACCACCGGTTCGCCGAAGAGGCCGTCGCGGTAGCGCGCCACCAGCAGGCGATAGCCGTCGCCGGCGAGCTGGCTCCAGGCGATGAGGGCGCCGCCGCCGGCGGGGGCCAGGACCGGCGTGATGTCGGGCACCCGGTTGACGGTCAGCTTGCGCGGCGGCGTCCAGGTCCCGGTCCCGTTGCCGTTCCCGCCGGCGCTCCAGACGATCTCGTCGTCGTGGCCGTCGAAGGCGCTCCAGGCGAGCAGCCAGGAACCGTCTGCCAGCCGGCAGGCGGCGAGCGCCAGCTGGCTGCCCTGCCCCGGCGCGGAGATGGTCCGGGGCGCGGACCAGCCGCCGCCGTTCCAGGCGGCATAGCGCACGCCGAGCGCACGTGGATCGTCCCCTTCCAGCCAGGCCAGCCCGGCCAGCCGGCCGCCGGCGACGAGCGGCAGTGGCTCGGCCAGGAGCTTGCCGATGCGCTCGCCGGGCGGCGGCAGGATACCGGGCCGCGTGCCGCCGGCCAGCAGCAGCAGGTCGCGGCCAGCGCCGCCAGCGCCGCCAGCGCCGCCAGTGCCGCCGGTGCCGCCGGCGGCCGGCGCGGTGCCGGCGGCGATCCAGCCCCCTGAGAGGGGCGCCGCAGCGTCGAGCCGGGCTCCAGGCGGCAGCGCCAGCGAGACCAGCTCCCCGGTCGGCAGCTCGAGGCGCGCTCCGTCCGCTGCCGCCCGCAGGTGCAAGGGGAGCTCCGACGCGGCCGCCCGGACCGGAGCCGTCGCCGCGACCTGCGCCAGCACGACGGCGGCGGCAAGCGCCGCAACGTCCGCCCGCCTGGCCAGCCTGGCCAGCCTGGCCAGCCGCGCCCACCCGACCGGCCGTGTCAGCGGGGCAACCTCTGCCAGCCCGGCCGGCGCGGGCGCGGACGCCCGACAACCGACGCTCGGAGGAGCACGTCTCCAGAGCCAATCCAGGCGCCGCGGGGCTGTTGGCATAGACGGGGAATCCTAAGGCCGCCGCGGGGGCGAGTCAAACATGGCAGCCGAGGAGGGCGGGTCGCAGCCGGCCGCCGCCAGCCGGGGAGCGGCGGCGGCCGGAGCGCGCGGCTGGGGCTAGCTGGCCGGCTTGATGGTGTACGGGACCGTCACCTGGTTGTTGGAGCCCACCATGTAGTCCCCGGCCGAGGTCTCGTCGACAGCCGTGTACTTCAAGGTGCAGAGGCCGGAGCTGCCGGGCGCCATGCCCGGCATGGCCTGCAGGCAGACGGTGACGAAGAACTCGGTGTTGGGGGGGAGGGACGAGATCGGTTGGTTGTTGACAGGGTTGAAGCCGTTCCTGTCGACGCCGATGACGAAGACGGGGCACGCGGTCGCGGTGGGCCCGTTCGGGACGAGCGTGATGTTGCCGGTGCTGCCGAAGATGAACGGCACCCGGCCGTAGACCTCGCCGTGCACCGGCACCTGCTTGCAGTTCGGGGCGCCCAGGCGCAGGAAGGTCGCCGGCTGCGTCGCGAAGAGCTGGACGGCTGGCAGGGACACGGGGGACGGCTGGATCATGATCGTGCCGCCAGCCTGCTTGCCTTCGGGGTTCGCCGCGGGCGCCGTCTTGGCGGCATCGCCTGGGGCGGGACCCGTTGCCGCTGCGGCGGCGCCGGTCAGGACAACAGCGAGGACCAGGATCGAGGCTGCGAGTCGGTTCATCTCATTGCTCCTTCCTTTGAGGTCAAATAGGGATCGAGCCCGGCCGGGCGGCGACACGTTGCCGCACGCCCGGCAGCGGCAGCGGCGGCCCGCAAGCCGGGCCGCAGCCTGCCGTCGCGAAGCTTCTAAACTTTGCGCGACGGTTGCTACTACGTCGCTACCCGCGGCGCGGATGAGTGGCGGCGGCGCCCCCGACCGACTACCAACCCCCGGGGCCCCGCGGCGCCAACGCCGGGCGGCCGGGTCGGCCCAGGGGCGGCCGGGCGATGGCGTGCGCTATCATCGCCGCCTTATGCGGGCCGCGATCCTCGCCGTCGGCTCCGAGCTGCTGGGGACCGAGCGTCTCGACACCAACTCCCTGCGGCTGACCGAGACGCTGCTGCGCCACGGCGTGGACCTGCGCCGCAAGTCGGTGATCGGCGACGTCGAGGAGGAGATCGCCGCCGAGCTGCGCGACTGCTTGCCGCGGGTCGACCTGATGCTGGTCACCGGGGGGCTCGGGCCCACCGCCGACGACGTGACGCGCGAAGCGGTGGCGGCGGCGACGGGCCGCTCGCTGGCGCTCGATCCCGAGGTCCTCGCCGGCATCGAGCGGCGCTTCCAGGCGCTCGGCTGGACGATGCCCGCGGTGAACCGCCGGCAGGCGATGGTCATCGCCGGCGCCGAGGTGCTCGCCAACTCGCGCGGCAGCGCGCCCGGCATGCGCCTGCTCGCCGGGGCGGCGACGATCTTCCTGTTCCCCGGTGTGCCGGGCGAGCTCGCAGGCATGGTCGAGGATCACCTCGAGCCCTGGCTGGCCCCCCGGTCGGGCGGCGTCAGCCGCGAGACGGCGGTGCTCAAGGTGGCGGGCCTGCCCGAGTCGCTGGTCGAGGAGCGCATCGCTCCCGCCTACGACGAGTTCGGCCGCGAGTCGATCACCATCCTGGCGCGGCCCGCCGACGTGCGGCTGCTGGCCACCGCCACGGGTCCGCCCGCCGAGCGGCAGGCGCGGCTGCAGGCGATGACCGCGCGCCTCGCGGCGCTGGTCGGCGACGCCGTCTACTCCCGGCGGGAGGAGGACACGCTCGAGAGCGTGATCGGCGACCTGCTGCGTGCGGCCGGGGCGACCCTGACGGTGGCCGAATCGTGCACCGGCGGGTTGCTGGGAGAGCGCCTGACGGCCGTGGCGGGAAGCAGCGATTATTTCCTGGGCGGCGCGATCACCTACGACGACCGGCTGAAGACCGCGATGCTGGGTGTGCCTCCGGAGCTGCTGGCGGCGCACGGCGCCGTCTCCGAAGCGGTCGCGCGGGCCATGGCCGAGGGAGTCCGCGCCAGGCTCGGCAGCGACTACGGGGCCGCCGTCACCGGGATCGCCGGACCCGGCGGCGGCAGCGCCGCGAAGCCCGTCGGCACGGTCCACCTGGCGATCGCCGGGCCGCCGCGGACGCCGGGCCTGGCAGGCGTCGAGGTCGACCATCGCCAGCTGCGGCTACCAGGCGGCCGCGAGCGGATCCGCTGGATGTCCAGCCAGATCGCGCTCGACATGCTGCGCCGCCGCCTGCTCGCCGCCGCGCAAGGAGGCGGCGGCCAGGCCGCCGCTCTCCCAGAGGCCGCCGCCGGCGGCCGGCCGCGCCGCGGATCATGAGGCTGTTCGTCGCCCTCGAGATCCCCGAGCCGGTGCGGCGGGAGGTGCGGCGGCGCGTGGCCGGCCTGCGCGAGCGCCTGCCGCGGGCGCGCTGGGTCGATCCCGACGTCCTGCATCTGACCCTGCTGTTCCTGGGTGAAGTGGCTCCCGAGCTGGTCGGGGAGCTCGCCGGCCGGCTGGGGAAGGCGTTCGGCACTCATCCGGCTCTGCCCTTGCGCCTCACCGGTGGCGGCACCTTCCCGGCAGGGCGGCCGGCGCGGGTCGCCTGGATCGGCGTGGCGGGGCCGCCGGAGCTGGCGCCGCTGCAGGCGGCCGTGGTGCGGGCGGCGCGCGAGGCCTTGGAGCTACGGGAAGCCGGCGAGCGACCATACCAGCCCCACGTCACCCTGGCGCGGTGCCCATCGCCCTGGCCGCGGGGCGCGGCGGAGAAGTTCGCCGCCGCCTTCCCCGCCGAGATCGGGCCGCCCTTCGTCGCCGACCGGGGTGTCCTCGTCGAGAGCCGCTTGTCGCCGCGGGGCCCGCGCTATCGTCACCTGGCAGAGCTGCCGCTGGCGGCCGCGGCCGGCGAGGAGCCCGGCGTCGGTAGCGAGCCTGGTGCCGAGGAGGAACGCGACTCCGGCAGGAATGCGTCCGCCGAGGAGCCCGACTCCGGCAAGGCCGGGTCTGCCGGGGAGCGGTCGGCATGAGCGGCTGGGCTGGCGCGGCGATCGTCGTTGGCGCCTACCTGCTGGGCTCGATTCCCTGGAGCTACCTGATCGTCAAGCTCGCCAAGGGCCGCGACGTCCGCACCGTCGGCAGCGGCAACGCCGGCGCCACCAACGTCATGCGCGCCGCCGGCAAGGCGGCGGGCGCCGCCGCCCTGCTCCTCGACTGCGGCAAGGGGATCGCGGCCGTGGCCGTCGCCCGCGGGCTGGGGGCGTCCTCGGCGGTGGTGGGGGGCGCGGCGGCGGCGGTGGTGGTCGGTCACGTCTTCCCGGTCTTCCTGGGCTTCCGCGGCGGCAAGGGAGTCGCCACCGCCAGCGGCGCGCTCGGCGCTCTCGAGCCGCGAGCACTGGCCGCCGCCTTCGTCCTGTTCCTCCTGGTGGTCGCCTGGAAGCGCATCATCTCGCTGGGCTCGATGACCGGCGCCGCGGCCTTCCCGCTGCTGCTCCTCGCGGGCGCCTGGCTGGGGTGGCTGCGGCCGCCCGGCGCCGGGCCGGTGGCGGCCTCCTTCGTGATCGTCGCGCTCATCCTGTTCCGGCACCGGGCCAACCTCGATCGGCTGCGCCGCGGCGTCGAGCCCCGGCTCGGCGAGCGCCGCCCCGGCGAGCGGCAGGCGGCGCCGGGGCCGCCGCCGCCGGACGCGATCGGCGAGGACCGCGGCCGGTGACCCGCCGCATCGGCGTCCTCGGCGCGGGCTCCTGGGGCACCGCCCTCGCCGTCCACCTGGCCGGAGCCGGCGGCCACGCGGTCAGCCTGTGGGCGCGCCACCCGGAGCTCGCGCGCCGCATGGCCGCCGACCGCGAGAACCGCGATTACCTCGAGGGAATCGAGATCCCGCGCCGGGTCGAGCCCACCGCGGACATGGCGGCGCTGGCCGGCAGCGACGTCGTGCTGCTGGTGGTGCCGTCGCACGGCTTCCGGGCGGTGCTGCGGCAGTTCCTGGCCACCGCCACGGCGGCGGTCACCGCCACCGGCGCCGCCGAGCACCCGCTGGCGCTGGTGTCGGCCACCAAGGGCATCGAGAGCGACACGCTGGCGCGCATGAGCCAGGTGGCCGCCGAGGAGGCCGCCGCGAGCGGACGGCCGCTGCGCTTCGCGGCCCTGGCCGGGCCGAGCTTCGCCCACGAGCTGGCCCGCAACGTGCCGTCGGCGGTGGTGATCGCTTCCGAGGACGCCGCGCTGGCGACCGAGATCCGGCAGGCGCTGTCGACGCCCACCATGCGGCTCTACTCCTCGGCCGACGTGGTGGGAGTGGAGCTGGGGGGCGCCACCAAGAACGTCATCGCCATCGCCGCCGGCACGGTGAGCGGCCTCGGCCTGGGCGACAACACGCTCGCGGCCCTCATCACCCGCGGCCTGCACGAGATCACCCGCCTGGGCGTGGCCTGCGGCGGCCAGCCGCGCACGTTCGCCGGACTCGCCGGCCTGGGCGACCTGGTCCTCACCTGCACCGGCGCCCTGTCGCGCAACCGCCGCGCCGGCATCGAGCTGGCGGCCGGCAAGACGCTCGCCGAGATCACCGGCGAGACCCCGATGGTGGCCGAAGGCATCCGCAACTCGGCGGCGATCGCCCGGCTCGCCGCCCGCCACGGGGTCGAGATGCCGATCACCGAGCAGATGGTGGCGGTGATCTACCAGGGCAAGGACCCGCGCCGGGCAGTCGAGGAGCTGATGACCCGCGGCCTGAAGGCGGAGGCCGAGCTGTAGAGCCGGCTGCCCTCTGGCCGGGGGGAGTCCGCCGCCGAGGGCCCTCCGCCTGTGCGCTGCGGTTAGAATGCGGGCATCGTCTCGCCGCCGCCGGCTCTCCTCCGGCGAGACCCACAGGAGGCCAGCCCCCGCCATGACCCGAGCCGACACCGCAGTGGCGCCCGACACCGCCAGCCCGGCCTTCGGCGGCGCCGGTCACCAGACCGTGCTGATCCTCGACTTCGGGGGCCAGTACACCCAGCTGATCGCCCGCCGCGTGCGCGAGAACCGCGTCTACTGCGAGATCCACCCGTTCGATCTGCCGCTCGACGAGATCCGCCGCCGGCGGCCGATCGGGCTGATCCTCTCCGGCGGCCCGCAGTGCGTGCTCGACCCGGGCGCGCCGAGCGCTCCGGCGGAGCTCTTCGCGCTCGGCATCCCGGTGCTCGGGATCTGCTACGGCATGCAGGTGATCGCCCACGTCCTGGGCGGCGCGGTCGAGCGCGCCGACCGCCGGCGCGAGTACGGACGCGCCGAGGTCTCGCTCCTCTCGGCCGACGATCCCGGGGGCCTCTTCACCGGGCTCGCCGGCACCGAGACGGTGTGGATGAACCACGGCGACCAGGTGCGCCGGATGCCTCCCGGCTTCCGTGCCACGGCGAGCACCGACAGCGTCCCCATCGTCGCCTTCGAGGACCGCGGGCGCGGCATCTTCGCCGTTCAGTTCCATCCCGAGGTCTCGCACACCGTCTCGGGCGGCGACATGCTGCGCAGCTTCCTGTTCGAGGCCTGCGGCGCGCGCGGCGACTGGCGCATCGCGTCCCTGCTCGAGGAGATGGTCGAGCGGGTCCGCGAGCAGGTGGGGGACGGGCGGGTGATCTGCGCGCTCTCCGGCGGCGTCGACTCGTCGGTGATGGCGGCGCTCCTCGACCGCGCCGTCGGCCCGCGGGCGACCGCGATCTTCGTCGACAACGGGGTGATGCGCCAGGACGAGGGCGCGCAGGTGGTGCGGGCGCTCGAGCAGGGGCTGGGAGTGGCGGTGCGCTCGGTGGACGCCCGCGAGCGCTTCCTCGCGGCGCTCGCCGGCATCGAGGACCCGGAGCTGAAGCGCAAGGCGATCGGCCGGGTGTTCATCGAGGTGTTTCGCGCCGAGGCCGCCAAGCTCCACGACGCGCGCTTCCTCGCCCAGGGCACGCTCTACCCGGACGTGATCGAGTCGGTCTCGGTCAAGGGCCCCTCGGCGCTGATCAAGACCCATCACAACGTCGGCGGCCTGCCGGCCGAGCTCGGCTTCGAGCTGGTCGAGCCGCTGCGCTTCCTGTTCAAGGACGAGGTGCGGCAGCTCGGCCGCGAGCTGGGGCTGCCCGAGGAGCTGATCGGCCGCCACCCCTTCCCGGGGCCCGGCCTGGCGGTGCGGGTCCTCGGCGAGGTGACCGCCGAGCGCGTCGCGCTGCTGCGGGAGGCCGACGCCATCTTCCTCCATGAGCTGCGCGAGAGCGGCTGGTACGGCAAGGTCAGCCAGGCGTTCGCGGTGCTGCTGCCGGTCAAGAGCGTCGGCGTGATGGGCGACTTCCGCACCTACGAGAACGTCGTCGCGCTGCGCTCCGTCGACACCCACGACTTCATGACCGCCGACTGGAGCCCGCTGCCCTACGAGCTGCTGGGCCGCGCCGCCAGCCGCATCGTCAACGAGGTCAAGGGGGTCAACCGCGTGGTCTACGACATCACCAGCAAGCCCCCCGCCACGATCGAGTGGGAGTAGGCGGCCTGCCCGCGCCCGCCCGCTCCGGCGGCGACGGGGCGGCAGCCGCCAGCCGCGGCCGCCGCCGCCGTTGTCCTGGCTACCGTGAGAGCGAGGCGAAGCGGAGGAACTCCTCCACCGACGGACCGGAGGTGGCCGCCGGCTTGGCCGCGAGCTTGCCCTGCTTGATCCACAGGCTGTCCCAACCCATCTCGTGCGCCTTGTCGAGGTTGACCGTGCCGTCGGCGTTGTAGATGCCGGTCGCCACCAGGCGCCGCTGGCTCTCGACGGGATAGGCGAAGAAGCGCTTGTCGTTCGGACCCTCGGGGATGAAGTCCTCGTTGTTGCTGACCGCCTCCCAGTTCTGGAAGGCCCGGCGCACGCCGTTGACGACGTAGTCGAAGGCGACGTCGTGCGAGGACTGCACGACGATCTTGTCGAGCGACTTCGAGATCACCGCGATCTGCGCCAGCTGGCCGGTCGCCGTGACCACCGCCGTGAGGCCCTCCTCGGCGGTGACCATGCGGAAGCTCTCCGGCACCTCGATGGTGGCGAAGCCGTTCACCGTGCGGGCGGTGCCGCGGAAGTAAGTGCCTGCCTCGGGGCCTTCGAGGGACACGTAGCGGATCTCTTTCGTGGCGTCGGTCGGGTGCGGCTCGATGAAGTTCTTGGTCCCGGTGGCGCCGGTGTTGCCGACCGAGTAGACGCCGTAGCTGTTGGTGCCGCTCTTGTAGCCGAGATAGCCGGCCACCTGGGACGAGGTTGGGCAGGTGCTGGATTCCATGTTATAGCCCGCGACGCCGGCGGCGCCGCTGTCCGTGTAGCCGACGACGCCGTCGTTGATGGAGCTCTCGCCGATGACGCCGGCCGAGGGTACGCCCACACTGCCGCTGGGACAGCCCGATCCGTCCTGGCCGATCACGCCCGCCGAGCCGGCGTGGCTGGTGTTGCTGTCCGAGCCGAGGAGGCCGGACGAGACGGCGAATGCGTTGTAGCTGCTCGACCCGACAAGGGCCGCACCCGACCCGGAGCTGGAGAAGGTAAACGCGGTGGACGTGCAGGACAGGGAGCCGCCACAGGTCTGGGCTTGCGCCGCGGCGGCGCCGAAGATCACGATCAGGGCAAAGGCGAGACAGACGATCCTCTTTCTGGACATCGTGCAATCTCCAAGCTGTTTGAAGCCCGGGCTTGATGCCCGTTCACAGTGACATGTGCATAGATCGATAGTTTTGTAGACGATATAACGAAGAATATCAATACATGTCACCGGATTGACGCATCCTCCGCTGCGGCTGCGGCTGCGGCTGCGGCCGCGGCGCCGGCGGCCGGAGACTCCGGCACGGCAGCGTCGGCCGCCGCAGGCCGCGGCTCCGCCTCGGCAACTGCGGCCGCCGCGGCCGCCGCCTCCGGCACCTCCTTGGCGGCGGGGCGCAGGGCGAGGCGGGTCATCTTGTCCGGCTTCTTGCGCAGCTCGGTCGCGAGCTTGGCGGCGATCGCGGTCTGCAGGCGGGCGCGCTCGCCGGCGGCCAGCCGGGAGGCGTCGATCCAGCCGCCGGCGGTGCGGCCGTGGCCGCCTCCCTTGCCGCGGCGGCCGATGAGGCGGCGCATCAGGGCGCCGGCGTCGGCGCGCGGGTTGGTGGTGCGGATCGACAGGTAGAGCCGGTCGCCGTAGTAGCCGGTGCACAGCGACCAGGTCTTGCCTTCCATGCGCAGCAGCAGGTCGGCGAGCTCGGGCACGATGTCGGGCTGGCCGACCTCGTCGAGGTGGGAGAGGATCAGCGAGTCCACGGTCTCGAGGCGCTCGAGCGCCGTGTGCAGGTCGCCGAAGTAGGTCAGCGGCAGGCGCGGGTTCTGGATGCGCGCCAGCAGGACGTGGTTGGCGAGGGGGAAGAAGAGGTCGTAGATCGCCTTGTCGGGGCCGGTGAACTCGCGCGAGAAGTCCTGGGTCTCGGAGCGGATGGCATAGATGAGCGCCGTCGCCATCGCGTGTGTCGGCCGGATGCCCGCCGCCAGCAGGTACTCGCCGAGCACGGTGGCGGTGGCGCCGTAGGTGGGCCGGATGTCGAGGAAGGGCGCCGCGAGGGTGGCCTTGCGCACCGGATGGTGATCGATCACCAGGTCCGGCTGGACGTCGGCGGGCAGCTGGTTGTTGCCGGTGCGCGGCTGGGTGTCGACCAGGGCGAAGCGCTGGTAGCGCTCGAGCCGCAGGTGGCGGACGTGGCTGAGCTTGAGGTGCAGGCTGCGCACCATCTCGCGGTTCTCGGCCCGCCCGACGATGCCGCCGTAGGCGGCGGTGGCGCGCTGCTTGAACGCGCGGCGCAGGACGTGGCACAGCAGGGTGGCGGCCGCGAGCGCGTCGGGGTCCGGGTTGTCGTGGGTCAGCACCAGCCAGCGCCCGCCCCCGCGCCCCTCGCCGGCGAGCCGTTCCGCCAGCGCCGCGAAGCGCTCGCGGGTCGCTTCGGTGATCATCGGCGGATACTACAGCAGGCCCTCGGGGCAACCCTCCCGGGGGCCTCCGGGGAACCCCTCCCGGCCGGGCCGCTGGCGGCAGATGCCCCCACTGGCGCCTATGGAC
>Ga0307477_10003094_pt1 | contig 12517 bp, 11 predicted proteins | sample atmos_gasesECM2C_FD_203316 | JGI IMG/M metagenome (GOLD analysis project Ga0307477, IMG submission 203316) | Hardwood forest soil microbial communities from Morgan-Monroe State Forest, Indiana, United States - atmos_gasesECM2C_515 | ecosystem: Environmental > Terrestrial > Soil > Temperate...
CACGTGCGACGCGAACGCCCCTGGATTGCGGCGAATCATCTGTAACAGGGACGGCGCCGCCGCGCCAAAGTCTCTTTGGCATAACCCGCCGTACTCGGTCCACGGGCTGGCGCTCCATGAAGGGTGGCGCTGCTGGTATCCGAACGCGTACGCCTGGCCCATGTTCATCGTGTGCTTGGTGTGCATGACGTCGAGAATCTGCGGCATCGTGAATGGCGTGCGGTGGTGCACGAACACGATGAGCACGATCGCTCCCAGAAGGGGGATGAAGTAGGGCGCGAAAGGAAAGCGAGCTCCGATGGGGTTTGCCGCCCTGGGTGTAGCGCTCCGTTGTGGCGACCGACATTCTCGCTCCCAAGTCATCAGCACGATGGCCAGAAGAATCGTCCCGACGATCATTTCGTTCCGAACCAAAAACGTCTCAATCACGAGCAGTGAAAGGGCGACGCCGCGGCGCCAGGCTCTTTGACGGCCCATGATGATGCACCACGCCAGGAGGACGGGCAGGACAGCAAATAGATGAACCTCGTACATCGGATCGAAATTGACGGGAAGGGCAGCCCACCAGGCCGCGACCAGCCAGGCGGCAAGCGGCGGGAGCATCCGCCGGGCTACCGCCAGTACCATCACCGCGGCCGCGAGCACGATCACGACGCGATGCAGGATTGTGGCCGACGCGGCATCTGAGCTGACGTGCAGCAACGAGCCGTAGAACATCGTGTAAAGCGGAGACCAGGCGATGTCGGTCCTGCCGTGCCGAAACCACTGGTATGCGTCAACGAAGTAGTAGCAGGTGTCGCCGCCGGTCAGGTCCCGATATGCCCAGATCCCCCAAATGCGGCGGAGCTGAAACAGCAGAATGGTGAGGTAGCTGAACCAGGCCGTGCGTCCCAGCGCCGCCAGCGCCCTCGCGAGCCAGCCCAAGCCTCGCGCCACGGTCCGCCTCCTCAACACCCGAGAAGCGGCCGCCATTCAGGAGCTCACCTTCAGCACCGCTTCGCTCGGCAGCGGCATAACCAGCGCCCGCGTGTCGGCGTTGGCGCCGATCTCCCTGGGCACGAAGTGCGCGTCAAACGCGATGTGGACTTCTGCGGTGCCGGCAACGGGTACATCGCCTGGATTCAAGCGAACGGTGATTAAGTAGCTGCTTCCGCTGGCCGTGATATCCGCCGGCACGGGGATTTGGCCGCCTTCCCTGAGCAACGCCGCCGTCACGTGCGGAACGCGCCCGAGATACTGAAAATTCGCCTGGCCGCGCATTTCGATGACCGGGCGCTGCCGCAACACGGCCGCCAGGCCGGTCACGGTCAGGCCGTCGCTGGTGATCCACCCGTCCGCCGCGGCCTGCATCTTCACGGACGGACGGATGAACACGTCGATGTCGCGATCGAACACGTGCAGGCGCCGCAGCTCCGTCATGTTCTGCCGGCACCAGGCGAGGATCTGCGGATGCAGCTCCTGCAACTGAAGGTCGAAAGGAAATTGATACTCCGGCGCCGGTCCGGCGAGTCGGGTGATGACCGCAAAATCGCTGCGCCGCATTCGCTCGAACAATTCGGCAACCGGATAGGCCTGCAATTGTCCGATGCTGCCGCCCGCCGACAGCAAAACGCCGTGCCGTTCGTAGCCAAGGATTGTGAGGTTCTTGTGGTAAAGGAAGTCGCTCGTGCAATCGACCGCGATGGCGGGACTGGTCCAGCCCATCGCCTGGCAGTCGTCAAACATGCGATCGTACATTCCCACTAGATCGGCAACGTCCCGGGGATTCTGGCTGACGATCGTGCGGCGGGTGTATTGCGTGAATTGCACCCACAGTCCCGCGAGCATCGCGACCGTCGCCAATACATGCAGCAGGTATCGTGCGGCGGCCGGCATCGGCTCGCCGCGATATGCCTCCAAAAGCATGACAACCGCGAGGATTACCAGCCAGAGGATCGGCGCGACCATGATGCCGGCGACCTGCTGCCCTTTGGCCGTGTCCGCGGTCAATACCGCCAGCGGCACCATCAGGCACAGGCCGAGAAAGACATAGCCACAGATGAAATCGATCGGGACGGCTGGCCGTCGTGTCCCGGGCAGGCGCGACGCCGCGGTTACGATGCCGACCAGCAACGCCAATATGAGCGTCCAATACACGACAACCAGAAAGACCGGGCCCAGATGATCGTCCTTGAGGTGCATCGGATAGAAGGCGATCGAGGCCAGAAAGGTCGTCGTGTTGGTTTCCCGCGCCCGAAGTTCCTTCTCGCCCTTCTCGAGGTGGCCGGCGATGTAATAGCCGTAAATCGCCTGGCGATGGTGCCACAGCACCGGTCCCGCCAGAAACGCGATGATGAGCCCCGCAACCAGAGTTCCCCGTACCCGCCGCTGGATGCGCTGCTGCCCCGGCAGATCGTTCCACCGAACGAACCAGAAAGCGACCAGAAACCCCAGGAACAGGCCAAAGATGCCGAACAGGTAAACCAGCGTGATGAGCCGGTGCGTCCCAAGCACAACTGCCGCCGCGCCCGCGACGACCGACCAGCGCCAGTCGTCGAATATACCCGACCGGACCACCGCGCAGATGAAGATGCCGAAGAAGCAGAACGCGCCGAAATCGAATCGGAAATCGAACAATCCGCCGGCAAAATAGAAGCCGGTCATCGTCGTCAACAGCAGCCCCAGCGCCAGGAAGGCGGCGCTCCAACGCCCCGTGAGCCAGCGCACGGCCGCCACCAGCACGATCTGAAAAACGGCGAAATAAATGAAGTTCAGCGAGATCGCGCTCAAGCGCGAGGGACCGGTCATCAGGTACAGGAGGGCCGCCTCCAAGTGCAGCGTCGCCCCGCCCGCGTTCATCGGCAGGTGGCCGAATTTCAGGCCCATCCCTTCGCCCAAACCGGTGATTACGCCGTGATCGAGGATGCGCTGGTAGGTCTCGTAGCTTTGCTCCAGGTAGGCGAGCTGGTCGAAATACGGAGGATAGGACCCGACGACTTCCCGCAGAGCGAATTGGCGAAACAAGCCCCGCTGGGCCAGCAGGAGAACAATGACAGCGCCCCAGGCAAGTCGATCAAGAGACGACTTTGTCCGGCGGCCTGACGCGGGAACGTAAGCCTGTGGATCGGCCGGCACGCGGCCGTAGGCGAGAGCGGGCATCACGCGAGAATCGTCCCTGGTCATCCAAGAGCCGGTGTCCGGCGGCGAAAGAGGCGGGATTGTAACGGCCTCACCACCTCATGCAACCGTGGCCGGTGCAGCAGTCGCCGGCACAAGCACTTTGAAATCCACGAGTCCGCGCAGCAGCTCATCGTCAAGTTCCAGCCCATGACGTTCGGCGATGGAATTCATGGCATCCTTTCGAGGTCTGCCATTGAACTGCGACAGGGCGTCGAACAGTTCACGCGGCAGCTCGACCGGATCGGTCCCGATGTAACTACAGAGGCGCACCGATTCATTCCCCAGGCCCACGACGTCGAGTTTTCCGACCGAAAGGGAATCCGGCATTTCATCGGACAACAGACGCCGATAAGCTTCGCGGGTCTGGGCGGCAAACGCGCGCACTTCCTGCCCGCACAGCCGCATCACCTCACGCCAGGAGAGCGGGTTGACCAGCTTGGCGCACTGCCGATAGAACTCGCGTTCCTTGCCCAGCCATCTTCCCCAGGCGTCGGCATAGCGCGGCGAAGAGCGTGTGAGGTCCGAAAGGCCGTGGTTCTCGACTTCCATCCGCATCGGGTCGAGCAGCGCCGTCAGCGCCGCCGCACCGGGATCGAGCTCCAGGACGCACCAGACCGCGAGCTGCCGCTCGACCATTCGCAGCAGTTGCAGGAGCGTCCGCCAGAACTGCTGTCCGACAGCGCCACGGACGTGCTTGCAGAACCATGTGGCGCACACGGAATTCCGGTGCCGCCACACGCCGCACCGGCCGCCTTCCTCGACGTAGTGCGGGCAGCGCATCTGATCGGCGTGGCCGAAGTAATCGCGGTTGTGCTGGTAGACGAGCGTGTAATTCTTGGGAATTCCCACCGCCAGCGGACTGACCGCGTTTCCTTCGTCGATCCGCTTCTCGACCGTACGGCGCCCGTGTGCCGCGGCATCGTCCAGGATCGAAAGATCGTCGGCGAGTACCCGTCCGACCAGAAAATTTGCCAGCCACGGCAGGTAGGTGCAGCACTTGGTCCGCGGGTTGAAGAACAGCGAATTGTCGCCAGGAGAATTGCGCGATGAGTTACACATCGCGCAATCATCGCAGGTAGCGCCCGTCTCGGCCGGGATCGGCCCGCCCAGCAAGCCGTCAACCCATGACGCATACAGCGGCGGAAGCGCCGCCGCGGGCCGCTTGAGAACCTTCAGTTTCATCGGCGCGCCTCAATTGGATTGAAGCTTGGCCGAGCGCGCGACAAATCGCCCGGCCGCCACGGATCCCTGCCAACATTCAAATGAGGTCACAGGCCTGTCAGGCTCAATCCACTACGATTTTCGACGAAACAGGCCCTGCAGTGACCCCGACGCCCCATTGGAACGATCCGCCCTTGCTTTGGCGCATGCTGCGCTTGGTGATCTTCCTGACCGCCCGCTTGGGGCCCTTCGAGTTTCTCTTACTGGTAGCCATCGGGATGCTCCTTATAATTCATTGCCACGCGATGAGTCGTCACCGATATCCAAACGAAATCGCAGTTCATCGCCTACCACTTCGCGGCGACCGGGGCAGCGGTGATGCCCCATTGGAACGACCCGCCCTTGCTCTGGCGCATGCTGCGCTTGGTGATCTTCTTGACCGCCCGCTTGGGGCCCTTCGAGTTCTTCTTGCTGGTTGCCATCGAAGTTCTCCTTGTGCCTAAAACGGCACGTTTGTAAGCCAACGCGCAAAGGCTGACGCCTGCGCAGAAAATTCATCTTTTTCGAGCTAGATCTTGTACGTCTGCGAGATAGTGTAGGTCTGGCCGCCCCTTTGCCCGCCTTTGCTCTGGCTCATCTTGCGCTTGGTGATTTTTCTGACGGCCCGCTTGGGGCCCCTTGAGGTCTTTCTGCTGGTAGCCATTGAAATGCTCCTTGTGAGTTAACGGGCACATTTACAAGACGCTCGATCGCGCGGCTAAGCACACCAACCGACGGCTGGCCGCGTACATTCCCGCTTAGAAAAAACCGCAGAACGCATAGCCATCGCGTCCAGCGCGTCAGCAGTCTTGATATTCAAGCCCGGGTAGGCTCGCATGAACCGTTCCGCGATTGCGGGACCGGCTTCGGCGGTGACCGCCTGAGCGATTCGGTGCCGCGTTCGTTCCGGAAAATACAAATCACCAATCCGCGCCAGGATTCGGCGCGGGCAGCCTGCCGGCAGCCATTTGCCGCAACGCATCAATGCGTAGCGCAAATTCACCAGGGCCTCGGAAAGCGGCCGGTTCGCCTGGGCGTCATAAACCACCATGACCTCGTCGTCGGCAAACAGGCGTGCGGATCGGAACTGACGGTAGACCCATCCGATGCCGATCATGCCGAAAGGTTCGAGCTCGACGGCCCGCAGCGCGCCGAGGCTGGCGGCGCCGATCACGTCGATTCCGTTGCGCAGCAGCCGAAGGATTTCGCCCGGCGTCGGCGGCAACGACTCGATGAAGACCCCGTCGATCAGCACGATCCGGCTTGCCCCGCGCTTCGCCGCGGCGATGAGGTCCCCGGATCGCGCCGGCGGATGAAACGACCATTCGTTTCCCACCGGCAGGCCATCAACGCCGTGCAACGACGGACCAACGAACACCGCGGTGGCGCGGTCGGTGCCGTGGTCCGTTGCCCCAGTGACGAGCGATTCGTCGCGGCAATCCGGCGGAGGATTGGCCAGGCAACTTTTCATTGGTCCTCCCGAATCGCCATACCGCCAAATCCAATTGCCGCGGCATCCAAGCCGCGCCGGCCAAGACCCATGGCCCGGCCATGAGTCGCCAGCGTGGACCAATCCTCCAGTTCGGGAACGATGACCTTCGCGACGGGAATGCCGATCTGCGGTAACGTTCGATCCTTCACAAGGCATCGGCGGATACCCGCCCTGCCCAGCGCTGCCAGCATGACGCGGATGTCGTCGCACACGCTGGCGGTGCGCCTGCCGGCCGCCCTGGTCCACCGCCGCGTACCGCGCTCGGCGAACGGCCACAAGGCGCGAAAGCCGGCGCCGCCGGCGACTTCGGGAATGTCCTCGCGCGCACCCTGAATGACGGTGACGCGGCTTTGGGCCGCCTCGGTAATCGCGCGATGAAGCGCGATCTCGGGGGTGGGATGAGCCCCCGCGCCGTCGCAGATAAAAGGCACCCGCCCCGCCAGGTGGCCATCGACTGCCATTCCTCGGAAACAGGGAATTCCCAGGTCCGAGGTTACGTCCAGCACGCACAGGTCCACGTCGGCGACGTTGAAACGCTCGACCATTTTGCGATCCGTCGAAGGCAGACTGGACAGATCCAGATGCTCCGGCAAGCGCGACCTGAGGCGCCGCCGCACGCGCTGGCCGCAGAGCGTGCGGGCGATGGCACGGGCGATCGGGTGCAGATAGGATCGCACCGCAGTGAGCGTGTCGGCATCCCTTTCAATCAGTTCCGCCAGCCCATGACAGATCGCTTCCTCGATCGTGTTTCCCGAGGCGAGTCCGTTGGAGCTTGACGGCAGGGCCAGCGCCCCTGGCAGCGGCCTGTATGGAACCATCGCCAGCACGGCCGGCACCCACACGTCCTGGCATCCCATCAAGTCCCAGGCTTGGGTCCATTCAATTGCCTGGTTCGGATCGAATGTTTCCGGTAACGCGAGCCTCGCTTCGCATGGATGGAGGAACAGCCCAACGCGGGAAATCTCGCTGACGGTGGCCACGCGGCAGTCAGCCGGCCGCTGCTCGGCGCAATATCGCTCAACGGCCTCCATCAGCGCACCAGCCCGCGCCTGCGCATCGGTTACACCCTTGCCATTGTAAACGGAAATGCTCTCGGTACTGGGGCAGATGGCGCTCCACACGGGAATGCCGATCCGATCGACTCCCGTCGTCTGCGAGAGGCGGGTCACTCCGATAGCTCGGCTTACTCGTTCTGCCCGGCGGATCGTTTCGCTGAATGGGACGGTGCGGTGCCCAAGACCGATGCGCCGTTTGGGCCCTTCGGCCATGGCGGTCCCATCCGACAAAACAAGCTGGAGATTCCAATCCTTAGGAGATGGCGCTGATGCCGACGCGAAATTCATCGAATCGACCCACACTTCGTGTTCGCGCGCCATCGCGACCCACTGGGCAGGAATGATGCGGCCGATCCGTCGGACCAATTCAGTCGTCAGTCCTGTATCGAGCAGACAGTCCCAAGGCGACTGGCCCACTGCCGCCGCGTATCGCGGATCGCTCAAGAGCCTGGCAACGACTTGCGTCAGTGCCGGCAGCCAACGCTCCGCCGCGGCGCATCGCCGTACGCCCGACGGACCTTTGACTGTACTTGCCGCTAACACGGTGAGCCCTTCACACCTTTTGCGCCTCGGTGACGGCCGGCAGGGCCGATGTCTCGACCGCCCGCGCGCCGATCAGAATCGCGATGATTCCACCTTTGTCCGAACGCATCGCCTTTTTGCCCAACTTCCGGACAGGCTTGGCTCCTTTGGAGCGGGCCTTGTTTTTCTTGCTCATGGCCATGACGGTCTCCTTTGTAGCGGAATTCGACTGCGTCCAAGCCCGCGCGGCACACACCGCTAGGACCGGACGACTTGTGAAAAACCGGCGGCAAGCGGGACATATTTCATCTTAGAATGAGCAGCAGGAAGTATAGTTGTCAGTCAATTTCAGTTGTCAGTAAAGGCCAGCCCGTGCGGACCCTGATGGTTTCCGCACGGGCCATTTGTGTCGCCTGCGCCTTTATTTTCACTGGGTCGTTTGTCTGGCAAGCAGTTAGACGCTGCCGTCGGCGAAGCCGGTAAATACACCGTTAACCTTGAAGGCCGAGGGAGTCAGTGTCGCCCCACCCACTGCGAATCCGCCCTTGCCGCGCTTCAGGTTGTTTCTGGACATCTTCTTCACAGGCTTGCGCCCGCCGGATCGGGATTTGGTATTCTTCTTTCCAGCCATGACAGCTCCTTAGAAATGGAAGTCCGATCGCGCCCAAGTCCGGCGGCACGCACCGCATCGGGCCGGACGACAACGTCACCAACCGCCGCCGCCCACCTCTTATTTCGCGTTAGAATCGACATGAGGAAGTATAATGCCGGTCAAGTCCGGGTCCAAGCAATTTCTTTTAATCCTTGACTGGTGGGAAAGCCAACCTCGCTGCCGAAGATGATACGGCGGCGCGTTATACTTATTTGCGGGTATGGATCGCATGGATCGCGACGAAAAGCTTGCGGCAATCGGGCGTTCAGGGCCATTTGCGCTCCTGGACCCTGTTGCGCGCCAGGACTTGGCCGAGCGGATGACAGTCCGGTCGCTTCGATTCGGCCAGACCGTCTTCGAGAAGGGGGATCCCGGCGATGCGATGTACATCATCGCCTCGGGCAAGGCCCGCGTTCTGGGAAGCACGCCAGGCGGCCAGGAGACGACGCTGGCGGTACTGGGCCCGGGGGCATACTTCGGCGAGGCGGCACTCACATCGGGTGCGCCTCGAAATGCCGGCGTACGGGCCGCGTTCGACCTGACGCTGCTGCGGCTGGAACGATCCGATTTCGAGCGCATGCTCGCCCGTCACCCTGACGTGCTCGGGGCGCTGCGACGCTTTCTGGCTGTTGAGGGAATTCAGAATTTCCTCAAGGAATCCACCGCCCTGGAGGTTCTGCCGGCCCACGTCCTGTGCGAGCTGATCGGCGAGTTCGAAGAGCTTCACTTCAAAATGGGCGATGCGGTTATCCGCGAGGGAGACGAGGCCGACCGGTTTTACGTCGTCTATCGGGGGATGCTTGAGGCGATCTATGCAAACGGCCAGGAGGGTACCGCAGCGACACATGTGTTGGGACAGATCGGCGAGGGAGAGTTTTTTGGCGAAGTGGCCCTGCTCCGCGGGTGCGCCCGCACGGCCACGGTTATCGCGGCTTCGGATTGCGTGGTCTATGCCTTGAGCCGAAACGGGTTCGAGCGGGCAGTGGCAGCGTCCCCGCAGTTCCGCGCGCGGCTGGAGCAGCGCATCGCGCAGTATCACGGCGACGGGGACGCCGCGGCAGGCGAAATCAAACCGCTGGTCCCGCCTGCCGAAGCGCGGGCGGCGGGTGCCGAGGAAGACGAGCAAGCCGAGGACCGGGTGCCCGAAGAGGAGTTGCCGCCGCCGGCGCCTGGAGGGTGGCTGCGCCGGCTCCCGTTGCTGGGCCGAATCCGCCGGCGTCCTTACATTTCGCAGCGGGACGCCAGCGACTGCGGTGCCGCCTGCCTGGCCATGTGTTGTGCCCATTACGGCGTGCGCGTTGGACTGTCGCGCGTCCGCGACATGGCCAACGTGGACGCCGACGGCGCGACGCTCTGGTCGGTCGCCCGCGCCGCCGAAGGCCTGGGTTTTCGCGCTCGCGGACTCCAGCTTGGTTTTGATGCGCTGCCGGAGCTGACGCTGCCCGCCATCGCCCACTGGGAAGGCGTCCATTACATCGTTCTTTACGAGGCCAACCCCAATGGCGTGCTGGTGGCCGATCCCGGCCTGTCGCTGATCCGCATGACGCGTGAACAGTTCGAGCGCGGGTGGACCGGACGCCTGCTCGAACTGACGCCCACGCCGCAGCTCCGCGGCGTGCCGCCAGCCCGCACCGCCTATCAGCGCTTCTGGCCCATCATCCGGCCCTACCTGCCGCTGCTGGGCGAGGTGCTGGTGGCTTCGCTGCTCCTGAGCATCCTGGGGCTGGGCGTCCCGGTTTTCACGCAGATGATCGTCGATCGCGTCCTGGTCAGCCAATCGCCCGGGCTGCTGAACATGCTGCTGATCGCGATGCTGCTGATCGCAGGGTTTCAGGCCGCACTCACCACAGTCCGGCGGGTGCTGCTGGTGCACGTTTCGATCCGCGCCGACGCCGAGCTGGTTTCGCAGTTTCTCGGCCACGTCATGAAGCTGCCCATGCGCTTCTTCGACCTGCGCCGCGTCGGAGACATCATTTCGCGATTGCAGGAGAACGAAAAACTGAGGACCGCGATGGTGGGGACGATCCCCGGCGTGCTGCTCGATTGCGTTCTCGCGATCGGCTACGTGGGGCTGATGTTCTACTACAGCGCCCGCCTGACGCTGATGGTGGTGGCGATCCTGCCGATGTTCGTGATCCTGATTATCGCCCTGACGCCGGCGATGCGGCGCAACCGCCGCGAGCACTCCGCCAGGGAGGCCGACGCCTGGAGCCAGTTCATCGAAGCCATTACCGGGATCGGGACCGTCAAGGCGATGGCATCCGAACCCAGCGTTCGATGGCGGGCCGAAGGACTCTACATCGAGTCGCTACTGGCTGCCCGCAAGGGCGCCCATCTCCAGACGGTATACCTCGCGGCGTCCCTCTTTCTCCAAACCGCAACTACCGCGCTTCTCCTGTGGTACGGGGCCCGCCAGGTTCTCCAGGGTGTGATGACGATCGGCGAGTTGCTGGCCTTTGTCACCCTTACCGCCCAGATCATTCAGCCCACCATCCGCCTGGTGGAAGCGTGGGAACAGCTTCAGGACGTCCGCAACGCGGTCGAACGGCTCAATGACGTGCTGGACGCCCGTCCCGAGCGGCCAGCGGGTCGCACCTTCATCAGCCCGCGTAAGCTGACCGGCGCCATCACCCTCGAATCGGTAACCTTCCGCTATTCGATGGGCCAGGAGAAGCCGTCGCTGGCGAATTTCACGCTGCAAGTGCAACCAGGCGAGCACTTGGCGGTGGTGGGACGGTCGGGGTCCGGCAAATCGACGCTCGGCAAGCTGATGCTGGGGCTCTATACGCCCACCGAGGGGCGAATCCTGATCGACGGACATGACGTACGGCTGCTGTCGCCGCAAGCGCTGCGGCGGCGAATCGGCGTCGTGCCGCAGGATGTTTTCCTGTTTTCCGGCTCGGCCCGCGAGAACATCTCGGCGGGAGACCCCGACACGCCGCTCGAGCGGATCGTCCGTGCCGCACAGCTTGCCGGGGCCCACGATTTCATCGCCGCCAACCCGCTTGGATATGACATGAAGGTCGGCGAGCGGGGAATGTCGCTGTCAGGCGGCCAGCGGCAGCGGATCGCCCTCGCCCGCGCCCTTTTGCACGACCCGGACGTGCTCGTGCTGGATGAAGCCACTTCATCCCTCGACGCCGAATCGGAGCGAACAATCCAACGCAGCCTCGAAGCCGCAGCGCAATCGCGGACGACCATTGTGATTGCCCATCGACTTTCCACGGTGCGCAACGCCGACCGCATCATCGTCTTGGACGGCGGCTGCCTGGTCGAACAAGGGACCCACGAGGAACTGATCGGCCGCGGCGGGTTGTACGCCTCGCTCGTCGGCCAACAGGTGCAGGAATAGCGCCACGCCAGGAACATCAATGCCAACGTCAACCGACACTCCGTCTGCCCTGAGCCCGTATCTGGGATACGGCCGCCGAACGGATAAGACCCTCCCCGGCCGCGCGGTGAATGCGTCGCGCGGCCTGCTTTATGTAATGCTCGCGTTGCTGGCATCGGCAATTATTTGGTCGGCAGTCACGAAGCTTGACGTGGTCGTTAATGCCAACGGCCGGCTACGGGCCGAGGGCGAATCGCTCCGCGTCAGCGCGCCCGAGGCCGGCGTCGTCCAGGCCGTCAATGTCGCCGTGGGAGAGCATGTCGTCGCCGGCGCCCGGCTGGTCCAGCTTGACGACTACAAGTACGAGGCCGAGATAACCCGGCTGGCAGCCGATGTGGAGGCGGCGCGTGCCCAGGCCGATCGCTCGCGCAAATCCGAGGCCGCCGCGGCGGTGGACGATCCCTTCCTGTTACAGCAGGCCCGCCTTCAGACCGCCCAGGATGAAGCCCGCCTGCGCTCGCTCGACGCCCAGCTTGGTGAAGCTCGCCAGGCGCGCGACCGGATGACGCTTCGATCGCCCGTCGCCGGCAAGGTGACCCGCCTTGCCGTCACACGTCCCGGCGCTTCTTTGACGGCCGGCGAGATCGCCGCCGAAATCGCCCCCGACGGCCGGCCGCTCGTGGCGGAAGTGCTGATTCCCAATTCGTCGATGCGGGGAATCCTGCCCGGCATGCCGGTTCGCCTTCGATTTGACGCCCTTCCTTCGCAGGACTACGGATACGCCGCGGGCCACCTGGTTACGGTTGATCCCGATGCCGACCAACAGGGCTTCTATAAAGGAATCGTCGCGCTCGATCAGTCGGATCTGCACGGCCCCCGCGGGAGCGCCTCGCTCCGCCTCGGCCTGATCGCCGATGCTCGGATCATCATCGAACGCAGCTCCGTGCTTAGCTTCGTCCTGCGTCCGCTGAGACAATTCCGAGAGCCGATTACCGTCAATCGCTAAGAACGTGTGTGAGAAGTTAATGACCCCGCGATGGGCCGCAAAAGGCCCGAATGCGAGGCGGAGGTCCGAGGCGTATCAACCTTATCGATACGTCGAGGAC
>Ga0307477_10003097_pt1 | contig 12511 bp, 11 predicted proteins | sample atmos_gasesECM2C_FD_203316 | JGI IMG/M metagenome (GOLD analysis project Ga0307477, IMG submission 203316) | Hardwood forest soil microbial communities from Morgan-Monroe State Forest, Indiana, United States - atmos_gasesECM2C_515 | ecosystem: Environmental > Terrestrial > Soil > Temperate...
GCTCGGGGTAGCGTTCGTCGAGGAAACCGGCCGCCGTCACCCGGTCCGTCCGGAAGCTGCGGAAATCCTGGCGCAGCTCGCACCAGGCGATCAGGTGACGAACGGTCTCCATGTAGCCGACCGTCACCGGCCAGACGACGCGCTCGCTCTCGCGACCCTGTTCGTCGCGATAACACAGCGCGATCTTGCGGCCGGCGTGAATCTGCGCGCGTACCCGCGCCATGTCGAGACCGTCGGCGGCTAGGCTCCGCACTGGCGGCATATCGGTCACCGGCTCGAGCACATAGGGCCGAAGTCGTTCCGGCACGACGGCGCCGATCTTGGCGATCAAATCCTGGGCCGCCCGTGCCAGCGCCGGATCGCTGTGGCGCGCCACCCATTGGGCGCCCAGCACGGCAGCCTCGATCTCGTCGGGTGTCAGCATCAGAGGCGGCAGGTCGAGCCCTGCCTCCAGCACGTAGCCGACCCCGGCCTCGCCGCGGATCGGCACCCGCTGGCCGATTAGGTCCGCGATGTCACGATAGACGGTCCGCTTGGAGGTCTCGAGTTCGGCAGCGAGCGCGTCAGCGGTTATCGGCTTAGGCGTCCGGCGCAGGATCTGAATGATCTGAAAAAGCCGGTCGGCGCGTCTCATGAGCTTTTATCACTCGATCATGCTGACAGCATGATGGCAGCAGGGTGGCAATAGCAATGCTGGCGCATGCCCGATTCGTTACCAAATAACGTCTTGGGGTAACGGCGGCATCGCGAAGGCCGCCTCACCGGCTCTCACCGTGCGGCAATGCGGGATAGGAAACAACGATGAGCGAAGCCAGAAATCTGTTTTCGGTTCTGCGCCAGTCGGCTGATCCCGAGACGGCGGACGCTATCGAGAGGCTGGTTCAAGACGCTTCGGATCGCGAGCTCTGCCGGGTCAACGTGTTGGATTTCGCCGCGAAGACCGGGCTCGACGAGGAGCGCGTGGTCGCCGCCTTTCTGCACGCAGCGCGGCTGGGAATCTTCGAGCTTTCGTGGAACGTGCTATGCCCGGGCTGCGGCGGTGTGCTCGATTCCAGCGCGACGTTGAAGAGCTTCGATAAGGACGAATATGCCTGTGCCTGGTGTGCAGCCGGATATACGCCGACCCTCGACGAGATCGTCGAGGTGACGTTTACGGTCAACCGGCGAGTGCGCAGAATCGCGGCACACGACCCCAACGAACTGCCCTTTAACGAGTATTTTCGTCAGGTGTTCTGGAGTTCGGGGATCGATGTCCCGGAGAATTTCGAGGACCTGCTCCAGGAAATCGTCCTCGAATCGGTCGAGCTGCCGCCCGGCGAGAAGGTGCTCCTCTCGCTGCAATTGCCGGCGGAATTCGTGATCGTCATCGACCCGGTGACCCATGCGACCCAATTCCTCGACGTCAAGGGCGAGCCGACGCGCGAGCGCCAAAACCTGACGCTTGTTCTCGACAAGCTGCGCGCGCCGACCAAGACCGTCGAGCTGCGTCCCGGCCCGCTGCGTTTGTCGCTGGAGAACCATACCGATTCGCGCGTGCTGCCGGGGCTATGGGTCGCCAACGACAAGCTCCACGAGCTGCTCGCCAGGCGCAAACCGTTTCTGACCGCGAAGCGGCTGCTGACGAACCAGGTGTTTCGCGACATCTACGGCACCGACACGATCGACGTCGATCAGCGCCTCAAGATCACCAGCCTGACCTTCCTGTTCACGGATTTGCGAGGCTCGACCGAGCTTTACGACCGCGTCGGCGACCTGGCAGCCTTTGACCTCGTCAGAGCACATTTCCAAATCCTCAACGAGATCGTCGCCACCGAGGCCGGGGCCGTGGTCAAGACGATCGGCGACGCGGTGATGGCAACCTTCCCGACCCCCGATCGTGCGCTTGCCGCTGCGCTGCGCATGCGCGAGGCGATGCGCCGCCTCAATGACGGGCACAACGGTCACGATCTGCTGCTCAAGATCGGCATCCACGAAGGACCATGCCTGGCAGTCGTCCTCAACGACCGGCAAGACTATTTCGGCACGACCGTGAATATCGCCTCCCGCGTGCAAGGGCTGGCCGACTCACGCTCGATCCTGGCGACCGGGCCGGTAGTCAAACACCCGCAGGCGGCGAACTTGCTCGCGACCAGCGGGCTCCAGCCCGTGCCGCAGCGCCGCGCGTTGCGCGGCATCGCCGAGGAGCTCGCCGTATACGAGATTGCCTGAAGAGCTCCGCTACCGCGAGCTATCTCGCCCGCGCAGCCGATCGTCGAACTTGCGCATCGCCGGGACCATGCTGTCCGGGCTGGCCCATCCTTTTTGACGCTGATACGTCACGCAACTGCAATAGATCCGTCATCCCCGCCGTCTAGGCTCGCGCGCCGCAGCCGAAGGGAACGGATGGGGGTTCGTGATGCTGGCAAAGTTGTTGACGACCGCAGCCACGGCGACCGCTCTGGTCGGCGCGTTACCGGCGGCGATCAGTTTCGCCGACGACGGCCACGGAGCAGTTCAGCATGTGTTGCTGCTGAGCATCGATGGTTTCCACGCCGTCGATCTGGAGATTTGCGTCGCGAAGGGGACATGCCCGAACCTCGCAAAGTTGACAGGGCACGGCATCACGTACACCAACGCCTCGACGACAAAGCCCTCGGATTCGTTCCCCGGCCTCCTGGCGCCGGTGACTGGCGGGACGTCGAAGTCGACCGGGGTCTTTTACGACGACAGCTATGACCGCACCTTATTCGTCCCCGGCAGCAATTGCCAAATGGGGCCCGGCACCGAGACGAACCTCGCCGAGAATATCGACAAAGACCAGCACTCGATCGATGGCGGGGTCAACGCCAGCCTGACCGGGCTCAACAGCGGGGTGGCGATCGATCCCAACAAGCTGCCGGGACAGTCGGTCAATGGTCACTGCTCGCCGCTATGGCCGCATTATTTCATACGCACCAACAGCATCTTTGGGGTGATCCATAAGCACCGCTTGCGGACAGCCTGGTCGGACAAGCATGCCGCCTATGACATCATCAACGGCAATGACCCCGACACCCAGCCGACCAATGCACCGGGTACCAACATCGACGACTTTTTCGCGCCCGAGATCAATTCGGATCTGACCACCGCGAATATCAATTTGGCCCACACTCTCCTCGGTCCCCATTTTTCGACAGCGCCCGATCCGACGTCGCGCGGTGGCGACTTCACCAGCGCGATCGATGCGGTCGAGTTTTACGACGGCCTCAAAGTGCGGGCGACTCTCAACCAAATCAATGGGTTCGACCACACAGGCAATACCCGTCTCGGCACGCCGGAGATTTTCGGCATGAACTTCCAGTCGGTCAGCGTCGGGCAGAAGCTCAAGAGCGCCGGCTATACCGACCCGGTCGCCACACCAACGGCGAACCTCGCCAATGCCATCAAGTTTGTCGATACTTCGATCGGGCAGATGGTCAACGCCTTGCAGGGTCATGATCTACTGGAGAACACCCTGGTGATCGTCAGCGCCAAGCATGGCCAGTCGCCGATCGATGTCACGAAGCGGACGGCACTCGACGACGGCACGGTGATCAAAGGGCCGATCGGCCCCAACTTCGCCTTCGACATCGGCGATGACGGTGTCCTGATCTGGCTCAAGGACAACAGCGGCGGAAAGACCGCGACGGCCGTCTCAGCCCTCAACACGTACCAGCAAACCGTGGGAGATACCGGGATCGTCGAATGGCTCTCCGGTCCGTTGCTCACCTTGAACTATCAGGATCCGGCCCATGATGCGCGCACACCCGACATCATTGGCATTGCCAGGGTCGGCGTGATCTACACAACCGGGTCGAAGATCGCGGAGCATGGCGGCTTCAACGAGGACGACACCCACGTCGCCCTGCTCGTTTCGCATCCGGATTTTGACCAGGAAAGCATCATCGCAACCGTCGCGACAACCCAAATCGCCCCGACAATCCTCAAGGTCCTCGGTCTCGATCCCAACGAACTCGACGGGGTGCGGTTGGAGGGAACACCTTTGTTGCCCGGGTTCGAGGACCGGTGACCCCGATCGCGCGTCGAGGGTGGCGACGCTGAGGGCGTCAGTCTAGGGCGCCGCAGGGGCCGCTTTGCGGCAAAAAACACGATTTTCGTTGTATTTGCGGGCCTCACCTAGCGGAAATATCACGTCCGCGGCGGCCGATTCGACAAGCCCGATTGGCGCGCCGGCGGGGACATCGCTATAACGAGTATATGGAGCACCTCGTTCAGCCGACCCTCGACTTCATCTCGGCGCATTCGAGCTGGGCCGTGGCGGTCATGTTCGTCACCGCGTTCGGCGAATCGTTCGCCTTTGTCAGCCTGCTGTTTCCCGGCACCTCGCTCCTGATCGCCGCCGGGGCCTTGATGGCAGCGGGCTCGTTGCCTTATCTGCCGATCGTGGCGGGGGCGGTCACCGGTGCGGTTCTCGGCGACACGGTTTCGTTCTGGATCGGTCATCGTTTCGGCGGCGGGATTGCCCGGGTCTGGCCGTTCACCCGCAGTCCGGAGCTGCTGCCCAACGGCATCCGGTTTTTTGCCAGGCACGGTGGCAAGAGCGTCTTCATCGGCCGCTTCTTCGGCCCGATGCGCGCCGTGATACCGCTCGCCGCCGGGGTTATGCGCATGCCGCGAGACCGCTTCTGGTTTGCCAATGTCGCCTCGGCGATCGTCTGGGCGCCGATGCTGCTGTTCGCCGGCGACGCGGTCGGCGATGTCGGCGACAGCCTCGTAGGATCCGCGAACACCGTGCTGTTGGTCTTCGCCGGCCTCACCCTCTTCGGCATCGCCGGTGTCGTTTGGGCGGCGATGAGGTCTGCGCGGCCGAAGACCTGAGCCGGCTCCTTACCGGGGGCCGGCCGGCTGCCCAGATTGATGCGAGAAACCGATCGCGCGAGTGCGGAGCCGAATGTCGTCGTTTTTCACGCCCTACCGCCATCAGTTCATCCGCATCGGCGCCTGCGTGCCGCATGTCGCGGTCACCGAGCCGCGGCGCAACGCGGAGAATGTCCTGGGCCTGCTCGCCGAGGGCGATGCGGCACGGGTCGCTTTGATGGTGTTCCCGGAACTTTGTCTCTCGGCATACGCGATCGACGATCTCCTGTTTCAGGATGCGGTGCTCGACGAGGTGGTGCGGCAGATCGATCGGCTGATCTGCGCAAGCGGCGAGCTCTTCCCGATTTTTGTCGTCGGGGCGCCGCTAAGGTCGCAGGGGCACCTCTATAATTGCGGCGTCGTCATTCATCGCGGCGCGCTTCTGGGTGTCGTTCCCAAGGTGTTTCTGCCGAACTATCGCGAGTTTTACGAGCGGCGGCATTTCACCTCGGGCGACGGCGTCGTCGGCCGCTCGATCGCGATTGCCGGGCGAGAAGTCCCATTCGGCAGCGATCTATTGTTTGCCGCCGGCGGCGAGGCCGGTTTCGCCTTTCACGTCGAGATCTGCGAGGATCTGTGGGTGCCGCAGCCGCCGAGCACACATGCGGCACTCGCCGGAGCCGAGATCCTCCTCAACCTTTCCGCCAGCAACATCACGATCGGCAAGGCGCAGATGCGCCGCCTGCTGTGCGCCTCGCAATCGGCGCGCTGCATCGCGGCCTATGCCTATTCCGCCGCCGGCGCGGGCGAATCGACGACCGACCTCGCCTGGGACGGCCAAGCCGGCATCTTCGAATGCGGCGACGATCTCGGCGAGACGCAACGCTTTTCGGCGGAGCCGGAGGTCGCGATCGCCGATGTCGATCTCGGGCGCATCCGGCAGGAGCGGATGCGGACCAACACGTTCGGCGACTGCGCGCGCGCCGGCGGGGACAAACGCACGTCGTTCCGCACGGTCAGCTTCCACTTTGCCGCGCCGGGCGAGCCCCTCGAGCTGCGCCGCCAAGTCGAGCGGTTTCCGTACGTGCCGTCAGATCCGGCGATGCTGCGCGAGAATTGCTATGAGGCCTATAACATCCAGGTACAGGGGTTGGCGCAACGGGTCGCGGCGACCGGCTTGAAAAGACTCGTCATCGGCGTTTCCGGCGGGCTCGACTCGACGCAGGCGCTGATCGTCTCGGCGCGTGCGATGGATCGGCTGGGGATGCCGCGCAGTGACATCCTCGCCTACACCTTGCCCGGTTTCGCGACGAGCGATGCAACCAAAGCCAATGCGTGGCGGCTGATGCGCGCGCTCGGCGTCAGCGGTGCCGAGATCGATATCCGGCCGGCGGCGCGGCAGATGCTCGGCGACATCGGTCACGCCTCGGCCACGGGCGAAGCCCTCTACGATGTGACCTTCGAAAACGTGCAGGCCGGGTTGCGCACCGATTACCTGTTCCGGCTGGCGAATCACAACGGGGCTCTCGTGGTCGGCACCGGCGATCTCTCCGAGCTCGGTCTGGGGTGGTGCACTTACGGGGTCGGCGACCAGATGTCGCATTACAACCCGAACGCATCGGTGGCCAAGACCCTGATCCAGCACCTGATCCGTTTTGTCGCGGCATCGGGCGATCTAGCCGAGGAAACCGAGCGAATCCTTTACGATATCCTGGCGACCGAGATCTCGCCCGAGCTGGTGCCGCCGGGCGCCGATGGCGCGATCCAATCGACCGAGAGCATCGTCGGGCCGTACGCGTTGCAGGACTTCAACCTCTACTACGCGACGCGCCACGGCTTCCGCCCCTCCAAGATCGCCTATCTGTCGTGGAATGCCTGGCATGACCCCAAGCGCGGCAGGTGGCCCGCCAACACGCCCGATACGGCGCGGCACGGCTATACGCTCGCCGAGATCAAGCGTTGGCTGCGCGTCTTCCTTTACCGCTTCTTCCAACTGAGCCAATTCAAACGCTCGGCGCTGCCCAACGGACCGAAGATTTCTTCCGGCGGGTCATTGTCGCCACGCGGCGACTGGCGCGCCCCGTCCGACGCAAACGCTGAGGTGTGGCTCGACGAACTCGAAGCTGGTGTCCCCGACAGCGAGTGAGCAGCACTATTGGTCTTGTACGACCGCGATCGGGACCCGGCGGCGTTGCCGATGATGAATGGGGCTGACCGACCTGATTTCGAGGTTCGAGACCAGGACGCGGAAAGTTGCTTCGCGCTCGGCCACCGCTAAGGTGAACTCGTCAACCGTGCTGCAAGCCACCGCGACGCCCGCCCGCCCGCGTCTGCGGGATCTGATTTCGGCGTTGCGCGCATAGTGGGCGTCTTCGACGCGACGATAGGCGAACCCGTGGCTCAGCCCCTCTTCCGGGGTCCACAAATCGAAGGCGTAGCATCCTTCCTTCAGTAGGATCGGTCCGACGACGGCGTGCATGAGGCGCTCCGATCAGCTGCGAGGGTTATCGGCTTGGGCTGGCGACAGGATCGCGTGCTCGTGGCCGGCCGTGCCTGTCGCGGCAGCCGGCACCGTCACAGCCGGCATGCATTTGGCGACGAGAACGGCCAAGTCGAGCATGCCGAGCCCAATCGCAATCACGAGAAGCCAGGCATTCATTTCCCCGGCGATCCGGTCGAGGCGGATCAGGTGATGTTTCATCGGGACCTCACGCAGACAAAGATGGACCTAATCATGTTGCAGTGCAACATAAAACTTCCGGAAGTTGTCGAAAGACTTCTATGGAATCCTGCTGCGCTGCAAGAGCAGCGGCAGCCGGATTAAGACCCGCCGTAAACCGGGATCACTGCACCGCGGGTTACGCGATTGGCCGGCGAGGCCAGGAAAGTAATGATTTCGGCGATGTCGGCCGGGGAGACCCAACGCCGATGGTCGGCATCCGGCATCGCCGCCCGGTTCGCCGGGGTGTCGAGAACCGATGGGGCAACCGCATTGACCCAGATCTGTTCGTCGGTCGTCTCTTGCCCCAGCGCTTGCGTCAGCGCCGCTACGGCGGATTTGGACGCGGTGTAGGCAACCATGCCGGCGCCGAGGCGCGGCTCCAGCGCCGGTCGTGCCGAGACATTGACGATCCGCCCGCCCGGAGTGCCGCCGGGACCCGGTTCCTTGCGGGCACGGAACGCGGCGACTGCCGCCGCCGAGCACAAGAAGCACGACAGCGCATTCAACCGATACTGCGCCATAAAATCGGCTGCGGACATCTCGCCGATTGGCGCCATCGCAAAGCCGCCGGCCAAGTGAATCGAAGCCCAGAGCGGCGGGAGCGCCTGATAAAAGCGTCGAACTGCCGCCTCATCCGTGAGATCCACGCCGCGGCCGACGTGGACACCGGGATCTGAGGAGTGTGGGAAATCGTCGAGCTCCGCAGCCACCAGGTTCGGCACGTGGCAGACCGCGCCCGCAGCGCGCAACGTTCCTATGACTGCCCTGCCGAGGGCGCCGGTGCCGCCGGTAACGACGACATGGCTGCCGGCAAAGTCGACCATCTCGGTGATCCCTGCAATTTGTCCTAAGTTCTATACATCGGGGTCCGTCAATCGCGCGTCACCCATAGACGCGGTGATAAAGTTCGACGATCTCGTCGCTTGTCGGGATGCGCGGGTTGTTGGCGGGCGAGCCCGAGCCGAGCGCCTGGCTGGCCATCACCGGCAACAGCTCGTCATAGCGTTCGGCGTCGATGCCCCAGTCACGCGGTGTCGGGACCTGGAGATCGTCGTTGAGCCGCCGCAGTTCGTCGAGCAGGCGTGCGACCGCACCTTGGCTCCCCTCAGCCTCTTCGGCTACGCCCATCGCCCGGGCGCAGTCGGCGTAGCGCTCGAGTGCTGCCGGCGCCGAGAAGGCGGTGATCTCCGGCAGCAGCATGGCGTTCGATAATCCGTGCGGAACGTGGAAAAATGCGCCGATTGGCCGGCTCATGCCGTGCACCAGGCACACGCTGGAATTCGAGAACGCCATCCCCGCGGTCGTCGCACCAAGCATCATCGCCTCGCGCGCCGGCCGGTTGTCAGGCTCGGCACAGGCGGTCCGGATGTGGCGAGCGATCAGACCCATCGCACTCTTGGCGAGCCCGTCGGTAAACGGATTCGCCCGGCGGCTGACATAGGCCTCGATCGCATGGGTCAAGCTATCTAGGCCGGTATCAGCAGTCAGCCGCAGTGGCATCGAGAGCGTCAGCTCGTAATCGACGATCGCCGCCAGCGGACAGCAGCCGAGCCCTGCGACCAGCATCTTCTCGTCGGTCTCGGTGTCGGTGATCACGGTGAACCGAGTCACTTCGGAGCCGGTGCCGGCGGTGGTCGGGATCGCGACGAGCGGCGGTCCGGCCTTGGGAATCTCGGCCGGGACCTTGTAGTCGCGCATCTGTCCGCCATTGGCGACCAGCACACTCATCGCTTTGGCGGTATCGATCGAGCTGCCCCCGCCGATCGCGACGAGGCTGTCGAAGCCACCTTCCGCGAGACGAGTGGTGCCGGTCTCGACGACCGCCGTGGTCGGGTCGGCGACCGTGTCGGAGAACACGGTCCAAGGAATGCCGGCGCGGTCGAGTTGGGCGGTCGCCTGCTCGAGATGGCCCGAGCGCGCGAGAAAGGGATCGGTGACAATCAGCGGGTTGGCGAGCCCGAGACGGCGCAGTATCGCCGGCAGCTCGGCGAGCGCTCCACCGCCCACCGCCATCAGACGCGGCGTTGTCACGATCGCAACCATTAGAGGCCTCCCTCAGCCCGGCTTGCGCATCACAAAACGCAAGACCCCGCTCGGCTGCTCACTCGCTTCGAGCAGCTCGCATCCGGTGGTGTGGCAGAAATGTTCGAAATCCTTGGTGGCACCGGGATCGGTCGCCAGCACTTCGAGCACCGCGCCGGGGGGGAGCGGCTTCAACGCCCGCCGCGCCTTCAGCACCGGCAGCGGGCACAGCAGTCCGGTCGCATCGAGGGTCGCGTCCACCGTCAAATTGCCAGCTTGCGTCATCTCTCGGCACCTTGCGGGTCAGCTGAAAGCGCGTTTGAATGCGGCCCAGACGGCGCGCTGCGCGTTCATCGCGTCGTCGACAGCCGGCATCATGCCGAAAAAGCCGTGGATCATCCCCGGATACTCCTTGTACTCGACCGCCGCCCCGGCGCGGCGCAACGCCTCGGCGTAGCGCTCACCGTCATCGTGCAGCACGTCGCACTCGGCCGTAATAACGATCGCCGGCGCCACGCCCCCCAAGCTCTCCGCCTTGAACGGCGAGGCGCGCCAATCCTCGGCATCTCTCGGGCTCTTGAGATAATGATTGCGGAACCAAACCATCGATTCTTTTGTCAGCAGGCCGTAGCCCCGGGCGTATTTGTCATAGCTCTGGCCGACCAAGCCATAGTCGGCGACCGGGTAGACGAGCGATTGGAGCCGCAATCTCGGGCTGCCGGCATCGCGGGCCATCAGAGCAACGACTGCCGCGAGATTGGCCCCGGCGCTGTCGCCGTGCACGCCGATCCGGTCGGGGTCGGCGCCGAGCTCTTGGGCATTCGCGTGAACCCATTTCAGGGCAGCAAACGAATCTTCCACCGCCGCCGGAAATTTGTGCTCAGGCCCCATGCGGTAGTCGACCGATGCGACCAGCGCCTCGGCCCCGGCGCACAGGTTGCGGGCGACCAGATCATGCGTATCGAGGCTGCCGATCACGTGTCCGCCGCCATGATAGTAGACGATCGCCGGCGGCCGAGCCGCACTATTCGGCCAATAGAGGCGCAACCGCATGCCGCTTTCCGGGCCGGGGACCGACTGCTCCTCGATCCGGGCGACCGGAAGAGGCTCCGCCTTGCGCGCCTGCGCCGTCGCTTCCATCTGCTCGCGCGCCTCGGCCGCCGTCATCGCCTCGATCGGCTTGAGGCCGGCCTCGGCCATGACCTGCAGGACACGCACGATCTGCGGATGAAGGTCCGGCATGACAACCTCGGATCCAAGTGGCCGCCGGCCCTCACTTTATCATCGGACGACGCGATCCGATCAAGGTCCGCGGCGCCGGATGTCCTGGTAGGGTGTTCCGTCCCGGTGGGTGTAGACGGCGGGGGTTCCGCTAGCCGGTGCGACCATGTCGATGTCCGAATAATAAGCCGTGTCGCCGGCCACACGCGTGCCGATCTCGAGTATCTGAGCGTCACGGTCCGAGCGGTTTTGGAAGCAATGGCCGTTGGTGTCCTGCGCCCGGAACCCGGCAGCGTCGCCCGCGCGCAACAATTCCTCGCCCCCGTCGGTGACAAGCACGACCTCGCCCGAGAGCACATACACAAACTCGTCACCCGCGGTATGCCAATGGCGCTGGCTCGACCAGGCACCCGGCGGCAGCCGACATAGATTTACCCCGAATTGCGTCAGACCGGCGGCGTCGCCGAGCTTGGTGCGCTCTCGCGCGCGACAGGGCACATCAAACGGTGGCGGGTAGAGCGTGCCGACAACCGGCGTCAGCGCGGTCACATCGATCCGTTTCTTCACGTATCAGCTCCCTCCAAGACTGGCGTTTCCAAGAGTCTACCCGACGAGCGGCGGGCCCGCAGTGCGCTCGGCGATCGGGACGAGCGGCCGTTCGGCAGGTCCAGTGTAGAGTTGGCGCGGGCGAAAGAGCCGCGTCTCCGGGTCCGCGATCATCTCGTTCCATTGCGCCACCCAGCCGACGGTGCGCGCCACAGCGAAGACCGGCGTGAACATCGCTGGCGGCAGCCCCAAGGCGCGGAAGATGATACCAGAGTAGAAGTCGACATTGGGGTAGAGCTTGCGTTCGATGAAATACTCGTCCTCGAGCGCGATCCGCTCCAGCTCCATCGCGAGATCAAGGAGCGGGTCGTCACGCTGGCCGAGCGCGTCGAGCACCTCGTAGCAGCGCCGGCGCAAGAGCTTAGCCCGCGGGTCGTAACTCTTGTAGACCGGGTGGCCGAAACCGCTGAGCCGGTAGGGGTTGTTCTTGTCCTTGGCGCGGCGCAACACCTCGGGAATGCGGTCGACGGTGCCGATTTCTGCCAATGTCCGCAAGACGCCCTCATTGGCGCCGCCGTGCAGCGGACCCCACAGGGCGGCGATCGCCGCCGCCGTGCAGGCATAGGGGTTTGCCTGAGTCGCGCCGACGAGGCGCATCGCCGACGTCGAGGCGTTCTGCTCGTGATCGGCGTGCATGATCAGCACCGCCTCGAGCGCGCGTGCCGCCGCTTCGTGCGCCCGGTAGGCCTCACACGGTACCGAAAACAGCATGTTGAGGAAGTTCTCGGCATAGCCGAGATCGTTGCGTGGATAGACGAAGGGCTGGCCGAGCGAATATTTGTAGGCCATTGCGGCGATGGTCGGCATCTTGGCGACGAGCCGGTGCGAAGCGATCATCCGATGATGCCGATCGAAGATATCGAGCCCGTCGTGGTAGAACGCTGCCAATGCTCCGACCACGCCGCACATTACTGCCATCGGATGGGCATCCCGCCGAAATCCGCGAAAGATCGCGTGCAGCTGCTCGTTGACCATCGTGTGATGGGTGATATCGTGCATGAAGCGATCGAGCTGCGCCGCCGTCGGCAACTCGCCATTGAGCAGGAGCCAACAGATTTCGAGATAGCCGCAGCTCTTGACCAATGTGTCGATGGGATAGCCGCGAAAAAGCAGGACGCCGTTGTC
>Ga0307477_10003099_pt1 | contig 12507 bp, 16 predicted proteins | sample atmos_gasesECM2C_FD_203316 | JGI IMG/M metagenome (GOLD analysis project Ga0307477, IMG submission 203316) | Hardwood forest soil microbial communities from Morgan-Monroe State Forest, Indiana, United States - atmos_gasesECM2C_515 | ecosystem: Environmental > Terrestrial > Soil > Temperate...
GACCCGCCTCCCAGGGTGCGCCTGACGCGCGCGCCGGCCTACTGAGCAGGCCGCTTGGGCCGACCGCAGCTAGCCGTGGAGCTTCGAAGCGAGACCGTCGCTGACCGAGTGCCGGCTCTTCTACCCGATGGCTCTCGTGGCCAGTGGTGCGACGAAGCGGAGTGCTTCATCTCATAGCCCGCCGAGGTCCTCGGTGTCAGCCTGCGACAATACGAACTGTGCTGCATCTTTGCCGAGCTCCTGGCCGGCAACGTGATCGAGTCGGGTGTGCACTCCGGCGAAGATGCGGCTGAGACCGGCCTCGTCAGCTGCGGCTTGGAACCCGTTGAACGATCGGGTCACGCCCGCGAGCCCGTCTGAGGATACGGTGAGGTGGGTGTCAGGCTCGAAGAAGGCCGAAAGGACGGTCGCGGCCGCCTCGCTGATCGCGCTGTGTGCGCCCGGATACGAAGGGTCGGCGGCGGTGGATACCAAGGGATTCCAAGTCGGGTTTGCGACCGTTGCTGGGTTGCCATCGGTGTCCGCAAGCCGTATCGCCGTGACGGGCCGCCATAGTTGGTACGTGTACTTGGCGTCGTAGAACGCGATCGTTGTGTCGGCAAAGGTCAGGTTCAGGTCGGAGAAGACCTGAGCTGTCCGCTTCAGGTCCGTCCGTTGCTGGGTGACGAGGGTCGAAGTGATCTCGTTCCACGTGTTCCAGATCGGCGGGTTCCAGAACCTGGCCGCCTGTGTCTGGTCGGCTGATCGAGTCGTGCTGACGTCCTGTCCGAGACTTTGCACCTCGTTGATGGCGTTGGCGTACGCCTGGCTACTGAGAGCAGGAGGCGGTCCCGGTCTGAACTGGTTGGGGGTGTTTAGCACGAAGGGGGTGACCGAACCCCAGTTGGTGAATTGCGGAGAGGCGGAACTGGTCGGTCGGTAGTTTCCGGGCTGCGTGCCCGCTACGAACGGAGACGGTGAGACAGCGGAACCGTCGTTCGCCCGCAGAGCGAGCAGGATCTCGGCCACGGTATGGCCGACTCGAGCACCTTCGTCCTTACCGGGGCCTGCCGGGATGGTGCCGAGCTCCGAATTGAGAAGCTGGTCGACTTGGGGCTTAGCAGACGGGTACAGGGCGATGAGGCTGTCGTGGGCTGCCTGTGCGGCTGCGGCATCAGGACGAGCTGACCGCGGTGATGTCACCGTGAAGAGGTAGGGCTGGCCTTCGTGCGTCGTGGATACCACGGCATCTTCGATGGCGGCATCCACGATGGCGAAGCTTCTGGTCGGATGCACCGTCGCCGGCTGGAGGCCGGGGGTCTTCTCGATCTGCAGCAATTCGTTCGTCCAGTCCACGACGAGCTGACCGGATCCCGGTGTCGCTGCCACTTGGGCGGCCCTAGGCGCGAGGTCCGGTTGGTCCGCGCTCGCCGGAGAAGCAGCCGCTCCAGTTGTCGCGAACACTCCAGCACCGAGGACCCCCATAAGAATGGCGCCGACCGTAGGGCTGATCTTTCGCATCGCTCGTCGTCCTCCTGAAGTTGCGCGCCGGTGACTATGGGCCCGTGCGCGGGTCTCGACAGAGAGATAGGCATCGGGTTACACGCGACCGACGTGAGGGCAGCCGATGATGAATCGTTGGTGAGCAGCTGCCCGGCAGTTGTCGCGATGAGAAGGGTCTGAACCGGGCCGGGGGAGTGGAAGATGGCCGTTGCCAGGGTCGGGCCAGCCACCGTCACCAATGTTGCTCCCCGAAATCGGCCAATGTCGACCGACATGGTCCAGGCCCACTCGCCCACAGGCTCAGGGGCATCGAACATCTCATAGGAGATACGCGGCGGGTTACACGCCTGGCCAGAGCCCTGGCCAGGCGTACAACCATCCGAGAGGCCCAAGGCGGGCAGGTGGACTTAGGGACGGGATCGGGCCTTGACCAGGGCGATGACCCTCCGCTCCAGCGCAACACCGACGATCAGGAGGTCGCAGGCGAGTCTGATGCCTCGCTCGTCACGATCGCTCCTCCGCACCGGCGAGGCGGACGTTTGGTGACCGTCGAGTCGCCGGATCTCTGTGCCCTCTTCCGACCTCATGTCTTGCATGTCTCGAGATAGCGGACACAGTTACAGGGAGGAGCACTCGCCGCCCGTGCCAATTGAATGTGGAGGGTCGCCTTCTCCTAGGTCGGTCAGTCCGCTGCACCTCGAACTCAGATCGGGCATCCTTATCGCAAGATGACCCCGTCGAACGGAGCAGTTCCCAAAAACGGCGCCGGCATTGTCCGCCGGGCGGTTCGCTGGATGTTTCTCAACCGCCGCACCGGCCGAATCACCGTGGCCCAGTGGCCCAACATCCCATTGTCAGCCTTCATTCTCTTGTCCATTGCGCTCGTGTCCATCCGCCCCTCGGGACGCACCGAGATGGTGGTGCGGGCGGCTTCTGAGGTCGCTCTCCTCATTTGGGCGGTTGACGAGGTGGTCGGTGGGGTCAACCCGTTCCGCAGGATCCTCGGCTCGGTCGTCTTGGTTGCGACCATTACTAACGTCGCCGCCGGAGGACTGTGAAGCCGCAGCGCGACGATCTTCACGAGAACCTCGCACTCGGCAAAGCTATCCAGGTCGGCGGGGCTTCTTCTGTCTCGCCCACCTGGTGACTTTCGCGATGCTCTGCGCAGAGCAACTTGCGGGCAGCACATGATTTGGCGACCTTGGGCGGGGTCAAGGACGAGATCAACATGTAACCCGAATCGCTATCTCTTCTCAGAGGCCTGGCTGGGACACACCAAAGGCCGCGGCAAAGTGATCGGGAGGAAGCATGAGAAGGAACCGTCAGCGGATCTACGCGCTGTCCGGTTTGGCCCTGGCGGTCCTGGGAGCAGCAGCAGTTGGAGGCCTCACGCTGACCTCCGGCCGGGTTGTCGCGCCCCAGCACGTCTCCCCTGCGATCGAGACTCCGCGCAATGTCGCTCCTGCTACTCCACCTCCCACATTTCCCATCGCTGCCCAGGCACCTGTGGTTACGCCGGCACCCCCGCCTCCGCCCGCGCCCCCGCCTCCAGCGCCGGCCGCAGTCGCACCTCCGCCGGCCTCGCCATCGGGTATTCCCCAGGGAGGCGGGGGAGACGGCGATCCCGACAATAACGGGGCCGCGAGCGATGGTGACGGCAATGTCTAAATGGCGGTTGCTGTCGTGACGTTTCTGGCCACTCGACGAAAGGAAGAGGTCATGCGAATGATCGACACGAGTCGTGATCAAAGCGGTCCCCACACTGCGGGACCGCCACAGTCCCGCTCCCATCATGTTCGGCGAACGTTGAGCTACGCGTCGGTCAGGCCATCGGGACCGCCGGCCCAACGAGCTGCGCTCACACTCGGCTTGGCGGTTGGGTCAGCATTGTTGGCGACGTCGGGTGCCATCCACCTGCATTTGTGGGCGATGGGTTATCGAACGATCCCATCGATCGGTCCACTATTTCTGTTTCAGGGAATCGCCGGAATAGCCATGGCTCTACTGCTGGTGGTGTCGCGGCGATTGCTCCTTGTCGTGATGGCTGCTGGGTTCATGATCGCGACCATCGGCGGGTTGCTTCTCAGCATCTATTTCGGCCTGTTCGGTTTCAGGGACACTCTGGCTGCACCGTTCGCAGGCGTGTCCGTGGGTGTCGAGAGCGCAGGAACGGTGATTCTTGCCCTCGTGGGCATTGTGCTTGTTCTTGGACACACTCACTCGGCGGCGAGAATGACGCCGTCGACAGATCTGGGGGACTCCAAGCCTCTTCAAATCTGCGTCGACAAGTCGGCGCCTCCGCTGTGGCACCCTTCAGGAGACCTCACTAAACAATTGAACGGGAAGAGTTGGGTGGAAGTTCGTGACGAAGCCGATCAACCGCCCAACGCGGACACGCCAAGGCCTGTGGAAGTGGATGGGAATAGCCGGCTCGAACTCGAGGGACTGACACGGGACACGTCGGAAGCGATCACTCATCGGCTCTGAGACGAGGAACGCCTTGAGGTCTACGGCGGCACTCCTACGAATCACTGCTAGCGAACATGAAGCGATCGAAAGCCGCCTGATCGCTCGAGAAGACCTCGAATCTTCTGATCTTTCCCTGCTCAGACACCGTGATCAGAAAGATGACGCGGAAGTCGTGCATCTGCCCTCTTCGTTGTAAATGAACCGTGGCCAGTCCGGCCACGTTGTCGACACCCACCAGCCAGTCTTCCCACTTGAGGACATTGATCGATCCCCGTGTGAGCCGAAGGACATTCGCCAAGTGTTCAGAAGCGGCTTCAAGTCCCCGGAAGACCCCTGACAGCGCGTGCCGACCTGGGATGTGAAAAGACACGTCCTCCTCGAGGCGGCTTGACGCCGCTGAGACGTCCCCGGAGAAGTACTCCCGCAGGAAATCCTGAGCGACGGCAATCCGAGAATCAGAGGTCATAGCTCGTCTTGTCCCAAAGCTCGGCAGGCGGGAGCCGCCGTCGGGCCCCTCGAGCCCCCGGGCGCGCCAGATTGTGCATAGTGGTCATGGTTCCTGTACTCCGTTCCCTCGGACGGGAAGATCGCTGCGAGCGAAAGCCCAAGGTGGCATCGGCAAGGGTTGGGTGATAAGCCCAATCTTGGCAGCCGGGAACCCGTCGAGCTCCGCGCTATCGCCGAAGCGCGAACGTTGTTTGACGACCGCTCCGGCCCGTACCACGCTTCCGGCTCCAACGACGCTGCCGTCACAGACGATCGCTCCCGGCTCGACGACCGACCCCGCCCCGATACGGCAGCCGTGGATCATCGCTCCGGGACCGACAATGACCCTGTCGTGGAGCACGAGGTCGTTGTCGGGAAGCAAGTGAAGGACGGTGTTCTCGAGGATCTGCACGTCACTCCCGATCCGGACCGGTCCGTGGGAGTCGCCGATGATCTTGACGCCCGCGCCGATGATGCTGCGCTCACCGACGACCACATCGCCAGTGATCTCGGCCGTCGGGAACAGGATCGCCGAGGGGGCGATAGTCGGCCAGATGCCTTTGTACTCGTAGATCTGCCCCATGAAATGGGTCTCCTGTCTGCCTTGCACTGCTATCCCAGTGGGCGGCGGGAGCGAGAGGTCGCCGCCGCGTAGTGCCTCGAGGCGGCTTAGGTCGCCGGCGGAGGCGAGTCGAACGATGCGCGAAGGGCGACCCACGGCGACGACGTCGCTCGGAACAGTGGTCCCGGCCGGAACGAGCGTTCCCTCACCGAGGAACACTCGATCCCCGATGACGGCTCCGGGCATGAGGATCGAACCGTTGCCGACCTCGCACAGGTCACCCACGGTGGCGCCGACTACCACACAACGGTGCCCAAGGACCGTTCGACGTCCGATTTGGGTGGAGATCGTCGGGTTGCCAATGACAACCGAGTTGTCGAGCACCGCCGACCCGGTGCCGACTTCGACTCGCGAGTCGGCTGAGCGAATGACCACGCCCTCTGTCAGAACGGAACCCTCACCCAAACGAGCGATCCCGACGATTGCCGAGGAGCTGGCCACCTGCGGCGGTCCAACGGGCGAGACCTCGAGCGCGGACGCGGGCCCGACGCTCATCTTGGGGCCGACAGTCTGAGGCAATGGCAACGGATCGGGCCAAGACCTCGACTGTTCTCCGAGCTCAAGGTGTGGCCCATCGGCGCGTTTAGAAACCGACCAACTGCCGGATCAAGACGACGTGGATACGGCCGGGCGATTCTTGGTGTATTTCGAGAACCTTACCCACAAAGCTGTTCTGTCCATACGCAGCGAAGGCTCGGGCGTCTTCGAGCACCAAGCTGTGGTTATAGATCCGCTCATGTGCGGCTGCAAGATCGGGAACGAGCTTTTGGGCCCCCACGACGAAGATGACGTTGGCCGCCCCCCAGACGTAGGACGCGAGCTGGCTTCCCGACGCTGAGGCGATGACCAGCGTTCCGTCTTTTGTCACGGCGTGGACGCTGCCGAGGGCGTAGTTGGGCTGCCCTCCAATAGCCTTCATCTGCTGGGCCTGGGTGGCGAAGTCGAGGGCGAGCATCTGTTTCCGGACAGATTCATATTGCCCGCTTTCGTTGATCGCGTCGGCGATCCCGGTCTCCTGAAGAGTGACCGAGGTATTGGTCATTACAGAAGCGCCCCGGGGGAGACGAGCCAGGACGGCCTCACGGGCCGCGTCGAGGTCATCCACGGCCTCCACGCTAAAGCCGTGTTCTTCGAGGGCAACGACGGTCTCCGCTAGTGTCCCCTCGTCGGGAAGTGACGTGTAGCGATCAGACATCTCGGCAGTGGTCAATCGGGTCTCCTTCTCGGTCAGGCGAAATGGCGAGGAGCGATCTGGTCAGCAGGAATGGTGCCGAGCCTTCCCTTCTCGTAGTCCTCGATCGCCTGGATGATCTCCTCACGGCTATTCATGACAAATGGCCCGTAGTGCACGATGGGCTCTCTGAGGGGAAGGCCGCCGAGGACGAGTACGTCCAAGGCCGTGGCGTCCTCGGTCTGGGACTCCGCGGCGTGTAGCACGACGTAGTCGCCTGGACCGAACACGGCGAGCTGGTGGGCGAGGACGGGGCGGTCTTCCGGTCCGGCGAGGCCCCGACCGCTCAGGACAAAGGCAAAGGTGCTGAAGGTCGGGTTCCATGGAAGCGCCAACTCAGCACCGGGAGCAACGGTGGCGTGGAGGTAGGTGATGGGGGTGAAGGTGACTCCCGGCCCGCTCAGCCCTCCCAGGTCTCCGGCGATGAGCCGGATCAACGCCCCACCGTCGGGAGTCGTGAGGAGACGGAGGGCATCGGCCGTGATGGCCTGATAGCGCGGGCGGCTGAACTTGATCTTGGCCGGCAGATTGACCCAGAGCTGCACGCCGTGAACCGGCCCTCCCTGCCGAAAGAGTCGCTCGGTGGGCAGCTCGTCGTGGAGAATCCCAGCGCCGGCGGTCATCCACTGGGTGTCACCCTCACGGATCACCCCGCCACCGCCGTTGGAGTCGTGATGGGAGATCTCGCCGTCGAGGATGTAGCTCACGGTCTCGATGCCGCGATGGGGGTGCCAGGGGGCGCCGACGGCCTCTTCCGGACCGTTGATCGTCGGCCCCGCTTGGTCCAGGAGAAGGAACGGGTCGGCGGCTTCGAGCGGCAGCGCTCCCGGGAAGGGACGCCAGATCCGAATGCCCGCACCTTCGGTCTGCTGATGCGAGGCGACGACCTGGAGCACCGGTCTGGCCACGGTCGCATCGGCATTGGGTCGGGCAAGACGCGGAAGGACGAGTGGGTTCTCCACGGAAATAGCCGGCACCTGCTCCTCCTCGGGGCACGAGTCGGATGAACTTGAACCTTCAAGTAAGTTACCAATACTCACTTGAACTGTCAAGTGTGAGCCAGAAAACTCCTAGGATGACGGCAATGGAACGACGGAAGCGAGGAGGGTCGCGTCCTCAGAGGGTGCGATGGCTCACCGACGATGAGCAGCAGGCCTGGAGAGCGCTGGCTTCGGTGATGCACAAGCTGCGCTGGGCGCTCGAGTGCCAACTCAAACGGGAGGCCGGCTTGAGCTTCATCGAGTACCACACTCTGGCCCGCTTATCTGAGGAACCTGACCACACCCTGCGGATGAGCGAGCTCGCTGTCGTCACGAACGCGTCCCTTTCGCGTCTTTCACACCTCGTGAAGCGGCTCGAGTCATGGGGATTCGTCTACCGGGAACCTGATCCCACCGACGGGCGTTTTACCAATGCGATCCTGACCGACAAGGGCTACTCGAGACTGGTTGCGAGCGCCCCCGCGCACGTGGAAGCAGTGAGAGCCCTCGTGATCGACGAGTTCGACGCCAGTGAGCTTCTTCGGCTTCGTCTCGCACTCGAGCGCATTGTCGCTCGGATAGAGGCGTCAGATTGGAAGGAGGAGTTGACGTGAGCGACTCGCATGGACCAGCCGGACGATTTTCGACTGGCTGTCAGGCTCCTCAGGGTCCGTGCCGTAGGGACGTTCGCCCCAGCGAAGTACACAAGGCGGGGGCGTAGAAAGGACGGCTTGATGGCTACCGTCAACAACCTCGACGACTTCAAGGCGCTGGACCCGTTCTTTCGAATCGTCGAGGAGGGACTCAACGGCATCGCCGATGGCGAGCACTTCTTTGATCTGCTGACCGAAGACGTCATCTTCGACTACATCATCACGACTCCGGGTTACCCGAGGCACGTCGTGGGCCGCAGTGCTGTCGCTGAGCTCTACCGCCCTTACGGTTCCACACTCGTCCTAGACCGCTGTCACGACCTCGCTGTTCATCACGACACCAAAACCGGTGTTGTGGTGCTTGAATACGCCTCCGAGGGCCGCGTGGTTGCGACCGGAGCCCCGTACGCAAACCGGTACATCTCGGTACTCACGGTGGCCGATCGCAAGGTCACTCACTGGCGCGACTACCTCGACCCGGTGGCGGTATTCGACGCGATCGGATGGCCTTCCCGTTGAGGCGGCATCGGGCAATAGCAGAGCCAGATTGGGCCTCACGCAGCGCCGATGCGCCTGTCCTCCAGTTGCTCCGCCACGGCCTCCAACGCCTGCGCCGTCTTGGCCAACGTGCCAGGAGGGATGTGGTCAAGTACCCGACGGCGCACGCTCGCCACGTGGGCCGGCCAAGCGGACCGCAACTTGGTCAGACCCAAAGATGTGAGCTCGGCCAAGTTGCCCCGCCCGTCGGTGGAACTGGCCCGCTTTGCTACGAGCCCGTGAGACTGCAGGGCGTCCACGAGACGCGTGGTGCGGCTCGGAGAAAGCCCGGTCGCACTGGCGAGATCCGCCATTCGAAGCTGACGGTTTGGCGCTTCGGACAGATTCATGATCACCGTGTACTCGCTCGCCGTCAGGCCGGCGGCGCGAACCATGTCGTCATGCAACTGCCGAGGTAGCGATAGGACGATACGCATAAGAGCCCGCCAGAAGATCTCTTCCGTGGGTGTCAGGGGCTCCGGCCTCACCACAACACCATAACTTGCTTCTGGGAGCAAGAGCTGGCTTCCTTGACAGTTCTGTCGGGCACCGCCCTGGCACTACCCGGACTGGACCCGAGGGAACTGGCGCCCCATTTCGGCGCGGACGGTGTCATCGATTCTGACTCTGCCTGATCTGATGTTCTCGATTAGGTGCCGGCGAGTCCGGGTGCCGGGGATGAGCAGCACGTTCGGCGAGAGGTCGAGCAGCCAGGCCAGTGCGAGTTGCGCCGGAGTCGCACCCAGGAGTCGGCCAAGATCGGCGAGGACCGAACTCGTCAAGATGGCGTTCCGGGCGCCGCGGGGCCAGCCCAAGGGGAAGAAAGGTACGAAAGCGATTCCTCGTGGGATGCATTCTTCTAGGAGGTCGAACGAGCGCTGATCGGCGAGATTGAAAAGGTTCTGGACGCAGACGATCTCAGTTTGATCGACGGCACGGCGCAGGTGCTCTATGGAAATATTGCTGAGGCCGATTCCGTCGATGAGCCCATCGTCGCGGGCCTTGACAAGCGCTGCGAGCTGGGCGTCGAAACGTTTCCCCGGTCTAGTTCCATCCATAGCTCGCAGGTTCACGGCGGCGAGCGTTTCCAGGCCGAGGGCCGCCAGGTTCTCCTCGATACCGGCTCGCAACTGGTCGGGCTCGTCGTACGCCAGGACTGCGCCGGCGGCGTCACGTCGGGCCGCAACCTTGCTGACGATCGCTAGGTCACTGGGGTAGGGGTACAGCGCCTCGCGAATCAGCTCGTTCACGACGCCCGGTCCGTAGTACTGCGCGGTGTCGATGTGGTTGATTCCGGCGTCGATCGCAGCGCGCAACACTCTCAGCGCCTCGTCGCGATCGCGAGGCGGGCCGAACACGTTGTCGCCGGCTAGCTGCATGGCGCCGTATCCAATCCGATTCACCCTCCACCGACCGAGGGTGAACGTTCCAGCCGCTTCTAGATCGGCTTTGGCGTCACTCGTGTTCGGAGCAGCATCGCCGCGGGCTCGCCCTACTGGGCGTCCGGCCCCTTGGTCGAGGCTGCATCTTGGCCGCCCATTAGCCATAAGTTGGCACGACCGCTCCGCTCACCGGAGAGGCGGCGTCGCTGACGAGGAACGCAATCACGTCCGCGATTGCTTGCGGCTCAACGGCTTGTGCCAGCATCTCCGGCGGGAACAGCGACTTGTTCTTTTCCGTGGCGATGATCTGCGGCGCGATGGCGTTGACTCTGATGCCGCGCGGGCGAAGCTCGACGTCGAGAGTTCGGACAAGGTGCACGAGCGCGGCCTTGCTCACGCCGTAGGCGGCGTAACCGGCAGTCGGCTCGACACCTGGTCGAGCCGCGATATGGACGATGACACCCGAGCCCCCTTCTTCCATGTAAGGAGCAACGGCCTGCGTCAGCCACAGTGCAGCGCCAAGGTTCACATCCATCAGCTGCCTGAGGCTCTGCGGGGTCACGCTGAGGGCGTCGCCGAGCTCGAAGGCGCCGATGGTGTTCACAAGAATTTTCGGGGGACCGACCTCGGCGGCAATTCGATTCACCAGAGCACCAGGAACAGCAGGGTCGGTGGCGTCAGCGACCTCGCGGTGCATCTCGCCAGGGAGCGACTTCAACCCGGCTTCGCTGCGATCCACGGCGACGACGGTCAGCCCGGAGCGGTGGAGGGTCACGGCAGTGGCCTGGCCGAGGCCGGTGCCGGCACCGACCACGATCGCGATAGTAGGAGCGCTCATGGTGCAAACCCTCTCAGGAGAAGGGTCTGGGACCCTGGGGAAGTATCTGCTTGCGCAAACAATAAACTACCACCGTGAGGCATCCCGTGTCAAGTGGCTCCTCGAGGCCCCGAGGTCTGAGCGGGCGGCACGGCCGGAGTGATCGGCTGAGCGGGCGACGACGTCCTTCGGCGTCCGCTAATGCGGATGTGGTGTCGCTTCGCCGCCGATCGGGCGACTCCGTGCTGGGCGCGGTTGGAATCAGTGCGATCGAAATACCCGGCGCTGACGGCCGGCGATTGGGCTTCGCCCGGCGTATGTTGCAGTCTTTGTGGACGGGCTCGAGATCGTGCTCAACGGAGGAATGACCGTGGATGCAACACCCCGCAAGCGAGCCGAACTTGCCGACGCCGATGCAATCGCGTTTCTTCGAAAGGCGGACCCGATCCTCGCGAGGCTGATCGATGCGCGGCCCGACTTTCGCCCTCGGGCGTGGATGGACGAGCTTCCTCCCCTCGACGCCTTTGCGACGCTGATCTTTGAGGTGGCAGGCCAGCAGCTGTCGGTCGCCTCGACCAGGGCGATTGTGTCGCATCTACAGCAGCGTTTTGGGGGCCACATCCCGTCGCCGGCCGAGCTGCTCGCGGCTGACCCGAAGGCGCTAAGGGATAGCGGGTTCTCGGCCCGAAAGAGCGACACATTGCGAGCGCTTGCTCAGAGGTTCGTCGACGGACGCCTGAGCGACGAGGCCTTTGCGACCATGACGGACCAAGAGATCGAAGCAGCCCTGACCGATGTTCCCGGGATCGGACCGTGGACGGCGCGAGGTTTTCTACTTATCGCTCTCGACCGGCCGGACGTGTTCCTCTCTGGCGACCTGGCCCTTCGGCGTACGATCCAGCGGGAGTACGCGCTTGACCATCTCCCGACCGACGAGGAGCTGGTCGAGCTCTCAGACCGCTGGCGGCCATACCGGAGTCTGGCGGTCAGCTACCTGTTCGCGTCCGAGTACGACGGTCAGAATTGAGCGACACGCATAAGTGGCGTTCGCCTGGGATCGAGCCCAGCGTGCCTACAGACGATCCGCGAAGGTCAACGTCGGTATATGGCGAGCAGCGCCAGCCGGTCCGCCGGCGCCTCTTAGGCAGTATCACGAACTGGTCACTCGTGGGCCGACGGCCATAGCGGTTTGACGGAGCTCTGAGGTGACGGATGCCGCCCGCCACTCCTGTGGTCATGAATAAGCGGGACGTCGAGTGGAGAACGACATCGAAGAACTCACGAGGAGCACACCGCCTGACCCGTCTCAAGAGGCTCCCCGTCGGGCAAAGAAGCGGTCCCGGTCAGCGTTGAGCCCCCAGCACGGACGGTTCGGTTGGAGCGATGGTGCCAAGGCGCTCCTCCCACCACTGCACTGGCACGATCCGTAGGGCCAGGTCGAGGGTTCCGCGATCGAGCGCCTCTGCCAGTTGGGTGATGACAACGAGTCGGTTGGTTAGCCACTCGTCGCCTCCATCGCTCTCGATCTGGAGGGCTGGACTGCTTCGGGCTCTGCGCTGCCTGCGGACGTCTTCAGGTGGTTGAGATGAATCCAGAAGTCCACCTATCCAGACGATGTCGCCGGCCAATTCGACGTGGCGGTCGATGATCTCGGCGTACATTTCGACGCTGATCATGACGTTGGCCCAGCGACCCAGCACTTCGTCTGCGTGGGCAGCCAAGAAGGCGATCTCTCCGTGCAGGCCGGCACGCGAGTCGTGGTCACGGAGCGTCCTGCCGAGAGCCTCGGCCAGGCGAGCAGTATCCCGCACAATTTGAGCATTCAGATCGATGGACGTCCGTTGATTC
>Ga0307477_10003100_pt1 | contig 12506 bp, 11 predicted proteins | sample atmos_gasesECM2C_FD_203316 | JGI IMG/M metagenome (GOLD analysis project Ga0307477, IMG submission 203316) | Hardwood forest soil microbial communities from Morgan-Monroe State Forest, Indiana, United States - atmos_gasesECM2C_515 | ecosystem: Environmental > Terrestrial > Soil > Temperate...
GTGACGGCCCCAGTAGCCATTGTTGTAGCGGTAGCGTCCGCCGCGATAGTCCCAGTATCCCGGCGTCCAGAGATAGCCCACTTCAGGCGGCCGAGCCCACGCGCCTGGCACCCAGTAATATCCGCCGTTCGCGTAGCTCCAATATCCCGGCGTCCACAGATAGCCGTCGCCGGGAATGTCAGGCTGAGAATATTCCGGCAGCTGAGGTGGCGGTTCCGGTGCGTAGACTACGGGCTGGCCGTAGCTAGTGTCCTCATCGGCGTCGTCGTAGCTGCTATCGGGATTGTTGTACGAATTGTTATCTGAGCGGGCGGAGTTGGCGGGAGCCGGGCTGGGCGCCAGATTCGCGGCGGCCGCGGGGTCCTGCGACTGATCCGTTTGGGCTTGGTCGGCCGACTGAGCCGCCGGTTGATTCTGCGCGCTGTTGTCCGGAGTGGAGCCCTTGTTGCAGCCTGCGGAGCCAAAGGTCAGCGCGATGGATGCGGCTGCCAGAACGAAAATTGAGAATGTCTTGGTGAACTCGATCATGAGATGTTCTCCAACGAGTTTGAATTTGAGCATTCAGAACTGGGCCGAGTAAGACCATGGCCATCTCTTTAATGATGTCGCAGAGATAGTCGAAGTAACGGGAGTCCCCCCCTGTGAATCCTTTGGGCGAACTCCCGTACGACAGCGCGCCAGCCTCGAACGTCCAACGACTACCTGCTTGCTGATTCGTTGTGTGGTGAACCCTTCTGCAAAACGCCTACCAGGTGGCGGCCAGACTCAGGAACCTCGACGTGTCCGCCCAGCACGATCTCCCGCGCCGTCAGTCTGCGGCCGTAAACGTCTTCGGTGGCGTTGTCATCAGGACGCAGTGTGGAACCTTCGAGAGAAACGCCGGCAAAAAGGCCACGCGTGCGCGAGTAACTGAGAACCTCGGCGCGCATGTAGGCATCGGTGTTTGCTGCAGCGTCACGTCCGACAGGACCCGCGGCTACAGAAGCGTCGCCGCCCAATTTGACTTTACTGTCGAGGATCGAAGACGCGCCTCTCTCGTTCATGATCAGCAGCACGAGATCAGTAGCTTGCCCGCCGATTTGGAATCCTACGCTGCCGCCTTCCAGCGCGTACATGGCTGGGGCGCCCCACGGTCCGCGGAAATGTTCGCCAGTGCGGCAAACCATTGCGCCGCGGCCATAGCTTGCGCCGACCACGAAAGCTGCCTTGAGTACGGATGGAAATACAATGACGCACTCGGCCTTCTCTAAGACCTCTTGAGGGATGTTGTCGGGGATGTTCATGATTTCCTGCATTACGACCCCGGAATTCTCCAAGCGTTCTTGTTCCTTATTAGGACTATGTGCCGCACAAAGTGTTGCCGCGGTGAGTCCTATACATGCCAATAGAACTGTTTTACCTAGCATCGCTGACCTCCATGATCAGATTGTGGCTTTTGACGGGTTGAGAACGATATCAATTTAACGGGTACGAAAGCATGTTACGTTGAGCCGAAGCGGGTGACTGTGCTGTATTGCACAGGTTACAAGCCGGCGGTATGGGCTTGTGTCCCCTGGGGAATTGAAGTGAAGCGCGGCCTTTTTGGTAGAATGCAGCAATAATGCCGGAGCCTTGCCAAATTCGTCTGGGCACGTCCGCCTTCACAGCGGCAGGCTGGTCGGGAACATTCTATCCAGAGGGCATGAAGGTTGCCGATTACCTCTCCTATTACGCTACGCGATTCGATACTGTGGAAGTCGACTCGACGTTTTACGGTGCTCCAACGATTCAGGCCGTAAGCAACTGGGCGCTGCGAACTCCGCCCGGATTTATTTTCTCTGTGAAAATCCCGCAGACCATCACTCACGAAAAGGTCTTGTTGGATTGCGACGCTGAATTCCAACAGTTCGTGAACACCATGAAAATTCTAGGCGAAAAGCTTGGGCCGATGGTCTTTCAGTTCCCGTTTTTCAGTAACGATATCTTTTCGAGCGACGTGCAGTTTGTTTCTCGTCTCAAAGCGTTCTTGAAAAAACTTCCGAGCGGTGAATACAAATTTGCGGTCGAAATTCGAAATAAACAGTGGCTGAAGCCGCGCTTTGCAGACCTGCTGCGCGAGCACAACGTTGCGCTGGTGCTCCAGGATCGGTCCTGGATGCCCGGCCCGGAAGAATTATTCGGGAAGCTTGACCCGATTACCGCGGACTTCACTTACATTCGCTGGCTGGGAGACCGCAGGGGGATCGAAACTATTACAAAAGTTTGGAACAAAACGATTGTGGATCGCACTGCGCGACTGCAAAATTGGGTAGAGGTCTGCCAGAAAATCTTACGGCGCGGCGTAACGGTGTACGCGTATGCGAACAACCATTACTCAGGGTTCGGCCCGGCTACCGTGGAACAATTTCGCCACCTTTGCGCCGATAAGGCAATTCAAACGCCGCTGAACGTTCAGTTGCCGACACTGCGCGAAAGGACGCTGTTCGACCTTCCCGATAACACTGCTAAGATATAGATGACTGCGAGTTCCCCTATGAGCCAATCCAACGATCGTTGCGGAAAGTGCGGCGCGGATATCGATCCGACGCGACGCGTCGATTTCACCCTGAAAGACGGTACACGGGTCTGCGAGTCCTGCTTTGTAAAGGGCACCAGGCGCCCAAAGGCGGATTGATTTCTTTTGGTAGCGCGAAAGATTTGTGACGCTCTGGCTGATTCCGGTTCGCGTTTTACGGATTCTTCCAGGCGACTTTGGCGGCGCCCAGCAAGGGACAATCTTCGTTCAGAATCACGCGAATCGGAATTTGCGAAAGGAAATCCCCTAGTTTTTCTTTGTGTTTCACAGCGGCCACGAAGCTGCCGTTTTTCAACTTGGGCAAAACTTTGACGGCAATTCCCCCAGCGATGTAAATCCCACCTCGCGCCACATTGCGTAAAGCCAGGTTTCCCGCCTCCGAGCCATAGATCTCAACCCACAAATCCAACGTGGCCACGCACACGGGACACTCCCCGGACAGCCCACGCCGAGTAATGTCGGGCGCGGGGTCTGCACCAGGACCGTCAAAGGAAGCATGGCGCACTGCGGGGTCCAGAAATTCGTGCACCCGCAAAAATCCGCCCCCCGCCAAAATACATTCAGCGCTTACAAATTCTTCGCGCTGCCTGATAAATTTCCACAAATCGGCTTGCTGCGCTGTATTCGGGGCGTAGTCGGCATGGCCGGACTCAGTCGCCATCGGCAAATGACCTTTGCCATCCCAAAACAACACACCCTCGCCTAGGCCCGTTCCGGCCGCGATTACAACTTGATTCGCTTGCGGGGCAGGCACTCCGGCGTGAATGGTTTCAAGGTCGCCAGGCTCAAGAACTTCAATGCCGTGTGCGGTGGCTTCCAAGTCGTTCAGCAAGCGCACAGAGCTGAGTCCTAGATGTTTCGCCAAGGAGGCACCATCCACGATCCATGGAAGGTTCGTAGCGCGCACGCGATTGTTGACCACCGGCCCTGCGATTCCAAACGCGGACTGCGTAACTCTCCCATTGGTCTCTTTTAGAAATTCGGTGAGGATCTCTTCCAGCCCGGAATGTTCCTGGCTGGCGTACCGTTTTTGGGCCACGCGAACGAGCTTCTCGCCTTGCACCTCGAACAGTCCGATATTCGACTTGGTTCCTCCCAAGTCGCCGGCGAGAATCATCAGACCCTCCGCATGCCCAATCGAGAAAGAAAATCTATATCGAAAACCCGGAGCGAACCAATTTCAAATGTCGAGCGAAAAACCTGCTTACAACGGGCGCCATCGCCGTCCATCGGAACCCGTCAAATCATCAGACGCGCGCGGCCCCTCGCTGCCCGACGGATAGTTTGGAAAAGGCGGCGGAGAAGCGCTCTCCCAAGCCTGGGAGATGGGATCCACCAACGCCCAAGCCGCCTCCACGCTGTCGGCGCGGTCGAAAAGCGTGGCGTCGCCGCGTATGCAATCATTGATCAGAGTGGAATAAGCATCGCGCGGCACTCCGCCGAATGCAGTGCGATATTGAAAATCCATGGTTACCGGACTGATGTGCATCTGGCCACCGGGGGCTTTGGCTCCAAACGAAAGCGAAATTCCTTCATCCGGCTGAATATTCAGAACGATGCAATTCAGTTCCGGCTTTTCGCCGTGAAACACCCTGTGCGGCGCGGGTTTGAACTCAATTACCACCTCGGTCATCGCTTTCTTCAGACGCTTTCCTGTGCGCAAGTAGAATGGCACGCCGCTCCAGCGCCAGTTATCCACCAGGAGTTTCATGGCCACGAAAGTTTCCGCCGCGGAATCCGGCTTCACCCCCGGCTCCTGGCGATAGCCGGGAACCTCCTGCCCATCCACCGGTCCGGGCCCGTACTGTCCGCGCACAACATTCTTCCAAATACTATCGGGAGTGAACGCCCTGATCGATTGCAACACCTTGATCTTTTCGTTTCGCACCGATGTTGCGTCAAAGTTCGCCGGCGATTCCATGGCCACCAGGGAGGTGAGCTGCAGCACGTGGCTTTGGATCATGTCACGCAGCGCGCCGGTAGTTTCGTAAAAAGCAGCGCGCCGCTCCACACCCAACGCTTCGGCCGCAGTAATTTGTACGTGGTCGATGTAGTTGCGGTTCCACAATGGCTCGAAAATCCCATTCCCGAATCGGAAAACCAGCAAATTCTGAACCGTTTCTTTTCCCAGGTAATGATCGATACGGTAAACCTGCGATTCGTCGAATACGCTCAAAACCTTTTCATTCAGGGCCCGCGCCGAAGCCTGATCGCGCCCAAAGGGTTTCTCGATGATGACGCGCGTCCACGATTGACCGGATTTCGGCCGATTCAGGCCGGCTTCCCGCAGCTGCTCGATAATCTCCAGATAAATTTCCGGGGGCGTAGCCAAATAAAAAAGCCGGTTGCCGCCGAGTCGGCCTTCGCTATCCAGTTCGTCCAATCGTTTCGCCAGACGCTGGAACGCTTCCGGATCGTTATAATCTCCGGCGAAGTAAAGGAGATGTTCTAGGAAATCAGTCCGCTTCTTATCGCCGGCGCCGGGGGCCTTGGCTTTCGATAACGATTCATCTGACTTACGGCGGAATTCCGCGTCGTCCATTTTGGTTCGCGCGAAACCCACCAGGCGAAATCTCGGCGCGAGGCAAGCGTGAAAAGCCAGGTCGTACAAGGCAGGCAGAAGCTTCCGCTGGGCCAAATCGCCCGAAGCGCCAAACATGACGATGGCGCACGGCTGCGACGGAACCTCACAATAATAAGCGTCGGCTTGAAGCTTTTCCGCGGCCTCGGATAATTGCGCGTTCATTATTAGTCTCCCCGAAGTTTCAAAGCTCGCAGTCGGGCGCGAGTCTTGCTTCTTATCCAGCCAAAAACTTTCGCAAAGAGCCTATCATAATTATTGATATGCGCTGCTCCTTCATCTAGTCAGCAGGCGAACGGCGCGTGCCGCGTTAACTGGAATTTCTCGCACGGTTGAAGTATCTTCAAATAATAGGACATTCACACGGAGGACCTCATGGCAGACGAGAAGCGTTCAGACAGCACGGGAGCAGCAGCGCAGCCCGCTACTCAGGGATTGCACCTGGTCAAGTGCGTTAAATTCGGCCGCGAGATGCCCGGCCTGGACCGCGTTCCCTGGAAAGGCGAAATCGGGAAGCGCGTTTACGACAACGTTTCAAAGGAAGCCTGGAAGCTGTGGGTCGAACACTCCAAAATGCTCATGAACGAATTCCGCCTCAATCCGCTGGATCCGAACTCCCAAAAAGTAATGGAAGAGCAAATGGAAATGTTCTTCTTCGGCGAGGGCGCAAAGCTCCCCGAGAGCTACGTCCCCCCAAAACACTAGATCAGATTCCTTGCTAGGCCTTAAGCACTTCCATCGCTGTGAGCGCATAGATGGCGGCCGTGTCGATGATTTTTCTCAAGTCGACATATTCAGTCGGCCCATGTGCCACGGAAAGCAATCCCGGGCCATAGGCAAAAGCTGGCATCCCCCGAGCGGCATAAAAACGCGTCTCTAGGAGCCCGGGACACATCTCAAAGCGCGCTGCTTCCCCGGTGACGGCGAAAACGCTATGTGACAACGCCTCCCCGAGCGCTCCTTCTTCGTTGCAGGAAGCCGAGTCACCTTCCTGCAAAATGTCCCATTCGACACGAATGCCCTCCTGCTTGCAGCGCTCCAACACCTCGAGTAACTTTCCTTTTTCCGCAGCAAAATCTTCTTCGGGATTGGTCCGCCGGTCTATGGTGAACCAGCACTCTCCCGGCACCGCATTGAAGTTAGTCCCGCCGCCGCTCTGTCCGCCCAACATCAAGATTGAATTGCGCTGCTGCTCCGAGCCAACATTGAATTTCGTAGTGCGCAGTTCCACTTCTCGTTTCAATCCGCGCAGCTTTTCGACCACATCCTGCATGCGTTCGAATGCATTTACTCCCTGATGCTGTAGGCTCACGTGCGCGGGCCTGCCAAACACCCGCACGCTTAAAGAAATCGCGCCGCGATTTGCATTCCATACCACACCGCTGGTAGGCTCCGCCGTCAACATGCCAACGCCGTCGCGTCCCAGCAATCCTTCCCGCGCCAACCAGGCCGTGCCGCCTTCTCCGCCGGTTTCCTCGTTGGGAACCAGCGCCAAACCAATTCTTCCATTCAGTTTCGCTCCAGTTTCTTTCAGCGCGCGAACCGCATACAGCATCGCGACGATTCCGCCCTTCATGTCGCAGCTGCCGCGTCCAAACAAGAAGTGCTCTTTCCGCGACGGCCGAAATTGCTCCCGCGATTGTGCCGGGACCACGTCATAATGCCCGTGAAAATAAAGCGCGCGCTCCCCCCTTCCGTGAAACGCCAGAAGACACTCAGCAGCGCTGTCGCCACCAGCCCCCGAATCGCCTGCTGCCAAACGTTCGCAATGAAGTCCAGCGCGGAGCAAACCGCGCTCGAGAAGATCGACGCACCCGCGATAATTTGCCCCCGGCGGATTCTCGGTAGGGATCGCAACAAGCTCACCGAGCAGCGCCGCCATCCCATCCTCGCGCTGTCGCAACCACGAGAGAATCTCCTTATTTTGCGTCGTTTTGGCGTTCGAGCGCCCACTCATAGCTCGCGATATTAGAAATTCCTTCATGCCGTGCCAAGGTCCATATTGGTGGCCTGACCGGGGCTTGCGTTGGTTGCAAGAGCTACCCTACGGCTGAAAATTCTTCTGGGCCAAACTGGGGAGCAGGGGCGAAAAGAGCTTCCGTGTAGTTTTTGCCAATGGCTCGCGCAGCCGCCCTGGGCGAGGGGACTCTGCCGTGACAGAGCTGCGTGAGTCGGTTTTACAACTTACAAGCACGCGGGGACTGCCAAATGCAGCGTGAGTCGCACAAGGATATAGCGATTGTGAGTTGCAAAATCCAGCGCCATCACAACTAGTCGCGCCATTTGCCGAAGAGAATGGCATCGGTCGAAAACGCTCCGGTGGACGCTGTTTCTTGCGCATCCGCTTCGAGTCCTGTAATCGCTGCGTTCCCGGAAAATCGCTTCGCACCGATGAGCAGCATGCGATCGACGCCGTTGACCAGCCTCCCGTAATACTGCGCGGCGTTCGGGCAAGAACCGGAATTCTCCGCCGTGACCGTCTTGTAGAAACCGGCGCCCTTCGCATAGCAAGCGTAATACTCTATTGCCATTTCGATGGTTTGATGATGCTCCCCCCTGTAGTTGTAGGGATCGAAACCGGCAATGCGCATGAGCTCTGCCGCGTCGAGCAGACGTTCCAGGGTGAACATCGGATAGCCGATGCCTTGTCCGGACTTGGCATTGCGAAAACGGTCGGCGATTTCGCCGGGCGCGGCGTTCGTTGTCTGGTAGTCGTGATGATTGGCAAGGCTACTCTGGCTGTCCGGCTCATGGTTGCGGACACATCCGGGAGTGGGCCCGTCCGATTGCCCGTAAATGAGGTGGTCGAATAGATGCGTCCAGGGAGCGAGGACCGGAACCGCAGCGTCGCCTCCAAAGAGAACGGCCTTGACCTTGCGCTCGTCGTTGAGCAGGCGCGCGGTTGCCAACATCCCGACATTCGCATTCGTCGCAAGATTGGTGTACCGGGAACAGTCCGAGTAAGGGAATCCGACTCCAGCATAGAGCACGTTTTCCGACTGCCGTATCAGCTCGAATATCGCTTCGTCAAACGCGTTGAGCCGGCGTATTTCGTCGGCGTTGAGCGCACCCATGCCTTCCAGCAGGTCCTGGGCGTGGACCGAATAGATGATCCCTCGTCCCAGGGTTAACCCGAGCCCTGACGTGGGCCTCCCATGCCCATCGCGGGTAAACGACCCCAGGGCCTGGAAGTGGCCGTCCGCGTCGCGAAATCCTCGGTCTGCCCAAGCCAGCAGAATGCGTTTCGCCAGCGCTATCGGTTCCTCAGCACCGGGCGCTCCCGGCGGCGCCGCGGCTCCCGCCTTCAGCAGCGCCGCATAGAGCGAGAGCCGTGAAGCGACAACCGCGGCTCCTGCCGGTGCTTTCACGCTGGCCGGAATTTCGAGAGCGGCGCGGGTCTCGGCGTCGTGCTGATCCTGGGGCTCATAGGAAAACACATATTCATAGACACCCGCATCGGGACCCGAATAAGTGACATCCCAATCGATGCCGGACCTAAGATCCTTGGCGATTTGCTTTTGGAGCAGATCGAAGCGCCGCATCGAATAGCTTCCAGGCCGATTGATGCGCGACGCCATGTCCTTTAGCTCGTCGGCGGTCATAAAGACGCCTGGGTGCTGCGTGAAACTGCGATAAGAACCGCCGAGGGGAGGAAGCGCAGGATAAGGAGGATCAAGCGGCTTGAGCGCGAGGTTCGCTCCAGAACCCGCGATCAGATCATTCGGAACCCCGTCGACTACACGGATTCCATGGATCGAGAGATTGCTTTGCGGTCCGAAACCGTAGGGCAGGACGACGATGAAGCGGTGTTTACCGCCTCCCGAGTCGCGGCAGGCCTGAGCCACTCCAGGCTCGCTGAATAGATTTGCGGCTTCCGCGAAAATCGGCCCCGGCTTCGACAGGCCGTTCACGGTCTTTTCGACGAATAGCTGAACATCGATGGATTTGGTTTGCCCCTGTTGGCATGCCCAGCCCAGCAGAAAGTAGTGGTCGCCGTCCTGGGTGATGCCGTCAATGTGGCCGACGATCCGGCCTGGCTGCGATTTCTGCGCAGCTGCCTGCTGACTGGCTAACACTGCGAACATGCATCCGAGAAGAATAATGTGATGTGTGTTTGTCTTCATATGACGGTAAGGATGGTTGAGTGACTCCTCACATCGGCTTCAAGGCCAGTTTGCCAGCTTCGGTGAGCGCGCCGCAGCGGAAGATGGCTTGAGCTTCAAATCCAGGCAGGGCCGTCCAGTTGTAGTAAATGATCGCGGCAAGCCGTCCTTCTCTTACAAAGGTCTTGAAGGCTTCGCGTTCGGTTTGAAATAACTTCACGCGCGTTTCATCGTGGATTGGGCAGGACAGATCTCTATTCGAAAAACCCCACTCCGTCAGCCAGCAGGGTTTGGCAGAGCTGCACAGGGCCAACGCGCGCTCCTTGAGGCCGTTAATTCGCTGCGCGAGGGGCGTATGGGGGTCGGGATTGCTCGGATAGAAATGGACGCCATAGCCGTCAACCAAATCGTCTAAGCCATGTTGGCGCAAGAACTCGAGTGTATCCGGAAGGCTAACAGCGTCCTGTTTCGCGCCGGGCCGCTTGCCAGACGGTCCGTCATCGGCCAATCCTGCCGAAATGATAGGTGTTGTTTTGTTGAGCTTCGATGAGTCACGCACATGCTTGAGTTCGGCAAGCGCCTTCAAATAGGCTCGGTAACCTGCAGCTACGGCAGCGGCCTCCGGGTCATCGGCGTTATTGAGATCGGATAATCCCAGCACGCGCCCAGAGGCTTGAATCGGGAAATCGCCGTCGTAGCCTGCGGTATTGATCTCATTGCCAAACTCAAACGCCGTCAGGTGCACCCCGCCCGCCTCCAAAGCGGCGACGCGAGAGCTGAACCACATCCGGAAAGCTTCCGGATCGATGCTTGAAAATGCCGCTTGTCCCCAGATGAGCCCTATCGATGGGGCTGCTGGGCGATTGCGCAAGTTCTTGCTGCCAAGCCAGGGAAACACGACAGCCACGACGCCGATGCCTTGTTGATAAGCACGGATGATGTAGTGGTTGTATTTTTCATCGATGCCGACGCGAACCACCTTCACGTGATTCTGTCGCAATTGCTCGACAAAGGCGTCCTGCTGTTGCTCGTTCATGCGCTCGATGCCCACCGTGTTCACACCGACGATCACTCTACCTGTCTGAGCAGCCTGCGCGGCGACAGCCCCAAGCAAAATGCAAGCTGTCACGATGTAGATTCTGCGCATAAAATCCTCTCGCGATTCGTGTGCATCGACTTGGTTCGCTGAGAGCGGCACCCGCATCACATCGGCTCCAAGGCTAATTTGCCGGCGTCGGTGAGCGCACGGCAGCGAAAGATGCCGGCTTCTTTGCCGGGCTTGTCGCCCCTGCTTGACAAAAATACTCGAAGACACCGCGCAGTTCCTTAAATGATTGCGCAAACCTTTTAGCGCCGCTGCGATCTTCGCATAGTTTCGGCGTCGGAAGAGCTGTAGAGTAGGTCCGATCCAGCAGCAGCGGAAATCTCAGGTAGACAATTCGTCGGTGGGAAAAACTCCGATTACGCTGAGCCTCAAGATCGGTTCGCATAACATTCGCATGTTCATGAATGGCTATAAACATTGGTGGCAGCAAATCACGGTAGTGGGTGGATCGGAAATGAATTTAGCTGCGAAACTGGGAAAATCACAATAAGGCGCAACCGCCTGACTAAATGAACATTTACAAGATTTCATTTCTGTTAGTGATCTACCTCGGCCTCTCGCTACTTCTCGCGTCTGCCAGCTTCGCCCAAGAAGCGATCGTAGTTCGAAATGTAAATCTTCGTGCAGATCCGTCCACGACAAATCCGCCAATCAAGCTCTTGCAAAGCCGCACCACATTAACTTTACTGGCTCCGACTGAACAGGGCGGCTTTTACCACGTAAAAACTGAAGATGGTGAGGAAGGTTGGGTGTGGTCAAAAAACATAACTGTTTCCGGCGCTCCATCGCCCGCGCTGCCCACAACCGCACGGTGTGACGATAATTTGTGGGATCACGTCTACAATCCGCAGCGGCTAATCGTAAAGCAGCAATGCATCGCAGTTACTGGAACTACCGTGGACGCGACGAACGGAAAGAATGCTGACGGAGTTCGACACGAAGCCGATGGCGATTCGCACGGCTGGCTTAAACTCGATCCTGCTTTTACGAATTTATTGAACGCTGGAAATCTGAGCGATGAAGGCGGCAACATGGTTTTCGAGATCGTCTGTAAATATCGCGTTACCCAAGCAGATGCCAAAGCTGCTTGCCCGCAGACCTACCACAATCAGGTCCAATTACCGCCCGTCGGTTCACATGTTCGCATTGTGGGCACGTATGTTCAGGATACGAATCATGCCAAGTGGATGGAAATTCATCCAGTAACAAGCATAAGCGTCATTCCTTAACGCTCCAATAAGAAACCATCGGGCAGATCGTATGGGATTCGACTTCGGCTATAAAAGAAGCGCCTATCTGGTAAGTTTGACACTAGCAAGTACCATACTTCGATTCCTTTGATTTTGATGTCCTACATTGAACATGGTATTCCCTAGTAGGTTAGCCAAGAGTAGCGTCCTGGTGATGGTCCACACCACCCCATCAGGTACTCGTAGCCCGGTAGCGGCTTCACTCCGCGCATCAACTTTTTGTCGCCGTGGAGCCGTACTGGTTTTGTCGCATAGCCGTCAGTGGCCCAAAGGCTGATACTCATATGACATCCAAGCGGATTCTAGTCGCAGACGACAGCGATACCGTCCGCAGGGTCATTTGTACGTGTCTCACCGAACAGTTTACCGTTTGCGGCGATGCCGTCGATGGCGAAGATACTATCGAAAAAGCGTGGAAGCTGAAGCCTGACTTGGTTCTTCTGGACTTAGCCATGCCCCGGACGAATGGCATCGTTGTGGCATCCGTTCTGAAAGAGATGATGCCAAACGTGCGGATAGTCCTATTCACTATGTATAGCAAAGCAGTCCGCAGGACATTCAGCCCCAAAGGAATTGCTGTTGATGCGGTAATTGATAAAGCGGACGGCTTAATCGGACTGGTGAAGTGTATTCAGAGCTTACTGCCTGCATAAAATAGCGCAGAAAACGAATGGCCAAAACAATTTTGGTAGCGGACGACAATCCGACTCTCCGCAAGGTTCTTTGTAAAATTTTCGAACTTGAAAAGGATTTCGATCTTTGCGTCGGAGCGGTCGATGGGGCGCAAGCACTTGCACTCGCCAGACAGTGCAGGCCGGATCTGATCATTCTCGATTTAAACATGCCGGTAATCAATGGAATCGATGCTGCTCGCGCGTTAAAACGAATCATGCCTCACGTCCCGATCATAGTA
>Ga0307477_10003101_pt1 | contig 12504 bp, 9 predicted proteins | sample atmos_gasesECM2C_FD_203316 | JGI IMG/M metagenome (GOLD analysis project Ga0307477, IMG submission 203316) | Hardwood forest soil microbial communities from Morgan-Monroe State Forest, Indiana, United States - atmos_gasesECM2C_515 | ecosystem: Environmental > Terrestrial > Soil > Temperate...
GGGTGGATGAGCAGGTTGGCCTCGATATCGCGCGCTGCTCGCAGCGTCAGCTCGACATGGGCGCGGTGCATCGGGTTGCGCGTCTGGAAAGCAACGATTTTCTCCCAACCCAGCTCGGAAAAACGTTCCCGAAGGTGCTCCGGGGAGAGCCGGAGCGATTTGTAGTCGTAGTGGTACGGGGGGCTTACTACCTCGAGCTTGCCAGCGATGTAGACGGGGTTGGCCCTGTCCAGCAGGTACGAAACTCCAGGGTGGGCCTTGTCGGTCGTGCCGAAGACGCGCTTGGCTTCGTACTCGCGGTCGGGACGGTAGAGCTCGGAGACATGGACAACTGCGAGCATCACACCCTCAGGGTCCCGGAGCGCCAGGCTCGCACCTTCACCGAGAGCGGCCGCATTTTCCTCAGGGATGTCCAGGGTCACCGGCATCGGCCAGATCGTGCCGTCCGCAAGGCGCATCCTGTCGCAGACCGTCTCGTAGTCCTCCTCGCCGAGGAAACCCTGCAGCGGCGAGAAGCCGCCGTTGGCCAGCAGGTCAAGGTCGCAGATCTGACGGGGCGTCAGGTCCCACGACAGCCAGTCCTTGGACTGCGCCTTCAGCTCGGCTGCACGGTCGGGGTTGGCTACAAGGTCGACGAGAACCCCCCCGTGGGGGCTTATGAGCTGCTCAGGCACGAGTCCTCCAATTGGGCGGCCGAATCTTGACTACGTTAGTCAGGTTTGGCAAGGGCAGGCAAAGCCGCCACCTGGCCTCAAAAGTCCTCGGTGGCGCCATCGCCCTTCCACGCTACGCCACGAGTGGGTGGCTAGCACTCGGTAACCTTGAGTGCCAGAGATGCTGGACGAACGGAAAGCAGCCATCCTCCGGGCCGTCGTGGAGTCCCACATAAGGACAGCCCAGCCGGTCAGCTCGTCTTTCGTCGCGCAACTGGGCGACCTCGGCGTGTCGCCAGCGACCGTCCGCAACGAGATGGCCGTGCTCGAGCAGGAGGGATATCTTTTCCAGCCGCACGCGAGCGCGGGCCGAGTGCCGACCGACAAGGGCTACCGCTTCTTCGTGGACTCGCTCTCCGGCCCGGCCCCGCTGGCGGCGGCCCAGTCGGAACTTGTGCGCTTGTTCTTCGCAAGGACTCACGGCGAGCTCGAGCGGATGCTGGCTGAGACGAGCGGGCTCCTGTCCCGGCTCACCGACTACGCCGCCGTCGTCGTCGCCCCGAGCGCGCCCGAACCTGGCCGGGTGCGTTCCCTGCAACTCGTGAAGCTTTCGACCCACCTGGTGCTGGTCGTCGCCGTCCTCGGCAACGGGGCCGTCGAGCGGCGCCCGCTCGAGTTGTCCGCCGAGGTCTCCGACGTCCAGGTGGACAGGGCTGCAGCGTCCGTGGCGATGTCCCTCGTGGGAGCGACGCTCGACAAGCCCGGGCCGCTGACCCTGAGCGGGGACCTGGCGGTGGACGCACTGGCGGGAGCAGCCGTGCAGGCGCTGCGGGCCGCCGAACAGACGACCGGCTCCGGCCAGGTCTGGGTCGGGGGCGCCGCACGGATGGCCGCCGCATTCGAGGCGGTGGGCACGATCCGCACGGTCCTCGGGATCCTCGAGGAGCAGTACGTCCTGGTGACCCTACTGAAGGACGTGCTCGACCGGGGCCTCACCGTGGCGATCGGCGCCGAGCACGGGATCCTTCCGCTCGCGGACTGTTCGGTCGTGGTGGCCCCCTATGAGGTCGACGGGGAGAGGGCCGGTACCGTGGGGGTCCTCGGGCCGACCAGGATGCATTACGACCAGGCCCTCGCCGCGGTTGCGGTGGTGTCCAAGAAGTTGAGCCGGGCCCTCAGCGAGGGCGGCGACGGTGACGATCTAGGGGACCTCGAGAGGAGCTCGAACCGTGGCTGAGGAGAACGGTGGCTGGGATCAGAGTAGCTGGGAGAAGAGTGGCTGGGGGAAGGTTGGCTGAGGAGAACCGTGGCTGGGAAAACTGTGGCTGAGGAGGACTACTACGCCGTCCTCGGCGTGAACCGCAACGCCACCGAGGACGAGATCAAGCGCGCCTACCACAAGCTCGCCCGGGAGCTCCATCCCGACCGCCACGCGGGGGCCCCGGCAGCCGCCGGCAGCAACGAGGAGCGCTTCAAGCTCGTCAACCGAGCGTACGAGTCCCTTAAGGACCCGGAGCGCAGGCGGCAGTACGACATGTTCGGCTCCGCTGGCGAGCGGGCGGGCGACCCGTTCGCCGGGTTCGCCGGCGGCGGACTGGGCGACATTTTCGACGCCTTCTTCGGAGGTGCGGCTGGGCCGTTCGCTGGGCGCGGGCAGGCTAGGCAGGCGGGGCCCCCACCGGGTGAGAACGTCGAAGCCCTGCTCGACCTCGAGTTCCACGAGGCCGTGCTCGGGGCCGAGAAAGAAGTCACCGTGCGGGCCGCGATGACCTGCGAGACCTGCTCGGGTTCGGGGGCAAGCCCGGGCACAACAGTGGTCACTTGCACCACCTGCAGGGGGACCGGCGAGCTCCGCCGCGTGCGGCAGTCGTTGCTCGGCCAGATGGTCACCTCGAGCCCGTGCCCACGCTGCGGCGGGACCGGGCAGGAAATCCCGACACCGTGCGCCGACTGCAGGGGCCAGGGCCGGCGGATGGAAGACCGCGCCTATACCGTCGACGTCCCCGCCGGCGTCGACGACGGCTCCACGCTGCGGCTCTCCAACCGGGGCTCGAGCGGGCCACGTGGCGGGCCGCCGGGCGACCTGTACCTGCACCTGCGGGTGCGGCCACACCCCCTGCTCAGCCGAGACGGCGTCGACCTGCGCACGGACCTGCGGGTCACCATGGCACAGGCCGCTCTCGGCGCCCAGTTCATGGTGGAGACGCTCGATGGCCCCCAAGAGGTCACAATCCCCCCCGGGACCCCAACCGGCCACGAGCTCCGTTTCCGCGGCCAGGGGGTGCCACACCTGCAGCGCCGGGGACGGGGCGACCTGCTCGTCACGGTCGCGGTCGAGACACCGACGGCGCTGACGGCGGCCCAGGAGGAGCTCTTGCGCCGCTTTGCCGCCGCCCGCGGCGAGGAAGTTGCGCCCCCCGACGCCGGGCTGCTCTCGCGCATCCGCGGCGCGTTCAAATAAGGGGGAAAGATGCGCCAAGCGGTGGCGCACGTGTTCGTCGATGACCTCGACCGGCCGGCACTTTCCGACAAGGACGTCCATCACCTCGCACGGGTCCTCCGCTTGCGCGCCGGCGAGCTCGTGTCGGCGTCCGACGGCCTGGGAGGTTACCGGCTCTGCGCGTGGGCGGGCACCGCGGGCGCTGCGAGCGGTACGGGCGCGGCGGGCGGTACGGGAGCTGCGGGGCGCACGGGCCCCGCGGCCGCCGGGGCGGGCAGCCACCTGTCGCCGCTCGAGAGCCCGACCTTCGAGCCGCGGCCCAAACCCACGCTCACCGTCGCCTTTGCTCTCACCAAGGGAGAAAACCCCGCACTGGCCGTCCAGAAGCTCACCGAAGCCGGCGCCGACCGGATCGTGGTGATGCTCACCGACCGCTGCGTCGCCCGTTGGGACGCCGGCGGCTCGGAGCGCCAGATGGAACGCCTCCGAGAGGTGGCGCGCCTGGCCGCCATGCAGAGCCGGCGGCGCTGGCTGCCCTCGGTCGAGGGGCCGGTGGAGCTCTCGCATCTCGTCGGGGCCGCCGCTGCTGATGCCGGTGCCGGTGCGGGCACCGATGCTGATGCCGGGGCCGGTGCTCGAGCCGGAGCCAGCGCACGTAGCGGCATTGCGCTCGCCGTCCCCGACGGCACCCCGCTCACCTTGGCCACGCCTACTGTGCTCATCGGGCCCGAGGGCGGCTGGACCGACCGGGAGCTGGACGCTGTCCCCAACCATGTACGCCTCGGCCCGCACGTGCTCCGATCGGAGACCGCCGCACTGGCCGCCGGCGTCCTGATGTCGGCGCTGCGAGCTCACCTGGTGGTGCCGGCGGCGCCGGCCTAGGCGCGGTACGAGCGCCATCCTCCCCGGGCACTGATGTCGACTACTCCCGGTGATCCAAGGGCCGTCTTGCGAAGGACCATGCCGAGCGCTCCTGCACCACCCGCGAGCTCGATAATGGACAGCTCGAGTTCGGGCGGCTCTGCAGGTAAAAATCGGTCGCGAAGCACCGCATAATCGATTTCATAAAGCTCTCCCGGTACCGGGACGCCATCTTGTTCGACAAGAAAGAGCCCGGGGAACTCGTCTCGAACGGAAAAGAAGCGGTAGCGGGGAGCGGTCGCCACTTCGCCAAGGAACTCCGCGCCTGCAATTGCATGGTGAATAGACCGGCCCGTCATAGCCTCACCATTAACGAACAAGCGTACGAGTTCGCTCATCTCAGTGAAGGTACACCCGACGCTTGGACTGCCGCCAAGAGACTGTGGACGGTTGCGGGGACCGACCTTCCCGGTACATAGTTGCGCCTTGGGCGACCGTGCTCTCGACCTCCTGATCCGCGCGGAGCGGGTCGTTGCGGGCGGTAGCGAGGGGCCCCGGGCGATCGGTGTGCGGGACGGGGTTATCGCGGCGTTACTCCCCGTCGAGGCGAGCGCCTTGGCAGCGGAGGAGATATCGATCGGTGCGGACGCCGCCGTGCTCCCCGGCGTTGTAGACACTCACGTGCACGTGTGCGAGCCGGGTAACGCCGACTGGGAGGGCTTCGCTACCGCCACGGCAGCCGCAGCGGCGGGCGGCATCACGACCGTCGTCGACATGCCGATCGACAGTGTCCCCGCCACGGTCGACCCCGGTTCCCTGGCGGCCAAGCGCCACGCGGCCGAAGGGCAGATCCGTGTCGACGTCGGGTTCTGGGGCGGGGTGACACCGACGAGCCTCGCTTCGATGGACGCGCTGCTCGACGCCGGCGTGGTCGGTTTCAAGTGCTTCCTCGCCGAGTCCGGCGCCGAGGACCTTCCGCCGCTGGACGACGAGAGCCTGGAGCTCGCCCTCGCGTTCACCGCTCGCGTGGGCGTCCCGCTCATGGTCCACGCCGAGGACCTCGCGGGCGTCATAGCTTCGAACCCGAGCCGCCGCTACGCGGACTGGCTTGCGGCGCGGCCAAGGGAGACCGAAGACCGCGCCGTGACGCGCGTGCTGGACGCGACGCGGCGCACTGGAGGGCGCGCCCACATCGCCCATCTCTCCAGTGCCACTGCACTCCCGCTCCTGAGGGCGGCACGAGCTGAGGGGGTCGCCGTTACGGCGGAGACCTGCCCGCATTACTTGTTGTTTTCCGCCGAGGAGATCGCCGACGGCGACACGGCGGCGAAGTGCGGGCCGCCGGTCCGGGGCGCAGCCAACCGCACAGCTCTTTGGAAGGGCCTCGCGGACGGCGTGCTCGACGCGGTGGTGTCCGACCATTCACCTTGCCTGCCGCAGATGAAGTCGCTCGGCACGGGCGACTTCTCGACCGCATGGGCCGGCATTTCCTCCCTCCAGGTCGCGCTGCCTGCGGCCTGGACGGCGGCCCGGGCGAGGGGCTTCCGTCTGACGGACGTCGTCCGGTGGATGGCCGAGGCCCCGGCCGACCTTGCAGGCCTGGCGGCCAAGGGACGCATCGCCGTTGGGGCCGACGCAGACTTGTGCGTCATGGCCCCCGAGGAGACCTTCGTCGTTGATCCGTCACGCCTCCTCCATCGTCACAGAGTCTGTCCCTACGTCGGCAAGGAGCTCTTTGGCGTGGTGCGGGCCACGATGCTGCGGGGGCACTGGCTCGCGGCCGACGGCCCGGCGTCGGGGCGGCTCGTGAGAAGGAGCGCGGCATGAAGGTCCTGGTAGTCAACGTCAACACGAACGAGCACATGACCGCCACGATCGCCGCCGCGGCGCGCGGGGCCGCGTCACCCGGTACGGAGATCGTGGCTCTGACACCGCGCTTCGGCGCCAGTGCGGTTGACTCCGCGTTCGAGAGCTACCTGTCGGCCGTCGCGGTAATGGACTGCGTTATCACCTACGAGGGGCCGTATGACGCCGTAGTGCTCGCCGGTTTCGGAGAGCACGGTCGCGACGGCCTTCAAGAACTCGTCGCAGCGCCTGTGATCGAGATCTGCGAGGCTTCGGCTCATGTCGCGCAGATGGTCGGCCGGACCTACTCGGTGGTGACTACGCTCCAGCGTTCGGTGCCGCTCATCGAGGACCGGCTGCGGCTCGCCGGCCTGGGGGACCGTTGCGCTTCGGTGCGGGCCAGCGGTTGGGCGACGGCCCAGGTCGACGCCGACCCGGAGGGATCTGCTGGCGCGGTCCTGGCGCAGGCGCGCAAGGCGGTTGAGGAGGACCGCGCCGAGGTGATCTGCCTGGGCTGCGCCGGGTTGGCCGGTCTCGAGGACGCCATCCGGGCCGAGCTGGGCGTCCCTGTCGTGGACGGCGTGGCGGCGGCCGTCCGGCTCTCGGAGGCCGTGGTCGGCCTCGGCTTGACCACGAGCAAGCGCTGGACGTACGCGTGGCCCGGGCCCAAGCCGATCGCCGGCTGGCCGCTGACGGCGCGTTGACGGCAAACCCGACCCCCGTGCGGGGCCCGGCCGCCGGCGAGTGCGACCTCGCCTTGCGCTGGGTCGGCGGCACCGTCGTAGCCGCAAGCGACGAGTCCTTCGGCGAGAAGGAGCACCTCCTCGACCCTGGTCCCTGCAACTCGCAGCCGGGCCGGTACGGGCCGCGGGGGGAACTGGTCGACGGATGGGAGACCCGGCGCCGGCGGGGCGGCCCGGGCGAGGATTGGGCCATCGTCCGGCTTGGTGTGCAGGGCGTCGTCACCGCCGTCGACGTCGATACCACGTCGTTCAGCGGCAACCATCCGGTGAGCTGCCGCATCGAGGCGACGGGGTGCGAGGGCTACCCGGGCCCCGGCACCCTGCTCGGCCCGGCGGTCCGATGGGAGACGCTCGTGCCTGACCGGGAGCTCGGCGGGAACGCCCACCACCTCTTCCCGGTAGCCGACAACCGCTGCTGGACGCACGTGCGCCTGGTGATAGCGCCCGACGGCGGCGTGGCGCGGCTGCGGGTGCACGGGTTGGCCCTCCCGGACCCGAGGAGGTGCGACGGCGTCTCCGTCGACCTCGCGTCGTGGACGACGGGTGGGCTGGTCGTGGCGAGCAGCGACGACTTCTATGGGCCGGCGCAGGTCCTCAACCGCCCCGATCAGGCTCGCAACATGGGAGAGGGGTGGGAGACGCGACGCCGACGTGACGGGGGCCACGACTGGGCCCTCATCCGCCTTGGATATGCCGGGACCGTGTCGAGGCTGGTGTTCGACACCTCCTTCTACCGCTACAACGCCTCCGAGGCGGTGTCGGTGACCGGGTCTTCGACCAGCAACGACGCTGGCGACTGGGTGCTGCTCCTGGCGCGGACCGACCTGCAACCCGACACGGTCCACGACCTCGCGGCCGAGCCCGGCCCACCCGTCCGGTTCATCCGCGTCGACGCCTACCCCGACGGAGGGATCTCCCGCATCCGGGTCGTGGGCCACGTCGACCCCGCCGCTCGCGCCGACGCAGGGCGCAGTTGGTGGAACGCCTTGCCCGAGCAGCAGGCCCAGCAGGTTGTGGCCGGCGCCGGCGTCCTGGCCGACAAAGCGGCCGCGCTCGTCGGTGATCGCCCGGTGGCGTTCGACGGCCCGGCCCCCGAGGCCCTCCGCGTCCTGCTGGACGGGCCCCGCCATACGGCGTGACAGCGGCCCGCCTAGAGCACGTCCGCGGGCTGGCGTGCGAAGTCAGGTGGCGATGAGGCGGCCGTTGGGTTCATCGTCGGCTTCGCCGCCGGGCCCACTCTCGAACCCGCCCCTGGGCAGCTTCGGCACATCCTCCATCAGCCGGACCGTGTAGGGGTCCTCGGGCCGCTCGAAGACTCGGGCGACCGGCCCGCTCTCGACGACCCTTCCCTTGGACAGCACCAGCACCGACTGGGCGATGGAGCGGACAAGCGCCAGGTTGTGCGTGATGAACAGGAGGGACAGGTGCCGCTCGGCCTGCAGCCGTCGCAGCAATTCGACAATCGTTGCCTGCACAGACACATCGAGGGACGAAGTGATCTCGTCACAGACGAGCAGATCCGGGGAGACCACGAGCGCCCGGGCGATGGCGACCCGCTGGCGCTCGCCTCCCGAGAGCTGATCGGGGTAGCGGGCCCAGAAGTCCGGGCCTAAAGCGACGTCTTGCAGAACGCGCGAAACCCGCTCCTCCCGCTCGGACCGTGCCAGGGACGGGAAGAAGTGGAGCAGCGGCAGCTCGACGATCCCACCGATGGTCGTGCGGGGGTTGAGCGAGGTGTAGGGGTTCTGGAAGATGAACTGGATGGCCTGCAGGTCCCGCCGGGACCGCCGGATGGCTGCCCTCGGGAGTACCCCACCGCCGAAGCGGACCTCGCCCGACCATGAGCTGTGAAGTCCCACTAGGCAGCGAGCAAGGGTGGTCTTGCCCGAGCCGGACTCGCCGACCACCGCGACGCACTCGTTGCGGCCCACGCTCAGATCGACATTGGAGAGCACCTCAATTGGCCCGTAGCGAGCCGACAGCCCCGAGGCGACGAGCAGGGCGTCGTGTGGGGCTCTCGGCTGCGTCGACCGCTCCGCGGCCCGGTTGGCCTCGGGGCGTGCGGTCAGATCGGTCCGTAGGCAGCGCACCAGGTGCTCACCCGGCAGGTGCACGACCGGGACGGGACCCTCGGTGCAGGCGGGCAATGCCAGCGGGCAACGAGGAGCGAACTCGCACCCGCGCGGGCGGCGCGTCGGGTGGGGGGGCTGGCCGTCGATCCCCTCGAGGGTCGTGGAGCGCTCCGGGGAGGGCACCGCGCGGAGCAGCTTCTTGGTGTACGGATGGGCGGGAGCCCCGAAAACCAGTGCGGTCGGGCCGTTCTCCACCACCTTGCCTGCGTACATGACGGTCAAGCGGTTGACGAGGCCCCCGACGACGGCGAGGTCGTGGGAGACGAAGACCGCGGCCACGCCGTAGGCCTGGCAAAGGCTCCGCACGGTGTCCAACACGAGCCGTTGCGTCGTCACGTCCAGACCGGTCGTGGGCTCGTCGAGCACGATCACGCTGGGCCTCAGCGCGAACGCCATTGCCAGCGCCACCCGCTGCTGTTGGCCGCCCGACAGCTGGTGCGGGTACGCTTTGAGCAGGCCAGGCACCCCTCCGAGACCAGCCTCGTCGAGCGTCTGGGCCACCCTCGCCCTCGGGTCCCCGAGACCCTTGGCCGCCACCGCGTCAGGGTGGGCGCGCAGCACCTCGAAGAGCTGAGCCCCGATCTTGAGCACCGGGTTGAGCGCCGAAGCGGGGTCCTGTGGGACGTACGCCACTTCGGCGCCGCGCAGCTGTCGTAGCTGTTGTTTCGTGGCCGTCACCATCTCGGTGCCCCTCACCACCACAGTCCCAGCCGCCACCTCGAGACCTCGGCGCGTGTGGCCGAGCAGGGCGAGCGCAACCGTTGTCTTGCCCGAACCGGACTCACCCACGAGGCCCATGAGCTCGCCGGCGCGGACTTGAAAGGACACGTCGTCGACGACGTCGACGGTGCTCCCGGCCAAGCGCACGCGCAGCCGGTCCACGTCGACCAAGACCTCGCGGACCGCACCCTGCGGCCCGACCAAGACCTCGCGGACCGCACCCTCCCGCGCGCCCGTGCCGAGCTCGCTCACAGTTCCCCCCCGACAGCAGGCATTTCCAGCAGGGTGGCCGTTTCCGCTTCGCGGTCGATCCCGATGGCAACCCGGGCCACTGCGTCGGTCCACGTGTTGATGCCGATCGTGAGGAGCGCGATCAGGGCCGCAGGGACGATCACCGCCCACGGGTTCAATACCAGCCCGATGCGATTTTCGTTGATCATCGTGCCCCAGTTCGGCGCCGGTGGTGCCTGGCCAAACCCAAGGAACGAGAGGCCTGCGATGATGACGACCGAATAGGTCATCCGTAGGCCGCTCTCGACCATCAGCGGGCTGATCAGGTTGGGCAGGATCTCCTTGGCCATGATCTTGCGTCGCTTCACTCCGAGCAGCTCGACGGCCTTCACGAAGTCCCGTTCGGAAACGTCGAGCGCCGCCGAGCGCATCACCCGGGCGACCTGTGGGGCGTGCGAGAACCCAACGGCCAGGACCGTCAGCCACACCGTCGGGCCGACGATCGACACCAGCAGCAACGCAAATACCAGCTGGGGGAACGCCAGGACCACGTCGACGGTGCGCATGATGACCGTGTCCCAGCGGCCGCGGAGGTAGGCCGCTGCGATGCCGCTGGCGCTCCCGATCGCCACACCGAGCGCCATCGCCGCGGTAGCCATCGCCAGGAGCACCCAACCTCCGTTGAGCACGCGGGAGAGCACGTCGCGACCCAGCTCGTCGCCGCCCAGTATGGCACTGCTCGATGGCCGGGCGAACGGGGCGACAATGCTGGCCGTGCCCGAGTGCGGGGCCACGAACGGCCCGATGACTGCAGTGACGACTGCAACGCCGACAACCGTCAAGCCGAACCTTCCCCGCGGCAGCGACGCCGCCCGGAGCAGGATCACCACCCATGCGCGGCGACGCCGGACGGTGGGCTTCGACGAGCCCGGACCGATGTCGGTGACGGTCGACATGGCCTAGCGCGGCTGCCGGCGGCGCGGGGTGGCCAGAAGGGCCACGACGTCGGTCACGATATTGACGAACACGTAGAAGCCGGCGAGGACAAGGACGATCATCTGGATAGTCGGGACGTCCCGGTTCCCCACAGCGCTGACCAAGCTCGAGCCGATACCGGGGAAGGCGAACACGAACTCCACGACGACGATCCCTCCGGCCAGGTACAAGAAGCTGAGCCCGATCACCTGGACAACCGGCGCGATTGCGTTCGGCAGGGCGTGGACAGCGAGCACGCGCCAGGTGGGAAGCCCCTTCAGACGGGCCATCTCGGCGTAGTCCGACGCCAAAGCCTCGACGGTGGCGGCCCTGGTCATCCGGAAGATGTAGGGCACGATGACGACAACGAGGGTCGCCACCGGCAGGATCAGCTCACGAGGTTCGGCAAACGCCTGCGTGCCAGGCGGCACGATCGACACCGCCGGGAGCACGTCCCACACGACGGTCGCGAACATGATGATCATCGCGATCGCCACTACGAACTCGGGCAAAGCGGTTATCGCCAGCGCGAGGACAGAGCTCGTGTGGTCGAGCACCGAGTCCTTGCGCAACGCGACCACCGCTCCCAGCGTGACGCCGACAACGCTGCCGATCACGCCGGAAAGCCCCACCAGGGTTGCCGAGTTGGCCGCGGCGGGGCCCACGATGCTCCAGACGGGCAAGCCGTTGACCAGGCTCGTGCCCGGACGGCCGCCGAGGATCCCGGAGATCCATGAGCCGTATTGGACAAGCACGGAGCGGTTGAGGTGGAGCTGACGTTCGAGGGCGTGCACCGCCGACGGCGTTGCCGAGTGGCCCAGGATGGCGATGGCGGCGTTGCCGGGGAGGACCTGGGTGGCCGCAAAGATCACCACGGAGACCACCCACAACGTGACCACCCCGAGCGCCACCCGCTGGACGAGGAGCTTGACGATCGGGTGTGGCGCCCGCGCACCGCTCCTGCGAATGCTCATGACAAAAACGCGTAGTCCTCGAAGTTGAAGTTCCCAAGGGGCTCGCCGACCTTACCCGTCTGGAACCCGGTCAGGTTCGAGCTGTACGCGTCCAGGGAGTCCACAAAACAAGGGATTATGTAGCCACCCTGGTTGAAGTCGATCATCTGCATCTCGTACTCGATCTCCTTGCGGACGCTCGCGCTTTGGGTCTTGTTCGCCTGGAAGTAGAGGCTCGTATATTTCGGGTCGTTGAAGTGGGTCTCCTGGAACGGCGACGTTGGCAGGAAGGTCTGAGCAACCTGCGCCAGATAGGGCGAGTAGTCGTAATAGATCTGCGAGAACGGGACCTTCGTGTAGTAGTTCGGGCCGAAGAAGTTGCCGGCGCTCACCTGGTTGATGTTGACCGTGACCCCGACCGCGCTCGCTTGCTGTTTGAAGACGGTCGCCATGTTGAGCGCGCTCGAATTGACGGCCAGCGACGTATAAAGCGTCACGGTTAGGCCCCTCTCGTAACCGGCTTTCGCGAGGAGGTGCTTGGCTAACGCTATGTCCTGGTCCCGGTGCAGCGATTGGTCGAAGTCGGGGTCGTACGGAGATGTGACGTCCGCAGCTATCGTGCCGAAACCGTCCAGCGTCGTGGCGATGAACTCCGGACGGTTGATGAGTGCGCGGAAAGCCTGGCGGACATTGACGTCGTTGAACGGCGGCTTGTCCACCCGCATCGTGAACGGCTCGATCGACCCGGTCCGTGACGGGAGCGCCACGATGCCGGGCGTCTTCTGCAGGATCTGCATCTGCGCCCCGCTCAATTGCCCGGTGCAGTCGATGACTTTGCTGACGAGCGCGTTCTCGACGGCGGTGGGGTCCTGGAAGTCCAAGATGGTAACCGAGTCGAGGTACGGCAGGCCCGCCTTCCAATAGTTCTTGTTGCGAACGAAGACGCTTCGT
>Ga0307477_10003102_pt1 | contig 12496 bp, 7 predicted proteins | sample atmos_gasesECM2C_FD_203316 | JGI IMG/M metagenome (GOLD analysis project Ga0307477, IMG submission 203316) | Hardwood forest soil microbial communities from Morgan-Monroe State Forest, Indiana, United States - atmos_gasesECM2C_515 | ecosystem: Environmental > Terrestrial > Soil > Temperate...
TGACACAAACTGCCTCGGCATTTCCATTTTTTCTGCTGGCGCTTCCTGCAGGAGCCTTGGGCGACATCTTTGATCGGCGGAAACTGATACTGATAACGGAAGTATGGATGTTTTCTGTAGCGGTAGTGCTCGCTGTTCTGACGGCGCTGCATTTAATTGCGCCCTGGGCGTTGCTCCTTTTAACGCTTGCTTTGTCAATCGGAGATGCGCTCGAAGCGCCGACCTGGCGAGCGGTCCTTCCAGAAGTGGTTCCGCAAGAAGGATTGATGCAGGCCATTGCTCTAAACGGCATTGAATTTAATCTGGCCCGCGCGATCGGTCCAGCACTGGGTGGATTTCTGATTGCGGCGTTAGGAATCGCCACAGTGTTTTCGCTGAATGCCGCATCGTATCTTGGCGTGCTATGGGTAATTGCACGGTGGAAGCGACCGCCACACCAGCCAGACCCTCTGCGAGAGACCGTGTCGGGTGCAATCCGCGCGGCGGTTCGGTACACGAGAAACGCGCCTGAGATTCTGACCGTTCTCGGACGAATCGGATGCATTATGTTTTTCGCAAGCGCGTTTTGGGCGCTTCTGCCCACCGTCGCTCACGAATTGCGACGGAGTGCCACCCTTTATGGACTGCTCCTAACTGTCTTTGGCGCTGGCGCAGTGGTGGGTGCCCTGGCGCTACAGCGAACGCGTTCGTTGTTCTCGTCTGATGCGATGCTCGGACTGGGAACCACCGTCTTTGCTGGGGCGCTCTGGGGCGTCGCCATATTCAAATCCGTAGCACTCCTGTCCGTTGCCATTTTGTTTGGAGGGGCTGCATGGACCGCCATCATGTCTTTGATGACCACGGTTATGCAGAACCTAGCGCCGGACTGGGTGCGCGCGCGTGCAATGGCTGTGTTCATGCTCGCCTACATGGGAACGTGGACAGCCGGCAGCGCTTTCTGGGGATATGTCGCGGGTCGGCAGGGTACACACTTTTCTTTGATCACCGCGGCTATTGGCACCGCCGTTTGTCCAATATTGATTTTGATTTCGCGCTTGCCGGATACGCCTGTGGATCTTGGGGCTTGGGATCACTGGGGCAAGCCGATGCTGGTCGGAGACGTGGACCCAAGTCAAGGACCCGTACTGGTTTCGGTGGAATATGAGGTTGAGCCGAGAAAAGCGGACGAGTTCCTGGAGGCTCTCCACAAATTTGCACGAGTGAGGCGGCGGGACGGAGCATCAAGGTGGGGCGTTTATCGCGATACTGAGCATCCCGCGCACTATGTTGAAACGTTCATCGTTGAATCATGGGCGGAGCACTTGCGACAGCACGAGCGATTGACGAGAGGGGACCGCGAGCTGGAGGAAAACGTAGGTCGTTTTGAATCGAAGCCTATCAAGGTGAGGCATTTCATCTATGCGCGTAGCAAGCGCGGGCGGCATTGATCGCGAGGCATCCTTTATATACGTATATATGCGTTGTGCGCGTGATGTTTTGGAGCGGGGAGGGATTTGGCCGTGACAGTGTAAGCGGACGGGGGCAGCGTTCTAACCAGCTGAACTACGTCCCCGCGGTGAGTAGTGCTCACAAATGGTGGGCAGTGCAGGGCTCGAACCTGCGACCTCCTGCTTGTAAGGCAGGCGCTCTAACCAACTGAGCTAACCGCCCAATACGATTCATCGTACAGGAAGCAGCGCAGAGCGTCAACGCATTGCAGGAGGACAGGAATTTCTTGCGCGCGTCTCGGCGGGTTTGCGCTGTGCCGAGTTGCACTTTGTAGGGGCAGCCAGTAAACTGCTTTTCCTTATATCGAGTAAGGGCGCTTGGGTAAAGGACACGTTCGGAATGCTGCTCGTACGGGACTATGTCGGCCATATGGCCGCGGAAGTGATTAAGCGGCTCATCGAAGGGAATCTGATTGAGAGCAAGGCACCGGAAGCGGTGACGCAGCGCGTGCGGCAGCGCATGATGGAAGAACTGACCGTCGAAGACCGCTTGAACGACGAAGTTCGCGAGATTTTGATACAGCACCAGGACGAGATGCGGCGCACCGGCGTCTCCTACCAGGAGATGTACAAAAAAGTGAAAGGGCAGTTGGCCCGCGACCGCAAGCTGGTGCTGCGTTGATGCCCGCCGAGCGGCTGAGGGCGTTGCTAAACATTTCGGCTGAGGTCCTTTCCGGCAGGGCCGGAATCTTCGACCGGCTAGCCTCTCCCTCGGCTGCGCTCGGGACAAGTCGGGTAGCCTCAGGATGACACCTCTGGGCAGGCGAGCATGAGACTCACGCGGGAAAAAGTAGTGCGGTTGTCGCATCAGATTACGGATGTGCTCGTCTCCAGCGACGACGTGGAATTCGTCGAAGACCGCGACACGATCCGCCAGCAGATCGTGCAGATTCTCACCGCCACGCTCAAAGAAGAAGAGAAGGCCGACGCGGAAGTGCGCAAGCGCATCACTTCGCAGAAAAAGGAAATTCTCGAGGACAGCGAAGAGTGGAGCGTCCTCTACCGCAAGTATTACGCGGACGAACTTCGCCGCATGGGAATCGCCGCCGCCCCCGACGACCGCCGCGAACGTCGAAGCTGACCGAAGCTCGCCGTCCCCAGTCGAAAGCTGAAAGCGGGTCATGCTAGCCCCCCACCCGGGTGTTTTCGGAAAAGAGGCCGCAAGCCATTGAAAACAAAGGAAACGAGTGCAGAAAAGGGCGCAAAGAGCCGACAAAGAGGCTCCAAGTTTCTGAAAACATGGGATTTGCCACAGAGACACGGAGAACACAGAGTGGATTTTGGGCTGGGGACGGCACACCCCCGTGGCGACGGGAAGTATGCGGAAGCTGCTGAGAATGGGGGAGAGATATTGACGCCACGCGATGCAGATGATGGGGAGATGCTTGGTAAGTAGCGTGGGTAGCGAGTGGTGGTTGGGAGCAGCGGAGCGGTGCGGCGGGCGGACGTGGATGGAACTTCGGAGATTTGTGCGGGGACGGGGGGCGACCATGAGGAAGGGTAGCGCGGCCTTACTCTAGAAGTAAAGTAAAACGCAGCGAATGGTCGAAATTCGGAGGTGAACGGCTATTAGGAGCATCGAACGGCGACGAGCCGAAGAGAAGAACTCACGCGTGACACTCGTGCTTGAAGTTAGCTCTAAATTCGGACGTTTCGCAGAGGAGACTAGGCGGAGAAAAACATCCCCACCCTTGCCAGAACCAACCCCGCAAGGATGGGCCACCCAGAATCGTCAGAAAGGGCCTGCCACCCGCCCCGGTTTCCTCTCATCAGGCCAGTCGTTCGCAAACTCATATTTTGGTTCCAGAGTGACTGGAATAACCGATCCCCTGGCCTTTGCTGAAGCCTTGAACGCAAACGGAAGCTTCAATAGCGAGAATCTTGCGACACCCTATGCGAAGTCGGTCGTTAATACAATTAATCTCGTAAACGCGTTGCTAACTTGCACCCAGTAGGGATCGGAGACGTAAAATGAGGATATGGCTATATTGTTTTTTTTTAGTTCTATTCGTCGGTAGTCTACTAACTCGGAGATCCGACGCTGAGTCGGGTTGTTCGAACGCATCCAAACTCACTGATGATGACGCTCGGATTCTCTTGTACGTCACGCCGGCAGCCGTTGATGCAAGGAAGGCCGGCGCAGACGTAGATATTGAAAAATCAAGCCCAACGAAGCAGTTTCCGGAGTCTGATTATTTCGTGGCGGCGCTTGTGAGCCAAAAGCCGACGAACGGCAGCGGGTTGGGAAACGGAATCCTCGGTTACTTCGCAGTAGACAAGCGGACCGGCCTTGTGGAATCAATCAGCGACTTCACCCCCGTTAACGGGATGGAACTGGCACGAGTACAGAATTGGATGCGCCACGCACATTGCATCGAGACTAAATCATCAAGCAGGTAGCGAATTTCGGACGACGGGGACAGACGGAACGTTTTCCTGTTTCTCATTCGAGCAATGCATCAGCATAACGAGAAACGTCGCGTCTGCCCCCGATTTCACGAGACTTGCGAAGGACAGTCAGCAAGGCAGCCAACGGGCAGCTGCGGCTGCCGAGGAGCGACTCCTTGCTGGAAATAGAAACGGGCGACCGGTTGGCCGCCCGTTTTTGTTATGACAAAAAATCGAGTCAGTTGGAGCTGGTTAGCGGGGAGTCCGGGCGGCGCTTTAGCGTCGGGCGATCATCGTCCGTGGAGTTAGGATCGTTACCGGCGCCCTTCTGCTTGTCGGTCTGTTCGGTGCGGGTGCGCAGCGTGGGCTTGCCCGGCGCGTTGTCCTGCACCTTGCGAGCGAACATGATGTTGCGCAAGCGGCCCTTCACGGAATCAAACTCGGAGGTCGTCACGATGTATTCGGGGCGCGCCGGGAGAATGCGCGCGATCTCTTTCTGCGCGTTCTCGATGCGCTCCGGCGTCGGCGGATGCGTGGAGAATACTCTTGGAATCGTGCCCGGGCGGCGCTTTTCGTCGGCCTGGATGCGCTCGAAGAAGGTCACGTAAGCGTTGGGGTCGTAGCCGGCCTTGTACATATATTGCAGGCCGAGGAAGTCGGCTTCGCGCTCGGAGTCGCGATTGAATTTGAGATAGGTAAGCGGAATGGCGATGTTCAACCCTTCGTAAAGTCCGTAGCCGGCCCAGCCTACGGGCCCGAGCAGCATTAGCGGAATCGTGGCCATCTGCATTAGCTCGCCCTTGGTGGCGTTCTTGGTGCCGTGGCGCGCGGTGACATGCGAAATCTCGTGGGCCATCACGCCGGCAAGTTCAGACTCTTCCTGGGCGCGCAGAATCAAGCCGCTGTTGACGTAGAAAAATCCGCCGGGCAGCGCGAAGGCGTTGACTTCGTCGGAGTCGATGACCTTGATGGTGAAGGGCACGCGCGCGTCGGAGTTGCGCACCAGATTCTGGCCGACGCGATTCACGTATTCGGTAACGACGGGATCATCGATCAGCTTGGAAGAGCGCTCGACTTCCTGCGCTAGTCCCTTGCCCAGGGCGATTTCGCGCTCGAGAGAATACAAATTGATGCCTTTGCCGACGCTGCGGTTGCCGATGGCCTCGACATCTTCCTTGGAATTTTTGGGATTGACCGTATCCTTTTGCTCGATTGGCTTTTGTTGCCCGGCCTGTGTCTGCTCGGATTGGGGCTGCGTCTTTGCGGGATCGGGAGCCGGCGGAGGACTCTGCGCCAGAACGGTGCCGCCAGCCAAGGTGGCCAGAAGTCCGAGTCTCAGCGCCTTGCCTAGAGTTTCTTTCATGGTGTCCGCCTCCCACTTCGACTGCCTTAAGTATACACCCGCTTGCCGCAGGTTGGACGTGCCTCTGTCCTGGTGAGTACGATGTTAGGGCTAGAAAGAAGGTTTCCTGGAGGGAGTTGCAATCGTCGCCCGAGCGGCGGAGGTTCCCTGTGGCCGCGAGGGGGGTGCGCCATCCTACGGCGGCTCATACCCTGTGGTTTCTAAGCAACAACCGGTAGGGGCAAGTTGACACCCGCGGTGCACGCCCACTACAGTCAAAGCTTGAGTATGGGCGTCTCGAAGATTCAGATTGGCCAGCTTTGGAAGAAGGACGGCACCCGCGACATTTATCTGGTGACCCGCCTGTATAACGAAGCCCTCAGCACCATAGTGATTATGCGCAAGTCAGGGTCGGAGGCAGAAGCGCTGATTCGAGTGAAGGCCGAGCGCAACTCCGGCGGCCACAATATTCCCGGATTTTCGCCGGCGCAGGAGGAAGAGAAGCTTTAGCTGGCGAGCTCTCCAGGCGGCGGCCCAGACAGCCAGAAATGGCTGTCCCACTTAACCTCAGATCGAACGAACCTCAATCGCCACTACGTCCTCAACCTGCATCAATTCCTTCGTCAGAAACGGCTCGCCGTACTTCGCCCCGATCATCTGTCCATAGTGACGCGCCAGTTGGTTCATTTCGTCTTCCAGGCGGTCTATGGCGAGATGGACTTTGCCTTTGCGCGCGCCTTTGGCCGGGCGAAACTGCGATCCAAACGCCAGAATGGCTTTGCGGCGCTGGGCGAATTCTTTGGTAATGTCCACCACGAAGGTCGGGCGTACCGTGGCGAAGGAAGTGGAGTACAAAATTTTGAACGGGCGATACGGCTCCCCATCGAGCGGCAACTGTTTCAGTCCCGCGAGAAAGCAGCCTTCGTAACCGAGCGTCGAAGCGTGGGAGTGATCGGGGTGGCGCGCTTCCCAGTAGGGCAGGATTACTGTTTTTGGGCGGAGCTCGCGGATTACGCCGGCCAGTTTCAGCTTGTGCTGACGCGCCGGTTGCACATCGGAATCGGGCACGCCCAGAGTGCCGCGCCACGCAACGCCCAGCAACTTTGCGGCTTTGGCCGCTTCTCTGGCGCGCGTTTCCGGCGTGCCGCGCGAACCCATCTCCCCCGCGGTGAGGTCCAGAATGCCGGTCTTGTAGCCGCGCCGCGCCATCTTGATCAGCGTCCCGCCGCAAGTCAGTTCGACATCGTCGGGATGAGCGGCAATCGCCAGCAAATCGAGTCTCATCGATGCTCCTCCACCGCGCGCTGATTCTAGCAGGTCCGTATGGAGTGCGGCGGTCTTGCCTGCCCTGCCTACCGCAGGCAGGCGGGCCGCCTTTGTGGAGCACCGAAGGGAGTGTTTTTTTCTTGACAGTGCTCGCGACCCAATATAGCTTCGTGCCACTAAATCAGAGTTTGTCAAATTATAGTAAGGTTCGCAGTGGCGCATTCCGGGGGTGGGGATGTTCGCACTTATTTTTTCTACCCGACGAGCACACGATCGTTTGCGAATCGACCAATCCTGGACATCAGAATACGAAGTTGGAAGCGATTTCGCGGACGACGAGTGTCGTCATGCCCCGCGGAATGGAAGGCGCACTATTTGGTACTAAGGTCCAAGTAACTCTCATTAGGCCTGACGCACGAAATGAGTGAGAGTCCAAGGTGATCCGAAGGGAAAGCGAGGGTGCAGATCATGAGAACAAAGAAATCGCAGAGAACGAAAGGCGCGTCCGGAGCAGCGCGAATTTCTTGCGGAGAATCGTGTGCATCCTCGCGCATCTCGCTCGCGTGCCGTCCACAAGCTTCGTGGATTCTGTCGAAGACCGTCGTGGCGCTTCTCGCGCTCTTCATGGCGGGCACCTCGACCTGCGGGCAAGCCACCACGTCGGTACGCGGCACGGTCATAGACCCCAGCGGCAAGGCAGTTGTAGGGGCCAGCGTGGTGCTGGCGAACTCCGAATCCAAGACCGAGCGTACAACCACAACCGGGGAACAGGGGGAGTACCAGTTTCTCCTCGTGCCTCCGGGAACCTACAAGCTGGCGGTGACCGCTGCCGGGTTTCGCCGGTACGAGCAGACCGACTTGCGGCTGCTGGTCAATACACCGGCAACGGCGAACGCACAGTTAACCATCGGCGGCGCCAGCGAGACGGTTACGGTCACGTCGGAAGCGCCGGCCATAAATCTGGTTGACGCCTCCATCGGCAATTCCTTTGACGAAGTACAGGTGAAGCAGCTCCCCCTCGAAGGCCGCAACGTCCCCGACCTGCTCAGCCTGCAGGCAGGGGTGGCCTACACGGGCAATCGTATTGGCGACAAGGATCAGGACACTCGCAACGGAGCGGTGAATGGCGCACGCAGCGATCAGAGCAACGTCACGCTGGATGGCGTGGACGTGAACGACCAGTCCAACGGTTACGCGTTCACCTCCGTATTGCCGGTCACGCAGGATTCCGTTGAGGAATTTCGTGTAACCACCACGAACTATGGCGCCGACCAGGGGCAAGGCTCGGGAGCGCAGGTGACCCTGGTGACCAAGAGCGGCACGAACTCCTTCCACGGCTCGGCCTATGAATACATCCGCAACACCATCACCAGCGCCAACGATTACCTCGTGAAACAGTCGGAGCTGAACATCGGCGATCCGAACAAACCTCTTCAACTGAATCGCAATATCTTCGGTGCTTCGGTCGGCGGGCCGTTGCGCAAGGACCGCTTGTTTTTTTTCGCCAATTATGAAGGAACCCGCGAGCGGGAACAGCAGCGTGCCGAGCGTGTCATTCCGACTCCATCGATGTGCAAGGGAATCTTTCGGTATTTGGACGGGAACAGCAACCTAATCACACTTATGCCCGCGGACCTCACGAACCTCGACCCAAAAGGTGTAGGGATTGACCTCGCCATGCTGAACGCCAATGGGAGTGGTTATCTCAATAAGAAGTTCTGCTCACCTCAGACCGCAACGAACGATTTTGCCGCCGGAGATGGTTTCAACTACGCCGGATTCGTTTTCCGGGCGCCCACGAAGCTGGATAACGACGTTTTTATCGCTCGAATCGATTACCGGCTCACCTCTGACGGCAAGCACCTGTTGTTCTGGCGCGGCGCCTCGCAAGATTTGCGCAACCCGGGGGCCCCCTTCCTGCCGGGCGACCCTCCGCAGCAAACCACCAGCGACCACAGCAAAGGATTTGCGCTCGGATACACGACGGTGATCAGCCCCACTCTTACGAACTCCTTTGTTTGGGGATTCACCCGGCAGAGCTTCGGCGTCATCGGCAATACCCCCAACAAACAGGAATGGAACACATTTCTGGGCCTGGATCAGGGCATCAACTATAGCCACAATTTCCAGGTAGACCTGCACAACCTAAAGGATGATCTATCTTGGACCAAGAAAACCCATGCCTTCCAGTTCGGGGCGGCCATCGGCCTGGCGCGCGATCCCCGCGAAAGTTTTCTCCATTCCAATGCCCTCGGCCTCGGAACAACTAACTGGACGTCCCCGATAGGTTTTTCCTTTACCTCGAGCACGCTGGACCCCATGAACGCCGCCGCGCATCCCAACCTCATGATTAACTGTCCGGGCACGCCCTGCGCGCCCGGTACCGCACCGGAGCCGCTGTCCTCGACGGCCTATGACCGCCCGCTACTGGCTTTGTATGGCATGATCTCTGACGTCGTCGCGAACTACAACCTTGACCGCAACGGCAATGTGCTGCCCCAGGGCGCTCCCGTGAAGCGCAACTATGGGCTCAACTCCTACGAGTTCTACGGGCAGGACACTTGGCGTATCAAGCCGAACTTCACGCTGACCTATGGATTGCGGTGGTCTTTCTTCCCTCCGCCTTGGGAGACCAACGGGTTGCAGACCGCTCCGACCTTTGGTCTGGGAACGCAATTTGCCCAGAACGTCAAGAACATGCAACAAGGTCTGGGATACACTTCGGAGCCTCCGATTTCATTCACGCTCGGCGGACCGGCCAACAACGGCCCGGGCTTCTACCCCCCTGAAAAGACCGATTGGTCCCCGAGAGTCTCCATCGCCTATTCGCCCCGTTTTGGCGGAAGCCTGCTCAAGAGGATTTTCGGTGAGAACGACAAGACCGTTATCCGCGTCGGCTTCAGCCGGGTTTACGACCGGGCAGGTTTCGCGCTCTTGAATAGTTTCGACCAGATCGGTTCGGCCGGCTTGACCACAACGTTGCAAAATCCTTGCTGCACGGTTGGTGTCACAGGGGCCGAGGATCTGCCGCGCATCATGGACATCAACAAAGTCCCCGACGTCAACCTGAACGGCTTCCAATTCCGGCAGCCGGCGCCTTCAGGAGGCTTTCCGCAAACGCCTGGCACCACCGCTCAGGCCAATTTGTGGGGCGTCGACAACACACTGAAAACTCCCCACGCCTATGCCGTTGACTTTTCCATCGGCCGCGAGCTGCCCAAGCGGTTCTCGCTGCAATTATCGTACGTTGGCCGCTTTGGCCGCGATCTGCTCACCCAGCGCGATCTCAATCAGCCCTTAGATATCGTCGATCCGAAGACCGGAATTGACTACTACACAGCCGCGGCAGCCTTGTCCAAGCTCGCGAGGTCTTTTGCCTTGGCCAACAACAATGGGCAGCCCACCAACTTCTACAGTGGAGTCATCACGACCGCCCAGATTTCCAGCGTTACCGCTGCGATGCTTGGCCCAACTGCGCAATACTGGGTGGACATGCTCCCGAAGCTTCAGCCGGGTGCCACGGCGTATGCCGACCTTCTATCGTCACCCGGGAAGGCGATTCCTTTCCCCGCAGCAAATAGCACAGATAGCCTGCTTCAGGCCGTTTTCGATCTCTATTACAACCCGGCCCTTTCCGTGATCGGTGACGAGATTGTCGGGCTGGCCGATATTGACGCGTATGGTGGACTGGGGGACAACAGCGGGTCACTCGCACCCTATTTCTTCAATGGCCCGCCAAGCTCGTTGCCTGGCTTGTGCCCTGGGTCGTTCTGCCAGTCCGGCAAGTTCTTGAGCAACCAAGCGTTCTCTATGTATGGATGGAGCTCCATCGGCAGTTCGAACTACCACGCCTTGCAAGCGAGCCTGCGGAAGCAGTTCAGCCACGGACTTCAGTTCGACTTCAACTATACGTTCTCCAAGTCCACGGACATCACTTCCGCGGCGTCGCGCGTGGGGTTCTCTGTGTATGGCTACCAGAATATCGGCCTTGTCGGGAGCCGCTTGGCAAATGCCTTTTCCCCGAACTTGGCCCGCGCCGTCTCCGACTATGACCTCACCCATCAGATCAACCTCAACTGGATTGCTGATATCCCGATCGGCAAAGGCCGCGCACTGGCACACAATGCCAGCGGATTTCTAGACGCTTTCATCGGTGGCTGGCAGCTTTCCGGTCTGGCTCGCTGGACCAGCGGGTTTCCCTACAGCGTGGACGGCGGGCAGCGGTGGCCCACGGATTGGTTCCTCACGGCCATCACCCAGATGACCGCCAAGCCGCAGACTGGCATTTTCCACCTCACGATTCCCGATCCAGTGACGGGGAAACCCGATTCGTTCGTCAGCCCGTTTGCCAATCCTGCCGCAGCCCAGAATGACTTCACCCTGCCCCTCCCAGGCGGAGTTGGGTCACGCAACGTCTTGCGTGGCGATGGCTTTGCCAGTTGGGACATGAGCCTGGCGAAACGCTGGAAGATGCCCTACCGGGAAAGCCACAGTCTGCAATTCCGTTGGGAAGTGTTCAACGTGCCGAACCTGACGCGCTTCAACGCCCAGGGTGTGGGGGCATCACTGCTCACTTCTCTGACGCAGTCGCCAGCCAGCTTCGGCGCCTACACCAGCCTGCTGACCCAGCCGCGCGTCATGCAATTCGCGCTGCGATACGAATTCTGATCCCCGAAGCGAGGCGTCTTCCGCTCCCCAGTGGGACAGCCATTTCTGGCTGTCCTGTGCTACCTTTCCGCCTGATATGAAAGTCGCATTGCAGGGGCGCGTCGCGCTGGTCACCGGCGCTGCTAAGCGCATCGGACGCGCCGTAGCAGTGCGCCTGGCCACGGAAGGCGCTGACGTCGTAATCCATTACCACCGGTCGAAGCCCGAAGCGGACGCTGCCGTGGCCGAAATCGAAAAGCTGGGACGGAAAAGCGTCGCCCTGCAAGCCGATCTTTGCAGCCTCGTGGACATTAAGCACTTGTTTCAGCAAACCGCAGAGCAATTCGGCCGCCTCGATATCCTCGTCAACAGCGCCGCCAATTTTCTTCCCGCGCACCTCGCGGACACCACGGAAAAAATGTGGGATACCGCGCTGGACACCAATCTGAAAGCGCCATTCTTTTGTGCGCAAGCCGCCGCGCCCTTCCTGAAGCAGTCTCACGGCGTCATCATCAATTTCGCTGACATCGGCGGCATCCAGCCATGGCCCGGCTATATTCCGCATTGCGCCTCGAAAGCCGGCGTCATCATGCTGACGAAATGCTTGGCCAAAGCCCTCGCACCCGAAATCCGCGTCAACGCCGTCGCTCCCGGCACAATAACCATGTCCGGCGATCCCAGCGAATGGGAAGCCGACTTCATCCGCCGCGCCCCGCTGCACCGCACCGGCACCACCGACGACGTAGCCGACGCCGTCTCCTTCCTCATCCATTCGACATTCATCACTGGTCACATTTTGGTCGTCGACGGTGGCCGTACGCTCTGAAACTCCTGGGACAATCCCTTCGTGCAGAGTTTCGCTCCTCGGTGTATTCTATTGTGCTAATGAGCGAAATAAGTTTTGGTGTGATGCGGGAAGAGCTATGCCTCAGGCCAATCGAATGAACAGGGACCGGTCAGACGTTATGAACAACGAAGCAACTAGCCTGGAAAACGGGATTGCTGTGAACAACGGCGCCGCTGCCGATAATGAGACGCGCATTCCGGTACCTCACGGATTAGACGATCAGGAAGTGAAGGAGTGGCTCGAATCGCTTGATTCCGTCCTGGAATCCAGCGGGCCCGAAGTCGCCACGGAAATTCTGGAGCGCCTCCGCGCCCACGCCACGGTTTCAGGCATCGACCTCCCGTTCAGCGCCAACACCCCGTATGCCAACACCATTCCCGCGCGCCTCGAACCGCTTTTCCCGGGCGATCAGGAACTCGAGCGTCGCATCAAAAGCCTCATCCGCTGGAACGCGCTGGCCATGGTCGTGCGCGCCAATCGCGTCGAACACAATATCGGCGGCCATATCTCGACATACGC
>Ga0307477_10003105_pt1 | contig 12491 bp, 8 predicted proteins | sample atmos_gasesECM2C_FD_203316 | JGI IMG/M metagenome (GOLD analysis project Ga0307477, IMG submission 203316) | Hardwood forest soil microbial communities from Morgan-Monroe State Forest, Indiana, United States - atmos_gasesECM2C_515 | ecosystem: Environmental > Terrestrial > Soil > Temperate...
CATCCGCAAGTGGACGAACGGCGTCGCGTGCGACTCTCCCGTTTTGCTACTTTGTTTTGGGCATTGGTCTTGTTTAGTCTGGCCGTACTCTCTTTGCACAAAGTGGGACGCGTGGTCGAGGTCGGATTGCAAATTGCGTCCGTTGCCTACGGTGCACTGCTAGGAGTGTTTCTGCTGGGTGTGTTGACTCGGCGCGCCAACCAGAACGGTGCCATGGTGGGCATGTTCTGCGGCTTCGTCGCGGAGCTCTTCATCTCGCTACGAACAAGCGTGCCGTGGACGTGGTACGTAGCAATTGGGACGGTAGTGACGTTCGGAGTGGGCTACGCAACCAGCCTAGGTCTCGATTTGGCTAACGAGGGTCAAGCGGGAAGAAAAATTTAACTAAGAAGATCGTGAGAGCGTGAGCGAGAAAAAGGGTCGACGTTGTGTTCATTCGTCACATCTTTCTTTGCGACCTTTGCGTTATCTTTGCGAACTTTGCGGTTAAAAGCTGCTTCGCTGGAGTCAATATCGTGCATGCCCGAGATCTCACTCCTGAAGTCATCGGGACCGCAATTCAGATTCACCGCAAACTCGGCCCGGGCCTGCTGGAGTCGGCATATGAAGCTTGTCTTGCTTACGAACTGCAGAAACTCAAATTGCATGTCGAGAGGCAAAAGCCCGTTCCCCTAGTATATGAGGCGGTAAAACTCGATTGCGGTTTTCGGGCTGACTTGGTTGTGGAGAATCGGTTGGTGGTCGAATGCAAGTCCAAAGAATTCCTGCATCCCGTCGACGAAGCGCAGTTGCTCTCGCACTTGCGGTTACTGAACATTCCGGTTGGGTTGCTCATCAACTTCCACGTGGTTTTGCTGAAAGATGGAATCAAGCGAATGGTGAACAATTACCGCGAGCCGGAAGAGAATCTTTAACCGCAAAGAACGCTAAGGAAACCCTCGAAGAGCGCGAAGAAAAGCCCTTGGTGCATACTTTTCTTGGCGACCTTTGCACGCCTTAGCACCTTTGCGGTGAAGTCTTTCTCTAGTCTTAACGTATACTTCAACCCCAACATGGAGGCCATATCCGAGCAAACCCGCCCCGAACTGGCTCGCGATCTAGGCGTGAGCCATGCTTGGGCCGTGGTGGTGGGGACCATCATTGGCAGCGGGATTTTTCTGGTTCCGGCGGAGATGATGCAAGCCGTCGGTTCAGCCAAGCTCGTCTACCTGGCCTGGCTGGTGGGCGGTTTGCTTTCGTTCTTTGGCGCGCTCACCTATGCTGAGCTGGGTGCGATGAAGCCGCAGGCCGGCGGCGAGTACGTTTACGTCCGTGACGGCTTTGGGCCACTGGCCGGCTTCCTCGATGCGTGGACCTGGTTTCTGATCTCGAAACCCGCGTCGATCGCCACTCTGGCTACCGGAATTGTCCGCGTTCTCGGAACGTTTTCCGTCTTTGCGTTCTTTGCCAGCGATTTCATCCAAATGCCCTTTCGCGTTTCCTACGGGCAAGCCGTTGCTGTCACGGCGGTGATCCTGGTGACGTTCCTCAACTACATCGGCATCAAGAAAGCCGGCGAGTTCCAACTAATTTTCACGGTGTTGAAGGTCAGCATCATTGTCGGCATCGTGGTCGCAGGGTTCTCCTACAGCGGTGGGAGTTGGGCGAACTTTGCCGGCAGGTATCTAGGGGCCAAAGGTGGATTCGCAGGATTCATGGCAGCTCTGGTCGCGGCGTTGTGGGCTTATGACGGCTGGAATGACTTGAACATGGTTGCGGGTGAGGTGCGGAATCCGGAGCGCAGTCTGCCCATCGCGTTGATTGCCGGTGTCGCCGTAGTGGGGGCTCTGTACATTTCGGTCAACGCAGCCGTTCAGTACCTGCTACCTGCGGCTGCGATAGCCGCTTCGCAACGTCCAGCGTCGGACGCTTTAGCGCTGGTCCTGGGCCGCATGGGCGCAGGCATCGTTTCCGCGGGCATGGCTCTCTCCATGCTGGTCGCAATGAACGGCACCATCATGAGCGGCGGGCGTATGCCATTCGCCGTGGCCCGTGATCGTTATTTCTTCTCTTCTCTCGCGAAAGTGCATCCTGGTTTTCATACGCCTGCTACGTCCCTGGTGGTCCAGGCGATCCTTTCCATCATTCTTCTTCTCTCAGGGGGGACCTTCCGGCAGTTTTTCTCCCTTGCTATCTTCTCTGAGTGGTTGTTCTACATGATCACGGCTAGCAGTCTGTTCATTTTCCGATGGCGCGAACCGGACGCTGTGCGACCTTACCGGGTGTGGGGCTATCCTTTCGTGCCCAGCTTATTCGTACTGGCTTCCGGCCTCCTGCTTTACTACGCATTCACCGACAATCTTCGTAATTCGGCCCTAGGCAGCCTGGTAATTCTGGCTGGGATCCCTGTTTTCTATGGATTTTCCTGGCGACGCTCCCATAGAGTCTGAGTTTGCAGGACCTTCCTGGGAAATTCCGCTCTCGGGCGGCGACTGATTACCAAGGTACAACCGCTGGCGACACGTTTACCCCTTGGCCCTTCTCCCGTAATTTGAAGCTTCCACCCGGTGTGCGCTCCCCAGGACTGGGTCCCCCCTTTTGGAGCTTATGAATGGCTACGCCTAACAGTTTTCAGTTGGGACTTCTGCCGGAGCGCAAGATGGATTGGCGCACCGTGGCGAGCAGCTACGGCCTCCAGGTTCTTCTGGTGATCCTACTGATTAACATGGGCTTGATCTGGCCCGACCGGCTGTCGCTGGCACGGACGTATCACGTAACCGAACTGATCCCAATGCCGAGTTTGCAGCCGAAGCCGTTTATCGTAAAGACGCCTCCGGTCATAGTGCACGCCAAGTTATTGCCTCGAGCACCGGTTTTTGAAAAGCCGAAGCTGACTGTGCCACGCGAGATTCGAGCTCCGCATCCGCAACAGCCCGACATGGCACCTCCGAAGATTGCGGTGAACAATTTTACCCCGACGATTTTGAAGCAGGTTTCCGCAGCCCGTCCGACACTGATCGTGCACACTGAGGAATTTGGCAGCTCCGCCGCACCGACCGTTAATGCCCCCATCCAGAAGGTGCAAACCGGAGGCTTTGGCGATCCCAACGGCATTAAGGGACAAGGTAAAGAAGGCGCCCATCTGGTTGCTGCTAACACCGGCGCATTTGATTTGCCCCAGGGCCCTGGCACTGGTAATGGCGCAGGCGGCGCGAACGGTATCAAGGGCACAATCGCCAGTGCAGGCTTTGGCAACGGCATCGCGCAGGCCGGGCAAAGTGACGGCCGCACCAACGGAAGAGGTTCAACAGTTCAGACTGCGGGCTTTAGCGCACAACAAGTTGCTCAGGGCGGAGTGAGGACGGTACCGGTAGACAGCGGCCCACCGACCACCCCGGTTGAGATTAACTACAAGCCCAACCCGGTCTACACAGATGAGGCGCGTCAGCTGAAACTGCAGGGCGAAGTCCTACTGGAAGTGATGTTTGGCGCCAACGGACAGCTGCATGTGAACCGCGTGGTCCGCTGCCTGGGACATGGGCTGGATGAAGCCGCGATTGCGGCAGCCAACAAAATGCGGTTCAAGCCAGCGCTGCGTAATGGTTCGGCGGTGGACTCGACAGCGATCGTGCATGTGGTGTTCCAACTGGCGTATTGAGAAACGCATCGAAGAAAAGAAGGATAAAGAGAGAGGACCAGAGTCATGCGTATTTGCAAATGGAAGGTCACCGCTTTCCTGGTGATCGCACTGACCGCAATGGCACAGGAGCCGGCGGGACAATTGCCTTCACTTCCAACGCCGTCGGCGCAGTCCGTCATATCGACACCGGCTCCGCAGCCGACAACTCCGATGCCCGCCGCCCAGGCACAGGCCGCACGCGGAGCAGCCGCAGGCGCTCCGACGACCATGGATCAGGTTGTGGATCGCGCCATCGCACGTGAGCATGCGCTTATGGAAGCGCTGAAGACTCGCACGCCACTGATGGAAACGTATCTGCAGAACCTGACCAACGACCCGCAACTCGGACCCGTGCCCAAAGAAGATCACTACTTCTTCGGGCGTATGGACTTGGCCGATAGCGGCCGGCAGGATTATCTCTCCAATGACACCAGCTTCCAGCGCCGCATGCTGGGCGGAGTCACCAAACTATTTAAGTTTGAATACAAACCCCTGGGCTTCTCATGGATGATCTTCGCCGATCGCGAGGAGTTCGACCGGGCGCACTATGAGTTCAAGTACGTCCACCGCGAATTTGTGGGTGATGTCCGCTGCATCGTGTTCGACGTGACCCCGAAAAAAGGTGCCGGCAAGGGACGCTTCCTGGGCCGCATCTGGTTGGAAGACAAAGACTTCAACATCGTGCGGTTGAATGGCACCTACGCTCCGCAGCCGCGAAATGCGTACTACTTCCACATGGATAGCTGGCGCCTGAACTTGATCCCGGGCTACTGGGTGCCGGCTTACATCTACAGCGAAGAGGGGGACTTCAGTTATGGGGCCAAGGACAAGATAGCGTTCAAGGCGCAGACCCGCATCTGGGGCTACGAGTTGAAAAAGAACGGCAAGGAAGATGAGCTAACGCAGGTCCTGGTGGATTCTTCGGTGAAGGATGACAGCGCCGCAGCGCAGGATGCTTCTCCGCTGCAGGCCCAGCGGCAATGGCAGCAGCAGGCGGAAGACAACGTAGTTGAGAGATTGCAGAAGGCGGGGCTGCTTGCCCCGGAAGGCGACGTGGACAAGATCCTGCAGACCGTCGTGAATAACCTGGAAGTCACCAATAACATCGAATTGCCTCGTCCCGTCCGGACCCGGGTAATGCTGACTTGCCCGCTGGAAACATTCAGTGTGGGCAACACTATTATCGTCAGCCGCGGGCTGATCGACGTACTTCCTGACGAGGCCAGCCTGGCCATGGTCCTGTCTCATGAACTCGCCCACATTGTCCTCGGACATAATCTGGGGAGCAAGTACGCCTTCAACGACCGCATGCTCTTTTCCGACGAATCGACCTATCAGAACCTGGGTTTCCGGCACGTGCCGGAAGAAGAAGTGGCAGCCGACAAAAAGGCGATGGATCTGCTAAAGAACTCGCCTTACAGCCAAAAAATGGATGTCGCAGGGTTGTTCTTGAAGGAACTGGCCGTGCGCGCACCGGCACTATCCGCGTTGCTCACGCCCCATTTGGGTAACAGCTTCACGGACGGCAAGGGAGGGATTGATCGCATGGCGGCGCTAATGAATTCAGCCCCCGCATTGGATCCAAACAAGCTCGACCAGATCGCGGCTTTGCCCATGGGCGGTCGAGTAAAACTGAACCCCTGGGATGATCACGTAGAGCTGATTAAGACCGCGCCCGTGGCCATCACCTCAGCCCGGGACAAGATGCCGTTTGAAGTGACGCCATTCTTTCCGCGACTGACGCGTTACAACAATGCCGGCGCGGTGAGTCCGACCAGTGCAGCTAACACGGCTCCAAGTAATTAGGGAAGAACTTTAAACCACAAGTTGAAGTAAGCGCAGGCCGGTGCCGGAAGTAAATTCCTGAGTTCCGGCCTTCGTATTTTGGTTTGCCCACTGAGTGAGTCAGACCGACCGGGGTTGTCATCCTGAGCGGAGTGATGGCTTCGCATTTGCGAAGCAGTCGAAGGATCCCTACAAATTGCGATGCTTTCATTTTCACGCCGGGAGTCAGTTCAGCCAACCAGTGTCCGCGAGAAGGCCTTGAGCCTCCAGTTGTCGATTGGGCTCATAGGGATCTTTGGGCTCGCCAGACCGTCTGCGGGCGGACGGTCAAACTCGTTCATGATGACAATCTTATTCCCGCGTCTTGCCCTTCCCTGGTAACCCTGCGGGGTTTTCATGGGTACGCTCGCGGAAACCGCCTTTCAATCCGCTCGCCAGCGAGACGGTCGACTCTCCGAATCGATCCCGTAGACGATCTGCTGCTGAGAGGGCCTGCTGCCAACGCTGACGCCGGGCATCCTCCAACAGGTTCTGCTGGCCCGACGTCCCTTCGAAAGATGACACGTGCACGCCCAGCAATCGCACCTTCTCGCCCTTACGCCAGTTTTTGCGAAATAGCGCTCGCACCTGTTCGAAGATCTCGGTGTCGAGCTGAGTAACGGCGGGCAAGCTGTGGGCCCGAGTAATCGTCTTAAAGTCCTCGTAGCGCAGTTTGAGTTGGATGGTTCGAGTATGAAGGCCGCTCTCCCGCAAGCGGCGGCCAACCATTTCGGACAAACGCATCAATGTGGACTCCAACTGCTCCAGATCGGCGGTGTCCTGATTGTATGTATGCTCGTGGCTGATGGACTTGGCGTCCAGGTCGGCTGCAACTTCAGAGTCGAACCATCCGCCCGCATCTTCGCCGCGAGCCTTACCCGCTAGCGCTAAACCCCATTTGCCGAACTGCTGCTCAAGAAAAGAGTCGTCAAAGCGGGCGAGGTCTCCGACCTTGCGGATGCCCAGCCCATGCAGATTCTGTTCGGTAACCTTGCCCACACCAGGAATATCTCGTACGTCGAGAGGTGCCAGGAATTTGGCCTCCTGACCCGAGACAATCCACAGCACCCCATTGGGCTTGGCCTTCGCGGATGAGACTTTAGCGATCAGGCGCGAGATTCCAATTCCAATTGAGCAATTGAGTTGCGTCTCTGCTTTCATTTTGGCATGCAAGTTGTGGGCGGCCCTCAAGGGCGGGCCATGCAGACGCTGCGTGCCCGTCATGTCGAGGTAGGCCTCGTCGATCGAGGCCATCTCGACCAGTGGCGAGAAGGAATTAAGCACAATGTAGACTTTCTCCGAGCACTCGCGGTAGCGGTCGGGATGACCGTCCACGAAGGTGGCGTGGGGACAGAGCTTAGCGGCGGTACGCAGCGGCATCGCCGAATGCACACCGAATTTGCGGGCTTCATACGAAGCAGCCGAGACCACACCGCGCTCGTGGCGCTGTCCGCCCACCACGACGGCCTTCCCCCTCAGCGAAGGATCAAAGAGCTCCTCCACGGAGACGAAGAAGGCGTCCATGTCGACGTGAAAGATAGTTCTGGCAGCTGCGCTTGTCTGGACCATCCCAACCGAGGGTGCCTCATCCTTGCGTTCTTTGCAAGGTCGGACCTATGCAGCGAGTACTTGTTTATGCGGCGGGGATTTCGAGGTCTGGCATTGGCGTGCCTGCAAAAAGATAGCGGCAAGGCTTGGCTAGCCAACGCGCCCAGCGCCCAGACCAGGTTACGCGGGCACTGTCGGTTGCGATGCCGGTATCGGCATACATTTGGCGGTAAACTTTCGAGATCAGAACAAAAGTCAATCGCCCGCGTTTGGACCTGATGAAACGTGAGCGCCTCCAGATGGAACCTAAGGTGTAAAAACGGTCCCAGACCACCTGAGTGCGCGAACGGATCTCCTCGGCTGACATTACTGGGTGGTCCCAAAAAAGTTTGGGGCGAAGCGCCTCAGGTATCAGCCAGCGCCGGGTAAGCGGAACGCCAGCGATGGTAGGAGGGTTGTCCCCCAGCGTTTTTTCCCAGCGATTAAAATCCACGGTCCCGGGATAGGGGCTCAGTATAATGAATTGCGCAAAGGCGAGATCGGCACTGATGGCGGCGGCGGCCGTGGCATCGAATGTTTCCGCACGATCGCTAGGCAGCCCAAAAATGAATGAGCCCAGCACATGCACGCCATGGCGCCGGAAGGTTCTGAGGCGCTCGATGAGGCGGTCCCCGGCCAGATTGAAATCCTTGTAAACATCCTTCAACCCCGCGGGCGTAACCGATTCCACCCCGACCAGCGCTCCCTTAATCCGCGCCGCCTTCATAGCGTCAAGAAAATCGGGGTCCTCAGCCGCCTCCATGGTGATCTGGGTAAAGAAAATCGTGTCGTCCGGGAGTTGCGCCAGTCGAGACATCAGCTCAAACCGTTCTGCGCGAATGGCAGTCAACTCGTTCAGCCGGGCGGCATTTTTTTGCTGCGCGGCCAGGTTCAAATCGGTTAGCGTGACCGGATAGAAGTTATCATCCGCCAGGGCAATGAAGCGGAACCCGAGGCGGCGCAACTGAACAATTTCCTCGAGCACTACGTCCGCGGCACGCTGGCGAGGTTTTTGTCCATCGGTCCGCCAAACTGAACAGAACGAGCAGTGTTTGGGGCAACCTCGAATGGTTTGTACTGATGCCCACATATAGCGATTGCGCGGGACCAAATCCCAACGAGCAGGGGCGAACTCACGGGCTTCGATCTGACCACCGGCATAGATCTTCTGTGGCGTGCCATTCCGGCAATCCGCCAGCGCCTGTGCCCAGACAATATCGCCATCGCCTTTTACCACCGAGTGTGCGCCTCCAAGTTCAAGCGCTTCCTCGGGATAAAGCGTGGCATGAATCCCGCCAAAGATAACGTACGCGCCCCGGCTCCGTGCGATGTTTCCAATCTCATAACCGCGCAGCGCATTGACGGTGTGAATGCCGATCCCGACCGCGTCGCCGGGCTGAAAGCTCTCGGGCTTCACCTGGATAAGGGTTTCATCGACCAGAATTGGGTCGCCAAAGGACTTGGGCGTGGCCGCGGCCAGCACATATTGCCAGCGCGGGGTGATAACTGCGGTTCCGAACGACACACTACTAGGATTGATCAGGTGAACGTTCACGCCAGGAGTTCCTTTACTACCGATCGCCCTCGATCTGCGAACCAGCCCTTTCGTCGCTCACCGAGGTGGACAACTCCGCGTCGTCTCATTCACTCAGAAAGGCGCGAATCTTACTTTTCCCAGGAATCGGACACAGATAAGCCGATCACACTCTCCGACTGGAAGGACAGGCAAAACACGACATCAGAGAAATGCAGGCTAAGAATGTTTCAAGGTTAGCCTAGAAATTCCGCTCTGTCAAGATTCGTGACAAGTGGTGAAAGATATTACAACGACTGCGTTCCAATTTGGAGAGAGTTCCAAAGTTACGGAGCGGAAGCTTTGGCGACTACTTCAGCCCTTCGACAAGGTATAGGTCAGAGAGGGTGCGGCCATACTCGTAAACGTAAGACTTGGCGTCGGCAGACACCAGAATCGGGCCAATATCAGTGACACCGGCGCCATCCGCGGGCATTAGTTGCCGCCAGAGTTGTTTTTGTCCGATCGTAATGTCCAACCGTTCCACTCTTGCGGGCAATTCTCCTGGACTGTAAATGAGCAGCGATCGGCCATCGCCACTCCACGCCACGGGGACGTCGCCAGGAGGAAAACCGGGAATAGCACTCGGCTCCCCGCCATCAGTAGGATAGAAATAGCCTTTTTGATCGGCTCCGACGGCCGCTACACGCTTGCCGTCGGCAGAGAGCACGAATTGCGTCGAAACTACGCCTTCAGGAGAGATGGCACGAGGTTTCCCGTTCACCACATCCTGCACATACAATCGCACGCCGTGACCCGGTTCATTGCCAATGAAAAGAAATCTCTTGCCGTCCGGAAACCAGCGCGCACGGGAGTGGTTGATGGCATCATGAGTCAAGGCCCGAGCTTCGCCGGCACCAGTGGGCAAGAGAGAAAACTGGTGTGGGGGATTCGGGATTCCACCAATCACCCACTTTTGATCCGGCGACAGAGCATACGCAAATCCCTCCCCTAGCCGGACAGCAGGCGACCCATCGGTCTTGCGGATATAAGCCGCATAGTTTTGCCCACCGCCTTCTCCGGACTCTGTGAATACCAGAATTTTGCCATCCGCAGAAAGATCACTGGGAGCAGACCAATCGAGCCAGGAGAGGTCGCGCTCTTTGGGCTCGTCACCTGCGAGCCCCACCATTCCGACGCGGAGAACATCGCGGGTTAGCAGGATACGTCCGTCCCGTGCCACATCCTGTAGCGTCAGAGTGCCTGGCTCACGAGCTAGAAGGCGTTCCGGCCCCGTCAGGCTTACCGCGTACAAGAATCGCCCCACGCCGACTCGAGCTGTGGTAAACCATACTTCGTCCCCAGGTGGTGACCAGGCTAACCCCTGCGCCGTTTCCCATTCCCCCGATAGTACTTTCTTGTTGCCCGCGAGGTCGATGATGGCAACCGAACCCGCATCGTCCCGGCGCCCTGGGTGGTCAATGAAGGCTATGAGGTTTCCCTTGGGCGATATACGAATATGGCTGATCCACCCAGCGGTCTGGTAAAGCACCTTGCCGATGGGATACTCCAGGCGGTTTTGCCCTTCAAGGTCGCGTACGATGGCAAAGTTGGAACCATCAGGAGACCAGTCCGCCCACTGTACTCCTTCCAGAATTTCACGCGGCGCGCCTCCAACAAGCGGCACCCGAGCCAGCGTCCCGACATTAATAAAAGGCTCCACATTCTTGCTGTTGAGCAAAACGGCCATTTCTCCGGAAGGAGACACGGAGAGCACCTCAGCATTTTTTACACCGAAGGCGCGCGATTCCGGACTTTCCGGGCGGGTAGAAAAAATCTCCACCGGATTAGATTCCCACGCGGCGCTGTACATGACGGTCTGCCCGTCAGGAGCGAACCGCGCCATTCGAATACCACCGTGCCGGAAAGTAAGTTGGTGATAGACCGGCGGCGTGACTGGTTGCGTCCGGCCAGTGCGCCTGCCCAGAAAAAAGGCGCCCGCTACAGCCGCTAGCAATAGCCCCGCCAACAAAGGCGCCATGAATCTGTTCCGGATGGCGGGCTGGGCTACGGGCTGTGAGGGAGTGCCAGGCGTCATGTTAGATGCGAGGACTCGTCCCGACTCTGTATCGCGCTTCAACCGCTTCAGGTCGGCACGCAATTCCGCCGCTGTCTGGCAGCGCAAGTCCCGGTCCTTTTCTAAGGTCTTGTTGATGATTTCTTCCAGCTTGGCGGGAAGTTGCGAGTTCAAGCTGGTAGGTGGGGCTGGAGTGCGCTCCAAAATTTGGTTAAAGACCACTGCCGAGGTGGTGCCGGTGAACGGTTGCCGTCCGGTCGCCATTTCATAAAGCACGACGCCGAAAGAGAACAAATCAGTGCGCGCATCCAGCTCTTCACCGCGGGCTTGCTCGGGCGACATGTAAGCGATTGTGCCTAATGTCAATCCCGGGCTCGTCAGGTGGGCTTCGGTAGCCGCGGTGGGCATGTCGGTGCTGCCGGAGGCCGCGGCGAAGCGCGCCGCAGGGCCTAGTTTCGCCAGACCGAAATCGAGAATTTTGGCGTGTCCGCGGGTGCTGACAAAAATGTTAGCCGGCTTGATGTCACGATGAACGATGCCACTGGCATGAGCAGCATCCAAAGCGTCGGCGATCTGAGCACCCAGCTCAAACACCTGCTCGAGTTTCAGCGGCCGGCCCTCGATTCGATGCTTGAGAGTTTCGCCCTCCAGCAACTCCATAGCAATGAAGTGATCGCTGTCGGCTTTGTCAATCTCGTAGATGGTGCAGATATGGGGATGGTTCAATGCGGAAGCAGCGCGGGCCTCGCGCTGGAATCGTTCCACCGCCTGCGGGTCGCGGGAGAATTCTTCGGGAAGGAACTTTAGAGCTACAAAGCGCCGCAGCTTGAGGTCTTCGGCCTTGTACACGACGCCCATACCACCACCGCCCAGTTTTTCGACAATCCGGTAGTGGGAGACGGTGCGTCCGATCATACAGAAGGCCGTTTCAGCAGCGACCGGTCATGCTAGTGAGTAATGGGCTCCAAGTCAATCGCTTCGCTGCGGCGAGCTGGCGTCGAACTCCCCGCCCGCATCAAGCGGACGCGGTCGTAAACGCGCGCGTATTCCTTGGCCGAGGCGTTCCAAGAGAAATCCTTGTTCATGCCGTTCCTCATGAGAGTCTGCCAGGAGGACTGATCCCTGAAGGCTCGCAGCGCCTCCCGGATCGTCAACAGAAGCGCCTCGCCCTTGTATTCGGTGAACTTGAAGCCGGTGCCCTTCCCGGTGCGGACATCCCAGGGCTCGATGGTATCGTCGAGGCCACCGGTAGCGCGCACGATGGGCACGGTTCCATATTTCAGGCTGTAAATTTGGTTCAGACCGCAAGGTTCATACTTCGACGGCATAAGGAACATGTCGCTTCCGGCTTCAATTTTGTGAGCGATAGCATTGTCGTAAGCGACTTTAACGGCGATCTTTTGCGGGAATTGCTTGTGCAGGCGCTGAAACATTTCTTCATATTGCTTGTCGCCCGCGCCTAGCGCGACTACGATCATCTCCTCGCGCGCCAGGCGATCCGCGATCTGTGAGATCAGGTCAAACCCTTTCTGCGCCGCGAAACGGGAGACGATGCCGATCACGGGCAGCCGCGGATCGGCTCCGCTGACGCCAAAAGCCTCCAGCAGGTCCTGCTTGCACTTGGCTTTTCCGCTTAAGTCCTGAGGTGAGTACTTGGCGGCGATAAATTTGTCTTTCTGCGGACTCCATTCGTCATAATCAACGCCGTTCAGGATACCAGTCACGGTCGCAGCCCGGTCCCGCAGCACGCCTTCGAGCCCGAAGCCATACTCGGTGGTCTGAATTTCCTGGCTATACTTTCGGCTGACAGTGGTGACGTAATCGGACTCCAC
>Ga0307477_10003106_pt1 | contig 12486 bp, 12 predicted proteins | sample atmos_gasesECM2C_FD_203316 | JGI IMG/M metagenome (GOLD analysis project Ga0307477, IMG submission 203316) | Hardwood forest soil microbial communities from Morgan-Monroe State Forest, Indiana, United States - atmos_gasesECM2C_515 | ecosystem: Environmental > Terrestrial > Soil > Temperate...
ACTGGGCGTCGGTGAGGTCCATGATCTGGATTTACGCTCATTTGGATAACTCGCAAGCCGCGAATGGCTTGAACGTGTTTATGAGATAACTTCTAGCCAACTCCTGCCGGGTGCTTATGTCTTTGTGCATCTCAAGCTGCCCGACGAGACCCGTTCGGTGACGATTCCATCGAACACGTTGATCTTTCGCAAAGAAGGCTTGCAGGTCGGACTGGTTCGCAACGGCAAAGCTGAGCTGGTTCCGGTCAAGATCGGTCGCGATTACGGAAACACTGTTGAAATCGTTTCCGGCTTGCAACCAACGGACGCCATCATTGTCGATCCATCAGATTCTCTGGTCACCGGGTTGCCCGTCCACCTCGGCAACAAACCAGCAGGCGGTTCTAGCCGATGAGGAACGTATTTGGCGTCACGCGCCTGATTCTCGCCGGTATAGCTTCGCTGCCTCTGCTGCTTGCGGGTTGCACGGTTGGCCCCAGATACCTCAAGCCCGCCGTGCCTACAACGCTCGCCTATAAGGAAGAACCGCCAGACTCATTCAAGGAGTTAAACCAGTGGCAACCCGCACATCCTGCGGATCAGGCGAGCCGCGGAAACTGGTGGGAGGTTTTTGGCGATCCGGACCTAAACAAGCTGGAAGAACAGGTCGCCGGGTCCAACCAGAACCTAAAAGTAGCGGAAGCACGATTCCGCGAAGCCCGCGCAGCGATTCGCTTCAATCGGGCCTCCCAGTTCCCAACCATCTCCACCGCGCCGAGCGCCAGCTATGTCAAGAGCTCAGATTTCTCACCGAGTTTTCCGTCGAAGATTCAAGAGGCCAGCAAGGGCGATTTCGTGTTGCCCTTTGATCTTTCCTATGAGCTGGACCTTTGGGGCCGCGTACGACGCAGTGTCGCCGCTGCGAGGGAGGAAGCTCAGGCGACCGCTGCCGACTACGAGACCGCGAAGCTCAGCCTCGAGGCGGAACTCGCCCTGGACTACTTCGAATTGCGCAGCGCCGACGCTCAGAAACAGCTCCTCGACGATACAGTGAAAGCCTATTCCGACAACGTGCAGCTCACGCTCGAGCGCTTCAGTAGAGGAGTGGCCCCGAAGGCCGACGTCGCGCAGGCGAAAACGCAGTTGGAGACCACCAGCGTGCAAGACACGGATGTCACCGTGCAGCGTGCGCAATTCGAACACGCTATCGCAATTCTGATCGGAAAGCCGCCTGCAGAATTCAGCTTGCCGGCAGCACCGCTCAACAATCAACCTCCCAGCACTCCGATTGGGCTCCCTTCTGAACTATTGCAGCGACGCCCGGACATCGCCGCCGCGGAGCGCCGAGTGGCGGAGGGAAACCAGCAGATCGGCATCGCCCGTGCGGCGTATTTTCCCACTGTGAACCTCGATGGAACCGCGGGGTTTGCAGGCTCTCAGGGTTCAAACTGGTTTACCTGGCCGAGCGGTTTCTGGGCTGTCGGTCCGGTCCTCGCCGAGACCCTGTTCGACGCGGGGCGCCGTCGCGCCACGTCCGAATCGGCGCTCGCGAACTACGATGCTGCAGTCGCGACCTATCGTCAGACCGCACTCACTGCGTTCCAGGAAGTGGAAGACAACGTCGCTGCCTTGCGCATCCTGGAGAACGAAACGCGGCAGCAACAGCGAGCCCTCGCATCATCCCAGGAATCTCTTCAACTTTTTACGAATCGTTACAAGGGCGGGGTCGACACGTATCTCCAGGTGATTACCGCGCAAACGATTGAGCTCGCCAACGAGCGAAACGACATCGATATCCGGAGAAGACAGCTTGAAGCCAGCGTGCTTCTGATCAAGGCACTGGGCGGAGGATGGGACGTCTCCGATTTGCCCCAATTTTAAAGATTGGGTTTCGATCCAAGTGCTTATGTTGAGGAACTCCGAATCAGAGTTTACCGAGTCCTGTTGCGCTCAACTGCGTCGCGTGCAATTGAGGGATGCCACAGCCTGATTGGCCGCACTCGCGTGACAAGGCCAGCAACGCTCGGCGTGCAACTCACGACCGTATCTGAGAGATCGATAAAGTGAATTGGATGAACTTGGACGTTGTGATCAATCTGGACGTTGTTTTGATTCCCGGCCTGACAGTCGAGGTCGGGAATGCACTAAAAACACAAAAGGAAACCCTCATGACGAACGAGGAATTGTTCTTGGCGGTTGCTCTGAACGGATGGAAGGGAAACATCGAGAGAGCCGACAAAATGTTTTCCGGTCTCAGCGAAGAAGAACTCCTGAAAGAAATCGCGCCGGGAAAAAACCGCTTGATCTATCTGTGGGGACATCTCACGGCCACTCATGATGCGATGCTGCCTCTGCTGGGTTTTGGGCGGCGGCGCTATCCCGAGTTCGACATCGCGTTCATTTCCAATCCAGATAATAAGCAAGCCGGAATTCCCCCGGTCGAGTCGGTTCGGAAGGCCTGGACAGAAGTTAACGGCAAATTGTTCGAGGGTTTTGCAGATCTCTCGACAGCTGACTGGCTAAAGAAGCACGCTGCCGTGTCTGAGGAAGACTTTCTGAAAGAACCGTTGCGTAACCGTTTTGCCATCCTGCTGAGTCGTACCAATCATTTGGCCTATCACTTGGGGCAGACGGCTCTGCGACCGAAATAGCTGGAGGCGATGCTGAATTTTCAGCAAACGCCACAATTTCGGCCTGACTTCAAGAGCTAAACGCCAATCATTCAACTGATTGCGAGTGGCGCTCGGAATGCCAGCTGTTGTGTGGTGAAACGCCCGGTAGATCGAATATGACGTTAAAGATCGAAAGGCATCCCGAAGGATCTGGGACGATGATTCGACTCATTGGTCGAGTCCAGGCGGAACATTTGGCGGAATTGGAGAAGGAGATTCGGGAGAGTGGACCGACAGTCGTAATCGATTTGGAGGAAGTGGACCTGGTCGATGTCGATGTTGTTCGCTTCCTCGGGATTTGTGAAGCACAAGGGATCACGCTCTTCAACTGCGCGCCTTACATACGCGACTGGATTGGCAAAGAACGAGACTAGAGGAAAAGGAGAACAACAATGGCAAAGAAACTGGAAGGAAAGATTGCACTCGTTACGGGCGGTTCGCGTGGAATTGGTGCTGCTATCGCCAAACGACTGGCCGCGGACGGGGCGAACGTGGCCATCACATACACCAAAGGTGCCGATGCGGCCGCGGCGGTCGTCAAGGAGATTGAACGCGCTGGCCAAAAGGCGATCGCAATTCAGGCGGACGCCGCGGATGCTGCCGCCGTCAACGCCGCGGTCGAAAAGACCGTCGCGACCTTCGGTCGGCTCGACATCCTGGTGAACAGTGCCGGCACAGCCATCCCCAAGACATTCGAGGAGACCACACTGGAGGAGATGGATCGCGTCATCGACATCAACGTCCGCGGCACCTTCGTCGCCACGCAAGCGGCGCTGAAGCACATGAAGAACGGTGGCCGCGTCATCATGATCGGCTCGTCCGTAGGCGAGCATGTCGTGGTTCCCGGCCTCGTGCCTTACTCGGCCACAAAGGGAGCGGTCAAGATGTTCACGCAAGGCTTGTCCAGAGAGGTCGGGAGCCGGGGGATTACCGTCAACAACGTGCAGCCGGGTCCGATCGACACGGATTTGAATCCCGCCGCTAGCGATTGGGCGGTACCTCAGAAGGCCGCCACAGCACTCGACCGCTACGGGCGCGTTGATGAGGTCGCCGCGCTAGTGGCGTTTGTCGCCGGTCCGGAGTCTTCGTACATTACCGGTGCGAATCTTACCGTGGATGGTGGAATGAACGCCTGAATGCTCCGACAAGAACATCGTTTTCCAAATTGCGTTCAAGCAGAGCAAAAATGAAAGTTCCTCATGACGTTGTACTGTCGCAGGTGAGTGTTCGGGGTTCCGCCATGGCCTACCAGGAAGCGGGAAACCCGGACGCACCAGTCGCGCTTTTTCTGCACGGGAACCCGACATCGTCGTATCTATGGCGGAATGTCATTCCTCTGGCTGCACCGGCAGCGCATTGCATCGCACCGGATCTCATCGGGTTCGGCCAATCGGGAAAACCAGACATCGAGTATCGGTTTGCCGATCACGTTCGGTACCTCGATGCGTTCCTCGCTAACGCTCGAATCTCGTCAGCATTCGTGATAGCGCACGACTGGGGAACCGCGCTGGCATTTCACCTGGCAGCCCGCAGGCCGGAGTTTGTCCGTGGGCTTGCATTTATGGAGTTCCTCCGGCCATTGCCTACCTGGGAGGATTTTCCAGCGATTGCGCGTGAAACCTTCCAGAAGGTCAGGACGCCCGGAGTGGGCGAAAAGATGATTCTTGAAGGTAATGCATTCGTGGAGGGGATTCTTCCCTCGGCAATCGTACGAAAGCTGACGGATGAGGAAATGTCAGTTTACCGAGCGCCATTCCCTACTCCTGAGTCGCGGCGACCGACTTGGCGTTTTCCGAATGAATTGCCGATCGCAGGAGAACCGGCGGATGTGCATTCAACTTTCGAGGAAGCGCATCGTGCTCTAGCGCAGTCGTCTTACCCCAAGCTCCTCTTCGCGGGAAATCCAGGCGCTCTGATACCGCCGGCTTTCGCTGAGAGTTTTGCGAAAGGGCTTAAGAACTGCAGAGTGGTGCAGCTTAGCTCTGGCATTCACTACTTGCAGGAAGATCATCCCGAGGTCATCGGCGCCGCTGTCAAAGAGTGGCTAATCAACATAGGAGTTGATTCCAGCCGAAAACACAAGGTGGTGAACAGGACTACATGAAGCGGTTGTTTACAGCATTGGAGGGCAAGTTGGCTGGAGCCCCGATCATGACCAAGTTGAATGCACTCTAGCGACATCGCGAAGTACGGGGATGATTAACGCGCAATACATTTCAAGTGGCACGAAGGTGTCCAATGGCGAACGTGATTAAGAAACATAGCATCTCTTCTGAGCTAGCACAGAAAATGGTGGATGAAGCAGTGGCAAAAGCGAAAGAACTTGGCGTTAACGAGAACGTAGCGATTCTCGATGACGGGGGCAATCTCAAGGCATTCATCCGGATGGATGGGGCCCCGATCCTTTCCATCGAGATGGCGCAGAATAAGGCGTATACAGCTCTCTTCGGCGTCCCCACGCATGACTTTTTCAACTTTATACAAGATGACCCGTCGCTTTTGGCCGGCATTCCCACGCTCGCGCGTGTGGCGGCGTGGGGAGGAGGGTTTCCCGTCAAGGTGGACGGAGAGATTGTCGGGGCCATCGGGCTGAGCGGGGCGCCCACGGTGCAGAACGACGTCGATTGCGCGAGAGCAGCCCTAGCCCTCGTATCCGATGCGACGCCTGCTGGAGTGAATGCTTCATCCGTGCCCCCGGATGGATGGCTGGAAGGGACAGCCTTGGAGGACATCTAGCCAAACCATGTACACCGTGAATTCGCTTTGTCTCGATGGGTAAAGCGCACCGCGGAAAGCAGTGTCAAGGCTCAACAGGCCAATAAATCCTTGCGCGGGGGTTCGGATTCGGAATTGAGCTCGAGCTTTTCAAGGAGAAACTCATCAATGAATACCCAAGTTGTTTTGATTACAGGAGGACTGACAGGCATCGGACGGGCGACGGCCCTCGCGTTTGCCAAGGAAGGCGCGCGGGTGGTTGTTTCCGGCCGGCGCGAGGAAGAAGGCAAGAAGCTTGTTGCTGAACTCCACAAGCTAGGAGCGGAGGCCGAATTCGTGCGCTCTGACGTGCGTCACGAGGAAGATGTGCGCAGCCTGATCGATAAGGCTGTCGCGCGCTTTGGTCGACTGGACGCTGCCGTCAATTGCGCTGGAACCGAAGGCACGCCCGGCCCGGTGACCGAACAGACTGCAGAAACCTACGCCGCCACCTTCGACACCAACGTGCTCGGCACGCTGCTGAGCATGAAGCATGAGCTGCGCGTGATGCTTGCACAGGGAAGCGGCAGCATTGTCAACGTGTCGTCCACCTACGGCCATACGGGCGCTGCAGGCGCCTCCGTATACTCGGCGAGTAAGCATGCGGTCGAAGGACTGACCAAGTCGGCCGCACTCGAAGTCGCCGCGTCCGGGGTACGCGTTAACATAGTCGCCCCGGGTCCAATCGAGACCGGGATGCTGAACCGCTTTACAGGCACCGACGAAAGAAAGGCCGTCCTGGCATCGACGGTGCCGCTCAAACGCGTAGGGAAACCAGAAGAGATCGCGCAGACCATCGCCTTTCTCTCTTCCAACAAGGCCTCATTCATCACGGGCGCGTCCTACGTCGTTGACGGCGGAAAAACGGCCCAATAGCTCTCAATCTTAGCCGCGCGCGGCACACCCGTTCGGGATGGAGGATAAAAATGAATCAGACGATTGAAGAGAAAAACAAAGAGCTTGTCCTTAAGGCCTTCGACACACTGTTTAACAAGCGGGACTATGCGGCGGCCGAGCGCTACTGGTCGCCCAACTACATCCAGCACAGCGCCCATATCGAGCCTGGTCGTGACGGCCTCTTTAAGCTCATCAAGAGCATCCCTCCGACACTGAAGTACCAACCGGGAACGATTGTGGCCGAAAAAGATTTTGTGATCGTGCACGGGCGCTTTTCGGGTATGGGCCTGCCGGTGAACTGGATTGCGGCGGACATCGTTCGCATCAAGGATGGTGCTCTAGTCGAGCATTGGGACGTGATCCAAGATGAAGCCACTCAGGAGCGGTCAAAAAGCGGCCTGCCTATGTTCGGTCACGCGTTTGGTGAGTGATCTGTGAAATTTTGCGTACCCAACGCTGAACTCTGACGGTGAAGAGTTTCAATCCAATACGCCTATGACAACAAGGTATTCGGACCGACGGAGGATGCTAAATGACGGACGCAGAAGTCATCAAAACACACGAAGACGTTTTCTACCGGGCCATAAAGAAGCGAGATTTCGATACGCTCGCAAAGGTCTACTCCGATGACTACATGTTGGTTCGATCAGACGGGTCGGTGGTAAACAAGCAGGAGATATTGCGAGAGCTGCAGGGTGGGCTGACATTTCAGCTCATTGAGCTTGAGCAGAAAAAGGTCCGCATCTATGGCACCACTGCCGTACTGACCGGCGAAGGCAAGACGGTGAGCTCGCTTGACGGTAAGGAAGTGCGTGCTCATTTTCGGCTCGTGGCGGTGTACGCGCAGAAGGGCAATCGTCTGGAGCTGGTCCACTTCCAGAGCACATCGCTGCCTGAGTAGTTGCAGTGTCGAGGCGGGTCGTGTAGCCCGAATATTCTGATTGGCGGATCAAGAATTTTGATGGGCCCCATGCGCTCAAAGTGCACTCGTTAGCGCGGTCCGATGGCCTCAATCTCCTTTCGCTCCACCTCGGGCAACGCCAAAATCCAAGCCGCCTCTCCGCCGGGCTCTGGCACTACGCGACCGAACTCGACGATCTGAGTCGCCGGCATATCCACTAGATGAGCCCACGCGTGGCTCTTCGGCAACCTCAATGAAGATCACCTGGGTGAGATTCTCTGGCACCCCGGTCAGTTCTTTGTAGGTGCGACCAACTGCCGCCCCGACTCTGGCCCATGTCTTCGGTGCTGCCACCCGTGACCGGCAACGTCTCGGCGCGCCGCACCAGAAGCACCGTGAACAGCGCCGCCGCCGCGGCAAGCGCAGCCGCCAGCAGCGCCGCCGCAGCGAATCCATCGGCGAAGGCCGCATTGCCGATTTGCCAGACGCTCGCTCGTAACGCCTCCGGCAATGTGCCGACGAGGCCTGCGACATCACCCGACGTTACGTGCTTAGCGAGTTCGGCCGCCGTCCCGGCGTCGAGCCCGGCCTCGACACCGCCAGTGATGAAGCGGCGCGAAGCGATCTGCGCCAGCACGGCGCCGAGTGCGGCGACCCCCACTAGCACGCCGATGTACCGCGTCGTAGCGGTGAGGCCCGAAGCCATGCCGGCGCGCTGCGCCGGGACCGCGCCCAGCATGACCTTCGTCGTCTCACTGTTGAGGAGCCCGGCGCCGGCACCGGCGACCAGCATGCCGAAAAGGAATGCAGGATAGGGCAAGGAGGAGTGCGCGAGCGCCCACAGCAGCAGGTTGCCGATCACGGTCGTCATTAATCCGACGGTCAGCAAGGTGCGCCCGGAATAGCGACGCGCCAGCCCGGCGCCGAGACGCGGCGTGAGGAACATCGGCAAGGCGAAAGGCAACATCGCCAATCCCGCCTTCGCCGGCGAGAGATTGAACGCGTTCTGCAGGAACAGCGGCAGGTAGAAGATCATGACTTGCGCGCCGGCGGCGTAACCCAGCATGGCGAATGCCGATCCGAGGAAGGTCGACTGAGAGAACAGCGTGAAATCGACCATCGGGCGCTTCTGGACCAGCTCGATGAGGAGGAACGCGACGAGAAGCACCGCCGCACCGACGAAGCGCTCGACGATCGGCCACGCTGCCCAGCCGAGCGCATTGCCGTCGATCAGCGCCCAGATCAGCAGGAAGAGCCCAACGCTGAACGTCAGGATTCCGGCGTAGTCCAGACGCTCGGCTTCGGGATCGCGCGATTCATCCACGAAGGCCGCGATCGCGATGAACAAAGCGATACAGATCGGTAGGTTGATGAGGAAGGCCCAGCGCCAACCAAAGAAACCCGTGACGACGCCCCCGACGATCGGGCCAGCGGCGATCGCAATGCCGACGTAGACGCCCCAGATCGCATAGGCTTTTGCCCGCTCCTGCTTGGCGAACGCATGATTGATGATCGCGAGCGCCGCGGTCAGCACCATGCTCCCACGAACGCCCTGTAGCGCCCGCGCAAGGTCCAGCATCAGGACGGATTGCGCCAAGCCGCAGAGACCGGACGCCACCGCAAAGACCACAAGGCCGATCAGCGTCGTGCGCTTGCGCCCATGCCGGTCGGCATAGGAGCCGGCAGCGAGCAGCAGCGCCGCGAAACTCAGCACGTAGGCGCTGATCACCCATTCGATGTCGGCGAAGCCTGCGCCGAACGTGCGCGCGATCGACGGTAGCGACACGGCGACGATGTTCGAATCGAGCAAGGTCAGCGAGCACACCAGCGACGCCGCGACGAGAATGCGGCGCTTGGCGCGCGCTGCTTGATCGGCTGGGACAGGAGAGTTGCCCATGAACGGTTTCTTAAGTGGGAAGGGAGGTGCTTCACGAATGAGTCTGCTACTCACGCACGTCTCCCGATGTTCGCGCCACGTTGTGTACTGCGCTCAAAGTGAACTCGTTAGCCCGGGCCGATGGCATCAAGGCCCGAACAATTTCGGTGGGTAACATTCTCGTTTCCTTTCGATGCGCGGAATGGGGCGACACTCTGCCCGCCGGCCCTTACGGATCAGGTTTTTACTGCAGTAAGCGTGCCTAGTCCGAAGCCCTCCACAACTTGACGCTGAATGGGTGCTACCGCGGCATTGACCGCGTCGGCCCCGTACGCCTGACCTACAATGACGCGGTCAGGACGCTGCCCCTTGGGTGTCGCAACCAGTTTTGCAACTGCCTCGGCGACGTCGTGCGGATTGGGAGCGTTGGGCCCAGCGAAGATGCCCATGAAGGTCTCCAACATCTTGCCGGGGATCGTTCCAATCTCGCCGTAGGCTGTGCCCGTCTGCGCATCACCCGGCTTCTGTATCGCCGCATACAGGTTGGTCGGATATGCGCTCGGCTGTACCAGCACGACATCGATGCCGAGTTGTGAAAGCTCATAACGGTAAGTATCAGTTATCGCTTCCACAGCGTGCTTTGACGCTCCGTAAAGACCCGTGAATGGAAAAGTCACGCGACCGAGGATCGAGCCAATGTTGATGACAAGACCATCGTGTTGCGCGCGTAGCGTCGGCAGTGTAGCGCGCAGTAGGCGCTGGACGCCGATGACGTTCACCTCAAACAGATCACGTACTTGACCGGCCGTGAAGCTTTCGGATACGCCTCTAGAAAAGCGGCCAGCATTGTTAATAACCACATCGAGCTTGCCACCCGATCGAGCGAGCAAGGACTTGATGGCGTCCTCTACCTCGGCATCGCTGGTTACGTCGAGCTCCAACACCTCGACTCCCTTTCCGCGAAGAGCTTCCGCGGCAGCGCGATTTCGACCTGCCAGGTCACGAACCCCGCCGTAGACCTTATGGGCATCGGCGGCCAGAGTTTCGGCCATGTCGCGACCGAAACCATTAGAAGCTCCAGTAATGAGAATCGTTTTGCTGATTTTTTTCATATCTTTTCCCTCTCTTGCTTATTCGTAAGATTTGGGGCGTCGCTTGACGTGGCGTCTGCTTCGCCCGCGAATCCTTTCCCTACAGTTGATTCGCCTTGCGCATATTGTGGTGCATGAAACTTTATGATATTCAATATGCTAGATGGTCATACTGTTTGCTTGGAACCACTCCGCTGAGGGAGTGCATCCGACAGTAGATGGAGGTTTTATGAACCTGATCGATCTCGAGGCTTTCGTTTCCGTTGTGGACCATGGCTCCATTGTGGCTGCCGCCGCCGCGCTGCACCTTACCCAATCGGCGGTCACGCGGAGAGTCCAGAGCCTTGAGGATATGTTGGGGGTGTCGCTGCTCGATCGCCAGACCAGGCCATTGCAACCAACCCTCGCGGGACGGGAGACCTACGAGTTTGCAAGGCCAGTGCTCAGCTCTGTAAGCGACTTAAAAGCAGCAATCACGGAAGACGGGGAGCCTTCTGGTGATTTCCGCTTCGGGTTGACGCGCAGCTTTGACGATACGGCGTTAGCACGCCCGATTCAGAACATGCGCACGAAGTTTCCAAAGCTAAAGCTGCATGCGTTCGTGCAATTTTCCGACGGCCTTTTGGAAAGCCTCGCGAATCGCAAGCTCGACGCGGCGATCGTCAACCTGCCAGAAGACAGTGTGCCACCGGTGTCGCTCGTTTCAGAACGGATTGGCATGAAACCGATTAACGTTGTAGCTGCTGAATCGGCCCGCTTCAATCAACCGGTAACGCTGAAGGAGCTTTCTGCGAGCCCCTGGGTAGTTCACCCTCCTGCATGTCCGACGCGTCAGTCACTGGAGACAGCCCTATTGCAACAAGGCTTGCCGTTTGAGACTGCGGTTGAAACAGAGGGAATCGAGCTCCAGTTCTCGCTGATTTCGAACGGGGTGGGGTTAGGTCTCGCGCCGTCCGACGTTTTTCATTCGTCTCCACAGCACAAGAATATGAAAGTCCTTAAGGTAAAAGACTTTTCGCCAAAGCTAGCTGTATGGTTGTTGTACTCCAAACATATCGGACGCCTAGCGCCCGTAGTTCGCTATCTCAAAAACGCTGTTCAGCAGCATTTGAAACTCCGGACGTGAAGACGGTGACCGTCGGATTAGTACCGATAAACGCGCTCGTGTTTACGAATATCGCGTCAACTCGGTAGTCAGCTACTCTCCAGGAAACATACGCGTAAGTCGTTTGTTTCTTGTCTTCGGAGACTGCGCAAAACGCCGTCCCCTGCTCGGAAGTTGAGCCCAAAGGAAGCCCTTGGAGTTGCTGAGCAAGGCCAGCAATCACTTCGGTGCCCGAAAGCAGACAAAGAGGATAATTTGCGAGGGGCTTGGCGAATTCGAGAAAAATTTTCGGTTCGTTAGTAAAGTAGTTGTTTCACTCCATGGCTATAAGCTCAATCAACTCCGCCACTTCGCAGCCGATTCCAGCCGCGCCGTCCGCCTCAAGCAAGCGGCTGCTGCCGTGGCTGGTGGCGGTGGCGTTTTTCATGGAGTCGTTGGATACGACCATTCTGAATACCGCGGTGCCCACGATCTCGGAGGCGCTCAGGGTGACGCCGCTCAGCATGAAGTCCGTGCTGGCGAGCTACACGCTGAGCCTGGCGATATTCATTCCGATCAGCGGATGGATGGCAGACCGGTTCGGGACGCGGCGGGTGTTTGCGTCGGCCATCGGGCTGTTCACGCTGGGATCTTTTCTTTGCGGGATATCGAACAACCTTCATTTGCTAGTGGCGTGCCGCATCCTGCAAGGTTGCGGCGGAGCGATGATGGTGCCGGTGGGACGGCTCACGCTGGTTCGAACGTTTGCGAAGTCCGAGCTCATTCGAGTCATGAGCTTTGTAGCTATTCCAGCTTTGATCGGTCCCATGTTGGGACCTATTGCCGGCGGGTTGATCGTCGGTTACCTGCACTGGCGATTCATTTTTTTCGTGAACATTCCGATTGGCCTGATCGGTTTGTTGATGGTTTATGTGCACCTACCGGACTACCGCGAGGAAAATACCAAGCCGCTGGATATTGTCGGGCTCATTCTGTTTGGTTCGGGAGTCGCGCTGCTGTCTTACGTGCTGGAGATTTTCGGCGAGCATACGCTGAGTACGGGCCAAATATCAGGGCTGCTGGCAATTTCTCTTGCGCTTATTGGCGGCTACTTGCTTCATGCGAGGGAGATTGCGTTTCCCTTGCTGCGGCTGAGCCTGTTTCGCCTTCGAACATTCAGCGCGGCCGTGCTCGGGGGCTTTTTCACGCGGCTGGGCATCGGCGGAGTGCCA
>Ga0307477_10003107_pt1 | contig 12484 bp, 11 predicted proteins | sample atmos_gasesECM2C_FD_203316 | JGI IMG/M metagenome (GOLD analysis project Ga0307477, IMG submission 203316) | Hardwood forest soil microbial communities from Morgan-Monroe State Forest, Indiana, United States - atmos_gasesECM2C_515 | ecosystem: Environmental > Terrestrial > Soil > Temperate...
GGCTTATGGGGGCGGTCTGTTTGCAATAAAGTAACTGGGTCAGGCATGAAGATTTTGAAGGAGTTAGAAGAACTACGTGGCGGGCGCCCATTGTTCGCAGAGCACCCTCCTACGCCAGGTCTACGGCGGGCAGGCGGCGGAAGGGTGCCGACTTAACGGAGGCATTATAGCATATTGGTACCGTATGTCAATGATTACTTGTAAGTGGTTTGGATGCTGAAGGATAGCGCGGTGCCCGCCAAGAACGGAAACAAGAAGAAGCAAAGAACAGCCTACACTGCACACCGCGCAACGGTGAGGGCACCCTCGTACTATGACCTGACAGTTCGTTATGCGACTGACGTGATTTCATCTGCCCGTGTCCGATAGAGGGAGCCAAGGGAATCCAGTGCGCCACCCGCCTCTTATCGAGGGGCACCCAGCGCGATCTACAGATCCTCAAAAGACGCTGGATTGTCCAGTAGGGTCCTGAGTCGGGTAATTGTTGCTCATTATCTTCGTCTGAGTCTGGCTCCCGCGGGCGGTTTGCCGATTCGAATACCTCTTTAAGTTCCTCGATCGCTTTAACAGGTTCAGATGTGCCCCACCGGACAAAATCCTTCACAGTCGCGAGAAACTTCTTGGACGTCGATTGCCATTCGTCAAATTCATTTGGATCATCACTAGGTCCGAATCCCTCTCCTTCAAGTTTCAACTCGACCGCTTCCGCATCGAGTTCGCCTTTCCATTCTTCGAGGGCAGCGCGCTCGGCATGGGCACGATTCAGTGGTGCTACCTGCGCAACAACGCATTCAAGAAGGATAAGGGCGTTCCAGTTTGGGCGCGGGTCAATTTCTGACCGGAAACTCGCAAAAGCGCTGAACTCCAAGTAGATGACGGGAGGGCCTTGGATTTCAGTTTGCGCCCCTTCGTTTTCTTTCAACACCAGGGTACCAACTCACAAGAACTGATTCCCTGAGATGGATGAATCTCCAAGGGCGTGTTAGAAGCAGAGCCGTTTCAAAGGCCATTAGCCGTATGAGGATACATGGACGAATTGTGGATCTGAAAAACGGCAAGAAATGTTTTGACCAGCTGCGGTGTTGTCGGGGACAATCCTCTACCGTCTGAGCGTGCAGATACCGATGGGCATCCTGACTCATGAGACCGCTGTATCGCATGCGCGAGAGATTGCAGATCGTGTACTTGCGCCTGCTGCTGCGCAGAACGACAAGGCAGGGCGGTTTTCGACCGAGGCTGTCGATGCCCTGGGTCGCGGGGGACTGCTGGGGTTGATGGTATCGCCCGAGGCAGGCGGTTCAGGTCTGGGACCGCGCACATTCGCGGCCGTCACCGCAGCACTTGCCGAAGCCGACGCATCGACAGCCATGGTCTATCTCATGCACGTGCTCGGTGCCGCGACAATTGCTGCAGCGCGCCCGGGCGCTGACGTTGCCCCGGCGCTGCGGGAGATTGGTGGCGGACGGCACTTGACCACGCTCGCGTTCAGCGAGGCAGGTTCGCGCAGTCACTTTTGGACGCCAATCTCTCGAGCACGTCGCAATGGCTCGGGCGTGCGGATTACGGCCAAAAAATCTTGGGTGACGAGCGCAGGGCACGCGCAGAGCTACGTTGTCTCCTCCCTGGCGCCCGAAGGCACAGGTCCAACTGATTCGACCCTTTACCTCGTTCCCGCTGGGACACCTGGCCTGTCCGTGTCGGGCCCTTGGGACGGCTTGGGGCTGCGCGCGAACGCTTCCGCTCCGATGATTCTTGATGACTGCGAGGCACCATCCGGACTTCAGACCACAGAGGATGGAGCAGGGTTTCAGGCATTGCTGAACGTGGTACTGCCACTGTTCAATCTGGGGACGTCAGCTGTGGCGCTGGGCCTCTGCCGAGCCGCGGTAACTGCCACCACCGCGCATCTTAAGAACGCTCGGTTCGAGCATCTGGGTCTCAGTCTCGGCGAGAGTCTGCCGACCCTGCGCGCACAACTCGCAACCATGCAGATCGACACCGATGGCCTCTCGGCGCGCGTCGATGATTTGATTGATCATCTCGAGCGGCCCAGGGATACGACGGTACTTCGTGTGCTCGAAACAAAAGCCGCCGCCGGCGAGATCGCGATTAGTGTCACCTCTGCCGCGATGCGCACTTGCGAGGGCGCGGCGTTCTCGAAGAACATGAGCATCGAACGACTATTCCGGGACGCCCATGCAGGCGCCGTCATGGCACCCACCAGCGACGCGCTGCGCGAGTTCATCGCGAGAGCGGTACTGGGAATGCCGCTGTTCTGACAGCGAGACCTCGGTGAAGAAAGCGGAGGGGGGAATGTCGAACTTTAAAGAGGGCAGGACGAGGGGCCAAACGATTTGGGTCGGGGCCGTTGCATACGACCCGAAGGTCGTCACGATCTGGGAAGGCATGCGACGCTACTTTCATGATGAGGCGCATCTGCCGATTGAAGTCGTGCTGTTTCAGAGCTACGACGCGCAGGTGGCGGCGCTCCTGGCCTCGCCAAGCGACCCGCTTCTGCGTATCGACATCGCCTGGAACACAAACCTTGCGTACCTACAGGCCGACGAGTGGAGCGGCCATCGATGCCAACCCATCGCCATGCGCGACACGGATCTCGCCTGGACGACGAAGATCGTCGCGGTCAGTGGGGGCCCGCTCGCCGAGCTAACCGATTTGAGAAATCGTGCGCTGGCGCTCGGAAGCCGTGACAGTGGCCACGCCGCAATTCTGCCGGTTCACTTCCTGGAACAGCATGCCTTGATCGAAGGGCGCGACTACCGCACTCTGCGCTTCGACAGCGACCTCGGCAAGCATGGTGACACCGGTACCAGCGAAGTCGAAGTTGTTCGCGCAGTCCTCGATGGTCGCGCCGATGCGGGCGCAATCGGCAGCCCGTTCTGGAAGGCGGTGCGGAGCGAACGCCTGGTGCCGGAAGGCGCTCTCACTGAGATTTGGACGTCACCGCCATACAATCACTGTATGTTCACCGCTCGGCCCGATCTTGACCTGGCGGTGACGCGACAGTTCGCTGAAGCCTTGTCGGCGATGAGCTACGACAATCCGATTCACCGTGCTGTGCTCGATGCCGAAGGGCTCGAGCGCTGGGTGTTGCCACACCTCGATGGGTACGACGCTTTGCGTGAGGCGTCTGTGCGACAGGGGTTTTTCAAGCGGCCCTTTGCGAAGTCGGCTGTGGGGTAAGGCGAACTCGGGGCAGATCGCCCTCGTTGGAGCGCGGTGGGCACGTGCGACGCGCCACACGTCACGCGCAGTTGAAGATTCTCGCCAACCGACGCGAATGGTCGCGGTCGCGGTCGAAAGCGCGACGTACAGCAGCGAAGGACTCGGCGAGCGGGAAGATCTCGCGCATGACGAGTAGGTCGGCGTCCTCAGCCCCCACAGGATGCCAATAAACGCCTTCAGCAGTGATTGTGACTTCGGGCACCAGGTCTGCGCGCGCAAGGGCGATGCCCTGCGCCGCGAAGCCGCGCAGCGCGATGAGGCGGATAACCCGGTTTTCTTCGGCGATCTGCTGCGCATCGAGGAAGCGGCGGAACTCCTCGGCCTCCGCGTCAGAGGACACGGTCGCCGCCAGTCGCACCCGAAATCCTTCGGCGCGAGCGCGCTTTATGCCTTCCAATGCCCGAGCCCATGTGCCTCGCCCGCGATGGCGGTCGTGGAGTTCCGATGTGGGGCTATCCAGGCTGATCTGCAACGTGACGCGATCACGGGGGAGAGAGCAGAGCGCTTCGAGCCGGGATCCCGTGAACAGCATACCGTTGCTAAGCACTGTCGTTGGCGCGGCAGCGGCGCACGCAGTCAAGATCCCCGCGATATCCACGAGCAAGAAGGGCTCACCGCCGGTCACGAAGATTTCTCTCACGCCGAGCTGGGCCGCTTCGGCAGCGATCCGTTGCACCCGTGCAAGGCCCAGCGCCCGCCGCGGTGCGGTGGGCGACGAGCGCACACAACAGTAGTCGCACTTTAGGTTGCAGTCGAAATTCGTGTACAGCCAAAGACGCGAGCCGATAGGACGGGAACCGTCAGGATTCTCGGGGGGCGCGCCGCATCTGATCACCCAGCGAGTGCGGCCCGCCTCGGCGCCGGAATCGATTAGTGTGTTACGCGTGAAGCGGCACCACGCCTCGAGGTCGGCACCTACACTTGCCTCGCTGCTAGTGATGACCAGGAGATCGCCGGGTTCACTGCGGCGCAGCGCTGCGATTAAGTCGCGCAGCAGTCCAGCGGCAAACGTCTTGTGGCCAGCGTCGATCTCGATGTTTGCCTTCATTTGAACGAAGCGCATATTATAGCGCTGCCCGCACAGGTCGCGGCTAGCGGCCGGTCTTGTCGGCCGAAACCGCACTGAGGAGTGATGATGACGAACTCTATGGAGCCACGAGACACAATATCCCAGGCGCCCGACCAACCGCATGCGGGAATCGGACTCGCCCTCGTCCGGTTAACGATTGGTGCGATGTTCGTGTCGGTCTTCTTCGAGAATCTGGGGAAGGGCGCCTACACTCCGGCGGGCTACGCAGGAGTGATCAATTACTACATCAAGAACAGCCATTCACCGGCCGCATGGAAGTTGGTTCTGGGGTTTATGTCGAGCCATGCGGCCATGGTGGCTCCCATGCAGGCGGGGATGGAGATCTCGGTGGGGATCCTGCTGGTCATTGGTTTGCTCACCCGTCCTGTTGCCCTTGTCGCATTTCTGTTTCTCGGCAGCCTGTGGGTCACGGAATTGGGTACGTCATGGATTTGGGAACTACTGGTTCCGGTGGTCGCATCGCTCGGACTCGTCGTGGGACGCGCGGGTCGCGCCTGGGGCATCGACGCGTTGCTGGCACGGCGGCGCCCCGCGTCCCCCTGGTGGTGATGAGGGGATCTGCGTGCGAGTATCGGTCATCATTCCTACCCATAACGAAGCGCAGGCCATCGGCCGTGTGCTTGCCGATCTGCCTTCCAATCTGGTCACGGAGGTCATTGTTGTCGACAGCAATTCGACTGACGGAACGCCCGATCTCGCCCGAAAGATGGGGGCACAAGTTATCCAGGAGCCTCGCCGAGGATACGGGCGCGCTTGTTTGACAGGGCTTGCGAATACGCAAAATCCTGATGTGGTCGTTTTCCTCGACGGAGACTACAGCGACCGCCCTTCGGAGTTGCCGATTATCCTGGCTCCGATCATCGAGGGGCGCGCTGACATTACGCTCGGTTCGCGCTTCGGCGGCAAGAGCAACTCCGGTGCGCTACCGTGGCACCAATCATTCGGCAATCGCCTCGCCGCCGGCCTGATGAGGCTTTTGTACGGCGTAAAGGTCAGTGACCTCGGTCCGTTTCGCGCCGGCCGCGCAGATGTGCTGCGCGCCCTCGCCCTTGAAGAGGCTACCTACGGCTGGGCGGTGGAAATGATCGTGAAAGGGGCCATCGCGGGATTTCGCATCGTGGAGGTCTCTGTGAGCTACTACCCGCGCATTGGAAAGTCCAAAATTAGCGGTACGGTGAAGGGCACGGTAGGAGCAGCGTGGTTCATCCTGAGCCGGATCGTGCGCTATTCTTTTCGACGTCGAAGGGCGGGAGCGCCGCGACCGGCATAAGTCCCGATGGACCAATCTCTCATGGAATCCTCTAGCCAGACCACCGTGTGTTTTTCTCAGCCAAACCGCACGTTAGTCATTATGGCGAAAGCCCCAAAGCCCGGCATGGTTAAGACCCGTCTCACTGAGAGCCTTCCTTTTCCCGCAGTGACAGCGCTGTATCGCTGCCTTTTAGAGGACACCCTCGCGTTGGCAACGTCATTGACGAGCGTGGAGGTAGCGGTGATGTGCCCTGAGTCGGATCAGGACGAATTGGCGCACCTATTAGGTAATACAGTGCAAGTCGTGGCGCAAAAAGGCGAAGGTCTCGCAGCAGGACTCACCTCTGTTTTTCGACATTTCACTGCCGCCGGCCGGCAGCACGTCATCGCATTCAATAGCGACAGTCCACACCTAGCGCCGTCGGTTCTGGACAGCGCGTTCGAAATACTCGCCACGCATGACGTGGTTGTCGGGCCAACCCACGACGGAGGCTACTATCTGGTTGGCGCCAAGGCCGCTCACCCGGCGCTCTTCGAAAGCGCTCGGATGGGAACAAAGAGTGCGCTCGACAGATTGCTGACGCGCACGAAGGCCCTTGAACTGTCAACCGGCTTCACGAAGCCCTTCTATGACATCGACGTCGCAAACGACTTGATTCTGCTGGGTCAGGAATTGCGGCTTGCTCCCGCGAAGGCCCCAAGGACAGCAGGCTGGTTCGGCGAATGGCAGCAAGCGGTTGCGCAACTCCGTCATTGAACGGGAGGCCTGTGAAACTCACACCCTCGCACAGGCTGTACGGACTCGGCGCCATCTTGCTCGTGGCGCTCACGATCTGCTCACACAACTTCAGCCGCAGGGGTGAGCCGTCATTTTTCATTCCTCTGGCTGTCGCTGGCGCCGTGTACCTCCTGGCCATCCGCGAGCTGTTCTCCACGCCAGAATTTCCGAAGCGCGTCATCGTCTTAGGTCTCGCCTTGTCTGTCCTGTGGCATTTCCAATTTCTACGAATGCCACCGGGTTTAGACGACGATATTCATCGCTATGTTTGGGACGGCCGCGTGCAGCGGCTCGGCTATAACCCCTATATCGTGGTTCCGAGCGATCCTGCATTCGCCGGCTTGCACACATCTGAGACGCGAACACTGAATAATCCAGAAGTGCCGAGCCCATATCCAGCGGGGGCGCAGTTATTCTTCCGCGCCGTAACATCGATTCAGGAGTCTACATTCGCGCTGAAACTAGCATTTGTACTTTGCGATTTGGCGATTGTCTTTGTGTTGCTCGATTACTTGCGTCGTACCCGGCAAGGAGAGCACTGGGTTCTGGCTTATGCCTGGCACCCGCTTCTAGCGATTGAGGTAGCGGGCAGTGGTCACGTCGATATTGCCGGGGTGCTGCTGCTCTTGGTTTCCGCGGTCTCGCTCTTGAGACGGTGGCGTGCCGTTGCAGCCCTGTCATTCGGGCTTGCTGTTGCAGTGAAATTCCTCCCGATTGTAGTGCTGCCGCTCTACTGGAAGCGGGTTCGCATTCGCGACGCCGCACTAGCTGCAATCGTCCTCGGACTTCTGTACGTACCCTTTCTAAACCACGGCCGCATTCCGATCGGCTCGCTCGGCACCTACGTGCAGCGGTTCCGCTTTAATGATCCGGTGTTTGCAACGCTCGAACGGGTGACGCCTCCACAGGTTGTGGCTGGGTTGGCAGTGCTCATCGGCTTTCTTATCGCGATCTGGATGAGGAGAAAGTCCGCGGAAGTAGCTCCGGACGCGTTTGCCTGGCCGATGGCAGCATCGCTTTTGTGTGCGCCGGTCGTATATCCGTGGTACCTGCTTTGGCTGCTGCCGTTCCTAAGGTCGACCTCAACGATGCCGATCATGATCTGGACTTTGAGCATCCTTCCTACTTATTATGTGTGGCACCTGCGGACCGTTGGGCGCCCGTGGTTAGTTCCTGATTGGATTGTGATTCTGGAGTACGGATCCGTGGCAGTAGCTGCTGCCATTATCGCTTTGCGTAGGATCACACGATCGGCCGCACTACAATGCTCTGCGGACCAGGTAGAGTGAAGGCAAGTGCGCCGCATACAATTCAGGTATCCAGGGACCTTTGTACTTCATCCAAGACGACGTTCGTTTCACTGAGGAGGACCTTCATGACAAAGTTGCGCCGTTCCATGACGATCTACTGCCTGCTCTCAGGGGCACTGCTACTTGCGAGCACTACCCGAGCACAGACGCGTCCAGCCAGTGTCGATCAGCTTGCCAAGACCTATGGCCTTGATTCCTACGGGCAAATTGAAGCGGTGCGCTACACGTTCAACGTCGATCTAACGGCTTTGAAAGTGAATGTCTCCCGTACCTGGACTTGGGAGCCCAAAACCGGCCAGGTCACGTACGAAGCAAAAGACAAGGACGGCAAGCCGGTCAAGGTTACGTACAACCGGTCACAGCTCAACAGCGCGCCGGCCAACGTGAAAGACGAAATTGAGCCCGCTTTCGTGAACGACAATTATTGGTTCATATTCCCTTTCCACGCTTACTGGGACACCAGCGCCAATGTGACGGTCAAGGACAAGCAAAAATTGCCGATTGGACAGGGTACGGCGAAGCTGGTGTCGGTGAAATATCCGGCGGAGGTTGGCGGTTACACGCCGGGGGACACCTGGGATCTGTATGTCGGGAAGGATGGACGAATTGTGCAGTTCGTCTATCATCGCGGCGGACCCAAGAAGCCGAGTAACGTCACAACAACTTGGGCCGGCTACAAGAAGGGCGGCCCTCTGCTAGTCTCAACGGACCATCGCGGAACGGCGGACGGCAAGCCAGCGCGAATTTTCTTTACGAATGTGGCCGTCAAGCTGGCGGGGGCGGACAAGTGGATGGACGCGCAATAGGAGACGCGCGGGCTCGTTCCCTCAATCGAGGTCGATCTTCACGACTCAGACTCTCGGGCCATCACGACAGTGGTGCAAGAGCTCCCGAGTTTGAGGAGATCGCGATTTGCGGCCATGCGGATGTTGGGCCGTGGGCGCTCCCCCCGAATGATCGGACAATAAAAATCCGGCTGCCGTAGCGCCACTTGCAGGCGCCTTTGTCCGGCGCATCTTTGAGCCGCCCGGAGACCACACACGCGCGATTTCCTCGTCGGACAGTTGTCGCTGGTTAAGCGGCAGGGATGGCGCTACAGCATGGAAGGCACGGGTCTGAAGACCCGCCACTACAATGCGGAGATGTCATGCTCTCCCCGCTAAGAGAGAGGAGCAACACCCTACTTGTCCCGGCCCGCGAACTCCAGAATACGCTCGTGGCCTTGGCCGCTACGGCTCTGTTCTTTCCAGCAGCAAATTCGGCCAAAGGTCTGCCGGTCGCGCCCCGCGTAGTAATCTCCTGACAAATTATCGCCATTCGACATTCTCAACATGGCGGTGCCGTAGTGCATGTGCATCGTTCTCATCGCGTTCGCCAGCGGTTGATTCTCATATTGATAGATCAGCGCGACGCCCTCCGGGTCGGAGACCTGAATCACTGCCACGCAGCTCCGCGACATGGAGGTAACGGTCATGAGAAATATGGAAATCTGCGTCCAAGTCTGGACAATCCGGACCATCACATCATGGCGCTTTGTAAGGCCATCAAAAGAAGATATGAGGAATCCACGCCAGAGGCCCGTGAGGTTGGGCGTTTTCACAAGTCCCAGTTTGCGCATAACCGGGAGCCTCCAGAGACGCCTATTGAAAAGGGCATAAAGCGCGCCGTAGAAAAACATGCTGGAGGGCGCGTCCGCCCACCAGGGGACCGAAAGATGAAGCGAGGCTAAAAGTTTAGACGACAACCAAGCGAGGGCAATTGCCAGGAATGCGAGAAGAAGAATAACCCTTCTCTTTTCATCGGAGTCTGTACTGTAACCGTGCATACTGCACCTGCTCGGCTCATCAGAGCCGAACAGGCCCTTGGGCCTGCTGGATTGCGCACTCCCATCCCCAATTGCTGCCGGGAAGCGCCGGAGAGACGAATCAGCTCCTTCGATAAGATGGCTTCCTGAAGAGGAAATCCGGGGGTACGCCAGGAGCAAGCAACTGCTGATGGTAGCGCCTCTCTATCCTTTAGATTGCTCGTTCTCAAAGAAAGGTTGGACGGCGAACCCTAGCGGGCAATTTGCAATCTTCGTGCGAATACCGGATGGGACCAGGACATTTTAGATTCCCTAGATTTAGCAGCCCGTCGGCGCAATGTCAGTCCGCTTGTGCGGCAGCGGCTTGGATGGTTGTCTGATAGCTGATGGCCATCACCCATTTGCCATCGCGCTTGATCCAGACGCGGCTCACGTGAATGGGCTTGCCGTGATAGGGCTGGTGCAGACAGGTCATGACCACGGAGTCGCCGAAATCAAACATGCGCCCGGACACAAGCGGCGCGGGCGCGGAACCGGCCGCGGCTAGTTTTTGTTTGTCGAGGACAGCCATGCGGCCCGCCTTATCGAGGGGATGGTCGTTGTTGGAACTCACCTGAATGAATTCTTCGGCGACGTGCGGGGACCAACCGGCAGAATCGTGGCCCGTCACTGCCGTCTCAAGTTGCTGCCAGGAAGTGATGATGCCCTGCTCGGCTTCATTTTTTGGTTTGTACGGCACAGTCTTGCAGGGATTCTCGCAGTCCTTTACGCCGGGTCCTCCCGCGGCGGGCGGCGCAGCAAGCTGGACGACTTCGTGATAAACCAGCGCGCGCCATCCCGAGGGGCGCTTCACCCAGACGCGCAGGACGTACGTCTTGGCGTTGTTCACTTGAACGGAGCCGACATCACCGTAAGTACGCTCTTTCGCTTCGGCGTCGTATCCTGCAACAGGCGTGGGCAGATTTTTGAGGATGTCCACTTTGGTTTGAGTTTTTCCCTCAGAATCCGTCCACGTAAAATCCGCGTCGAGGAGCTTGTCCAGCGAAGTCTTGTCCGATTTCGTAATGGCCTGGACGAACGCGCGATCTGCTTGAAGTACGGATTCGTCTCCGCCCGCGGCAAGAGCATAATTGCATGTCAGAGCGGGCCACAGGCCAGCGAGCAAAATTCCAAGAGCAATCGCGGGTAAGACAAAGCGTTTCATCATTTTCATTCCCTCTCTCTAGTTTGGGCGTTTGGGCATGGATGACGGGAAGATTCCCCGACATGCGTAAAGTCGCTGTACCACCGTATCTTCGGAACTGTCAAGCGATTCGTCTGTCTTGCGATGCAAATCAACCGGGCATCCAGTCGTAATACTTTCAGTCCTGACCAGGAAGCAACAATGTTGGCTGCGGTGTTCGAAACTTCCCAGCGCGACAAATCTCGCAGTGTCCTGGCGAGGCCCGGAATCAAGGAGCTTGAGGGCTCGCGTTTTGGGGTGGAGCAGAGATGGGGGGATGGCCGGGAGGCAAGTTCTGCGAATTTGCTGCAGTTCGGCCGTGGAGATTATCCAGAGCTCGGAAAACAGGAGAGTCTGCGCCGACGGTTCCCTTCTGTGATGGGGCTTGTGAGCCATCGAGGGCGGGATGGGCAAAATTGCCGCCACCGGGGTTCGACTCGACGACAAACCACGCGCCGTCACGTTTTTCCAGAGCGTAGGTGAGCTGCATGGCTCCGGGGCCGTTCTTCGCGTGGAATTCGACCCGCGCCCGAGCATGTGAACCGTCGATGGTGATCTGCTTCACTTGCGTATCGAAGGATTGAAGATTCAAGTTTCCATTGTGAGCGATGCGCGCCTGAATGACGGTGCGGATGGCGTCATTCGGGTCAGCGTTCGCCGACGGAGCGGCCGGAGCGCCGGAGAGGGAGGCACCCTGCTGCTTGCAGCCCAGGAGAGTGGCGGCCGAAAGCAGGAAAATAGCAAATATTTTTTTGCTCACAATGACCTCACTACTCTTTGGCACATCTGAACCCCTGCCCCGACGAGCGATATTGATGAGATGCGTGTCAGGCTTCGACAAGCTGATTCTTAAATGAGGAAGCCGCCCTGGCGTCCCTGGCCTCCCTGGCTTCCTTGCCGGCCTCCAAAGTCATGTCGCGGCTTCCGAGCCCGACGCCGATCTTTTGCAAGAAAGCTGTGGGGGGCTCGCCACCGGCAAAAATCCAGACAGCATCGTTGGGAATTTCCTGCAACTTGCCCTTCACATCGAGGACGACGGAATTCTGTTTGAACTCAGCGGGGACCGAATTGAAGACCACCTTAACTTTCCCTTTGCGCATGCACTCCTGGATGCGCTGCGCGTTCCGCTCTTTCAAGCGGCTGAAGGCTTCTTTGCGGTACGACAGCGTGACATCGTTCCCGACCTGGTGCGCAAGGCCCATGGCGGCCTCGATGGCGCTATCACCTCCGCCCACGACGAGGATTTTCTTGTTTATGTAATGATCGGCCTCGATCAAACGATACATGACCTTCGGAAGTTCCTCTCCTTTGACGCCGAGTTTCCGCGGACTGCCGCCCTTGCCGATAGCCAGGATTACGGCGTGCGAACGGTATTGGCCCTTGGCCGTGACAAGGGTGAAGAGGCCGTCCTCTCCCTTCTTGATGTCCTCCACTTTTTCACCCTGACGAAATTTGAAATCGACCCGCTGCAAGACTTTGCTCCAGAAGGCAAGGAGCTCTTCCTTGGAAAGTTCCATCTTTTTGAATTTTCCATACATGGGAAATTCCACAGGACTTGTCATCACCAGCTTCTGGCGAGGATACTTCGCTACCGTGCCGCCCATCTCACCCTCGTCCACAGTAAGGTAAGTAAGTTTCTTTTCGATGGCGCGCAGCGAAGCACTGATCCCCGCGGGACCAGCTCCGACGATCAGGACATCGACAACGTCCGGGATAGATCTGCGAGCCCCCATCGCGTTGACCCGGTTCGCGACGTTATCGATGCAGTCTCGGCCCTGGTTGATGG